>Ga0100395_1003834_pt1 | contig 10892 bp, 10 predicted proteins | sample CryGeymeta201519_FD_81542 | JGI IMG/M metagenome (GOLD analysis project Ga0100395, IMG submission 81542) | Groundwater microbial communities from Crystal Geyser aquifers in Utah, USA - Crystal Geyser metaG 2015-19 | ecosystem: Environmental > Aquatic > Deep subsurface > Groundwater | place: USA... | reverse complement strand
TGTTCCTGAGGGAGCGGTTCCAAAGGATGGACCGTCAGCTGGGTTGGCAATTGCAACCGCTATGATATCAGCATTGACAAAAACACCAACCATTAGAACGGTGGCGATGACGGGAGAAATAACCTTACGGGGTCGGGCATTGGAAATAGGCGGGATTAAAGAAAAGATAATTGCCGCTCATCGATCGGGAATCAAAACTGTGATTATTCCAAAAGATAATAAAAAAGATTTGGAAGACATTCCTCAGTCAGTCCTTAAAGATCTGGAATTTCACTACGTCGACCATGTCGACCAGGTTTTGAAAGTGGCGCTTAAAAAGAAAAATTAATAAAATATCACCCTCTTAATTTTAGGTATATCTTTCGAAGGGGATAAACAGCATTATAGATTTTGTAAAGATTTGGGTTGATGACTAAGTCATAACTTCCTACAAATTCCGTAAATTTGGTGGCGTAGCCTTCTTTAAACCTGGTAAATCCGGCCCAGTCGTTTGATTGATCATAATTTGGCTCGAGCGAGCCCCACATATCAAATTTTTCTGCCCCTAATTTTTTTCCCAATTTGATCGCCTCCCACATCAGCAAATTTGAAGCCATTAAATTCCTGTATTCAATCGATGTTCCTCCATAAGGATAATAGAGAGTATTCTTGAAATAAAAAAGTTCGTAAGAGGCTAGAGGAACATCATTATAAAAAGCAATCAAAATATGAGCAATATTTTTTTTCATGCTTTCCCAAACGATCTGGTGATATTTGGGTGTGTGGCCAAAATATTTTTGTCGTTTACAGGTATCAAAATATAATTTTGAAAATATTTTAAAACCTTCTTCTGTCGACATCTCCTTAACAATCACACTTTTTTTTTCAGCTAAGCGAATATTATAACGGGTTTTGGAATGAAATGATTTGAGGAGGTCGTCTTCTGATTTAGTTAGATCAAGTGTTTGGGTCCAAGTAGGAAATAGCGGGTGTTTAGATTTTAATAAATTGTTCAATTGTTTCATTGTTCCATTGTTGGATGACTTTAAAACATCTGATTCGATTTTAAAAAATATAATTTTATTTTTCTTACCATAATCATAAAGAAAATCAAAAACTTCTTTTGTTGGAAAAACAGAACGTGGGAGATAACCAATCTTATAAGCAGGGACTAGGGAATAGTGACTAGGGACTAGTGAATGCAATGTAAGTGTAAAAACACTTTTACCATCAGACAAACGCAAAACCTCGACACCGGTTTTTTTGCGCGCTTCGCCCCATTCCCAAGTTTGGAGAGGATGAAGAGCGAATTTATTGTATTCTGACGGCGAAAAATCATCTGGGATTTTGTATAGGGTCTGACCCTCGGGGAGGGTCGGACCCTGTTTAATCACGTTCAGGGTTTCCTTTCCGCATTTTTCCCAGGAAAAATCTTTAATACGTTGTTTTCCCTTAGAAATCAATTCTTTTCTTAACTCATTATTATTATAAAGAGTTTTTAATTTTTCTAATAAATCATCAGAATTTTTTGGGTCGAAATACAAACTTGCGTCACCACCAATTTCTGGCAAGCTTGAAGTCATCGATAGAATTGTTGGGCAACCATAGTTCATTGCTTCAAGGACAGGAATGCCAAATCCTTCATAGAGCGATGGAAGAGTCAGACAAAAAGCATTTTTATAATACCAAATTAATTCTTCATCGGTTACATGGCCAGTGAATATAACTTTATTTTCCAAATCCATTGATTTCACTTTTTCGAATATACTTTGATATAACCAACCTTTTTTTCCAACGATTATCAGTTTAAAATCTTTGTTTGTTTGGATAAATTTGTTAAATGCTTCAACTAAAACATCGAGGTTTTTTCTCGGCTGAATTGTTCCCACAAAAAGAATAAAAGGATCTTTATTTTTTACTTTTGAATTTAAATTTTGACTTTTGTCTTTTGATTTTTGACTTAATTTCTCGTAACCATTATAAGTAATAGAAATTTTTCTTTCATCAACTCCATAGTTTTTAACTATATCTTTTTTTGTTGTCTTGGAAACAGCAATAATTTGCGCTGCATTTTTGATTGAAAACTTTGTCCAGTTTTTAAGTTGCCACAAATCTTTCTTTGTAAAATCATCTGGAAAATAAAGATAAGCTAAATCATGAATAGTCACGACTTGAGGCACTGGACAAAAAAGAGGTAAATAATGAGCCGGAGAAAAGTACACATCGATATTTTTATGAAAATATAATTCTATTGGCAGATAAATTTGTGACCAAAGAAAGTTACCCTTAACAACTTTATATTTGAAGAATTCGTTTTCATTAGGAAGATCAAGTAATGGCGAATTTTTAAGATAAACGATAAAGCTGGTTTCGTGATTGGCGACTTGTGAAAAATATCTGAGAATATTTAAGGCATAAACGGAGACCCCGACTTTTTCCTCTACATTAGCTTCATTTCCATCAACTCCGATTCTAATCATTAAGTTATTATAAACTTTTATAAACAGTTTCAAGATCTTTAGCTGTTTGACTCCATTGATATTTTTCTTTAACAAGTTTGTAAGCATTGTTTCTTATTTTTTCATAAATATTTTTATTTGATAATAATTGTTTTATTTTTGAGACAAACTCTTTCGGATTATTAGAAATAACTACATTTATATTATTAGTAACATCCAATCCTTCTATTCCCGTTACTGATGAAATAACTGGCATTCCGGAACCCATAGCCGCTAAAATTTTTAGTCTAGTTCCACCTGGTCCAAATATTGGGGCTATAAATAAAGAATTTTTTTTAAATAATTCTTTTACCTTATTAATGTCATCAGGCTCAATATTAACAATATTAATATTTTTATTTATTAAATTACCTAATTTTTTTGCATTTTGTCCAGCAATAACAACTTTAACCGAAGGTAACTCTTTAATCAGTTGCGGATATATTTTATTAATAATAAATTTGGCTGCTTCAACATTTTGTAACCAGAAAAAATTACCCTGAAAAAATATTGTTGGTGATTTTAAATCTTTTTTTCCTAATTTATCAATAATCATTTCGTCCCCTACACAGTTTGGAATAATTGATGTTTTTAATTTCGGTTCTTCATTTTTTATTAGTTTTTCGTCTGAAGAAGAAACTACAACAACAGCATTAGCTTTTTTCCAGTAAAATCTCTCCCAATATTTTAGTTTCATAATATCAATGTCAAAGTAGATAAAAAATCTAAGGTAAAAAGGCAGAGAATTAACAAAGTGTTTATAAACTTTATATTCAATTGTTTGCTCAACCAAAACGGTCGGCACCTTGGTCTCAGGGATATGAGGCATTACATAAAATGTTTCCGCATGGATAACGTCAAATTTTTCTTGATAAAGTAATTTATTAATAATTGTTTTTGCTTCATCTGAATAATTTCTGACGACAAGAAAAGGAGATGTTGAAAAGATAGTTTTAAAAATATTTTTGAATTGCCATGGGGAAGATGGTCTTTTACATAAATAAATTTTTTTACAATATTTTTTTAAGTAAGCTTCATATTTTTTTTCTTCATTATTTTTATATAAGGCCACTAGGGTAATTTCGTTATTTTGACTTAAATATTTGAGAAGATTATAAGTTCGTATTTGCCCACCAGACGAAGGAGGATAGGGGACATAAGGAGTGACCATCAAAATTTTCATAATTTAAAGAGAGTGAATTTCTCATTTTCAAAAACTATATCGAAATCTGGTTTCATAATATTGATCTCACCCTCACTTGATGTAATTAAATATTTGTATCCTAATTTTTTCAGATCAATTGGGTCCCGAAAAATTGATGGGGCACCGCGTCGATCGCTCAAGTAAAGCAAAGTGGTATCACCTGTGCGATCTGTGACAATTTTATCATCAGGTTCAGTTAAACTACTAATTATATTAGCTTCTTGAACTAACTCTTGTGAATATATATAATAATCGGCAACCTTGAAATATGAAAAATAAAAAGAAAAAACAAAAATAGAAAAAACTAAAATCGAAACAAAAATTTGATTGATAAAATCTTTTTTGTGTTCAAAAACAAAATTTCCACCAAGACCGATCATGATAGCAAAAACAGGCAATATTAAAGTTTGATAATATTCATGTTGGAGATTACCTCCCTGAAAAACAAATATATAAGCTAAAGCAGAAAAAACAAAACTGATTAGTAAATATTTTTTTTGTTTAATTATTATTCCTAAGACAAAAAATAAAGTCAGATATCCACCTAAAATTAAATTGTTGATTCTTTCGAAAAATATCCAACGAAAAAATGAAGGCCTAAATAAAATACTTTTCAGTCCCTGAGCAGTGTTTGCTGAAGTAAATAACCAGTCAGAATAAGGAATCCCTTCCGGAAAATTTTTTATATACATTCTCCAATAAACTAAGGGAATTAAAGTGATAATAAAATATAAATAAAAATCTAATTTTTTTATTAAATTTAATTTATATTTTCTATAAAAAAGAACAATAATTGGAAGTAAATAAAAAATTATTGTTGGTTTAATTAATAAGGCACAGGCAAAGAGGATGCTAGATGCTAGATGATAGATGATAGATTTAAACCCCTTTATTTTATATTCTGCGTTTAAGTAGAAAAAAAATATCGCAAGCATGGAAAAAGCCAAAGCAGTTGTCTCGGGTAAAATCACGCGTGAAAAAAATACAAAAAATGGAAAAATGGCATAGGTGAGTGAGCCAAATATAGCAGTTGTTCGACTACTTTCTTTTAGCGATAGATAATAGACTATGGAAATAATAATTAATGAAAAAATAATCGTTGTTAATCGGCCCCAAATTTCTATAGTAAAGACTGGAAAAGCTTTAAATAAAACAGCAATTATTGCGTTGTATATTGGAAACTCAACCATACGATATCCTTGCGGATTAATAATTCCCGATTGGACATTAGATAGGTCATCGTACACAGGATGAAATAAGTCAATACCGTTTTTGACGTAATTTCGTGCAACAGCAGCCGTATCGGACTGACGCCATGAATGAAGATCGGCCAGAGGTATATTAATTTTATATAGACGGAAGACGAAGGCAATTATTAAAACAAAAAAAAGAATGAAATAATCAAGCTTTTTCATATTTTAATCCATAGTATCCAATGTATAATCCTGCCAGTGTCCAGAAAGTGTAGGCTACTTTAGAAGCTTCGAAAGCATCAATATAAGAAGCGTTTATAAAAAGTGCAAAAAATCCAAAAATAAATCCATATCCAATCAATTTTTCGCTAAAAGAAAGCTTGTTAACACCAACCCAAATCGTTTTTAAAATTAAAAACAGAATATTTAAGAAAGCAATTGTTCCCAATAAACCTAACTCCCCTAACCATCTGAAATAATCACCATCAGTTGCTTCAGTCAGCGATGATGGACCGGTTCCCAAAAGTGGATTCTTCTTAAAAGCGTCAATTGCCCTTGGCCACTCAACTTGAAGTCGGGTAGCTAAAGAAATATCTGAAACAACCGTATTGACCGGTCTTAGATTAGCTGATAAGCTAGCCATATATTTTTTTTCTTCCACTAAAGTAGATATTTCCCCCGAAATAGTAGCCTCTCTTGTTCTTTCCAAGACAACTTGGTTTCTAAATGTATCTAAATTATCGCCTTTTGATTGATCTTTTAATTTGACATAAAAAGATCCGGCAGGAAGTTCTTTAGTTGTAATTGTTTGACCTATATAAACAGCACCGGTTCTGTCATCAATTAAAATTCTTCTTACTTGAAATGTTTTTAAAAATCTTTTGGTTATCTCACCTGTTGTGAACATGAGCCCGGCTGTTAAAATTAAAACAAAAATCAGAAATTTAAATTTTCGTGTAAATAGCAAAAAGGCTACTGTAGCAACAAAATAAGCAATAAAAGACGATCGAGATGAAGTATAAAGAAGAATCAATAAAGCTCCAATAAATAAATAAAGATAAAAACTTCTTACCTTAGCAAAATAAAAAGAAAGAATCATAGGAATAGCCAAAACAAGATATATTGCCAAATCGTAATGACCACCAAAGGTTGCTGAGATTCTTGCATCAGGAGTAAGATATAAAATATAGCCTTTCGCATATTCAGGATTCATTGTTTGAACGGCTGGAAAATTCAAAAATTTTTGTCCAAGGCCATACAAAATTACTATTAAAACAGAAATAAAAAAATAAGAAATAACCTGGAAGAAATCCTTTTTTGTTTTAATAACTGAGGAAGCGATAAAAAACATTATCATGTATTCTACCCGTCGTAATGAATGTAATAAGCCGAGGTGAGGCAACCTAATCAATTTTGTAATATAAGCATTCCAAAGAAATGAAGCAAAAATCGCGACCAAAAACACAAAAAATGGCAGGATAAATTTCTTATTTAGTAAAACTTTTTTCCTCAAAAGCTGAATTAAAAATATAAAAGCTAATATGGCCAGGTAAATATCATCAAATCGAACTGCGATATAAGTGTAGTCAACCATTTTAAGAGGAAGTTTAGGCCATAACGGAACAAAAAAAATAAAACCGATTAGTAAAATTTTAACCAAATTTTCGTCAAGTTGTTTAAACCAGTTTAAAAGCTTGCTCATAGGTTTTAATTAGATATCGGTCACCCTTAATTTTACCAATTAAATAAGCAATAAGGGCTTTAAATTTTAAAATGATACGAAGTAAAAATATATGAAAAATTGAGTAGTGTTTTTTATAGAAGAATAAAAAACCCTGAAAGACTTGAAGAATAGGGTAAGTTCTTCCGTTAGACGAAGCTGAACCCAAATGAATAATCTGTGATTTCGGATAAAAGTATGTATTTAGCCCTAATTTTTTGGCACGATATAGCAAATCAACTTCTTCCATGTACATAAAAATATTTTTATCAAAACCACCTAATCTTTCATAAATTTCTTTTTTTGTTAAAATACATGCCCCGGTTATCCAATCAACCCTTTTAAACTTATTCGGCGAAGATCTAGTCAAACCCCAATAATCGCCTTTGAGAAGAAGAGTTGCAAAGACAACCGGTAAAGTAAAAAATCGGCAGGCAGACGGTTGAGGGGTAAGATCCCGATTAAGAAGCTTAGCTCCTAAAAAATGAACCTGTTTCTCATTAGTAATGTAAAAATTAAAGAGCTTTTCTATTGCACGGTTTAAGACAATCACATCCGTGTTCAAAAGCAGGATATATTTTCCAGATGCTCTCTTAACTCCGAAATTATTTCCTCTGCCAAAGCCTAAATTAGTTCCTGTTTGGAAATAAATTACATGACTATTTTTATCTAGGGTTATTTTTTGAAGCGCTTGAGCCGAGCCATCAACAGAATTATTATCAACAACAATAATTTCATACTTTATTTTTGTATTTGTCAGTGATCTGTTTATTGATTCTATACAATCTTCAGTGATTTTTTTTGTATTGTAGGAAACGATAACAACAGATAAATCTACAGTTTTCATCAGGCTTAATTTTAGCAAAAGTTAATAGAAATATCATGACGAATTATTGTCTGCGGAAAAATCTGCTAAAGAATTGAGGTTGGGTATTTGGAAAAAATAAATCTTCTTCTAAACGAATTATAAATAATTGAAAATAAAAACCGCACTGCTAAAAGCTTGTTTTCCAAAAGTTGCGATTGGATCAGATAAAAAATTTGCTGGAAAATAATTTAAGTGAAATATTCCATTTCTTTTTGTTGCTCCCCCTCTTTGAATTTCGTCTTTTACTACAATCACGTCAATATCATTTGAATTACGAAAACTTCTTCCTCCAAATACTCCGAAAGCCAGAGCCCCCCCATTCATCTCGACTTGAGCCAAATTCAGAAGTCCTATACTTTCTGTTTTATTTAAAAAAATACCTTCGGGTATTCTATATCTCGTCTCGTTCATAATAGAAGTTAAAAAAAATTATCCAACTCTAAATAATTTATATCCTAGATCATCTGTTGCAGAACAACTTGAACTTGATAATGTTCCAAAATCATAAACCTGCGTTTCATTTTCTGCATCTTGAAAAACTGCCTTGCACTTTCCATAAATCGGCGGTCTACTGCCCCCCCTAAGAGCGATTTTTTCTCCAATAGATTTTTTTGTATCTTGCTCTTGAACAACAGGTGCACTTGGATTTATAGGTGTTTGCGGTTCACCCTTAAACCAAATACAATTTCCACATCTTTCACTCATATTATTTATTGTTTACGATTTGTAATTGCTAAAATACTTGACGTAATTACAGCTATAGGAATTCCAATAAAAGATATGAGTAATAGTCCGAGACCTGCTTTTAATTCTCCGTTTCTCATCATTTCAATTGTACCGGGAAAATAATTAGTAAAAGCGGTTGCTCCTGCTTTTAAAGGATTTCCTGATTTAATAGCATCGTCTATACCCATCGACCATCTATAAGGATTTTCTGACATGACCTATTATATACTATAGATTGATGTTCTTCAATTTGAATTTTAAAAAAAGCAAGTTTATTATTTTCGCAAAATTCTGCTAAAGAATTGAAGTTGGGGATTTGGAAAAGGTAAAATCAAGTTTTGAAAGCGACACTTTTAAACTGCTCGACAAAATATTTACTACTTTGGAGTATAATAACTTAAATTTTCAATACATGGAAAATACTAAATATAACGCAACTTGGGTTTCACATTCTTCAATAGGCGATTTCTTAAAATGTCCAAAAGCATATTACCTTCACTATGTATATAAAAATCCAAAGACTAACCACAAAATACAAATAATAAATCCCGCCCTAGCTTTAGGTCAAATCGTACATAAAGTATTAGAATCTCTTTCAGTCATAAAAGCAGAAGAAAGATTGAAAGTACCGCTTACAGAAATTTATGATAAAGCATGGTTAGAGATTACTGGTAAAAAAGGTGGGTTCAAGTCAGAGGATGAAGAAAGTAAATACAAAGCAAGGGGTCGTTTGATGTTAGAAAGAGTTATGAAAAATCCGGGCCCAATAATTAATAAGGCAGTGACATTGCCAATATCAAATCCATCATTTCCGTTACCGTGGTTTTATCTTTCTGAAACAGAAAATATTATCTTGAGTGGAAAAATAGATTGGATGGAATATGTTCCTGAAGAAAATAGCGTACACATAATCGACTTTAAAACAGGAAAACGTGAAGAAGACCCTAACTCACTACAACTAGATATTTATTGTTTACTCGTAAAGAATCTTCAAAAAAGGAATATTCATAATATTAGTTATTGGTATTTAGAAACAGAAAATAATCCAAAGCAAATGAAGATTCCAGATTTAGATACTTCAAAAGAAAAAATTCTTGATATTGCCCGTAAAATAAAAGTGTCAAAAGCAAATCACGAATTTAATTGTCCAACGAACGGTTGTTATGTGTGTAAACCTTATATGAATGTAATAAATGGTCTTGGAGAGCAAGTTGGAGTATCCGGGTATCAAGATATTTATATAGTTTAATAAATAATTATGTTACAAAAAAAATTAATTACATTATCGAAGACAAATTATCTTTTATATAGAGAGTGTAAAAATAATACTTGGCTTAAAATACACAAACCGGATATTTATTATGAATTTGAGCCAAACGAATTTGAAAAACTAATAATGAAGACGGGGAATGAAGTTGAATTAGTTGCTCGAAAACTTTTTCCTCAAGGTATTCTCATAGATGTAAAAGGTGACCAAGCCGTAACATTAACATCGAAATATATTAAGGAGAAAAAACCTGTTATTTTTCAAGCAACGTTTACAAAGGATGGTTTTTTTGCTGCTGTCGATATTTTAGAGTTTGATTCAAAGTCAGGTAGTTATTCTATTTATGAAGTTAAGTCAACAAACAGTATTGACGAAAAAACTCATTATTATGATTTAGCATTCCAAGTTAGTTTACTAAAAAAACTTGGATTGAAAATTAAAAAAATAAATTTAATTCATTTAAATAAAGATTATATATTGTCTGGTGATCTAAACATTAAAGAGCTTTTTAAAACAGAAGATATTACTGAAATAATCGAAAGTCTTGTTGACCAAGTTGGAATTGAAATGACTGAAGCGCTTGATTATCTAAGTCAAGAATTACAGCCAGTAGGCAATTGTGATTGCCTTTACAAAGGCAGGTCAAAACATTGCACATGTTTTTCTATATTAAACCCGGATATTCCAAAATATGGCATTCATGACATTTCTAGAATAGGTTTAAGTAAAAAAAAGTTAGCTGAACTTGTTGACGGAGCTTACTTTAATATTGATCAAATACCACCACATATTAAACTTTCTACAATTCAACAAAATCAAATAGATACCTACGTGTCAGACAAAACTATTCTTAATAAAGAATTACTCGCCATGGAATTGAAGAGTTTAATATTTCCGCTTTATTTTATTGACTATGAAACATTCCCTTCAGCTATTCCTCGTTTTAAAGGTTTTTCACCTTACCAACATATTATCTTTCAATATTCACTTTATGTTTTAGATTCTCCTGATTCAAAACCAACTTTACTAGAATTTCTTTATACTGACCTAGACGATCCAACGTTATATTTTGGTGAATCTTTAAAAACACATATCAAAGATAAAGGACATATTATTGTTTGGCATAAAGATTTTGAATGCGGAAGAAATGAAGAAGTTTCAATTAGATTGCCTAAAATGAAATCTTTTATAGATTCATTCAATTTAAGAATATTTGACTTAGAAACGATATTTAAAAAGCAATATTATGTTCACAAAAATTTTAAAGGTAGCACTTCGATAAAAAAAGTCTTACAGGTTCTTGTTCCTGATCTTTGAAGTGAACCCCTCTTACTGTACCAGTTATCAGTCTACATATTCTTTATCTTCCTAAATCCGACGCCTTAATTTTTAACTGGTAAAACCTCTTTTAAAAACTCATCCGGTGATTTATCATGA
>Ga0100395_1003787_pt1 | contig 10969 bp, 10 predicted proteins | sample CryGeymeta201519_FD_81542 | JGI IMG/M metagenome (GOLD analysis project Ga0100395, IMG submission 81542) | Groundwater microbial communities from Crystal Geyser aquifers in Utah, USA - Crystal Geyser metaG 2015-19 | ecosystem: Environmental > Aquatic > Deep subsurface > Groundwater | place: USA... | reverse complement strand
GCATAATCTACCCGCTAAATTTATGGGAGATAAAGATTTCAGTCTTTATGGCCTCCTTAAAACTGCTGACGAACTCATCTATAAAGGAGGACCAATTAAAGACTGTATCCGCGCTTGTAAGGCGCTCGAGCTTTTCCCAAAGTGGCAATGGCGTCGCTGCCGTGAGCTCGTCTTATGCGGCTACCGTGATTCCCTTGTAACCGGCGTTGGCGATTTCGAAGATTACCGCTTCATCTGCGAAGGCGGACAGAAGTATTGGGAAAATCAACCAGAGATCGCTATCAACGGGCTACGGGGTATGAGACGGACTGCCGAGAAGCCCAAGCAACGGCGAATAACCAGACGAAATATCCGTCTGATGAAAGCGATGGGTTGGAATACCAAGTAAGTTACAAAAACCCCGCAACTAGGTTGTGGGGTTTTCTGTTGCCGGCAAAGTTTACTTATTCTTCTCCTTTATCTGCTCCGCAAATTTCTCCAATATCCCCGCAACTTTTTTGGCAGCGATCATAAATTCCGCATAGACTTCATCCGGCATATCGAAAGCGTAGGAATCATAATGCGCTTTAGCTAAAAGGATCGTCATCCCCTTGGTATTGGGGTTAATGTCCAAAATCGCGAGAAACTTATCGTCTTCCCAGATTTTCACCGCTCCGATCTCGCCGTTTACAATTTTGCAGAAGATACAGCTGTCCACAGATTTATTATCTCACGCTCCATGGCATTTTTTATACTTCTTCCCGCTTCCGCAAGGGCAGGGGTCGTTGCGTCCCACCTTCGCTAAAGCTGCGGCGGGCAAGCCGACTTTCTTTGGAGAATCCCCAGCGGGAATTTCAGATATGCGGAAGAGGTTGCTGAAAACCCAACCATCAAAATTAGCCATCATCGCGTTGAATAAATTGAAACTTTCCCGCCGGTATTCCACTATCGGGTCCTTCTGCCCATAGGCCCGGATGCGGACGGCCTCGGTCAGCGCCTCGATGTCTTCCAAGTGATTCATCCACAAGAAATCCATTACACCTAAAAGCTGCCGCCCAAGTTCCGGCGAGCGCGCGAGTTTCCCAACTCGCTCCGAGAAAAGCTCGCGCGCGCCATCTAAACTGATACCTTCCTCGGGGTTCGGGACACCCACTTCTTTAAGCACCTTCGTGAGTTCCGCGAGCACAGCCTCATTCTGTTCTATCCTCTTGAACTGATTCTCCACAGCTTCACCCAGAACGGCATCTAATCCCTCGCTGCTAAGCGCCGCAAGCACGCGTTGCCTTTTGCTATAGAACGCCAAACGTTGCTTATTTAGCACATCGTCGTATTCCAAAAGGTTCTTACGAATATCAAAGTTGATGCCCTCCACCCTGCTCTGCGCCTGGGCGATTGCTTTGGAGACCATACCGGCTTCAATCGGCACATCAGCCGGCAGATCAAACCGTTCCATCAAACGTTTGATGCGGCCGCCGCCGAAGATTCTCATCAGATCGTCCTCCAGAGACAAGAAAAATTGAGATGACCCCGGGTCGCCCTGCCGCCCGGAGCGCCCGCGAAGCTGATTATCGATGCGCCGCGCCTCATGGCGCTCAGTGCCGATGACGTGCAGCCCGCCCAACTCGCGGACTCTTCCGGCCTCCTTCGCGTCAGGCGGATTCCCCCCGAAAACGATATCCACGCCGCGGCCAGCCATATTAGTCGCGACCGTGACAGCCCCCAATCTGCCAGCTTGGGCGATTATCACGCCTTCCCGCTCATTATCCTTAGCATTTATAACCTCATGCGAAACGCCTGCGGCCCGGAGATGCTGCGAAACCAGTTCATTTTTCTCAATCGAGACAGTCCCGATTAGGATCGGCTGGCCGAGTTCATGCCGGCGTCTAATGTCTTCGGTAAGGGCGTGCAGTTTAGCATCAAAAGTTTTATACACCACATCGGAGACGTCCTTTCTCGCGAGCGGCCGGTTCGGCGGTATGCTCACCACCTCCAAGTTGTAAACCTTGTGGAATTCTTCGGCGGACGTTTGGGCGGTACCGGTCATACCCGCAAGTTTCTTATACAAGCGGAAATAATTTTGGATACTGATCTGCGCCAAAGTTTTGGACTCATTCTGCACCCGTACTCCCTCCTTCGCCTCAATCGCCTGATGCAGCCCGCCGGAATAACGGCGTCCGAACATCATCCGGCCGGTGAACTGGTCAACGATAATTACCTCGCCCTCGCGCACCACGTAATCACGGTCGCGCTGGAAAAGCGCCTTTGCTTTCAAACTTTCTTCTAGGTAATGAACCAAACGCAGATTCTCCACCGCGAACAGGTCTTTGACGCTGGTTAAGCGCTCAACCCTATCTATTCCCTGTTCGGTTATTTCAACCGAGCGCAGTTTTTCATCCACAGTATAATCCTCCTCCGGCTTAAGGCGCGAAACCGCACGCGCAAACGAACGGTAGTAATCGGATGATTCAGCATCGGGATACGAAATGATAAGCGGCGTCCGGGCCTCGTCAATTAAAATCGAGTCTACCTCGTCAATGATCGCGTAGTTCAGCCCGCGCTGAACCCGCAGCTCGGGAGTTGTCGCCAAATTGTCCCGCAAGTAGTCAAATCCGAATTCGTGGCTGGTACCGTATAGAATGTCGGCGCGATACGCTTCACGCCGCGAAATCGGCCTTAGAAATTCTTCCTTAACCTTGAAACTTCCCGTCGCGTCGCGTTCTTTATCAGCCGCTGCCGCTTCCTCTTCTGAGACGCGCCAAGATGGGTCATAAATGAACGCTGTCTCGTGGACGATACAGGCAACCGTGAGGCACAAAAAATCATAGATCTGTCCCATCCAGACCGTATCTCGCTTAGCCAGATAGTCATTCACTGTAATCACGTGCACCCCCTCACCAGTAATGGCGTTTAGGTAGATTGGCGCAGTCGCCGCGAGCGTCTTGCCCTCACCAGTCATCATCTCGGCGACCGCTCCGCGGTGCAGAACTATCCCGCCCCACAATTGCACATCGAAGTGGCGCTGACCAAGCGTGCGGCGCGATGCCTCTCTTACGAGCGCAAAAGCCCGCGGCAGGACTTCGTCCAGAGTCTCGCCACTCTTAAGCCGTTCTTTTAATCGCGGACTTTCTTCCTTAAACTGCGCATCCGATAGTGACTTCACTTCATCCTCCAGAGCCGATATTATCGCTATCTCGCTTGGCATCCGCGAAGATGCCGAAAAGCGCCGCCAAAAATCTTTAAGTGCCATAATTATCCTTCTGAATTATTCCGGCGATGATCCTTGCCGTGCCGCGAGAGGTACGCTTCAACTTCCCGCTTTAGTTTGTCCTTCACCGCGTCTACCGCCGCGCGCACATCTGTATCATTCCCCTCCGCGCGCAGAATGTCTTGCGGCAGTTCCATATTCGCCTCGGCTCGGTACACCTCACCCCGGCGGTGATGTCGGCTAGAACGCGCGACTTCAAATTGGACTTTAATCGTGTTGACCTCGAAATGCCCAAGCAACCGGCCCAAACCGCCGATCTTCTCCTCAATGTATGTCTTGAGCGGCTCTGTGAGTTCCAAACCCGTAGCTTTGATAAATATACGCATCGCTACATTATAGTCCGGCCGAAGCAGGTGGTAAAAGACCCGCTATAAAAGGCGCCCCGACACTGGTCGGGGCGCCTTAACTTAAGAAGAGTATCGCTTCTTAACTAATCGAAGCTACTTCTTTTTCTTCCTTTTCTTGGCCATAGTCGGACAAGTTTTCGTTTTTTAGAGCTCGCTTGTCGGACTGTCGACCGATCAGTCCCGCTGGCTTTTCGTGCAAAGTTTGATCCTGCGTTAATTATAGCAAACGCAGGCTGTTAATAACTCTCCCACCCGCCGCTAGAGGATCGAAATTTCCTCTTCGAGCTCCACGCCGAATCTCCGGGCAACCTCACGCTTCACGATTTTTATCAAATCGCGCACGTCCTCGGCAGTCGCCTGCCCCGTATTCACGATAAAATTCGGGTGCTTAGTCGAAACCACCGCGCCGCCGACCATCCTCCCTTTCAGGCCAGCCTCGGATATCAAATACGCCACCGGAATCACCGGGAAGGGATCATTTTTAATCTTCGCTTTCGCAAATTCGACTGTCGCGCGAGGAGCGGCTTTTATATCCACGTTCTTGAACATACTGCCGGCGCTTGGGTACTCTAGCGGATAGCGCGAAGTACGGTAAGCCATTTTCTCCTCTATAGCCTTCGCGATTGCGCCGCGATTACCCTTCTCCAAACGCAAAACGGCTTCCAGAATAATCTCTCGCCCGCCTTTGCGGTGCCGTAGCCCGCTTCGGCGAGGCGGAGGCCCGCCTTCGCGGTGCCGTAGCCCGCTGCCTCCTTCGCCGGAGTGGCTACGGAGGCCGAGTCGGCTGGGCGAAGGCCCGCCCGAAGATTTGAAAACACTGTTCCGGTAAGCGAATTCGCATTCCTTATTGTTCCGCCTCACGATTTTGCCGCCTTCGGTATCGAAACTCATAACCTCTTGAACCGCGTCCTTGATTTCACCGCCGAAGCACCCCGCGTTCCCGCGGATCGCGCCGCCAAGCGTCCCAGGCAGGCCGCCAGCCCACTCCAAACCGGATAATCCTTCTCTTGAACAGAAATCAAGCAGGTCATTCATCAAAACTCCGGCCCCGACTTTCACTCCGCCGGGGCTGTTTTCTATAAAATCGAATTTTGGTTTGATTACCACTCCGTGGAATCCCCCGTCGCTGATTAACATATTCGTCCCGCCGCCCAGAACAAAAAACGGTACGCTATTTTCACGCGCGATGCGGAGGGCCTCTTTTATATCTTCTATGTTCTGAACTTCACAAAGATAATCGGCCGGGCCGCCGATGTGAAAACTAGTTAAGTCTTTAAGACTTGCATTGCGCCGCACCACCATATAATACAAATTCAATCGGAGCGGCAGGGGTGACCTCAGTAACTATTTGTTGTTAGAGTGAGTGCTCTTCCTGCCGCTCCAACTTAATTCTAAACGGGCGTCAAGAAAGCGTCCAGCTTATCCTCCTTGATTGATCAAATTTGCGGTAAGTCACAGCCTCAAAAAATTCTCTATCTTTCTCCTCCGTCCAGCGGCAGCCCGAAAACTCACTCTTCAAATCGGACAAGATCTCATGAGCCTGATAGGGCGTGGGGGCGGACACCAAAACGCGCACATTGCCGCTCCAAGCCCCGCCGCGACGCCGCCTGCCAAAAACCAGCTGGAACACCACACCCTCCCCGACCTCGTTAACTTTTGAGAAATCCAGGTCCCCAAAAAGCTGTATAAAAGCGCGAATGCAACCACTCGAGTCGCCCTTAGGCGCGAGCGACCCACCGACATGCGCCCCGCCTGGATGGTAAATATTGTAATCCGGCACTTCCCGGCACTCGGCTTTTTGCATCAACTGATCAGCCCTGTTGGCCGGAATCGCAATGTAAGTGTGCACGTCACGGCCAAGCTGATGTACCGCTACTTCTAACGCGAAGGGCGGGGTAAGGACTTTGAGAATATCTTTGAGCGACGCAGCCCCGCCCTGCAATTCTGCCACCCGAAATTGCTTCCGCGAAACCCTGCTGCGGTCATACAGCCGGCGCACGAACACGGCCACATAGAATAACCCCAGCGCAACCAGGACTCCCAAGGCTAAATCGACTGATGGTGTGAAGATAGAAGTCATTGTACAATTTAAAAAATTACGATGAAAAAGGAATATTGGTGGCTGATTCTTATCGTTATTATAGCAGCTCTGCTCCGTTTTATGTATTTCACTTCCGCGCCGCCGGGATTGTACCCAGACGAAGCGATGGACGGCACGAACGCGCAGGAGATTCTGCATACCGGCGCGTTCAAAGCCTTTTACCCAGAGAATAACGGCCGTGAGGGACTATTTATGAATATTCAGGCGGTCCTGCTCGCGCTCATCCGTCAAAATCAGCCGTGGGCTTTGAGATTACCTTCAGCTGTATTTGGGCTGCTCACCGTAGTCGGCCTGTACTTCTTGGCCAAAGAGTTATTCAAAAGCACAACGATGGGACTTTTATCCTCATTTCTTATCGCCGTGAGTTACTGGCACGTCACCTTTTCTAGAATAGGTTTCCGCGCGATAATGTCGCCGGCATTCTTGGTTTGGGGATTATATCTTCTGTTAAAGTCGTTAAATCAATTTTCAATTTTCAATCTTCAATCAAATCCAGAATCTCAGGTCCAAAACCAAAAAAATAATTGGAAATTGGAAATTGGAAATTGGTCATTACCAATCCTCGCGGGATTGGTCTATGGCCTTGGATTTTATTCCTATATCGCCTATCGCGTAACGCCGCTTCTCGTACTCATTGTTCTCGGCTACTTCTTTATAAAATCCAAAAAACAAAATTGGAGAAAAAGTTTCTGGGTAATAACGGCGGTATTTCTTTTAGCCGCTTTCCTAGTCGCGCTGCCGCTCGGGATGTATTTCCTGAAAAATCCGGCCGACTTTTTGGGGCGAACCAGCGAATTATCTGTTTTTAAAGCCGCTTCGCCAGTGCTAGCCTTCACAACCAATATTCTAAAAACTGCTGGGATGTTCACGGTCGCGGGGGATTTCAACTGGCGGCAGAACTACGCTGGCCGGCCGGAGCTTTCGGCTACCGTGGGCGTACTTTTCCTCGTCGGTCTCGCGCTCGGTCTCACACGTCTGTTTAAAAAAGATTTCGCCTTCGCCGTGCTTTTCGGGTGGATATTCCTCGCCGGACTGCCGGTTGTGATTTCGAACGAAGGTATTCCTCACGCGTTGCGCTCCATTCTCCTCATCCCGCCTATTATCATGCTCGCCGCTTACGGCGGCATTGTTTTCTACCGCTGGGCAAAACGAGTCTTGGGAATTACTGACGGCCGTCTACTTATTTCTGCATTACTAATTCTGGCTTTAGTGGGTGTGGAAACTTATATGGTGTTCTTCGAACTCTGGGCTAATAATCCAGCGACCGCCGGGTCCTTCAATAACGACTACGTCGAGGTTGGCCGGGAAATAAACGCCCTGCCAAACGGAGTGGTCAAGGTAGTGCTGGTTAACGCGGGCGGCGTCACGGTGCCCACTCCGCCCGCTCATCAACTTCCCGGACCCCCAATGCCAACCCAAACTGTAATGTTCCTTACCGACACCTTTTACGGCACAGAAAAAATCGGCGATGGAATCTACTACAATAAGGATAAAAATATCACTTACTACGTGATGCCCGAAGCCGCGGATGCGGTGAAAACGTTAAATCTTTCTCCAGCAATCCACGTTTACTCATTGAATTAGTTCAGACGTTCCTCCCCAGGCCGCTAGAATTACCGCCTTCATCGGTCGTTAAAAAAACTAAACGTGGTTACTCTGCAGAATTTTCGTTTATATCCTGCAACTCGCTGTTAATATCTCCCATATTAATCCCTTCCAAACCCTGAAGTACTTTGGCGCGATTATCCGGAACAGCAGCCGAGGGTTTGGTTGGGGTTTCGCCCTCGGTGGTCTGCACACTTGGGTTATTCGCCGCAGGCGGCGCAACGCGACCGCGGCTCTTCCACAACTACAGTCCGGTCACCATAACGGCTAGCACCATCAGTACCACAATAGCTATCATTATTCTCCCTTTCATATCCATTTCTCATATTATACGCCACTCCGGGTTTTATTAGAATCGGAGATAAGAATTCCAGAAGTTATAGAGTTCGCGCGTGGCTCTTAAATCACCCACATTGTACCTCGCGATATCAAGGAATTTCTTTTCCCTGAATAACCGGCCGACATCGTCCCCGGTTATTCCCTCGGCCTTGGGACTTTGAATCCCAAAAGCCTTAGCCCATAGATGCAGATTGCCCTTCCTTCTAACCGCGCCGTAGAAAGTAAGTTGATCCAGCAAGTCTATGTGGAGACAATCCCTTTGCTGGTAAAGGTATCTGCCCTCAACTAAATTTCTGGTCGGTCTGATCTTGTGGATTGCTGACCTTACCATCATAAACGGCGCGTCGAACGCCCGGCCGTTGAAGGTGATGAATTCCTGATAATTTCTGGCGCCCTGCCAAAAATTTTCCAACATCTCCTTCTCGGTCATTTGTCTAAACTTGATGTTGCCCTCGCTGAATTCTTTTATATTCTGCCCGGGCGCCTGGAAATAGACCGCGCCCTGATTCTTATCGCAGTCAAAAACGCCGATCACAATAATCTCGCCGGTAAGGGGCGAAAAGCCTAATCCTTCCTTTACTTCCTTTAAAGATTCATCGTAATCTTCGTCGCTCACAGATTCCTTTTTAATCCACCGCGTCAAAACATCTTGCGTGGTTTCATCCAGCGAATCGAAATCCACGCCTACGGTTTCAATATCAAAAACAAGTTTGGACATTTTTTAACGTATAATCGTTCCCGGCGGCACTTCATCCGCGGGCATAAGGATTACCGGCCCGTCGCCACTCGCGGCGGCGAGGAGCATCCCCTGGCTTTCAAGCGCCACTTGCCCTGAGTCGAACCGAAGGGTGAAGGTGCGCGGCTCCAGATTGGCTACAACTATTATTTCCCGCGCGGTCAAATTCTCCGGCGCGTACTTCCTGCCGATGCCGGCGATGATTTGGCGCGTCTCACTGCCCAGATCTACAACCAATTTAACCAACTTTTCCGATCCCTCCACCCTTTCGGCTGATGTCACTTTGCCCACCCGCAGATCAATATTCTTAAAATCTTCTATGTTTATCATTTTATATTTTAGTCAAATCTTTAAGCGGACAGTTCTCGTGTTTATGCGGCCTGGCCGGACAATACCGCCTGCCATATTCAATTATAAGATAAGTGAACTGAAACCAGTCTTTCTTGGGGATTATCGCCATAAGGTCGCGCTCAATCTTCACCGGATCCTTTTCCGCAGTGAGACTAAAGGCGCGCGAGAGGCGGATGACGTGCGTATCCACCGCGATCCCCTCCACCACACCGTAAGCGTTCCCCAAAATCACGTTCGCGCTCTTCCGCGCCACGCCGGGAATGGTGGTTATTTCTTTCATCGTGCGAGGAACCTCGCCGTGAAATTTTCCTCCTACTATTTTCGCCGCCGCCAGAATATTCTTGGCTTTGTTGCGGTAAAAACCGGTTGGGCGGATATTCTGCTCAAATTCGGCAATGGTCCGCCGGCTGGCGGACGCCTTAACGTAATCATCGAATGTCCGGTACTTCTTGAAAAGTTTTTCGGTCACCTCGTTCACTTTCTTGTCGGTACATTGGGCCGAAAGTACCACCGCGACAAGTAATTCCCAAGGATTGGAGTACTTGAGCGCGATTTCTGCGTCGGGGATAAGTTTTTTAAGTCTCTTCACTATCGTTGCCGCACGCTTTTTGCGCTCTTCCAATTCGTCGGTTAAAGATTTATTCATATAAAGTGGACTGATTATATTATTTCCTCTGGTCGTGCGGGCAGATAACGGTAGCGGAATAGATACTAGTTAGTAATCTCGAAACTAGCTAGAAAGGGTAAAAACTGATTCTGATAAGTAATATCTGGATAACTGGATTTACCCGATTGATAATCTTCAGTTAGATACCACTCTACATAAAAGACTTTGTCGCCGAATTTTCTAAAAGCCTCACCCAATTGTGCCCTTCCACTATTACCTTCCCCTATACCTACCACGCCTTCAAACCCGTTTCCTAAAGAGAAAGTATTAATTTGATGTTTTATGTGCCACTGATATTCTTTTTCAAAATCATTAGCAATAGATCCTTTTGTCGGTATCAAGGAAAGTTTATCGGAGTAATAAACACTTACCCCCGCACCATTTTCTGAATCAAATAATTTATTAGATCGGAAAATCTCGATTGCCTTGTATTTCATTAACTGGCCAGAAATCCCTTGAGGAAATGAGGTTTTATCCCAATGTCCCCAACCAGATGGGTATTTTACTTTAAACCCGTAATCCTGATTCTCATAAGTCAGCCAATTGACAGTTTTAGCTGTCAGCTCTTCGAGAGTTGGCAATTGAAGTTGACCTGCTGACGTCGCAGGTGGAGTAGATGGTGGGACGGTGGCAGTGGTGGTAGAGGGGGTTGTCTGGTTACTAGATGGTTGAGTAACCTGACCAGGCGAAGAATGAAGCTTCCTGAAATACAAGAGATAAGCCACCACCGATGCGGCCAGGACTACCGCTAATAGCCCGACCAAAACTCTCAATCTGGTCGTCCCCATCTTACGCCCCCCGAGTTCGCCATCTAACATTGAACTTTCCCTTCCCGCCATCACTCACTCATCCTATCACACCAATCCCGCTGTACCCACCCAGCCATCCCAATCTTATCATCGACAAACTTCTAGTATACTATAATACTGATCAGTATTATAGTATACTAAGTCTTAGTTAGGGCTATTTGTGGTATCAGATATCAAATATCAAGATATTAGCCGTGCCTTATTTCCATCACATCGCCATCCAAAACCGTATATTCCTTCCCCTCCAATCGCATCCAGCCCTTTTGTCTCGCAGCCGCCCACGAACCCTGCCCTGAGCCCCTCGGTCCTGAGCTCGGGGTCGAAGGACTTGCCGAATGGGCGGCTTCCAATAATTTATCCCACGCGATAACCTCGGCGCGGATGAACTTCTTTTCAAAATCGGTGTGGATTACGCCGGCGGCCTGCGGCGCTTTGGTCCCGCGTTCAATGGTCCAGCTTCTTGTTTCGTCCTCACCAGTCGTAAAGAAACTGATAAGCCCTAATACCTCGTAGGCTTTACGGATAAGCGTGCCTAAGTCCGCATCGCTGCTAAGATTGAAAACCAAATATTCGCTACCTAGCTTTTTGATCTCGTTTTTCAGCGTGTCCGTTACATCTCTCTCCTCGCCGTTCAAAAGATAAATCTGCGCTTTGGCTGTAAGCAGATTCAGTTCCTGAACAGCGGGTTCGTTTAAAACCTCGCGATTCAAGCGGTTAGCGAGTGATCCGGTGGCAAGCATATCGCGCACCTTACGCACCGCGTTTAAGTC
>Ga0100395_1003784_pt1 | contig 10975 bp, 10 predicted proteins | sample CryGeymeta201519_FD_81542 | JGI IMG/M metagenome (GOLD analysis project Ga0100395, IMG submission 81542) | Groundwater microbial communities from Crystal Geyser aquifers in Utah, USA - Crystal Geyser metaG 2015-19 | ecosystem: Environmental > Aquatic > Deep subsurface > Groundwater | place: USA... | reverse complement strand
GGGTATTGTCCAGGGTCGGAACGCCTGATAACCAAAGGCGCGAGCGAAGGAAAAATCGCCTGGCTCAATAATTTGAATTTCGGCTCGCGGACGGTTTCGGGAGTAAAATACTTTCCTAATACTTCTTTTGACTTAAGAGTGAAGATTTCTTCCGCCGCTCTGTTAAAAATAAGGATTTTAAAATTCGGGTCATAAGCGATAATACCGTCTTTCAAGTTGGCAATAATGCTTTTCAACTCATTTCTTTCAATCTTTACTTCTAAATTGGAACGCGCCAAACGCAAATTATTTACTAAAATTATCGTTCCTAAAACCAGCAAAATCGCCAAAACGGCGAAAATCAAAACTTGCGGGAGATAGATTAAATCAATTATAAAAAGGACGACCAAAAAAGGCAAAAAAAACCAAAACAGCCTCATTTCCGGCAGTTTAGCGTATAGAGCTATTTTTTGAAAAAAACGCTTCATTATAAATAATTTAAAATGCAAATATCAAAAATCAAATTTACATTTTTCGCTACAATTCCAGCACGTACAATTTACTATCATATTTATTAATAAAGAATAACTTGCCATCGACAAAATTAAGATTGATCGCATCTATTGCTGAAGCGTTTCCGTCAAAAATCCGCTCAAAAGAATTACTTGTAATATCTATTTGATATAGCGAATCTACGAAATAAACCGCGTTTTTCAAATAATCGTCGGGCAGCGCCGATTTGTCGGGGATGCTTTGAGGAATGGCGCAATAAATTTTCGGGTCGGAAACAAAACACTTTTCCGGCAAAGTAACGAATTCGAAATTGGCCATTATCTCTCCTTGGTCATTTATTAAATTTAAAATTCTGCTTCTCCCCTCCATAGAGCTTGAAAATTGCAAACCGATTTTACCATCGGAAGACCAGTTAACAATTAACCCGTTCAATCCATTTTCTTCCGAGGTAAGCCTGCTTAATGTTTTTTTAACGACATCAACCGCCCAAATTGAAGCCGGATAAAAAGCCGACGGTTTGGGAACAAGCGTTATTTTATTTTGAGAAATCCAGTTCAAGCTAAAATCTCCCTGATAAAGCGAAAGCAAAGTTGCCGGCTTCTGCTTTAAATCAATTAAGCTTTTTGTTATTAAATCGCTTTTACCCGGATCTCCGGCGTTTGCCGAAAAATATGCGGCTTTTTTGCCGTCCGGAGAAAAATCGGCGGCGGTTATTTTATCGGGCAAAGATTCAAAAATATTGTTTTCTGAATTATAAACGACAAATTTTGACGCGCCCGAATTCCCGCTCTTGATAATAACCCTTTTGCCGTCCAATGAAGACTCAAGCGATTGGAAATTTTCTATCGAGCTTGAAGTGAGCGCTTCGTCCGCGCCATCGGCTTTTACTTTATAAATTATTCCGTCGCGGCCGACATAAAATACTCCGCTCCCCTGAATCTTTTGGGCGGTTGCCGCTGAAAAATTTGAATTAAAAACCCAGTAACCGTAAATTGTATTATCGCTTATAACGCTTAATTTTGAAGCAACGGCTCCGTCCGAAGAAGAACCCGCGAGATTGTTTATTGAAATCGATTGGCCATTAACGGAATTTTGCGGAGAAGAATCCGGCGGCGTTAAAATCGTCCGCGTTTTTTTCCAGGCAAAATAAACGCCAGCTCCCAAAGCGATAATACATAAAACTATTACCGTTATAATTATAATTTTTTTGTTCATGTTACTAAAATATCCCAATGGTCATTTTCAAGCGCATATACCGCTCCCGAAGGCGAAACATATCGCGCCGCCCCGTCGCTTGTCCTATTTGATATTTTTTGAAAATTTTGCGTTATATAATTATTAAGATTGGCATTTAACCTCAAATCAACTTTATAGCCATTGCAATGGCTATAAACTCCAACCGCATGAACCGTACCACACCCTTCGGTACCGGCTGTGACAAAAACATTATCGTTTCTAACACTTAAAGCCAAAGACAACACCTCATCTATTGTTTTAGGTCGTATTCCATTAAGGTTAACGCATCCCGTCGATTGGCCGATCGGACAAACATCTTTAGTTCCTATCCCGCTTGCGGCAAGCATCTGTCTAGCTTGTTCCTCCTGTAACCCCCCGGCTGCGTAAATCAAAGGCGTTAAATCCGTAGTTCCTGGCATTAATAATTGGTCAGGATTTTTTAATTTTACTAAATCCGGGTTTATAGTATTAAGAATAAGATACGCTCCAAGCAGTAAAATCAACCCCCAAATCGCGGCCCAAATCCACTCCATTGCGTCTTGCTTGGTTGAAACCGCGCCTGAAACCGTCCACAAAATAGCCCCGTAAACCAAAACTCCCAAGGCCGCGCCCCCGACCACTCCAAGCGCAATTCTATAAAATTTTGAGATGAAATCCGCCGGGCTTGTCGCGTCCGCCCAAGGATATTTATAGTCCACATTTATTTGCGAAGGAGCGTCAACTTCCCAAGAACCTGTAGCGCCGCCGGCGAACGATTCCGCAGGAACTAAAAAAACGAAACAGACAAGGAAAGCAAATGTTAAAATATATAAATTTGTTTTTATCTTTTCCATAAAATTTCTATTTTATTGTCAAATTAATCGTCTGGCTCGCCGACTCCAGTATTTTTGTTATATTGTTCATAGCAACCGACAAATTTACTCTTGAGCCAATCGGCGCTTGGGGGTCAATATTTAAATCAAGAGTGAAAGGGTCGCCTTTTTGCGATTCCGGCTCCTGGCCCAAAACCGACCACTGAACGGAAAAATAATCTTTATTATTAGTATTAAAGAAAAACGGCAAAACGTTAAATGCGAATTTTCCGGTTTTTATTTCATTATTTTTATATGGAGCGTCTATCACCGCTTCCGGTCGAACCACCGGAATATCTATCATTTTATCCATAAATCCCCCGCCCAAAAAATCAACAATGGCGATTCTAACCTGCATTGTTTGGCCGAAATAATTCGGAGCGATAAGATTTATTTTTTTAATCCCCAAACCGTTATCTTCGTTTTTAACCAATTTATCGTTTATATACCAACGAACTTTCGCGCTTGAAAGGTCTGCCGGCTTGCCATTATTTATCAATTCAAAATTAACTTCCATTTGAGTTCCGGCGGTCGGAAAAATTTTACCGCTGTACCAATCAGGAACATAATTTTGCGCTTTCCAAGAAATTAAAAATTGAGGGGGGGTTTGGGCATAAGAAAAATTAAAAGATAATAAATAAAAAATAATAAGCGATAGAACCGATACGGAAATTTTTAATTTAAAATTTAACTTTTTCATATATTTATTTTATTTCGCAATTGCGGCGCCCGTAGCCTTCGCCGCCAAATTACCTGTCCCGGCGGAAAGCGCTTGCGCGACTTTGGGATGATTAATCATATATATCGCCATCATCACACTTGCCGTTTTAAACGACAAAAAGCTTAAAAATGGGATTATATCCAACAAATTTCCGGCGATAACCGAAACTTGCTGCCTGAAACCCATTCCTCCTCTCATTATAAGCCAAAATTCCGTAATGGCAAAAAATGAAAAACTTATAAGTGGAGCTATTATAAGAACGCCTACTCCGATTACCGGAATTAAAGCTAAAAAATTTAGAGCCGCATCAACGGCGTCGGCGAACAAATTCAACAAAACCATTAATAACGCTTCCACTAATGAAATTTTTTTGGAGTCATCCATTTTTTTCTTGTTGTTGCGTCAATAATTCTTCAGGGTTTGTGGTAATAACTTTATTTTCAAAATATGAAGCGATAATTTGAATTGCAACGTGCTTCAAGCCGGCGAAAAACAAACCTTCGCCGATATTCGCCTCAAGCAACAGCTGTTTTTCCGACCCGGACAAATTAAAAGTTTTTGTCACCACATCGATGCCAACCGGCGCTTGTTTAAGCAAAAGCTGAATGGCTGAATTGGAAATAATCGGCCGGCCGTAGGGCGACTCCAAAAAATCTTCCACGTTTTGAGTTATGGTCGTAAGCCCAAGATAATATTTTCGGCAGCGTTTTGCCAAGAAGGAAAGAAAGTTCGCGCTATCGGAATATTTCATAAGCCACCACGCCTCATCTATGAGCATTATTCTTTTTTTTACATCGGCGCGGATAAGATTCCAAATAAAATTCAAAACAATGTACATCGCGATAGGCCGGAGCTGCTCTTCCAGGTCGCGGACGGAAAAAGCAATCAGACGGTTTTTTATATCTACGTTCGTCGCTTTATTCGTAAAGCCGGCGTAGCTTCCCTTGGTAAACCGCTCCAGACGTTTCGCCAGATTTTTTCCTCCCTCGGTGCTTTCAAGCACCGTTTGAAAATCTTCCAAAAGAGGCGCCTCAAGTTCCATAAAATTCGGCTGGTCGGGAGTGATGTTCCGCGATTCATAAGTTGCGATTATAGCGCTGTCTAAAAGCGCTTCTTCTTCCGGAGTGACGGCGCCAAGCATTAATTTTATAAGGCCGGTTAAATTAAGAATATGCGATTTAAAAATATCCGCCGGGTCTTCGCCTTTGGGAACGATTGGAATGTCAAAAGGATTAATTTGGCTTTCCGAAGTAAGAGAAATTTTGAAAAAACTGCCGCCGACGGATTCCGCCAATTTTTGATATTCGTTTTCGGGGTCAATTATCAAAACGTCTATCCCCATCATCAAATAACGCAAAATTTCCAATTGGCAAGCGTATGATTTTCCGGAACCGGATTTAGCGAAAACTACCGAATTGGCATTTTCCAGAGAAAATCTGTCAAAAATCACCAAAGTATTATTATGCCGGTTAATGCCATAAAGAATCCCCTCATCCGAAGTCAAATCAACCGAAACAAACGGGAACATTGAAGAAACCGGCCCGGAATTCATCGGCGAATTGATAAGAAGCTTATCGATATTCAATGGCAAAGTGGAAGCGAATCCGTCCAATTGCTGGAACATCGCCGGCTTAACGTAAACAAGTTGTGATTCGAATATTGAATTTATCTTTTCTCCAAGTTTCTCAAGCGCGTCCAAATTATCGGCGTAAAAGGTCAAATAAACTCCGATATTGAATAATTTTTCCTGCGCCTGCTGAAGCTGGTCTCTTAAACTTTCAATATCTTGGTGGGCGATTTCTAAAACCGGGTCCCTTACCAAACCTTTTTCTTGACGTTCCATCAATTGCGCTTCTATTTGGGCGGTTTTTCTGCGCAAATTCCTTAAAGCCAAAACGGTATCAACCGGATGGACGAAAATTGAAATATCCATAAGCTCCGGCATATTAATAATTGAGTTAAACCATCCACTTGAAAGATATCGCGGATAATTAAAAATGAAAACCGTTTTGGCGAATTTATCTCCCAATTTCAAATAGCCCGGTTCCACTTCCATGCCTGCCGGCGCAATTATATTTTGCACTCCCTTTTCGTCTTTTTTATTAAATTGTCCGCTTTCTATTCCCATAATAAAATTATTTTTTTTCTATCGTTGAAGGGTTGTAAAGGTTATATAACAGTTCAACTAATTCTTCTTTCATCAAAGCCACCACTCTTAATCCTATTTGCGACAAACCGCTAATAACCTGGTCCGTTCTTTGATTTAACTGGATTAATTTTTGTTCAAAACTTTCTTCCGCGCCGGAATCTTTATTTTTTTTTCCGCTAAAATTGAACACATCGAGAATTTTTTTACCGCCTCCGGGAATGACAATCGGGTCATAAGAAACGACGACGAAAAAATTTTTCTCCATCACCGCGTTCGTTTCAATGAAAGAATGGATGAATTCAATATATTCCGATATTTGATTTTTTAAGAGTTCATTTTCTTCCGATGATTGACGCTGGCCTAACTTGGCAAGATAACTTTCTATATTCATTTTTCGGGAATGAATTATTATTTGCGCCGAAAAATCAAGCGTGTTCAAAAAATTCTGGTAAGCGTAAATAATGATGTTTTGTTCCTCTTCCGATTTAAGCTCGAAATTTATTCCGGAAACCATAAGCACGCGCCGAAGCGAACCGTTTTTCATAATTATCGCGTCGCCGCGGATATCCTTAACTTCCACGAATTGTTGAGTTGACCGCGCTTCCTTTGCCATATGTTTAAATACTAAATTAAAAATAATAAATAATAAATAACTAATTTATCTTTTCTTCATTGTCATTATACTAGAAGCAAATATTTTGGCTAATTCTCTTGTTTCCCTCAAAAGCCACAAACACTCATCTTGTAAGGTTTTAGGAACTAATTTCCCATCTCGTAGAACCGATAGCCAAAAAAGAGTTTCGTTCGCTGACTTTAAAGAATAACTAAAAAAATTTTGATAATCCTTTTTAGAACTTGCGGCGTATGCTTCAAAATAATTCGCTCCTATACTTGTACCACTTCGCATCAATTGACTAATAATTTCTCTAATAACTAAGTCTTTAGGCAAAGAACTTAAAAATTTTACCAAACGTAAAATATATTTATAAATTCTTAATTTAAATTCTTGCTTTTCCATTTAATTACATTAAATTTTTAATCTATTATTTTTTATTTATTATCTATAATCTACCCTTCTCGCCGCTTCTTTTTCACCGCTTATTTTTCTGAAAACTTGAAATTTTTCTTGCGACTTTTCCCCCCAATGCGGAAATTTTAATCCCTTTTCTCTTTTAGGAATCGGATTTTTCGTCGTCATCAAATCCTGCCAAAGTTTTTTTATTGACGGCGTTCCGGCAAAAAAATCCCTAAGCGTTTCCCTTTTCACCGCAAACATTTCATTTTCCGTTGTTCTCTGCCAAAGATAAAATCTTGGCCCCCAAAAAAAACAGAAAACGTGGAAAATAATTTTTGGCAGCGGCTGGCCGTTATATTTTACGAATGCCAAAACAACGACTATTGAAGCGAGAATCGCTGTTAAAATAATCCAAAGCCAAAATGCCAAAATGAAATAAAAAAGAAAACTGAGCGCCGCGGCAATGGCCAAACAAAGGAACTGTTTTAACGTCAAAGGCCCGACAATTTTATTTTCAATTTCTATGAACTGGGGAATTTGAAAATTCATAAAAAATTATTTAAACATTCCCAAATCAATCGTTTCTTCAGATTCGTCTTTCTGTTCCGTTTTAGGTTCAATTTTAGGTTCAATCTTTTCGGGTTCTTGTTGAAGTTTTATTTCCGGAACTACGGGTAAATTTTCCTCGCCGTAATTAACGATTTTTATTTCTTCCGCTCCGATTTCCAATTCCGCCCTTACCGGTTCTTCTTCTTTTTTAAATTCATCCCTACTCCGCAAAAAATTAAACATTCCGCTTAATGATTTCAATTTTCCCGAAAGCGGCTTAAATCCGGCTTCTTGGTGAATAATCAACGGACCGTTTTCCGCTTTCGGCTCTTCCGTTTTTTTCTCTTTTTTTTCTTCGGTTTTTTCAATTATTATTGGCTCGGATAAATCTATTTTATTTTCTTGTTTATGATTTTCGTCTTCAACAATCTTAAATGAAGACTCTTCCATTTTCTTTCTCAAGTCAAGAATTGGTAACTCCTCTTCTTCTCCTATATTTTCCGTTTCAGACGAAGCGGGCTGATAAATTTTTTCCAAATCGTTTTTAAATTGAGAAAATATTTTTTTGTTTATTTCCGCGGCTATCGTGTCGGCGATTTCAATATTAATATTCAACGCCTCTCTAATTTCCAAAGCGAAATCTTCCGAATGTATAAACCCCATCAATACTCCTCCCGTCAACGTGGCGATTTTTTGAATTTTATCCTCCGCTAAATGTTGGTTTTCGCAAACACGCCATAAAATTTCGGCGTTATAATCGGAAAATATCGCCTGCCTTAAATTGTAAGGCAGGGTGTCCCATCTCGTTAAAGCTTGTTGTTGAGAAAATTTAACCATGATTTTTATTTATTAATTAAAAACTTAAACATTTTCCTGACTCTCTATTGTCCCACCATAACCACCAAATAAGCTTCCGCCAAAATTCTTTCTGCTATTATAAAGCCCCCTCGCTCTATTACTCAATTTTGTGCCAAACATATTATCGTGGTCGTCAAAAAATTTCAGCTTGTCTTTTATAGAAGCGCTTATACCCTTCTCTCTTTTTTCCATTGGCACTTTAAGTTCAGGATTATTTTCAAAATCATCAATATATTTATCGAGATCTTCTTGAAATTTTACGGCGTCGCTACCCTTAAGCGAAGATCTAATTTTTGATATTGATCCAGGATGAGCATCCAATATTGATTTCTCAACTGCGCTTCTAATATTTATATGTTTCGTATTTTCTAAACCATAAGCGGCTTTTTCGCCCAAAATATCCCCCTGAAGCTTATCGTAATCCTTAATTGAATAACTATTTCTAAAACTCTTTGTTGCCTCTTCAAGAGAAATACTTTCACCTTTTTCATTTTTGCCTGTAAGCATGGCATTATTAAAACCAGCCGTTTTTTCCAAATCATCATATTCTTTACTTTTGCCGTAACTTCCAAAAATATTTTTCATTTTAGAGTCAGCAATATATTTTGATAGATTAGGTACCATATCTAATTTCTTATTCTTTACTAATCTAGTTAAAGCCGCAACTTTTTCATCATTTGCCATTGTTGATAATCCCATAGCTAATTGCTTATCTGAAAGATTCTTTTGTTTACTTTCGGCCTGACTAATTAATTTTTCACCCTGTTGAACACCAACACCGCTTAATCTATTGCCCAATCTACCTAGGGTATTTCTCGCAAAAAATCCCCTAACTCCTCCCGCAGAGCCAAGCTTTTGCATCCCCTCAATTGCTTTTTGGCCTAAGGCCGAACGCGCCGGCAAAGTTCCAAGTCTTATTCCTTTCCTTCCCACCCAGCCGCCGAACATTTTACCTCCTCCCTTCGCCATGCCCATCGCGGTTGAAGCGAAAGTAATTCCCATTTTATTCGCCGCAAATAATCCCCCAAGCAATAAACCCGCTGTTATTATAATTTGAGTGACATGGTCAAAAAAATCAGGGTTTAAAGTCATTGAATCTTTAAAGGCCTTCTCTACTTTCGCGCTTTGTTGTAGATCACCGCCAGAAATTTGCCTTATTTTTTGCAATTGGCTACCGCTTGAAATTACTAAAACTATAAAAAATAAAACTATCGGCGCAAAAAATGTCCAACGGATAAAATTACTCCACCATTCGGACCAATATTTTAAGGTTCCCGGAAAAATCCATAAAAGCCAAATGATGGGCATAACAACAAGAAGGACTCCCAGTGTAATCGCCCGAATCAAAAGCATAATAAATAAGGCCAAAAAAGTTAAAATAATAATAAAATTAAAAACAATCACAAATAAAAGGCTCGCCATGTATTTAAAGAAATAACTAAACATGCCTATTGTTATCTTCCAAATGGACACATCCTCAACCTTGACAAGCGCTTGAGGATTAAGAACACCCATTAAACCATCAGATATGTTCTTGCCATTTAGACTCTGAAGGAAAAAGTCGGTGAAAATATTTGAAATCGAAATAAACGCGCCGGCGATAGTCAAGCTGAAATTAACCAAAAGCGCGGCGACAATGAGTTTCCAAAGCGTTTGCTTCATCGCATAACTTTGAACTCTGAATATCGTTGCGAAAGCCATCGCGATAATCGCAAAAACAAATCCCAAATTCGCGAAACTTATCATTGTTTGCGCCCCGGTTTGTACAATAGGCAAACTAATTACGCTTTTACCTATGGCGATTGAAAAATCTATCAAATAACCAAGAAGAGTTATTATCCCAGAACAAATCACCAATAAAAGGTTAAGAAGGCCCGGAGAAGACATCGTACCAGTCGTACCAAAAGATATCAAAGACATCATATCATTAGTCCCGCCGGCAGGTTCGGGTATGCTGATGTTGCCTGCGAAAGATACATTACTACTAACCAAAAACACCGCGCCAAAAATTAATAACGCAAAAATAATTTTATATTTGTTTTTTATTTTCAATCCACTCATATATTTATTGACGGCAAGTTGCAATCAATCACTCCTCCCGGCCCTTGCTCAAGGTCTGCCCAATCTTTTTGTTTGTTTTTCAATTCCGTGTCCGAATTCTGTTTGCCCGAGCCGGAAACTATCGGCAAAAGGTATTGTTGAGTGTTGTATTTATTTGAAAAATCCAAGAAGGACGACTGCGCCAATGACCTCTGATTGACATCGTTGAAATCGGCTTTTTTAATATCATCAATCAATACATTCGCTTTACTGATTCTTGATTCCAAATCGGCAATCTCGGATTGAAGCCTGATAACTTCCGCTTGGGCGGCCTGAATATTGGATTCTATTATCATAGGTCCGCAGTTTGATATTTTTCGCGCATAAATAACCGATTCTTTTTTCCTGTCTAAAACATATTGCCATTCATCGACAAATTTATTTATTTCCGAAATCATTTGATTTTTGTCCTGTTGGAGCTGCGCGCTAACCGTCTGAAGCTGCGCGCCAACCGTCCCGCCATAAGACGAATCAGAACTTGAAGGTTGTAACTCACTAATCCCTTCTTTAATCAAACGATTAATAAGCGCGTTAACTATGGCGGCGGTGTAAGATTGGACGTTTGCCGCCCATTGAGAATCCGAATTTATGGCATTCCTTACGGTTTCACCCACTGTGTCGCCCGGAGTAATATTTTCCATCTGGTTAGGATGACAATAATTGCCTTTGCTATCTTTGACCAAATCGGCGATTAGAGTTCCATACTCTTCTGACAACATTTTTTTTGTGTCAGCGCTCACACCGCCGCCTTTGCATCTTTTAACCGACAAAAATCCGCTTCCGGCTTGGATTTCTTTTGACGCCGCATCCACCGCTTTGGCGGCTTGGTCGTTAAGATTGGCGCTGACCTGCAACGCCACTCCGTAATAATTATTTTGAGGTTTCATTACCTCGGCATATCCAATCCATCCGCCTTTGCTAAAATCGTTATAAAAATCATCAATATTATCGACAATGCTGTCCAAAGTACATTTAACGTTTTCTGAAAACTTCGGCGTTGGCTG
>Ga0100395_1003783_pt1 | contig 10976 bp, 10 predicted proteins | sample CryGeymeta201519_FD_81542 | JGI IMG/M metagenome (GOLD analysis project Ga0100395, IMG submission 81542) | Groundwater microbial communities from Crystal Geyser aquifers in Utah, USA - Crystal Geyser metaG 2015-19 | ecosystem: Environmental > Aquatic > Deep subsurface > Groundwater | place: USA... | reverse complement strand
GCGGTCTCTCTGGGCGACAGGATTCTCGTTCAGCGGACTCACAGAGTCCGAGGCGACTTGTTCGGAGGTCGCCAGGGAGGAATACGCCTGGAGCAGGTTGTCTTTGAGACCTGAGCCATTGGTTACGGCTTTATAACCTTTCCAAGGCTTCTGACGGAACATCGCAAGGCCACAGAGTCGCTAATCCAGCCCGCAAACCTGGCTTTTTCGGACAGACACGAATTAAGCATCTCTCTTTCATTCGCCAATTGGCTTGCGGTCTCGTTAAGGAACGCCCCAAGGGCTTCCTTTGCCTCCCCTAAACGCATTGCCTTCTTAACTCGATTAAATGCTTATGCACTTAACTCCGAATCCCCCCGAACTTCCCGGCCAACCGGGATGCTCGATGTATCGGCACGCTTCGGGGGATTGTTAGATTCGTGCTACTGCACACGAGGGTTCCAGAGAATTCCCCCGGATTCATTCCGGGGGATTGTTAAGACCGCGCTACGTAGCCTGAACCTAACAATCCCCCGAATCGAGTTCGGGGGGATTCCAATCCACAGTCTTCGGAGCTAAGGGCATAAGCAATTATGATCAATCTCAACCTGGTTCCGGTTGAGCAATTTTCCGACAGCGGTCAACGAATCCCGTGGGGTGGCATCGCGTGATCGCATATCCCACAGACCATAATTCCTTGCAGGAGGTAGATGTCTGGTGTCAATTATAATTCCCGGAATTGTGATGGTTGATCAGCGCGGACTCACAGAGTCCGAGAAGATCTGCTCCACTGGGAGAAAGGCAGGTTGCTGGTGAGCATCACGCTCCCGCGTTCATAGCGATCGGCCAGCAGTGTGAACAGGACCTCCATCGCCTCGCGGTTCTGCTGCACGTAGCCCAGGTCGTCCAGGATGAGTGCTTCATAGCGAGATAGGTGCTTCAGTGCCTTCGGCGCGGACTCACCGAGTCGGTAGTGTCAGGTCTCGTTTGGCGGCCAGCAGGTCCTGCACCCGCAGGCTGCACGGTCGGAACAGGACGACACGCAACGAGTGCCTCGAGAGCGGCAATACACGCGCAATTCCACCTGCTCGTCATCCCAACACGTCACAACGGCTGTCTGGGCAGCTATCTCACGAATAATCCGGGCTAACATCGTCATACTCATCATCGCCGTCAACGGGTTGCGAAATGCACGGGAGACGAAGGCAATATGCGTGGTGAATTTCCCTGCGTTCCCGAACGTTTCCGAGGCGCAAACGTAAAAGAGCGGATTTTCCCGCGTCACCAGCACCGCTCTCCTACGTTCCGCGGCGCGGACTGCAGGGGGTTCAATGAAATTTTAGGTTTTGTTTAAGGTTACTTTACATTGTTACGTTATCTGTAAGATACAGCAATTGATTGTAAAGCCGATGGCCCTCTCGTGCTGCACGGTTTGCCACAGGAGGAAGCGTCGACAAAACCGGGAGGTGGCCAAAGTGGTAGTTTTACTGGTAGTGCTGACGTTCGTGGTTTTTTTGTTCGTGGATTGGTGCCTGGAGATGAACCGGAGTCGCGTGGCGACGTTCTCTGAAGTCGGGAGAGCCGCTGTGTCCGCAAGGACTGCCGCGCAAATCCGATCTTCCTCGCTGGGGTAGAGACGCCAGGACTTCAACTGTCGGATTGGGAGGGTTCTCATGCAGGCCGCTATACTTAACGACCTGACCAAGTGTATTGGCTGCGGTGCGTGCGCGGCTGCCTGTAAGCAGACAAACAATCTGCCTAAAGGTAAGGCGAGGTCACTTGATGCATACACGTGGACGTATGTCGATTATCGGGCGGATACCTTTGTCCGTCGAATGTGCATGCACTGTTTGGAGCCTGCCTGTGTGTCGGTATGTCCGGTGGGCGCACTGCACAAGACTGAATCGGGGGCCGTTGATTATGCCCCGGCGAAGTGTTTCGGGTGTCGCTATTGCGTGATGGCGTGCCCCTTCGACATCCCTAAGTACCAGTGGGACAAGCAACTGCCCATCACTCAGAAGTGCATCATGTGCCACGAGAAGAAACTGCTGCATGGAGAACAACCGGCCTGCACGTCCGTATGCCCTACCGGCGCCACTCTGTTCGGGGATCGCGGTGACCTCATCGCCGAAGCCAGGCGCAGGATTGGGGAGAACCCCGATCGTTACGTCAAGCATATCTACGGGTTGCACGAGGCGGGAGGAACGTCGGTACTGTACGTCTCGGGTATCCCGTTCGACAGACTGGGATTCAAGGTGGAGGTAAAGGAGAGACCTTACCCCGAGTTGACTTGGGCGGCGCTGTCCAAGGTGCCGCATGTTCTCGGTTTCGGCTGCGCGTTCCTGTTCGGTGTTTCGTGGGTAATCAATCGGCGCATGCAGATCGCGGCAGAGGAGGGTACGCCATCCGACCCTAAAGCACCAATTCGCGAGCCCAAGAACCATGCAGGGGGAGATGAGCAGTCGTGAGGATTCTAAAGCATCTCACTTTCTGGCGGCTGGTGTTTGCGGTCATTGCGGTTGCGGGAGTTACCGCCATTTTTCTGCGTTTTGCCAAGGGACTTGGTGCAACCACCGGTATGAATGATGCCTGTCCCTGGGGAATCTGGATTGGTTTTGACATCCTCTGTGGAGTGGGCCTGAGCGCGGGGGCCTTTACCGTCGCCGCTCTGGTTTATGTGTTTCGCCTCGAGAAGTACCGGCCCATCCTCAGGGCAACCGTGCTGACGGCTTTCCTGGGATATCTGATGGCAATTGTGTCGCTGCTCTGTGACCTGGGACTTCCGTATCGCATCTGGCACCCCCTCTTTATGGGGAACCTCCACTCGCCGCTGTTCGAGGTTGCAATATGCGTCATGTGTTACACAACGGTGCTGGCGTTGGAGTTCAGCCCGGCGGTATTTGAGAGGCTGGGAATGAAGACCCCGCTGAAGTGGATCCACACCATATCGCTTCCTCTCGTAGTGTTGGGTGTGCTTCTGTCCACACTGCATCAGTCTTCTTTGGGAACGCTCTACATCATCGTCCCGAACAAGCTGTACGGGTTGTGGTATAGTCCCCTGCTGCCGGTGCTCTTCTACATCTCCGCCATCGGCGCCGGTCTGTCAATGGTTATCTTTGAATCCTACATGAGCCACCGCGCACTGGGGACCAGTCTTCACCGTGACATCCTGCAGGGACTTGCCAAGGCCAGCGCAGCGGTGTTATCAGTCTACCTCGTCGTCCGTGTGGCCGATCTTGCAGCACGAGGGAACCTGAGTCTCGTCGTGACCTCGACGAGCGAGAGTCGATTGTTCCTTCTTGAGATTGCTTTGGGATCGGTAATCCCGATCATTCTCTACCTGCATCCTCGCGTGCGTGAGAACCGAACGGGTCTGTTTCTCACAGCGGTAATGGTCTTATGCGGGTTCGTGCTGAGCCGCTTGAATGTGAGTATCACGGGATTGCAGCGATATGCCGGGCAAAGTTACATGCCCTCCTGGATCGAGGTTGGGACCACCGTGTTCATTGTGGCCTGTGGCTTCGTGGCGTTTGGGCTGGCGGCCCACTACCTACCCGTCTTTCCCGCTTCCGAAGACGAAGGGCACGATGTCCGTTACGCTTCACTGGAGGAATCCCCGTCGCCTCCACCTTCTTCAATGCCGCGGATAGCGACGCCACGCGGGCTTGCTTTTCTCGGCGGACTGGCGATGTTCTTTGCCCTCGCAGCGATCTTCGAGAGGGCGAATGGCTTGATTCCGTTATCTCGGGCGGCTTTTGTTTCGGAGGAGCGCCGGGAACGGAGCGTACTCCTGCGTATGCAGGACAACTCGATGAAAGTGCCTGAAAACACACAACTCAAGCCCAGTTTACTGAGTCTTGGGGCTGTCGTCTTCAGGCACGCCACTCATGTGCAGGGACAGCACCTGGCCTGTGAGACTTGTCATGCAGACTTGTTCTCAATGAGCAGGAAGGTTTCTGTGAGAGACGGACACACGATCGATATGATGGACAAATGCCAATCGTGCCACGATGGTCGTTTAGCATTTGAGATACGGAACGGGTGCGCTTTCTGTCACGCCACGCAAGGAGAACAGAGCTTCTCAGCCGTGACGGACAAGCAGGTGCAACCTCCCGCAGACTATCGCTATCCCAACACGAAGGGCAAACTCGGCCCCGTTGCGTTCAGCCACAAACGTCACCTGGCCCACGTCGATGGGACCTGCACGTCATGCCATCCCACTATCTTCGGGATGGTCACCCCGGGGTCCACGAAGCTTGCGATGGCAGAAATGCGGAAAGGGAAGCAATGCGGCGCCTGTCACAACGGAAGGGATTCTTTCACTGTCGCGACTGACTGCGGACTTTGCCACAGTGGAGGGACGGAAGGGAAAGCGCACCGAGCGAGCTCCACGAACAAGGTTCCCGCTGACCGTCGTTTGCGCTCGAAGCGGTCCCCCGGATCAGTCACCTTCTCTCACCGAACACACATGAGGGGTGGCACTGAATGCGCAACTTGTCATCCGTCGATCTTCACCATGACGGGATCGCAGCAACTGACCATGAAGCGGATGAAGGCCGGTGGGCAATGTGGTCAGTGCCACAACGGCAGAGACGCGTTTACCGTGGCCACGGAATGTGAACTGTGCCACAAAGCGCGCTCCCACGCAAGCTCGAAGGGACCTGTCGCCGCGTCCAACAAAGTGGCGCTGCCTCCGGACTACGGGATGCCGCTGGCGGAGGGAAGCGTGGGGCCGGTGGTCTTCAGCCACAGCAGTCACTCGAAGTACACACAGGGCATGTGCATGGAATGCCATCAGAAGCTCTTTCCGATGGATCACGCTGACAAGGGCGCCTACACAATGGAGAAGATGGGAGAAGGCAAGCAATGCGGGGACTGTCACGACGGAAAGCGGGCCTTCAGCGCGATGGACGATTGCTCCAAGTGCCACCTTATGACTGACGCGTAATGTTTACTGCCGCAGATACCTGCCTGAGACAGGGAATCGCTCCATCGCATGAGCGACTTGGGCAACCTCTGACCCCGTCAGGCGCGTGGCAGCAACGTTTCGCCCATGCAGACAACGCATCCTTTTCCCGCACCGATGGAGAGTGACGGTCATGCAAGCAAAAGTCCTTGTGGTTGAGGACGAGCAGGATGTCGCTCGTTCCCTCGCCTACCAGCTTGAGAAGGAAGGCCTCGCAGCGAGGGTCTCCGCCAACGGACTGGATGCGCTGGAACAGATCCGCAGTTGGCGCCCCAACATCGTGCTGCTGGACCTGATTCTCCCGCAGGTAGACGGTTTCACCGTCTGCCGCGAGGCACGGCAAGTCTCGGACGCATGGATCATCATCCTGACTGCGAGGACGGAAGAAATAGACCGCGTGGTGGGTCTGGAACTGGGGGCCGACGATTACGTCTGCAAGCCCTTCAGCATGCGCGAGCTGATCGCTCGTGTTCGCGCGGTGCTTCGGCGCAAGCAGGAGAACCAGCAGCCATCGTCGGTAGAACTCGTCTCCGGAGACCTCACGCTCCAAACCGATTCACGACGGGTGCTGGTGGCGAACCAACCGGTTAACCTCACACTGAAGGAGTTCGAGTTGCTCAAGGTGTTGATGTCAAGGCGTGGGGAGACACTATCGCGGGAGGCTCTGTACGATGCCGTGTGGGATACCGAGATGCCGCAGGATACTCGGACGTTGGATGTGCATATCCACTCTCTGCGGGAGAAAACAGAAAGGAACCCAGCAATCCCCGCGAGAATCACGACCGTGCGCGGCATAGGCTACCGGTTCGACGGGTAGTATTGGCGAGTACTCCACGGCAAACTACGGACGGGGCATCACCGAAGATCGCGTGTTGGGGAAATGGGCGAGGGATATCTCGCGGCGTCCGGGATTCTCATCGATGTCTGAAGATCGGGAGGTTTTCCCCACCGCGTCGTGGGGAAAACCACGATTGCCTCGTCGCACATCCTGACTACTTGCCGACAGTGCTCCGCCGGCGTTGCACCATGTCCGACACAATGATCCCGACAAAAAATGTTGCAATAGCAAGTAGAACACACATGTGAACCCGCCCCTCTCGTCACTGTATACAATCAGATCATACCCTCAAGCTGTAAAATGGATGTAAAAGCAGTCTGAAAACTTGTGAAGATCGCTCCACCAATTTCGCCCCCCCGTGACACGATGACAGAAGCTGGGTATAATGGCTCTGCAATCGTGTGTAGAATCTGTCTTGCATTGAGCGGGCTGGAGGGGATTAGACAAAGATAAAGCTCGCGGTTGATCGGGTGGCTCAGCTCAGACACGGCGTGGGTTCACATGGACCTGTCGCGCATTGATGCAGTCCAGTAGGAGGAGATGAATGACAAGAAAAACTTCTGCAAAGGGATTCACCCTGATTGAGCTGCTGGTGGTGATTGCCATCATCGCGATCCTCGCGTCGATTCTGTTCCCGGTTTTTGCGCGGGCGCGGGAGAAGGCGCGGCAGGCAACCTGCGCGAGCGATCTGAAACAGATTGGTCTTGCAGCGCACATGTACGCTCAGGACTATGACGGGGTCCTGTTCTGGATCCGCAACCCGGAGAATCCCGGCGCCGGCCCGCGATGGTGGGAGGCGACGGGGGCGCTGGCACCCTACGTCTCCGGGAGCAGTACTCCCAAGATTGCGTTCGATGGATGTCCCTCCAATCAGAACCAATACGGCGACTACTTCGCAAACGGACATATCATCGGGTACAGCACAAACGCTCCTGCAAAGTGCATCGATGAAATTCAATATCCCTCCCAGAAGATCATCATTGCCGAAGCACACACTTCCTGGTGGTCAGATGTTTTCTGGTACTACAATCTTGATTCCACCACCCACGCGAGCAACTGGCTCGAGACGCCGCACAACGGAGGACTGAATTTGCTGTGGGCGGATGGTCATGTTTCCTGGAAGCGAAGAGAATCGCTGTCGGCAGGAACAAGGATCAAGCTGGGCCTGCTCTATGCCGACAGTGCCCCGACGGCTTTGTGATCGTGGAAAGGACTTGCTGCGCGCGGGAAGGATCGCTACCGCAAGGCATCCTGTCGCCGGGAAAACGAGATTCAGCGGTATTGGCTTACCAATCCATGCAGCATCAGCGCTTCGTGCATTCTACAGGGTTACTGGGCTCGCGGGTCGGAAAATCTGTCGGGTTCCTTGCGGCCCTGTGCTGGACACTCACCGGGAAGCTCGCACCGGCCCCCGCCTGGGCAATCGAGTTCAGCGCGTACTCTCCTGACATAACTGGAGAGAGTGACGTTTCTCCTTCGCTGAAACAAGCCCTTCAGGACGCGTACAAGGGAGATGGCGTCCTTCGCGTTTCGCCTGGCAAGTATCTGCTGGCCAAAGGCGTGGCGATTTCTCCCCACGTGACGATCTCCTGTGGTCAGGGGACCGCAGTGTTCCGGGGAGTGGACAAGCAAACAGACCTTTTTCTGTTCGGCAAGAACCAGGGCAACCGGTTTGAAGGGCTGAACTTCCAGCATTGCCGCAAGGCATTCAGTTGCGTGGGAGACGGTTACATCGCCACTGCCCGCTTCGCGCGGTGCGGGTTCAGCGACTGTGAGATTGGTGTCGATGGAACGCCCATTCAAGTGGTCACCTTCGAGGAATGCGCTTTCAGCAAATGCGCTTACGGAATCCGTGGGGGGCGTGGTTATGGGGGCCGGTCAAACATGGTGGTCGTCACTCGTTCCAGTTTCACCTTCTGCAGCGAGTGGGGGGTGGAAGTGGAAGGAAGCCCCGCCAACATCCGCGACTGCAACTTCGAGAGTTGCGAAGGCGGAGGCATCGCCTTCGTTGACGCGATGGTCGGGACCGTTGAGGGATGCTACTTCGAGGCCGTAGGCAAGGAGCGAAACCTGGACGTACTCATCTCCGCCGCGCGGCTGCGCACCGGCATCGTGTCGATCCGCAACAACCAGTTCAACTCCGGGTTTGCGCAGAATCGGGTGGTCGTGGATAAGAACAACGGCGCTCATGTGTATGACAACTTCGTCTACGTTCGCGCCGATCAAACGTTCGTCAAGGACGATTCCACCACAGCTCGTGTCCGTGTGCACGACAACTTCCTTGAGGGAGAAGGCAAGGAAAAGTAGTTGACCGGAGGAGGTCTTCATGTATCGACCGCTTTGGTTGGTGATGCTCGCAATGATCCTGCAAGCGACGGAGGGCGCGGTGCTGACGCAGAACGGACAACCTCGGTGCGGCATCGTCCTGTCCGACCGACCCACGCGCAGCGCGCAACTGGCCGCGGCGGAATTGCGGGAGCACGTGCGGCTGATCTCCGGCGCTACGCTCCCTATTGCCCGCGAGACCGCTGGGTTGTCGGGCAACTTGTTGCCGATCTATGTCGGCGAGAGTGGAGCGACGCGTTCCGCCGGTCTGCTTTCCCATGAGTTCCACCCGCAGGAGTCGCTGATCCGAGTCACTGACAAGGCGGTCTGTCTCCTCGGTCGCGACGATCCCGACTTCGGTGAGATCACATACGAGCAGAACGGCGCGTGGCCTAACTTCAACGCCATGAGTCCCTTCTACCGCGTCGGCACGCTCTACGCGGTCTACAGTTTCCTCGAACGCTTCTGCGGCGTACGCTGGTACATGGTGACCGACCTTGGGACGGTAATACCCAAGTCAGCGACGATCCGGGTGAAACCCACCGAACAGACGGACACGCCATGGACATGCTACCGCCGTATCGGCTCGCACGCATGGGGGATTCCCGGCCAATACGGGCGACTGGATGGAAGCGTTCGACGCTATGACAAACATCCATCCCAACGAGACTTGAACCTCTATCAATTGCGCACACGCATGGGCGGAGAGCCTTTCTCTGTCAACCATTCTGTGTACGACTACTACAAGCGATTTGGCAAAGAGCGCCCGGACTGGTTTGTCGGCAATAACCCCGGGCCTTCCACGCAGCTTAAGTACCACCTCCCCGACGTCATCGACCAGGTTGTCGCGGACGCCGAAGGGTTCTTCTCTCTGCCCTTTATTGCTCGCCGGTTTGGCGGGAAGGACACCCACGCGGCGAAGGTGGCGGCGGGAGACTTCTTTCCTGTTGTGCCGCTGGACAATCGAGACTATGGCGACGAAGCGGACCCACCTCTGCAGCCGGAACGCCAGGGCAAGCACTTCGGCAGCGGGGTTGCCAGCAACTACATCTTCACCTGGGTCAACCGCGTGGCGGCGAAAGTGGCCGTGAAATTCCCCGACGCGTGGATTTCGGCCATCGCGTACGCCGGCATGTTCGAGCCTCCTGATCTACCCATGCAGCCTAATGTGGCTGTCGGAGTGGCCATGGCCGACGGATGGGAAGGATACGGGATGGACACGCTGCGAGAGTGGCGGAAGAGAGTGAGTCGCCTGTACACCTGGGAGTACCACTATGCCTGGGGCGGCCGCTTCCCTCTCATTCGCCCCCACCAAGTCGCCAGCTATCTGAACCAGCTCCGGTCGTCGAACGTTGAGGGCATGTTCATGGAGATGGGCGACCACAATGCCGCGCTCTGCCATCTCGACTACTACGTAACTGCTCGGATGCTCATCGACCCACGCGCCACGGTGGACAGCATCCTTGCAGAATACTTCCGGCTCTTCTACGGACCGGCAGAGAAGCCGATGGCGCGATTCTGGAAGCTGATGGAAGAGACTTCGGCATCTATTGACGAGTTGCAGAAGCAGGGCAGGGGCGTGTCCAACGCGTGGGTTGAAGGAGTGGGCGACTCCCGCATGGACGACCTGCGGCGGTGCGTGGAGGAAGCAGAACGGCTGGCCGCCGAAGAGCCATACACCTCGCGCGTGAAGATGCTCCGCTCGGGAATCCTGGACATGCTCTCCCATGACCTCAAGTTCCACCAGCAGGTTGCCGCCTCGCCCTTGCCGATCATCGTCGCGAAGAAGGTGACCGCTTCACCGAAGGTTGACGGCAAATTGGACGACGCGGCGTGGAATGACGCGCAGGTCACGCGTGAATTCGTCACTCCCCTGGACCGACCGCAACGCGTGAAGACCGTGGGCATGGCGGCGTATGACGATCAGAAGCTTTACATCGGTATGCGGTGCAGTGAACCGGGACGCATGGGCGAGATCAGACTGTTTCAGAAACGCTCCACCTCCTCCATCTGCGCCGATGATTCCGTTGAGATATTTCTCGACCACGATGCCAACACAAAGGACTTCATTCAGATCATGGCGAACACTGGCAGCTACCTCTGGTACCAGTGGAAGGGCAAGTATTTGCAGGCGGATCTTCCCGACTTGGGTATCGAGGTCAAGGCGTGGTCGGGCGCAGACGAGTGGTCGATGGAAGTGGCCGTTCCGTTTGACCGACTCCAGACCGACGCGCCAAAGCCCGGTGCGGAGTGGCGGATCAACCTGATGCGAAATCGCTTCATGGATCGCAGTCCCGGCTCGGGCGCCCTCGATGAAATCTGGTACCACATGTGGTCGCCCAGCTTTACTCTGAGTTACCACGTGCCGGATCGGTTTGGGGTGCTGAGGTTTGAGTGACGATGATGCCCGTACGCGTGTTGCCGTTCACTGACATCTCTGAGCCACCATCGGAAAGGGGAAGAAGTTGTACGGCCCTATGAATAGTGAGTGGGATTGAGACACGCTATACTCGCTTAAGTTGACAACCGCCCCTTGTGGTTTCGGGTAGGGGCCATCACCGATATGCCCACCACAGGACGAACTTCATGCGAGTGTGGGCACGTCGGAGACCGCCCCTATCGAGAGACTCATGGTGATGGGCGCGTTCTCTGCCTGAACCGCTATAAGTGAGTAGACTCACCATCGAGGTGCAATAATGGCGCTGCAGGGCATTTTACCAACTATACTCGTTACGGATGAAAATCCACCTTTCCCCCTCACCCTCGAACCCTTTGGGTTCGCGCCCTCTCCCCCGATGGCTGACTCTCAGACACACTTAACACCGTGAGCCACATCCGGTAAACTAGAGGGCATGGAGATCTGTGGTC
>Ga0100395_1003775_pt1 | contig 10982 bp, 7 predicted proteins | sample CryGeymeta201519_FD_81542 | JGI IMG/M metagenome (GOLD analysis project Ga0100395, IMG submission 81542) | Groundwater microbial communities from Crystal Geyser aquifers in Utah, USA - Crystal Geyser metaG 2015-19 | ecosystem: Environmental > Aquatic > Deep subsurface > Groundwater | place: USA... | reverse complement strand
TTTTGTCGGATAAAGCCAATTTTGCTTTTTCCCATCCTTCTCTGGCAAGTCTTTTGTCTTTCTCTAAATCTTTCGACAGCCATGTGAATCCTGCTCCTGCCGAATCGAACTCAATTCCATTCATCTTTTTCGCGGCAAGTTCCTCTCCGCAAATTCTGTCGCCGGATTTAATAAAGGAAATAACTTTTGCGCTCATGCCATAGCCAAAAGCTCTAAACAGTATGCCCAGCGCCGCAGTAGTCTTTCCTTTGCCGTCTCCGGTAAAGAGCAATATTCGTCCTGTGCCGCTTCTTTTTTTCATAAAAACATTTTATCAGTATTGAAATTTTCCTCAATAAGGTTGATACTTCTTTAACCTCAGGAGGCTGATATGGCATTAATTAGAAGTTTACTTTCTGTTTTTCTTTTATCTTTATTTTTGACTTTCAGTGCTGAAGGAAACGTTGATCCGATGACAGTTGCTCGAGCAAATGCATTTGTAAAGGAGCAACCCGTTCTTGTCGAAGTCGTGTCAAAGAAAACCAGCCTTATTTCAAATTTAAACGAAATCTATATCGATCCTCTTGTTTCTTCCGTGCTCCGTGAAAATTATTTTCAAGGTCCTTTTTCGAAACTTCCTCTTTCTCAATCCTCAATCATAACAGGCGAACGAAGAGTCAAGGAAGAAAACTCCTATTTGCCGGCTGCCATTCATCCTCTTGCAGGAGTTATGAGAATTGCAATTGAAGATTATCCTGAAATTTCTTCGCAATGGGAAATCAAAGGCGTTCCGATGTTTTTGATCATCTCACCTGACGGAAATATATCAGCCAGGCATGAAGGCATAATGAACGCGATAGAAATGAGTGATTTTTTGAAGAGCGGAATTCCGGAAAAAGTAAAAGAAAAAGAATCGCTCTATGAGCAGAGCGAAGAAGTTGTTTCAGCTCCTTCTGTCGCTCCAGCCCCTTTAACAGCGATTCCGTGGCGAGAAGAGATGCCTCGCGAGCCAGTCGTTAATGTTGCGGCGACTGCAGAACCTTCATCCGCATCCGCAGTTTCATCTCAACCGATTAACAATGCTGTTTCTCCAAAGAGAAATGTCATCAGAGATGAATTCATAGACTCTTCAACATCAGAATTTCTTTATGAAAGACGATTCGATGCTCCGACTTTATGGACTCTTCAATTGAAAACGCTTCCTGAAGATTATGATCTCGATCTGGAAGTGCTGGACGCCGAAGGAAAGACATTAATTCTTTCTGAAGAAAAAACTGGTATCGAAAAAATCGAACTTGCAGTTGGAGAAGGGACGAGTTACACGATTCGGGTTTTTTCATTCCGAGGCGATCCTACCGGAGTAAAATTCGAGCTGAAAGAAAATACGGCTCCATTGCCGAACGGCAGACTAATTCCTTCAAATGAAAGATCTGAATTTGCAACTGCTAATGCAATCTCAATGAGACTTTTGCGAAATGATGATTACTGGATAAGATTTATTTTAACTCCTATGGCCAAATATAAATTTTCCGTAGATGCATCCAACCTAAGAGGCGGAGATGTTGATTTAAAAATTATCATGCCGAACGGTATTTTGCTTTCAACGGTCAAAAGCTCAGATGGAGCCCAAATAGCGGATATTCCGGATGCAGGCAGAGTTTTTCTGCTTTTGTCACCCGCTTCTGGAAGACCAAAAGGCATTGTCAATATTAAGGCAGAAAGATATCTTGAAGTGGACCAAAATAACGTTGATAAGGTTTTGGAATTAGGACGTTCAATATCAGACAAAGTTGGCGGGCAAAATGGAAGCTCAAAAGTTTATCAATTGAATATTCCGCAAAGAGGAACCTATGACCTGAATCTTGCGGCTGAAAATGAAGATGCAGATATTGATTTAGAAGTAATAAAAGCTGACGGAACTCTTGTCACACGTTCAGAAAGTCCGGCAGGTCAAGAGAATATAACTATCGAGCTTGACGCTGACGAAGCATATTATGCAAGAGTCTATGTTTACCGAAACAGCACCTCTATTCCATTTACTCTCACTCTTAATGAAAAGATAGACACCGGTTACATAGAAGACAACAGCAATCCGGAGCCGCCAGCGGTTAATGATGTGCCGCCTGCGGATGCCACACAGCTTGCAGAAAGCCAAAAAGAACGCGGCAGTATCGGAGCAAATGAATTTGTCTGGTATCGATTAGTTTCCGACAGAGACGGGCTTTTCGCAGTGTTTATCGATGGAGACGAAGACGCAAACGGCATCGACATAGCTCTATACAAATCTGATGGAACACAGCTGGTAATATCTCAAACTAATTTTGCACGCGAAGCTATTCTATGGGATGCAAAAAAAGGCGAAGAATTTTTCATCAAGGTTTACTCTTACGGAGTATCTCAAGGCGGCAGGTTCAAAGTTTGGTATCAAAACATCGAAAGGTGAAAAGTTGAAGATTAGAAAAATATTTTTGTTGCTTGCGATCATCTTCTTATCTTCATGCGCTTACCAGCAGGAAGTGCGAGTAGTTCAGCATTGGAACGGTTCCGCTTCAACTCTTATAGATGCTGTTCCTGTCGAAAATGGATTGTTAGTCGTAAGAAAGCAGAACGTGAGATATGTGCATGCTCTCTATTCTCCGGAAGGTCTGCTGATAAAGGAATCTTATTCGGACAGGCAGATTGAGAGAATCCTGCCGGTGGATCAAGATATTTATTTAATAGAAAATGTTTCTCCCTACAAAAATATTGTCCGAAGAATATTCAGCAGCGGTAAGAGCGAAGAAATTTCTCCAGAGGCGTACTGGACGGAACTTGTCAGGGACGAAGAAGGGCATCTGCTAGGTTTTCAATTTTTGGGATATCAATCATCATTCACCAGTTTGGATGTAGCTCCGTCTGCTTTAAAAATTTATGATTTTTCGCTAAACAAAAACATTTTTGAGGATCAATTTTCGTATCATTATCCGATCCAAGCTAAAAGAATATTTTTGGTCTCGCCTATCGACAGAAAAATTCGCATTCGTAAAGATGGAGTGATAACCGAAATCGGTTCAATCATTTCTACAAGCTTATTGCCCATTGCTAGAAGTGACGGAGAATATATTGCGTGGTTTGGTCCTCAAGATGCGGGTACATCTTTATTTTCCGCTGACAAAAACGGCAACATAAAAATTCTTAGACAGAATATAGCTCCAAGAACAATTGAATGGTTAGGTAAAGATTTAATCTTCTCAGAACAGAACGAACTTACAAAAGAATGGTTTATCAAGAAGATCAGTATCGAAAATGGAAATGAGATTGCATCATACAGAGTGCCGTTAGACATTACTCCAAACGCAATAGTCTGTTCGCCGAAAGGTGATTTTCTCGGACTACCTAAAGATAAAGGGTCATTGTTGTTACGATTATCCGACGGGTTCAATCAGGTCATGCCTGATATACCTCTTTCCGCATGGATATTTTCCTTGGACGGAAATATTTTATATTTTACAGCAAATGACGAATTGACGGTTGTAAAGCTGAATTGAAAATTCTCTATTTAATTGATCCGCTCGAAAATCTAAAGCCTCCGACTGACACAACTCTTTTGCTGATACGCGAAGCCATGTCCAGAAAGCATTCCAATTTTACTGCAGAGCATCGTGATTTGGTTGTCGAGAACGGAATTCCCAAGGCTTACGTTCAAAAAACAAAGCTGGACAAAAAAGGAAATGGAAAAAGAATTGGAATAAAACAATTAAAAGAATTGAGTTATTTTGACTCAATCATTTTTAGACATGATCCGCCGTTCGATGTCGAATATCTTCATGCGACTCAAATTGTAGAGCTTTCGAAAGTAAAATTTGTTTTGAATTCTGCTGAAGGTCTGCGCAAAGCGAACGAAAAACTTTACGCAATGAAATTCCGTGAGGCAATGCCTGATACACTAGTAACTCGCGACAGAGATACTGCTTTAGAATTTGCGGCTAAGATGAAAATTGCAGTGGGAAAACCTCTCGACTCGTTCGGCGGCGTCGGAGTAATTCTTCTAAATGCTAGAGACAAAGGATTGAGGTCGCTTATCGACATACTTACAGAAGAAGGAAAAAATCAGGCAATATTTCAAAGATTTGTCAAAGGAATCGACAAGCGAGTATTCATCATAGGCGGCAGAGTTGAAGGAGTTATGATACGAAGAGGCGTAGCTACTGATTTCAGACAGAACATGCATGTAGGCGGTCAGCCGGTTCTCAGCGAACTTACAAAGAACGAAGCAAAAAGAATTGAGATGATTATTCCTCAACTTGAAGCAGACGGACTTAATTTTGTCGGCATAGATTTAATCGGAGAATACCTATCCGAAATAAACGTGACAAGTCCTACCGGTTTCTGGCATTATCAAAAAGTAAGCGGAAGAATGCTGACTAAAGAAGTCATTGAAATGCTTGAGAAAAAAATTAAAAGTTAATCTTATCTTGCTTCACATTCAGGTTTGAATGTAGTAAAGTATTTTTTTCAAGGGGGGCGGTAACTCAATGGTAGAGTCCTGGCCTTTTAAGCCAGTTGTTGAGGGTTCGAGCCCCTCCCGCCTCACCACAAAGAGGATGAATTACGGAAAATATTTGCTATATAACGTATTGTTCCAAAGAAAAAAAGATAAGTAAAAATTTGCTTCCTGCAATTGAGCGCTATATTTCAGAACGAATTATTTTAGTTAATCAATTAGCTGAAAAGAGCGGAGCTGAATTTAAAATATTGTCAGGAAAATTTGGTTTATTAAAAGCTGATGATAAAATCCCATGGTATGATCATTTATTAAAAATGGAAGAGGTCGAGGAGATGTCAAAAAAAGTTGAATCGCAAATAAAGAGTTTTGATGAAATTATTTTTTTTACCTGTAAAAGCGATTATGTTGAGCCTTACCTCGAAACAATGGTTCTAGCTTCATCTCATGCTAAAGTAAAATTTACTCTTATTGAAAAAGAAACTTTCTCGAATTTATTAAGATGAAGAAGTTAGAGCCGGCAATTCAATTTCATAATCCCGGAAATACATTATCAGTTCAATACGAGAGATTCAAAAAAGTTTTCGAAGATCGAAGAAAGGCATATCTGAACGAATTCAGCGAACTTTTATTTTCGACCTTTGACAAGCCTGTATTGGCAAAACTTGAGTTTTCATTCAAAGACAAAATAATTTATAATGAACGCGGATTAAATTCTCTGCTCTACGCCTTTTTGATGCCGTTCATTCATAGGGAAAAATTCAGTAAAGCAAAATATTATTTTGCTCTTCAAGTTCCGGCATCTCTATATCCTTTTTGGTGTTCTTTATTCTTCAGAGGAAAAAGAGTTTGCGTTCTATGGAACTATGACTGGATAGAAATGTCCGAAAAAATAGGTAAAAGCAAAAACTATATCCTATTTGTAAAATTATGGACATGGCTGACATTAAAATTAATCAATTATTACGTTGTGACGAATGAAACTGATAAAAAAAAGATTTTGGCAAGCAAACCAAATGCAAAGATCGCTCTTCTCCCGACTGCAGTCGACACTGAAATATTCAAACCTTTACATAGGCAAAGAAAACCGAACTCATTTATTTTTGTAGGCAGGCTGACTTATCAAAAAAATCTAGAAAATCTAATTTCAGCTGTATCCGAAATAAAAGGAGCAGAATTGCACATAGTCGGAGATGGAGAAGACAGAGAGAAACTTGAAATTTTTTCTCAAACATTAAATACAAACGTAATATTTCATGGAAGAAAAAAGACGGATGAAATCATCGAGCTTTTGAACACTCATTCCTTTTTCATTCTGCCGTCGCATTTCGAGGGAGTATCGAACGCTCTTGTCGAAGCAATGGCATGCGGTATTCCAGTAATAGCCAGCGATATTTACACCAATCGTGAAATAATCAAGCACGGGGAGAACGGCTGGCTTTGCGGCAGAGATAAAGAATCAATAAAAGAGAGCATGCTCTATGCCTTAGCTCACACCGATGAAGCAAAAAAATGTGCTGATAATGCTCTGCAGATGATTCAAGAAAATTTTTCAGTCAAAAAATATTTTCAAAGATTAGCGGAATTTATTTCCAAAAAATAATTGTAAGGCAGCGGCTGTCAAGTTGCGCACTTTCGTCGTCAAAAAAAAAGGCAAGGCGTTTTCGCCTTGCCCTTGAGCAAAAATCAGTCTATTTAAAGTCCCAGTATCTGCATTATTTTCGGCAAATAAGAAATAAACGGTGGAAACTTTGCCGTAATTCCACATGTGACAATCGAAACCATCGACATGAGTTTTATGAGAATATTCAAAGAAGGGCCTGAAGTATCCTTGAACGGATCTCCAACTGTATCTCCTACTACACCTGCTTTGTGAGCATCACTGCCCTTACCGCCATAATTGCCGCTTTCAATAAATTTCTTTGCATTGTCCCAAGCTCCACCCGAATTTGCCATCATAACAGCCAAAACAAAACCAGCTGATAATCCTCCGGCAAGAAGGCCAATTACTCCGGCAACATCGAGAAAGACTCCTACTAAAACAGGAACGATAATTGCCAGCAGCGACGGGAATATCATCTCTTTCTGAGCTGCAACAGTGCACATCGAAACTATTCCTGCGTAATCAGCCGCGACACCAGGCTTGCCTTCTCGAAGCCCCGGAATTTCTTTGAACTGTCTTCTAACATCCAAAACAATCGCACCTGCGGCTCTTCCAACTGCGCGCATAGTCAGAGCGCAGAAATAGTAAGCCATCATAGCTCCAAGAAATAGTCCGATAATAACATTTGGATTCATAAAGTTGACTTGATAAAGACTCATGAATTCATCGAGTCCAAGTTCCCGAATCTCAGCCGCAGTTTTTGCGACTTTATTAATTCCATAGCCGACATAAGTCATTCCTTCAGAGCTATGAATTGCAATCCTCATCAATGCAACACGAACTTCTTCGATATAAGCGGCAAGAAGCGCAAGTGCTGTCAGCGCTGCAGAACCAATCGCAAAGCCTTTTCCTGTGGCGGCAGTCGTATTTCCAAGCGAATCCAACGCATCGGTTCGTTCTCGCACTTCAGGCGACTGTTCAGACATTTGAGCGTTTCCGCCTGCATTGTCAGCTATAGGTCCGTATGCATCAGTTGCTAAAGTGATTCCTAAAGTCGAAAGCATTCCTACTGCGGCAATACCAATTCCATAAAGACCAAACGATACTGAAGTAAAGCCTCCTGCAAGCGCGAAAGCCAAAATTGTTCCAATTGAAACTGCAAGAACGGGAATCATCGTCGACTCCATACCAATCGCAATTCCTCCGATAATGGTCGTGGCAGCTCCGGTTTTGCATTGCTCCGCAAGCCACTCCGTCGGTTTATAATCACTTGACGTATAGTATTCAGTTGCTTTCGCAATAACCAAGCCTGCGACCAGTCCTGCAAGTATCGAGAAGAAAACTCCGAAATGTCCCGGCAGCATCTTGTAAGTCACAAGACCTGCGCAAATGAGTGTAATGATCGAAGCAGAATTTATTCCAAAAAATAAAGCTCCCATTAATTCCTTCTGACTCGCACCCTCTTTTGTTCTAACAAGAAAGCATCCAATTATCGAAGCTATAGTTCCTATTCCTGCAATAACCATTGGAAGAAGAATGGATGCTATCTGAATAGAGGGGTCAAATCGAAATGCCGCCGCGCCAAGAGCCGCAGTTGCCAGAATCGAACCTGCATATGACTCATACAAATCCGCGCCCATTCCAGCAACGTCGCCGACATTATCTCCGACATTGTCTGCTATAACCGCAGGATTCCTCGGATCGTCTTCAGGAATTCCGGCTTCAACTTTTCCAACAAGATCGGCTCCTACATCTGCGGCCTTCGTAAAGATTCCACCGCCGACACGCGCAAATAAAGCCTGAGTAGAAGCGCCCATTCCAAAATTCAACATGATTACAGTTATCGTTTCGAGATCTAGGTGTCCGATATTTATTCCAAGAATTCTGACCATTCCTTCAGCATCAGCCCAATGCGCCGCCGCATATCTCAAGAAGAGAAACCATGCAACAATATCGACAAGCGCAAATCCAACAACAACAAGTCCCATAACCGCGCCGGATCTAAATGCTACTTTCAGTCCTCTATCCAGAGATTCCTTTGCGCCTTGCGTAGTGCGATTGGAAGCTGAAGTTGCTGTAAGCATGCCGAGAAAACCGCAGAGGCCTGAAAAGAATCCTCCGGTAAGAAATGCAACAGGAACCAGTGGAGACTGCAAACCCAAGTATGCCATCACAGCGAGTATTATTGTCAATACAACAAAGACTTTTACAACTACACCATATTGCCTTCTCAGATACGCCATTGCTCCCTGCTTGACAAAACCCGCAATCTCGATCATGCGCGCATCTCCAGGATTCGCCTGCATCATCAACTGAAAGAACGTGTATGCCATCGCCAAAGCAGCCAAAGCGCCGACTGGCGCAACCCAGAAAAGAGGATGAAGACTAGCCATATAAAACGTCACCTCAAAAATAAATTTTTAATACCATCACTCTAATAAGAGTGAACAGATTAAATTAGCGATAATCCTAATGATTGTCAATCAGAAAATTGCTCCTGTACAAGCAATGCGAAAATGTCCCGTTTTCTGCAATGCGATTATATTTGAAATTGCAAATTGTAAATTTTATTTTTCCAATTTGCATTTTTCAATTATTTTTCACGTTCTATGAGAGCGGAAATATTGCATCTCATCTGGAGGCATGTGCGCCCTCGCACGTGCAGGATAAGCATGCGCCGCTTGCACAGGTGCAAAGCGTCCATTGACGCGTGGCGTCCATTGACGCACGGCGCCTATGCCTCCAAAGCAAGAGCACCGTAAATTTATGAAAATAGCTCTAAGAGTTTGATGACATCTTTTGAAATTTATTTATTTCTACTAAACCGCTTGTCCAAAAGATTTAGCTCTTCTAAAAGTTCTTTGGGCAATCTTGATCCGAAACGTTTGTAATGTTCTCTTATAGATTCGATCTCTTCCCGCCATTCATTAACATCAATTCTAAAAAGAAGCTTCAGCATCTTCGAATCAATATTCAATCCTGAGAGATCAATTGCACGATCGGCAGGGATAAAACCTATTTCTGAATCAATAGCCTGTCCCTCTCCATCAGCTCTCTCAAAAATCCATTTCAAAACACGGCTGTTATCTCCGAATCCAGGCCAAATAAATTTTCCATTCTCATCTTTTCTAAACCAATTGACGCAAAAAATAGAAGGAAGTTTTGAAGCATCTCTTTTTCTACCAAGCTCCAGCCAATGCTCAAAATAATCGCCCATGTTATAGCCGCAGAATGGGAGCATTGCCATCGGGTCTCTTCTAACTCCAGCTTTCAATCCAATTGCCGCGGCAGTGACTTCAGAGCCTATTATTGAGCCGATGAAAACTCCATGCTGCCACGACCTCGCCTGATAAACCAAAGGCACAGTACCGGCGCGTCTGCCTCCGAAAATAATTGCGGAGATCGGAACTCCTTGCGGATTTTCCCACTCCGGATCGATCACAGGGCATTGAGAAGCCGAAGCCGTAAATCGAGAATTAGGATGCGCCGCAAGTTTCTTTCCGCTTCTGTCCCACTCGGCGCCAGTCCAATCAATTATTCTGCCTTTCGGCGCGTCATATCCGATTCCTTCCCACCACACATCGTTATCTTCAGTTAAAGCCGTATTTGTAAAGATCGAATTTTTCGAGATAGACATCATTGCATTCGGATTGCTTCCCATAGATGTTCCCGGCGCGACTCCAAAAAATCCTGCTTCAGGATTTACTGCATAGAGCCTTCCGTCGGATCCAAATTTCATCCATGCAATGTCGTCGCCGACGCATTCCACTTTCCAGCCCGGAATCTTTGGAATCAGCATAGCAAGATTTGTCTTTCCGCATGCGGATGGAAATGCCGCAACAAAATATTTCTTTTTTCCTTCGGGATTAGTTATTCCTAAAATCAGCATGTGCTCTGCCATCCAGCCTTCGTCTCTTGCTTGAACCGATGCGATGCGCAAAGCAAAACACTTTTTTCCAAGCAAAGCATTTCCGCCATAGCCCGAGCCGTATGACCAAATCAATCTATCATCAGGAAAGTGGCTGATATATTTCTTCTCGATTGGAGCGCACGGCCACGTTGAATCCTTTTGTCCCTTTTCAAGCGGAGCTCCTACTGAATGAAGGCATTTAACAAATTCGCCGGCATCGCCAAGAGCCTCAAGCACTTTAGAACCTATCCTTGTCATCAATCTCATGTTAACAACTACATAGGGAGAGTCAGTTATTTCAATTCCTATCTTTGAAAGTGGCGAACCGATTGGTCCCATAGAAAATGGTATTACAAACATAGTTCTGCCGCGCATGCAGTTCCGATATAAATCTGACATAGTCTTTTTTAATTCGTCAGGCGCAATCCAATTATTCGTAGGGCCTGCTTCATCCTTATTCTTTGACGAAATAAAGGTTCTGTTTTCAACTCTGGCCACATCGGAAGAATCGCTTCTAAAGAGAAACGAGTTCGGACGTTTTGCCTGATTGAGTTTTACAGCCATTCCATCTTCAACCATTTTGTTCATTATGCGGCCGTATTCAGCTTCGCTTCCGTCGCACCAAACAACCTGTTCGGGTCCGCAAAGATTCTTAATCTCCTCAACCCAACTTAGAAGTTTTTTGTGAACCATCTCATTTACTCCACTTATTAATTATTTTGATTTCAAAAGATATTCTTTTTTTTTCTTTTCGCAAGGAAAAGATAAAATCATTATTGATATCCACTTTCTTAAGTCTATGTGCTAATATTTAAAATTACTTTTTATCGGAGCGAATTTATGTGCGGCATTTGCGGTTTGTTTGGAAAATTTGACAGAGAGAGAATTGGAGCTATGACCGATTCTCTTTCTCATCGCGGGCCGGACGACAAAGGAATTTTTCTTGAACCTTCTCACTCGATTGCTCTTGGCCACCGCAGGCTCTCTATCATCGATCTCGAAGGCGG
>Ga0100395_1003762_pt1 | contig 11006 bp, 9 predicted proteins | sample CryGeymeta201519_FD_81542 | JGI IMG/M metagenome (GOLD analysis project Ga0100395, IMG submission 81542) | Groundwater microbial communities from Crystal Geyser aquifers in Utah, USA - Crystal Geyser metaG 2015-19 | ecosystem: Environmental > Aquatic > Deep subsurface > Groundwater | place: USA... | reverse complement strand
TGAGCAGGATCTCGTGGTTGTGACTGCCGATCACGGATGCGATCCCACGACTCCGGGCACCGATCATACCCGTGAGTATGTGCCCTTGCTGGTGTGGCACAAGGGGCTGGGTCAGGGACGTGCTTTGGGAACGAGAAACAGTTTTGCCGATATTGCGGCGAGCCTGGCGCAACTGTTCGCGGTCGAAATGCCTGTCGGGGAAAGTTTTTTGTCTTCTTTGAGCGCTCAACTTGCCTTATAAGTTGCAGTACTGAACGAAATTTTTCGACGAAAGGACGCAACGATGAGAAAATGTGTGTTGATCATACTTCTGGTGCTTAGTTGGGCCTTGCCCGCTTTGGCCCTGACTCTGGGTGATGCGGCAATTACGCGGGGAATCAGGGCACGGGCACCGCTGGATCGGATTGAAACCTACCGGGTCAACCCAGAGGGGGCAAGTGGGCGGCTCTATTGTTTTTCGCAGATTGATGGTGCCACCGCAGATACCAAGGTGGCGCATGTCTGGTTTTACGGCACACGTGAAATGGCACGCGTCGAGCTGCCGGTTCGCTCCAGTCGCTGGCGCACCTACTCTTCGAAAAAGATCCTTCCTCAGTGGACGGGTGACTGGCGAGTGCAGATCGTTGCTGCCGATGGCCGACTGTTGGGCGAACTGGCCTTTCGTGTCGAGTGACTCTTACCCCTCCGGCGGCTTGACGCCGGAAGGGTAAGAGTTAACCCCGGGTGGCAACTGAGCCCGCCCCTGCTCTCTCAGGGTCTGCGCGGTGCATCAGCTTGGGGTGAGGGTCATTTTTTCTTGTTGGCGCGGGCCTGGGCGAGGTTGTCGGCCAAACCGCGATCCAGAGCCATTTGGCGCCGAGTTTCCGAGTAGCTGCGCGCCGCCAGTGATTGGCTGAGAGGAATATCGAAACGTTGGCGATATTCTTTGGGCAGCATGTCGTGGGCGGTGCGTAAATGGCGCGACAGGGTTTTGAAACCTTTGCCGCAGATCATGCAGTAAATGGCTTCTTTGCCAAAAGCCTTCTTGCGACTGACGGCGGGTTCATCCTCGGCAATCGCTTCGGTGCTCGGGTTTTCGCCACGGTCCAGGGCCGCCAATGTCTGGTGGAGTTCGGTCAATTCCGCCAGCATTTCTTCTTTGGTCATTTCGGTTTTGCTCAGGTGGGCCGCCAGTATTTGCGCGGCCAATTCAGTGGGGGTCGCCATACAAAATTTCTCCTTTTAGCTTGATCTAATTGACTGTAGACTTTTATATATAACGGTTCCTCTTTTAATAGGGAAGTCCCAAAAAAAAGAAAATGAAAAAAATAGCAATTTTTTCGGGTGAAGTTTGTGGTATTTTTTGTACACAACTGAAAAAATCGAAGTTGAGATCATGAATATTCGAGAACAAATAGAAAAACGTGAAGATTTATGCCTTGCGCCGAATGCCTGCCATAGTTCGAGGTCACGGGGGCGTTGCAAAGAAGAACCTGCCTGTGCGGTAAGGACTATTTTCCAACATGATCGTGACCGTATTTTACATTCCAAATCTTTTCGCCGTTTAAAACATAAAACTCAGGTTTTTCTTGCCCCTGAAGGGGATCATTATCGTACTCGCCTCACGCATACGCTTGAAGTTTCCCAGATCGCCAGAACTGTAGCACGGGGACTGGCACTGAACGAAGATCTGACTGAGGCTATTGCCTTGGGACATGATCTGGGGCATACCCCTTTTGGCCATGCCGGCGAGCGCGTGCTGAGTGAGTTGAGACCGGAAGGTTTTCGCCATGTTGTGCAAAGCCTCAGGGTTGTCGATTGTCTTGAAAAGGAGGGTCAGGGGCTGAATTTAAGTTTGGAGGTGCGTGATGGAATCCTCAAACATTCCAAGGGTTACGGCCCCCTGCTGGCTCCGGATGAAAGCTCACGCGCCCTGACTCTCGAAGGGCAGATTGTGCGTTTAGCCGACATTATTGCTTACGTCAATCATGATCTGGATGATGCGATTCGCGGCGGAGTTGTTCATCTGAACGAGGTGCCGACCGATATCTTGCAACATGTGGGTTTTCGCCATTCAGAGCGTATCGATCGCATGGTCAAGGATCTGATTGAACAGTCACTGGCGGTCGAGGGGCAGCAAATTCTCCTGTCGGCAGAAATGGATAAGGCAATTCAGGCGCTGCGTACCTGGCTTTATCGCCATGTTTATCACATTGCACAGATTCACGACGACTTTGTCAAGGCGTCGCGGATGTTGCGCGAGCTCTTTAACTTTTTTATCCAGGATGAAGCGGCCTTTATCGCCGCGGGTGGGCGTCGTTTCGGATCAGATTCACTGGCGGTGTCGGTGACGGACTTTATCGCGGGGATGACCGACCGATTTGCCCTGGCAATTTATAGCCGTCTCTTTTTGCCTCAGCCTTGGCGATCCCTTTCATAAACAGGTAACTCATTGATTTTCCCCGGAGATAAACTTGACACTCCGAAAGTCGCTATGCTAGCTTTAGCGCGGTTTACGCACCTGTTTCCGCCGGTTTTCGGCAGGTGGCTCCAATGATGAGCCTCGGTTCGCGTCGCTTGCTCTTTCGTGTTGGTGACCTCGGTTTCTGCCTTGATTTATGTGAGTTGGTTGAAATTTGTGAGGATTTCGAAATTTTAAACACGCCGCGTTTACACGATGCGGGACAAGCGGTTTGCGGGGGCATGGTTTTTCGGCGCACCACGATTCCCGTGGTTGATCTGCGCTCCCGGCTGGGACTCGGCGCATCATCTCCCGCACGCCAACCCCATAACGCTTTAGTTTTACATAGCCGTGAGGGAAACTGGGCGTTACTCATCGACCAGGTTGAGGGTTTTCAGCCAAGCGCCAGTATGCAGGATCTCCCCCTGCCGCCGCTGCTTGTCGCCCCAGGATGGAGATGTTTCGAGCAGATTGCCTTGTATCAGGCCCGACCATTTATAAAGCTTGACCTGCATGCCTGCTATGGTGGACTCTCACCGTGAACAAACGCCTTGGATTGTTCAGCTTTATGGGGGTCGGCTATGCCCTTTCCCTGTCAAGGCTTTTGCGTGTGGTAGAGGCCGGTTGCGTGTATCCGCTGCCGTTTGTGCCGCTGGGGGTTGAGGGCATGCTGATCCAGGGGACTGAACTGGTGCCCATGCTTGGTTGTGCTTGGCTGACCGGGTCTCAGGAAGCCGCAGTTGCCGGATTTCAGGTTGTGGTTGCCAGTGAATATGGTGCCATGGCTTTACCGGCCGATAAAACCCAAGGAATTGTCGCTGAAGCGCGCGGCAACTGGCAGCCGGAGCCGAAATCGAGGTTTGGCTTTTTGACGCATAGTTTCTGTTATCAAGAGGTCAGCTACCGCATGGTGAATATTGACGCTCTTGCTGTGAGTTTGATTCGCTCCTGAAATTTAAGGGGCAAGACCTGGTGCGAGGAGGCATCGAATGGCGAAAAAACTGCTTCTAGCTGACGACAGTCTGACAATTCAAAAGGTTTTTGGAATTGTTTTTGCCCATCTGGACTATCAGTTGCTGGTTGCCGACAATGGCAATGCGGCCCTGGATCTGGCACGCAAAGAGCGCCCGGATCTGGTGATTGCCGATATTGGGATGCCGGGCCTCGACGGTTTTGAGTTGTGTCAGGCGATAAAAACTGATGCCGCTCTTGCTTCGACTCCGGTTATGCTCCTGCCCGGCGCCTTCGAGAATTTTGACGAAAGCCGCGCCCGTGCTTGTGGTGCCAGTGGCTGGTTGTCCAAGCCCTTCGAATCTCAGACAATGATCGACAAAGTTGAGACCCTGCTGGCGGCTGAGTCCCTTGCTGCTCCTGCGGCGACCCTGGCATCAGAGCCAGAGCCTCTGATTGAAGAAACCCTCCTTCCCGAGAACCTTGTCGATGAGCTTCCGGTTGAGAGTAACGCTTTCGACACCGGGGCCGCGGCCACCGAAGCCGAGAGTTTTGACGAAATCGCCGAACTTGATCCCGTGGATATTCTTGCTCCCGCTGACGCCGGGGCTGAGGCGACGGAATCTGATTTAATGAACGCTTTTGGAGCCGAAGAGGATGATGGCCTCGGTTTTATTGAGGGAGAAAGCCTTGAAGAGCTGAACCCCTTTGATGAAATCACCGAACCCCTGGAAGATAGCCTCGGCATCGAAGAACCGGAAATCGCGCCAACAGAGATTCCCGACGATGATATCTGGGATGCGGTTTCTTTTGAGGAAGAGGAGGCTCCCGGCGCCGATGCTTTGGTGGTAGATAACTTTGAGACCGCTTCACCTGCAGTTGAACCAGCGGCCCCGTTCGCCGAGCCGGAGCCGGAAGAAGATATTCTCGAACTGGCAGAAGCCGACATTTTGGATGTCGGCGAAGACGAGGAGATGGAGCCCTTTGCGCCGGTCGAAGTGTCTGCTGCTCCTGAAATCAGCGACGCCAGCTTTGCGCATGAAGCTCCTGCGGCGGAAGACGCCGTGCTGCCAGTCTCCGAACCCGCTTTTGACCCACCCGGTGACCCGGAGCCAGGGCCAGAGCCAGAGCCTGAAACGGAGTTGGCATCGGGCATCATTGATTTCTCCGCCCCCGCAGTGGCAACTGCTCCGGAAGATCGCGACAGCGGGCAGACTCCGATCCATCAAGAACCTGCATCAGAGGTGTTTGAGCTTGAAGCTGAGGGGCTTGAGACGGAAGAGCTTGACGCGGAAGAGGCGTCCAAGGAAGAATTTTCCTTTAACGATCTGCCCGAAGAAGAAGCTGCTCCAGTGGCTGCTTCACCGGTAACGCCCCAGGTGCTTGAAGAGCAGCTGCGCAATCTTGACCCCGCCGTGCTTGAAGAAATTGTCAGCCGGGTTGCCGCACCCATCATCGAAAAGCTGGCGGCTAAAATTCTTGAGCAGGTGGTCTGGGACGTGGTGCCTGATCTGGCTGAAACCATGATTCGCGAGGAAATTGAAAAAATCAAGCAGGGTGCCAACTAAGCCAACGCGCGGTTATTGATCCCTGATTAACAACCCGAGGGGGAGCTGAAGTGCCCAGGCGCTTTGCCTCCCCCCTTTGTCGTTTCCGGGTGCGGAATACGACTTTTTCAGTTAGAGGAACCTGTTTACGTCATGGAAAAACTTGCTAAAGGTTATGAGCCCGGTCAGGTTGAGGACAAGTGGTATCATCTCTGGGAAGAAAAGGGCTACTTTCACGCCGACGAGCAGAGCTCTGCACCGCCTTATTCCATTGTTATCCCGCCGCCAAATGTGACCGGCGTGCTGCACATGGGCCATGCCCTCAATAAGACCTTGCAGGATATTCTGTGCCGCTGGAAGCGCATGTGCGGTTACGAAGTTTTGTGGATGCCGGGCACCGATCACGCCGGGATTGCGACCCAGAATGTGGTGGAAAAACAGCTGGCTGCCGCAGGCTGTGATCGTCATGAATTGGGGCGCGAAAAGTTTGTCGAGCGTGTCTGGCAGTGGCGCGAGGAATCGGGCGGCCAGATCATCAATCAGCTCAAAAGTCTGGGAGCTTCGTGCGACTGGCAACGCGAGCGCTTCACCATGGACGAAGGCTTATCGAAAGCGGTGCGTGAAGTTTTTGTGCGCCTGTATGACGATGGCTTGATTTATCGGGATAATCGCCTGATCAACTGGTGTCCACGCTGTCACACCGCTCTCTCCGACCTTGAGGTTGAACACGAGGATCACAAAGGCCATCTCTGGCATTTGCGTTATCCGGTTGCGGGCACCGATCAGGTGCTGGTGGTTGCGACCACCCGCCCGGAAACCATGTTGGGTGACACGGCAGTCGCGGTGCATCCTGAAGATGAGCGCTACGCCGCATTGATCGGTAAAATGGTCGATTTGCCTCTGTGCGGGCGTCAGATTCCGGTGATTGCCGATGACTATGTTGACCGTGAATTTGGTTCAGGGGCGGTTAAAATCACCCCGGCTCACGATTTCAATGACTTCGAAATTGGCAAGCGTCACAATCTTGAAAAAATCAACGTACTCGATGAATCGGGCTGCATTAACGAGAATGGTGGGCTCTATCAGGGGTTGGAGCGCAATGCGGCCCGGCGCAAGATTGTCGAAGATCTCGACGAACTTGGTCTGCTCGCCCAGGTCGAAGAGTACACCAATGCCGTCGGTGAATGTTATCGCTGTAAAACCATTATCGAACCTTTTATGAGCTTGCAGTGGTATGTGGCCGTCGGGCCCCTGGCCGAACAGGCTATCAAGGCGGTTGAAACCGGTCAGACAAAAATTCTGCCCGCGCAATGGGAAAAAACCTATTTTGAATGGATGAACAATATTCAGGATTGGTGCGTCAGCCGGCAGATCTGGTGGGGGCATCGCATCCCCGCCTGGTTCTGTGACGATTGCGCTAAAATTACCGTCAGCCGCGAAGATGCCACCTGTTGCGCGCATTGTGGTTCCACCGCATTGCGTCAGGAAACCGATGTTCTTGATACCTGGTTTTCTTCGGCCCTCTGGCCTTTTTCAACTATGGGCTGGCCCGACAAGTCGGTGGCCCTCGCAAAGTTTTATCCGACATCTTGCCTGGTGACCGGCTTTGATATCCTGTTTTTCTGGGTGGCGCGCATGATGATGATGGGCCTGAAATTCATGGATCAGGTTCCTTTCCGCGAGGTTTACATTCACGCCCTGGTGCGGGATGCTCAGGGCCAGAAGATGAGCAAGAGCAAGGGCAACGTCATTGATCCTTTGACGATTGTCGATCACTATGGTGCTGATGCGTTCCGCTTTACTCTGGCCGCCTTTGCCGCCATGGGTCGCGACATCAAGCTGTCCACGGAACGCATTGGGGGGTATCGTAATTTTATCAATAAGCTCTGGAATGCCAGCCGTTTTGCCTTGATGAACCTGGAAGATTTTGATCCGGCCGCGCAGAAGATCACTGACTTTGCATTGAGCCCGGCCGATCAATGGATTCTGGCGCAATTTGATCAGGTGGCCAGCGAAGCGAGCACGTATTTGACAGATTACCGCTTCAACGATGTGGCTGGCAGCCTCTATGCTTTTACCTGGCATTCCTTCTGCGACTGGTATATCGAGCTCGCCAAAGAGCCCCTCTACGGGGAGGATCCGCAGGCCCGATTGCGCACTCAGGTGGTACTTTATAGGGTTCTTGAAGGGTTGCTGCGCCTTTTGCACCCATTGATTCCCTTTGTTACCGAGGAGATCTGGCAGGTCTTGCCGGGGGTGCGTCCGGTCGCAACCATTATGCGCGCCAGTTATCCGGCCAAGAGTGGGGTTGAGCTTGATACCGAAGCCGTGGCCAAAATGGAAAGTATCATGGAGGTGGTGCGGGCGATTCGAAATATCCGCGGAGAGCTGGATGTCGCACCGGGCCGTAAAATTGCCGTCTATCTGGATTGCCGTGCAGCGCAGACGGTCCAAACTCTGACTGCCGGTGAAGGTTATATCAAGGCTTTAGCGCGGGTCGAGGAACTGCTGATCGGTGTTGCCATTGAGCGCCCGCCGCAGTCGGCGGCGCAGCTGGCGGGCGAGGTTGAAGTGTTGGTACCCTTGGCCGGGATCATCGATCTGGCCGAAGAGGAAAATCGGTTGCAAAAAGAAATCGTCAAGTTGACCAAGGATCTGGATTTCTTTGAACGCAAACTGGCCAATGAAAAATTTGTGGCCAATGCCCCCGCTGCCGTTCTGGAAAAAGATCGCGCCAAGCTGCTGGCGTCACAGGAGAAAATGGCAGTTTTGACCCAAGCTCTGGGGCGCATACGCAGTTTTATGAACTGATTGAATACCAAGATTTTTTATTTTAGGGTTTAATTTTTCAAGGATTTTTAGTATACCGTATACGGTTTTGTAATTCAGGGTTACAGTCGCAAAAGGTTAAAAACCTATCATTTGATGAGCATTGCGCTGCGCGCCCTCTGCCGGCAATCTATTTTGCGGCCGGATCGAGGGAAAATACGCTGACATGCAGATGTCGGAAGTCTATCAAGGCTCGGATTCAGGAGGATGAAAATAAATGGGTATGAGTCGCCCGATGGTTGTGCAGCGCTCAGGTTGAGGAATGGCTTGCTTCGTTCAACCATATTTTTTTATTCACTTCTCAGAGGGAATGACTATGCATCTGACTCAAAGCACTGTGGGACGAAAAATTCTGATGGCGGTGACCGGCCTGCTGCTGGTGGGATTTATCACCGTTCACCTGCTCGGCAACCTGTCGGTTTTCGCCGGGCCCGACGGTATTAACGCCTATGCACTAAAACTGCACAGCCTTGGCGCGCTGGTTTGGGTTTTCCGCCTGATCATGCTCGCGCTTTTTGTGGTTCACATTTACTTTGGTGTTACCCTGTCGATGGAAAACCGCACGGCAACGCCGGTAAACTATTCGATCAAAAAAATGGTAAAAACCACCTTTTCGGGTGAGTCCATGCTGTACACCGGGTTGATTCTCCTTGCCTTTCTGATTTACCACCTGCTGCATTTTACGCTGCAGGTCACTAACCCGGGCATTTCAGCCCATGCCCTGCCCCTTGACGCGGCCTTGCGCCCCGACGTCTACACCATGGTGGTTCTCAGCTTCCAGAAAGTTTTCATTTCGCTGGTCTACATTGTTGGCATGATCGCCCTGCTTTTGCACCTGACTCACGGGCTTTCCAGCTTTGTTCAGACTCTTGGTTGGAATAACGGCCCCAGTCTTGAAAAAGTCGGTCTCGGCGGCAAAATTGTCGCAGTCGGCTTTTTCGTGGCTTATGTCGCCATCCCTGTTCTTATCCTTGCTCGCTTCGTGAAAGTATAGGGGGTATTACTGTGATACTCGATGGAAAATCACCCGTAGGCCCAATCGAAACCTCTTGGGATCGTCATCGCTTCGATACCAAACTGGTTAACCCTGCAAATAAGCGCAAGTTCAAAATTCTCATGGTCGGTACCGGCCTCGCCGGAGGTGCGGGCGCCGCATCCCTGGGCGAGCTGGGCTACAATGTTGAATGCTTCTGCTATCAGGATAGTGCGCGTCGCGCCCACTCTATTGCTGCCCAGGGCGGCATTAACGCGGCAAAAAACTATCCGAACGATGGCGACAGCGTACGGCGCCTGTTCTACGATACCATGAAAGGCGGCGACTTCCGTGCGCGTGAAGCCGACGTCTGGCGGCTGTCGCAAGTATCAAACAACATCATTGACCAGTGTGTTGCGCAGGGCGTTCCTTTCGCGCGCGACTACGCCGGCTACCTCGACACCCGTTCCTTTGGTGGGGCGCAGGTTTCACGTACCTTCTACGCGCGCGGGCAAACCGGCCAGCAATTGCTGCTTGGCGCTTATTCGGCCCTGTCGCGTCAGATCAAAGCCGGTACGGTCAAGCTCCATGCCCGGCGTGAAATGCTTGATTTGGTCGTGGTTGACGGGGTTGCCAAGGGCATCACCGTGCGGAACTTGATTACCGGCGAGATTGAATCCCATTGGGGTGACGCGGTTTGTCTTGCGACCGGCGGTTACGTCAATGTTTTCTACCTTTCGACCAACGCCATGGGTAGCTCGGTGACCGCCAACTGGAAGGCTGCTAAAAAAGGTGCCTACTTCGCCAACCCCTGCTACACCCAGATCCACCCGACCTGTATTCCGGTCGCCGGTGAGCATCAGTCGAAGCTGACTCTGATGTCCGAGTCCCTGCGAAATGATGGTCGTATCTGGGTACCGAAAAAAGCTGGCGACAAACGCCCGGCCAATGAGATTCCTGAGAACGAGCGCGATTACTACCTCGAAACCAAGTATCCCGCTTTCGGCAACCTGGTGCCGCGTGACGTGGCCTCGCGTAATGCCAAGCAGATGACCGACGCCAATCGCGGTGTCGGCGCGACGGGGTTGGCGGTTTATCTCGACTATGCTGACGCCATTAAACGTGTTGGTGAAAATACGATCAAAGAGCGCTATGGTAATCTTTTTGATATGTACGAAAAAATCACCGATGAAAATGCCTACAAGCAGCCGATGCGGATCTACCCGGCACCGCACTATGCCATGGGTGGGCTGTGGGTTGATTACAACCTGATGAGCAATGTCCCCGGGCTGTTCGTTATGGGTGAGGCCAACTTCTCGGTTCACGGGGCCAACCGTCTCGGCGCATCGGCGCTGATGCAGGGCCTGGCCGATGGCTATTTCGTCATTCCCTACACTATTGGTGGTTATCTCACAACGGTCACCCCAGGCGAAACCAAAACGGATCATCCGGCCTTCAAAGAATCGATTGCCGCGGTCGAAGAACAGTCCAAAAAGCTCCTCGCCATCAACGGTAAGCGTACCGTCCTTGAGTTCCACCGTTCCCTCGGCAACATCATGTGGGACAACGTCGGTATGGCACGCTCCAAAGAAAGCCTCACTAAGGCGCTGCAAGAAATACCCAAGTTGCGTGAAGAGTTCTGGCAGGATGTCAAGGTTACCGGTTCTGGTGCCGAGCTGAACCAGCAACTTGAAAACGCTGGACGCGTTGCTGACTTCTTTGAATTTGCTGAAATTCTGGCAACGGACGCCCTGCACCGCGAGGAATCCTGCGGTGGTCACTTCCGCGTTGAAAGCCAGACTGAGGAAGGTGAGGCCATGCGCGACGATGAGAACTTCGCTTATGTCGGTGCTTGGGAGTACAAGGGCGAAGGCAAAGCTCCCGAACTCCACAAGGAACCACTGAAGTTTGAAAATATTCACCTTGCCCAGAGGAGCTATAAATAATGAATCTGACCTTACATGTATGGCGCCAGAAAGGGCCGGAAGATAAAGGAAAGTTGGAAACCTACCCGGTGAAAGGTGTTGATGCGGATCAGTCTTTCCTCGAAATGCTGGATGTTCTCAACGAAGATCTGATCAAGGCCGGTAAGCAGCCGGTGGTTTTTGACCACGATTGCCGTGAGGGCATCTGTGGCATGTGCTCGCAGGTCATTAATGGTCGTCCCCACGGCCCGCACGAAGAGACCACCGTTTGCCAGCTGCATATGCGCCGCTTCAAAGATGGTGACGAAATCTTCATTGAACCCTGGCGCGCCAGAGCCTTC
>Ga0100395_1003711_pt1 | contig 11085 bp, 18 predicted proteins | sample CryGeymeta201519_FD_81542 | JGI IMG/M metagenome (GOLD analysis project Ga0100395, IMG submission 81542) | Groundwater microbial communities from Crystal Geyser aquifers in Utah, USA - Crystal Geyser metaG 2015-19 | ecosystem: Environmental > Aquatic > Deep subsurface > Groundwater | place: USA... | reverse complement strand
TTTTTTTGTCACCCGAATCAATCTGGCTGTTTCAGGTTCAACTTTCCCCACCGGAACGGTAATCGCCATATCAGCATGAAAACCCAGGTATTGAATTCCTAAATCAAGAGAGATAATATCGCCTTCTGCCAAAACTCTATCTGAAGGTACGACATGAACAATCTCTTCATTGGTTGAAGTACATAAACAAGCTGGAAAACCCTGATGTCCCTTAAAAGAACATTTTCCGCCAGATTTAAAAATCAGGTTTTCGGCAAGCCTGTCTAATTCCTTGGTAGTAATTCCTGGTCGAACTTTTTTTTCTAACTCTTTCATAATTCTGGCCAGGATTTTCCCACCCTCTGCCATTATCTCAATTTCCTCAGGAGTCTTAATCCCAATCATCTTTAACAGAACGAGAAGTGTTCTCGTCCTATTTTAATACTTTTAAAATATCTTTGAAAACATTGGCTACCGATTGTTCACCATTGATTTCTTTAATTTTTACTCCCTGCCTCTTTAAATAATCGACAACTGGCAGAGTTCTTTCTCTATATTCATTCAATTTAGATTTAATTACCTCTGGCTTACTATCTTCGCGACGTATTAATTTTGAACCATCAAAGGGGCAAAGTTTTAATTTAGCAGTTTCTTTAGTATATAAAATTGAATGGCGCATTAATTCACAAATTTTTCTGTGGGCATTTCGCCAAATTGAAACCTCTGGTCTTTGTTTTAGTAAAATCAATATTACATTTGAAATACCATAAAGTTTCTCTAATAAAGGAGTAATTGTCTTTGCTTCATAAAGAGTTTTAGGAGAGCCGGAAAATATTATCCCTTTTCCCTTTTTTGCCAATTCTTTAATTTCACTTTTTACCCAAAAAGCAATTAAAGGAGGGCTCATCCATTTTCCCGATTCCCGTAATTTTTTTTCCTCTGAAATAAAATATTTTTTACTCCCAATTTTTACAAAATCGCCTTCTTTTGCAATTGCAAAATTTTTCTCAATAATCTCGCTTGTTTCCAAATGATAAAGACCTAATGTTTCGGCTAATAATTCGGCCTGAGTCGCCTTTCCTGAGCCCGGCGGTCCTAATACAATTATTACCAAAGGCTTTTTCATATATTTTAATCTGTTTAAGGTTCTACCTTAAACATTTTTATTCGTATATTCGTACTAATTCGTAATTCGTAGGGTTAAAAGGTTTCATATTCTCTCATTTGGAGTTGGGCTTTAATTTGGCGCATGGTTTCCAAAACCACTGAAACGACAATCAATAAAGCTGTTCCGCCAATTAAAAACCGGAAAATCATTACTCCAGTAATGCCCCCAACAATGGAAGGAAGGACGGCAATAGTCCCTAAAAAGAGGGCGCCAATTAATAAGACCCGATTTAGAATGTAATACATAAAATTGGCCGTGCTTTCTCCCGGTCTAATTCCCGGCACAAAGCCACCCATCTTTTGCAAATTGGTAGCAATAGCTTTGGGATCAAAGGTGACGGCGGTATAAAAATAGGTGAAGAGGATAACTAAAATAAAATATAAAACTCCGTAAACCCAGGGATTGGTAAACCAAACTCCAATACTCTGAGCAACCGAACCCACTACCCCGCCGGCTCCGGCTAAAAAATTGGCAATCATACTGGGAAAAAGCATAATTGATAGGGCAAAGATAATGGGGATTACTCCGGCCGGATTAACATTTAAGGGTAAATAAGTTGAAACACCGCCATACATTTTCATCCCCCTTACTCTTTTGGCATAAGAAACCGGAATATTTCTTCTGCCTTCGTTAATCAAAACCACACCGGCAATAATCAACAAAGCCATGCCAAAAAAAAGTAGATAAGACGGAATCCTGGCCGGGTCCCAGGTAATCAATATTTGACGGATATCCATTGGCAGACGAGTCACAATCCCGGCAAAAATTAAAAGGGAAATTCCATTGCCAATTCCTTTTTCTGAAATTAGTTCTCCCAACCACATCAAGAAAACGCAGCCGGCAGTAACGGTCAAAATTGAAGTAAAAAGTGAGGTTGGAGAAAGAGGGTCAATTACTTGTTGACGTTGCAATAAAGTAAGCATACCAAAACTCTGAAGCATGGCAAAAGGAACGGTCAGTAATCTGGCATACTGATTGAATTTTTGACGACCAGCTTCGCCTTCCTCTTTATACATTTTTTCTAACTGGGGAAAAATCATGGTTAACAATTGCATGATAATAACAGCGGTAATATAAGGTCCCAATCCTAACATGGCAATGGAAAGATTTTCCAGGGCGCCGCCGGTAAATATATTTAAAAGGCCGAACATTTGAAATTGCCCGAAGAAGCTTCTCAAATTTTCAATGTCAATTCCGGGGACAGGAATATTGGCCATTATTCGGAAAATGACAAGAATTCCCAAAACAAACAAAATTTTGTTTCGTAAATCTCTAATTTTGAATATTTGAATGACTTTATTTAACCACTCCACCCCGTTAGAAATCTGGTCTTATATAGCAGATTGCTAATTTCGAACAGACTCTTGTATTTTGGTTGCACCCCGTTATTACCTAGCAGAAAAATTTTATTAAAATTTTTCTGCCCAAGATTTCTAACGGGGTCCATGGGCTTTTTCAATAATTTCTTTGGCTTTTTTGGAAATTAAACAATTTTCAACGGTTAAAGATTTGCTAAGTTTTCCTTTACCTAAAATTTTAACCCGGGGCAATCTCCCTTTTATTCTACGAATTAATTTTTTTTCCAGCAAGACTTTGGGAGTTACCACCTCGCCAGTTTGAAATTTTTTTTCTAAAGTTTCGATATTAACAATGGCTAGTTTTAATTCCTCTTTCTTAAATTTATAGCCTCTTAACTTAGGATATTTTTTAATTAATTCTCGGATAACCGGTTTCAGTCTTCTTCCAGCCCTAGCTTTCTGGCCCTTTATTCCCCGGCCAGCATAAGTTCCTCTCTTGCCGCCCCGGCCTATCCGTTTTTTTCTTTTTGGTTTATGAATTGGACGTAGTTCGTGTAGTTGCATGTTTTAATTTTTTTAAGGCTTTAATGGTCGCTCTGGCATTGTTTAGTTTATTACCGGTCCTTCCCAAAATCTTTGAAGATATATTCTTTATTCCGGATAGCTGGCAAATAATTCTTACTGTTCCGCCAGCCACTAACCCCCGGCCTCTTCTTTGGGGCCTAAGCAAAACCTTAGCTGGTCCGAATTTTGCCTGAACTTCATGAGGAATGGAGTCTTGGACTATTGGAACTTCAATCAGATTTCTTTTTGATTGAAAGGTGGCTTTTTTTATTGCCTGAGCAACATCTAACCCGGAGGCTACCCCCACTCCAACTTTTCCGGCTTTATTTCCGGTAACAATTATTGCCCGAAACCTCAATTTCTTTCCACCGGCCCGAGTATGAGCCACCCTAGCTAAGTCCAACAACTTGGACTCGAACTCTTCCCTTTTTTCAAATCCTGCTTCTTTTGGTTGATTTCTCCGAATAACCATGTCATTATGACTTATGACTTATGACGATGACGAAATTGTCATTAGTCATTAGTCATTAGTCATTAGTCATTAGTCAAAACTTAAGGCCTCCTTCTCTCGCCCCTTCAGCTACTGCCTTCACCCTACCATGATATTTATATCCTCCCCGATCAAAAACAACTTTTTCAATTTTCTTTTTTAGAGCTTTTGCCGTAATCAATTTCCCTACTTGATAGGCAATGGCGGCTTTTCCAGTTCTGACCACTTCTTCTTTTTTCTTCTGATTCTCTACTTTCTTATTTTTTTTCTTTCCTTTTAATTCTAAATCTGAGGCAGTATCTATTATTCTTCCTTTTTTATCATCAATCAATTGAGCATAAATATGTTTGGCTGAACGAAAGACACAAATCCGCGGCCTCTTGGCTGTACCAAATGTTTTAGCTTTTACTCTTTTATGACGTCTTTTTCGCTTTTCATGTTTAAATTTCATATCTATAAATTCGAAATTCTAAATACTAAATTCTAAACAAACCCATTACAACAAGATACAATAACCAAGATACAATAACCAAACAAACTTCAATATTTGGTGTTTGTATCTTGGTGTTTGGTTATTGTTCATCGAATTTAGGATTTCGGATTTAGGATTTTACTTTGTGGTAACTACTTTCTTTCCCACTTTTCTTCTAATTTGCTCTCCCAGATATTTTATTCCTTTTCCTTTATATGGCTCGGCTGGCTTTGCTTTCCTTATTTTGGCGGCAGTCTGGGAAACCTTTTCAAGATCAGGGCCGAAAACAGTAATAACATTTTTTTCCACGGAAAATTTTATATTTTCTGGTGCCGTTATTTTAACGGGATGGCTAAAACCAACAAATAATTCTAAGATGTCGCCTGCCACCTGGGCTTTAAAACCCAGACCTTCTATTTCTAATTTTTTTTCAAATCCTTCAGTTACTCCTTTTACCATATTCGAAATCAGACTTCGAAATAGACCCCAGAAAGCTTTTGTTTTTTTACCCCCCACCAATTTTTTGGTGGGGGGTTGAGGGGAAAGTAAAATTTGGCCTTCTTGAGACTTAACTTTAATTTCTGAAGGAATTTCCCGAGAAAGCTCCCCTTTCGGGCCCTTCACTGTAATCAGCTGGCCTTCTATATTTACCTCCACACCCGGAGGTATTTCAATTGGTTTTTTACCTATTCGCGACATAATTTTTACCAGATTTCACAAATAACTTCTCCTCCTAACCTCTGTTTTCTGGCCTCTTTATCGGTCATTAAACCTTTGGAAGTAGAGATTATTGCTATGCCATAACTCCCTTTAACTTTTTTTATTTTTCTCCGGTTAGAATAAATTCTCTGGCCAGGTTTTGAGATTTTTTTTAATCCGGAAATTGCCGGGAGATTATCGGTATATTTTAAAGTAATCTCAATAGACCTCTTTGACCTTTTTCCTTTTTTTTCAACTTTTTCAATAAAACCTTCTCTTTCCAGAATCTTAGCCATTCTATATTTTAAATTAGAAAAAGGAACAATAACCGTGGGATGTTTCACGATTAAGGCATTACGTATTGAAGTTAGCATGTCGGAAACAGGATCCATAGCTTTTAGAAATTGGTTATCAGAAATTAGAAAATGGCCTGCCCGCCTAAATTTTGCGAAGCAAAACTTTGGCGGGTAAAGAAATTAGAAATTGGAAATTAGTTAACTATTTTCTATTTTCCATTTTCCATTAACTAATTTCTAATTTCAAATTACCAGGATGATTTCTTTACCCCCGGTATCAATCCTTGATTAGCCAGTTCTCTAAAACAAATCCTACACAAACCAAATTTTCTCATATACCCTCTTTTTCTGCCACAACGAAAACAGCGCCGGACAACTCGACTTTTATATTTTGGTTTTTTTAACGATTTGGCAATTTGTGCTTTGGTCGCCATGATCTCTCTACGAATTACGAATTTTTACGAATAATAGTTTTCGTAATTTCGTACGAATTCGTATTTCGTAGCCCAATTAGCTTTTGATAGGGAAACCTAATAATTTTAACAATTCTATTCCCTCTTCCCTACTTTTAGCGGTAGTTACTATGGTTATCTCTAATCCGAAAATATTTTTGGCTTTTTCTGGCAAAATTTCCGGAAAGGCAATGTGTTCCCGAAGGCCGATGGTTAAATTTCCTTTTTTGTCAAAAGAATTGATTTCTATCCCGCGAAAATCCCGCAATCTGGGAAAGGCAATATGAATTAATCTTTCCAAAAAATCAGACATTTTTTTCCCTCGCAAAGTAACAGCAGCGCCGATAACCTGACCCTCTCTTGTTTTAAAACCGGAAATTGATTTTTTTGCCCTCGTTAAAACCGGTCTCTGGCCGGAAATTAAGCTCAGGTCCTGCAAAACGGTATCTTGAATTTTCTTTTGTTCTTCGGAGGTTTTTCCGGTTACCTCTCTCCCAAAGCCGGTATTAATTACCACTTTTTCAATTTTAGGCACAGCCATCTTATTCCGATAGCCAAATTTTTCCATCATCGCCGGTATTACTTCTTTTTGGTATTTTTCTTGTAATCGCAACATAAATAAATTCTAACCCCTAAGCACTAAATCCTAAATAAACCATCACAACAAGATACAATAACCAAGATACAATAACCAAACAAATTTCAATATTTGGTGTTTGTATCTTGGTGTTTGGTTATTATTCATCGACTTTAGGATTTTGAATTTAGGATTTTTCATGTTTATATTTCCTGGCCACATTTCTTACATATCCTATATTTCTTTTTGTCTTCTGTCAATTTATATCCTACCCTGGTTGGTTTTCCGCATTTGGGACAAATTAGTTTGGCATTTGAAACATCAATGGGTTTTGGTAATTGGATAATTTGGCCTTTCTCTCCCGCCTTTCTTGGTCTTTGATGCTTTTTCATTAAATTAATTCCCTCAACCAAAATTTTTCTTTCTTTCGGAAAGGTCTCCAAAACCTTACCCTTTCTTCCCCTATCCTTGCCACTTGTTATTAAAACTGTATCACCTTTATGGATTTTCATACTAGTTCCTCGGCTAAGGCGGCTACTTTTTCAAAGCCTTTTTCTTTTACTTCTCTGGCCACCGGACCTAAAATCCTTCCTCCTTTGGGCTCCTTTGTTTTTCCTTCCAGAAGGCAGCAGGCATTGTCATCAAATCGAATATAGCTACCGTCTGACCGGCGCAAGAATTTTTTTTGCCTAATAATTACTGCCCTGACCACATCATGTTTTTTAACTAATCTTCTTGGCTCAGCTTTTTTGACCGTTCCAACAATAACATCGCCTAATTGGGCATATCTCCTTTTGGATCCACCCAAAACATGAAAACACTGGAGAATCTTGGCTCCGGTATTATCGGCAACTTTTAACATTGTCCTTGGCTGAATCATCCTTTCGTAACTTTACAACTTTACAACCAACAACATTTTAGTTGTCAGTTGTTCAGTTGTTAGTTGTTTAGTTAAAGTTTCTTTATTACTTTCCATCTCTTCTCTTTGCTAATTGGTCGGCATTCCTCAATGATAACTCTATCGCCAACCTGATATTCTTCTTTCTCATCGTGGGCTTTGTATTTTTTATGAACTCGAAATCTCCTCTTATATTTAGGATGCTCTTTTAATCTCTCAACCCTGACCACCACTGTCTTTGCTATTTTATTTGATGTGATTGTGCCTACTAATTGTCTTTTGGGCATAATTTCCTTGTGAATTACGAATTTTTTCGAATTACGAATAATTTTTTTGAACGCCTACTTCTTAATTCGTAATTCGTTTTGATTCATAATTCGTAGGATAGTTAATATTCTAGCTATTTCTTTTTTTATTTTGCGAATTTCTCTCACATTTTTTACTTTTCCAGCTGCCAAATCAAAACGAAGTTGACCTAATCTTGCCCGATTGTCCTGTAAAAGTTTTTGGAGTTCAGTTTTAGTTTTTTGGTGCAATTCAGTTATTTTCATAGACACGGATTAATGCTGATTTGAGCTGATTAATACTGATAAAATATCCGGATAAATCAGCTATATCCGTATAAGTTAGCGTTTTATAAATTTGGTTTTTACCGGCAATTTGTCGGCGGCCATCTTTAAGGCCTCCCTGGCGACTGTCTCTTTTACTCCTTCTAATTCAAAAATAATTCGGCCAGGTTTAATTGGAAAAACATAATGGTCAACTGCTCCTTTTCCGCCACCCATTGGAACTTCAACTCCTTTTTTAGTAACTGGCTTTGCCGGAAAAATTCTAATCCAGAGCTTTCCTCCCTTTTTTAAATAGCGCAAAATCGCCCGTCTGCTAGCTTCAATCTGGCGGCCGGAAATCCACTTTGTCCCTAAACTCTTTAAACCAAAAGAGCCAAAGGCCAGCTCGGTTCCCCGAGTTTCAATTCCTTTTGAAACACCCTTTCGCCACTTCCGATGTTTAACTTTTCTCGGCATTAAGATAGCCATGATATTAACTTATGACTTATGACTTATGACTATCATTTGTCATTTGTCATTAGTCATTAGTCATTAGTCAAATTTTTCGCCTTTGTATATCCAAACCTTTACTCCCACCACCCCATAAGTACAGTAAGCCCGGTCTTGAGCATAATCAATATCAGCTCTCAGGGTCTGTCGGGGTAACCTGCCTCTTTTTAACCATTCAGTTCTGTGAATTTCTATTCCATTTAATCGACCGGCCACCTGAACTCTCGCCCCTTCAACTCCTTTGACAGCCATAATTTTATCTAAGGCCTGCTTTAGAATTCTTCGATAGCGAACTCTTTTTTCAATTTGCTGGGACATCCACTGAGCAGCCAAAACGGCCGAAGCCCAGGGATTTCTAATCTCTCGAATTTCTATCTTTATTTCTCTTTTTTCCCTTAAGGGTGGCGGGAGGGTGGCGTCCAATTCTTTTTTTAATAGTTCTACCCCTCCTCCTCCTCGGCCAATAATTAGACCTGGTCTGGCAGAGGAAATTATGACCTTAGCTTTGCCCGGAGATCTCTCAATCTCAATTTTTTCCACTCCCAATTTTCCAATTTTCTTTTTCAAAAATTCCCGAATTGCAAAATCCTCGGCCAATAATTTTCCAAAATCTTTTTTATAAAATCCTCGCGATTCCCAATCGGTTGTTTCTTTTATTCGAAATGCTTTTGGATGAACTTTCTTCATAACCTTTAAGATTAGTTGTAAGTTGTAAGTTGTAAGTTGTTAGAAAGCTTTACGTCTAAAAATCCGTCTTATTCCTCTCTCAACTTTTGGTTTAGCCTCTTCAATTTCTGGTCTTAATTTCGGTTTTTCAACTTTCGGCACCTTTTCAACTCTTTCAATTTTCTCGACTTTTTCTGCTTTTTTAATCTTCTTGATTTTTCTTGGTTTTTTCTCAATCTCAGTTAATTCAATAGTGACATGGGAAGTTTTTTTCTGAATTGGAGAGGCCATTCCTCTGGCTCTGGGCATCCATCTTTTATATTTTGGACCCTCATCAACTAAAATTTTTGAGATATAAAGATTTTTTTCTTCTAATTGGAAATTGGTTTTAGCATTAGCAATAGCCTGTTTTAAAAGCTTGAGTAAAACCTTGGCGGCTTTTTTGGTTGTGAAACTTAAAATGGTTTGAGCTTCCTCAACTGATTTTTCCCTGATTAAATCAGCAACCAATCTAACTTTCCTCGGGGCAATTCGTAGATAACGTAATTTAGCAGTAACTGACATATTTAGCTACGAAATACGAATTTTTTACGAATATACGAAAACGTTTTCGTAATTTCGTATGTTTTTCGTATTTCGTAGCATTATTTTTTCATTTTTTCGGTTTCTTTTTCAACAGCTTTCTGTTCCAGTTCCCTTTGCATTCTTCCGCCATGCCTAAAAAACTTGGTGGTCGGAGAAAACTCACCAAGTTTATGGCCAACCATTTCTTCGCTTACCTTAACCGGAATAAACTCCCGGCCATTATGAACTCCAAAAGTAAAACCAATCATTTCCGGACAAATGGTGCAGTCACGGGCCCAGGTTTTGATAATTTCCCCAGGTTTTGCCTTCTTAAGCTTCTCTAAAAGTCTTTGATATATATACGGACCTTTTTTAAGTGAACGTGCCATAATTTTACTTGCCCCGTAGTGAACGCGAAGCGTTCTACTACCGGGGTTTCCTCCTTTTAATAATTAGTTTCTCGGTCCATTTTTTCTTTCGGGTTTTCACTCCTTTAGCTGGTTTTCCCCAGGGAGTTTTGGGATGTTTTAAACCAATTGGCGTCTTCCCCTCTCCACCACCGTGGGGATGGCTAGGCGGAATCATGGCTGTTCCTCTGACAGTCGGCCGCCAACCTTTTAATCTCCTTCTTCCGGCCTTACCAATTATTTCAAATCTTTTCTCGGAATGAGAAACCTGACCAATGGAGGCAAAACATTGCTGGGATACCTTTCTAATTTCTTTTGAGGGCATTTCCAGATGAGTATAAGGAGGTTCTTGGGCGAGCACTTTGGCTGAAGTTCCCGCTGACCTAACTATTTTCCCTCCCCTACCTGGTTCTAATTCAATATTATAAACCGGAGTTCCGACCGGAACATTTATTAATTTCATTCTATTTCCGATTTTAATTTGAGCTGTCTCCTGACAGGTAATTTCATCTCCAATCTTTAAATCTTTAGGAGCTAAAATATATCTTTTCTCACCGTCTGCGTATTCAATTAGAGCAATATAAGCTGTTCGATTGGGGTCATATTCCAGAGCAATAACTTTGCCAGCTACTCCTAATTTTTCCTGGCCAAAATCAATTAAGCGATAAAGTCGTTTTACTCCTCCGCCCCGATGACGAATAGTTATTCTGCCTGAAACACCCCTGCCGGCCTTTTTCTTCAGGGGTAAAAGTAACTTTTTTTCCGGTTTTTTCTTGGTTAATATCTTCATGATTTATCTCGGCATTATTTCAATTTTTTGCCCCTCCTTTATTTTAACAATTGCCTTTTTATATCCTTTTCTCCAACCTCTAATTCTTCCCAGCCTCCTTCTTTTGGCTGGCACCCTAATAATTTTAACCGAGAGTACATCAACTCCATAGAGGTTTTCGATTGCCTTTTTAATTTCCACTTTACCAGCTGTTGACCAGACCTTAAAAACATATTGATTTCCTTTTGCCAGCAAGGTTGCCTTCTCAGTCACCTGGGGAGTTTTTAATACTTGCCAGCTTTCACCAACTTTTGTTTCTTTAATTGGATTCGATGGCCGGGGTTTGACCCTGGTCACCTCTCCAACCGGTTTCTCTTCTTTAACTTCGGCTGGCTCTTCTTTTTTCTTTTTTTTGAAAATATCTCTTAAAATCATTTAATTGACTTAAGGAAGGTTTCTTTAATTACTTTTATCGATTCTTTGGGCATAATTAAATATTTAAAGGTTAGCAGGTCTAAAACATTAAGATTACGGGCCCAGATAGTGTCAACTTCAGGAAGATTTCTGGCTGCTAAAATTAGGTTTTTATCATAATCTGGCAGGGTAATTAAGACGCTACCTTCCTTAAAATTTTCAATTTTCAATTTCCAATTTTCAATTAATTTAGTTAAAAATTTAGTCTTCGCTTTTTCTAATTTTAATTCATCTAAAACTATTAACAAATTATT
>Ga0100395_1003691_pt1 | contig 11123 bp, 6 predicted proteins | sample CryGeymeta201519_FD_81542 | JGI IMG/M metagenome (GOLD analysis project Ga0100395, IMG submission 81542) | Groundwater microbial communities from Crystal Geyser aquifers in Utah, USA - Crystal Geyser metaG 2015-19 | ecosystem: Environmental > Aquatic > Deep subsurface > Groundwater | place: USA... | reverse complement strand
CGATGCCGAGGTACAACTTCTCCCAGATTTTTCACTGGTCGTACAGGGCGGCATTTAACCACGCTGCGCGGAATTTGTCAAGCGCCATCGCGATCGTGCGCTTCGGCTACAAAAAACCCCTTCCGCTTGGAAGGGGTTTTCGATGTTGTCGAGATGGGTTACGGAGTTGCGATCCTGCGCTCCTGCTTCATGGCCTCGTACTGCTCCGGGGTCGGGACGTTTAGCGGGAGACGGCACAAGCTGCCATTTGGCAGGCTGGCAATAAATTCAGCTCCTTCCCAAACCCGCTCTTCAAAGGTTTGCCGCCAGGCGGAGAAGAACGGACGTTTGTGCGCGAACAGAATGTAGAGCGCCGAATTGATGGCATTCAATCCGTTTATTCCGGTGTCAAGAATGTTGTGGCACCCATCGTCGCCCTTCCTGTTTTTATTATCATCACGCGAAGGCGTAAGCATATACCACACCGCCAGGGGAAACGGGACAAACTCTATTCCAGGGTGACTTCGAAGGTATTGCGCCTCTGTATCGTCGAACGCCATCTTGCGCCAGTCCATGTACTGCACGTAGGTCAGCCCATTGAATTCGGGCATGTCCATCGGCTGGTTTGCGCGCCAGGCGAAGTACAGGATGGGAGTGAGGAGAGCGAGGATCAACAAGGCCAACACAGCCTTGATCAGGGTTCCAAACAGTTGGGCGATGATTTTCATGGTTGTATCCTTTCGGAGGGTTAGGTCCCGGGCGAACGCCGCACGGGTTTGAGTACAGAACGTTTGTTCGCTACACGATAACCCGATGGTTTTAGGCTGTCAAGGGATGCCGCAACCCTGTTTTTGGGAACGGGTTTGAAAAATCATGTATGCGAAGCATTTTTTATGGAAAATGTTTTTCGAGTGTGAAGGCGAAATAGGCGGGATTTTTGTTCCTACTCGACCACCAACATTCCGCCGATAAACGTTGGCAGCTGGACTTTCGGAATTGCATCGCAGATCTTCAACCACTTCTCTCCTCCCCAGATATTCAGTGATGCATGCGCCTGGCTGAAATTTTTTAACGCGACCCCGCTACGCGGGGAGGTTGTCTTTTTATAGATAGTCGAATCTGATCAGCCAGCTTTTCAGAAAACCAGTACCCAGCAGGCAGAATCCAGCAATCAGGAGGCAGGAATATCAGAGCCAGGGGAAACAAGCCGAAACCCGATACTGCCGCTGAAGCTATCGGGTACGTTCCTGGTACGGGTCGCACAGCGGACGAACCTCCGATCGAGGTCCCACGAGCCGCCGCGAACGGTGCGATACTTTTCGCCATAGTCTTTTGACTGATCAGCCTTTTGTCCGGGATATGCCTTGTACCAACTATCTGTCCATTCCCAAACATTACCACTGGCGTCAAAAATTCCATTCGGCGAAACGCCAGATGGAAATAAACCAACAGGCGTCGTGCGATAAATCTGACCTTCCACGCTATTGCATTTGTGCGAGTCGAATTGATCTCCCCATGGGTATACGCGTCCATCCACGCCTCGGGCGGCTTTCTCCCATTCCAATTCGACGGGCAGTCTGAAAGATTTACCAGTGACCGCAGAGAGCCAGGTGCAATAAGCATTGGCTTCATGCCAATTAACGCCCACCACAGGGCGGGCAGGGCTGGAAAGCGCAGGATCATCCCAATACCCTGGACGGTCAAAGGGACGATCAAAAATACTGCGCACGCGTTCACGCGCGGCTTCATCATCCAATCGAACAACTTCTTTCCAGAATTCATATGTCCCAGGCGTCCAGATTAGTTGTTGCGCGGCTTTCTCAACGCCAAAGTCTGTTATCGCTTTTCTGGTATCCAACCAACTTTGCATGGCAGATTCGTGCGCAGCTGGGCCGCCTTGTTTCCAGGTCAATCCTTCAGGACTCCACCAGCGATCATCCTGATACCCGCCCGCGTCAATAAAGAACTTGAATTCAGCGTTGGTAACTGGATAGCGGCCCACAAAATATGCAGGTAACTTGTGCTGGCGTTCTGAAGTTCTGTCACTATCGTAGGCATTTTTATCACTCGGGTCACTTCCAAAAATAAATTCTCCCACAGGAACTTCCTGCAAGGCGGGCAGGATCGCCATGACCGTTTTATCTTCAAATGGAAATGCCCAAGGCAGAAGGTCGGGATGCCCCACTTCGCCAAGTGCCAGGCCTGCGTCAATGCGGGCGCGCAGGTGAGCGCCTTCATCGCGCTGGCGTTTCAGCAAGTCTGTGCGCAGGCGCTCCGCTAATTTCTGCGCATCCTCGCGCTCCTTGATCTCGGCCAGGCAGCGGCCTGCTAGGGGTAAATTTTTCGCCGCGATAGTTTCGATCATTCCTTGCGCGTCGCGCCCGGCCAGCGCCACGGCAAAGGTCAGCGTCTCCTCCCAACCCGTGACAGGCGGCAGGGGTAAAGGTTGTCCCTTACGCAGGGGCATGAGCGAGAACTGCCAGCGCCGCCATGAAACGCTCCAATACCTGGAGAGATTTTTCCCGCCGCGAAATAAACCCAGCAGGCGCAGGGCTGCAAAATATTCCTGCAAGAGCTGGTGATAAAATGAATAGCCGGTCTGGGGCGCGCCTTTTTCTGTGATGCTCATCTCTTCGAGAACGGTGGCGTCCACCGCCAGGTCAAGAATATCATTTACCAAAAGGCTGGCGCCGCCGCGTTCAAATAACGGCGTTGATTCCGCGAGGGAGCGCGTGAGAATAGTTCCTTCTCCCTTTGACTGCATGGCAAACGCCAGGCGGCTTAACGCTTCCATCATGGCATTGCGCGTGCCGTCGGGGTTGCCGGTCAGAATATCCGATTGGCGCCCGCTTTGGAGTTCGCGGTTGATCAAACGATATGCAAGATCCTGCATCAGGATGGCGCGGCTGTCGCCGAAGGATTTGCCTTCGAGGGCGCGCTCCACCATCAGGTTTAACATGAAAGGGTTGCGCGCCAGTTTGTCAAAGCGGTCATTGCCTGCGCGCAGGTGTTTTTCGAATTCCTGCCAGCGTTTTTCCGATTCTTTTTCACCGAAACGCATTTCAAAGTATTTGCGCATCTGCTTTTCGTCGAGATTGTTCACACGCACTTCGGGGAGTTGCAAACTGGATGTGTAATCTGCCAGGCGGCAGGTAAAGATGGCCCAATTCCCCGTACCCAGGTCTTCATTTGCCCAATACGACCATCGGTCAATGCGCTTGTTGCGATCCGCGAAGGGCATCTGGTTGACACCGTCCAGCAGAAAGCAGACATCCCTTTTTGCGATAGCTTCGCCATACGTGCCTGCCAGCCCGGTCATGCCCCATAACCCATCCAGAAATTTATCCGGTTGCAGATGATCGTCCGTGAATTTGAACAGGTCCGCGCGGATGGGCAGGTGCGCGTGGAGCGGGTCTTGCAAGCGTTCGCGAGCCAGATCCAATGCCAGGCGGCGCAGGGTGGTGGTTTTACCGCAGCCAGGCTCGCCTAAAATGACAAAACGCGTCTTTTTGTGTTTGGTGATCGCGTCGCGAATATCCGCAAGCGCTTCGCCTGCCCCGCTCATGCCTGGATCGGAACGGTCGCTGATTCTCATGCTGGGTGATTGCAGAGAACCGGCCAGCGGCAGGTACAACTTCCCCCAGCGCGCGTAGGTCTCGTCCAAAATGAAACGCGCCAGGTAAATTTCTTCGCGGCGGGCTGGGTCTGCATGGGTCTGCAACTTCGCAAACGACTCAGCCTCCTTTCGGGAAAGAGTAACGGTGTTTTTCTCTCCGATGACCAGGATCGAATCATTAAAGTCCCCGCCTACTTCCACGCGCGCCTGGGGGGTGCGCAGCAACCCGATGATCTTATCCAGCGTTTTTTCCACACGATCGAGATCGGCGTAATAGTTATGCTGGTCGCCCATGACCACATCCCGCTGGGCATTTATATCGTTTATTTTTGTGGGTTTCTTGGGCATGGAATCTCCAGGAGTGAACCTGCATCAACGTTCGCGCCAAGTGTAACTTAACTCGGCGTTACCAGAGGATGCAGGTTCCGGGCGATATTTGGCTGACCTTATCCTCCCCCTCCCGTGTTTTTGGGAGAAGGCCGGGGTGAGGGCAACCGGGGACGGATAGCGCTGGCTCTGATATGTAGGCCTCGCCTGTGTCCGCAGGGTCAGGGACCCTTTGGACAGGACAGGCTTTATCGGCAAGGCGATGAGAGTCATGGGAAACAAGCCGAAACCCGATATTGTTGTTGAAGTTATCGGGTACGTTCCTGTTACGGTTCGCACAGCGGACGTTCCTTCGATTGTTGTTCCACGAGCCGCCGCGAACATCCATCCGGCCCCAACGAACAGGCGGTTAAGCCTGCAGCGTCCGTTTCCAGCCGCCCAGCAGTTTGCCGATCTCAGTCATCAGGCGGGCGGCATGTTCGTATTGACCGGGCTGGATCAACCCCAAGTCCAGCGACATGCGCAGGTGCGTGCGGACTTTGTCCAATTCGGTGTCTGCCGAGACAAGCGCGTCGCTCTTTTGATTTTGATGGGAGGCCTCGATCAGTAGTTCCTGAAAGCGCAGGGACTCGCGTTGGAGCGCGGCGGCCATCACAAAACGCTGATTGCGCGGGAATTTGATGGTGAGCGGGATCAGCCAAGCGACAAAATCATACGTGCGGGCGAAAATTGGAGATTGTTTCATCTTGACCTTTACTGATAGGATTGAATGAAGGCACGCGAGAGCAGGGAACGCCGCAGGCCCCAGGTTTGTCCGTGGCTGACGTGCGCAACCCAGCCCTGCACGCCCGCATCCAGCCGTTGGCGCGTGACCCGTCTTTTGACATACTCGCGGCGTAATTTTACAAAGCGGCGCTGGAAGGCCACGCCATTGCGCCGCCGGAGACGAAGATGGTCGGGATAAATGCGCCAGCCGAGGAAGGGAATCCCCGTTTGGGTTGGGAAGACCTGCGCCTCGGCTTCGTGCAGGGTGAGACGGAGCGAGGCGAGAAATTCAATGACTGCCAGCCGCCATTGATGGAGATCGTTCTTGTTTTCAGCAAATAGCAGGAAATCATCCACGTAACGGACGTACCCTCCGCATTTGAGTTCGCGTTTGATGAAATGGTCGAGCGGATCGAGGTATACATTTGCCCAAAACTGCGAGGTGAGATTCCCGATCGGCAGGCCGCGCGGACGCAGGGCGGTGAACAGGTCATCGCTGGGCAGATACGCGGGCGAAATATCTGCATGGATGCCCGCGCCGCTCTCCAAAATCAACTGGCACAGACGCAGGGTTTGTTTGTCTGCCAGCGTGCGCGTGAATTGTTCGTACAGGATTTGGTGATCCACGCGCGGGAAGAAGTGTTCGATGTCGCATTTGAGAACGTACGGACATTTTTTACTGAATTCCTGGGCGCGGTCAATGGCGGCGTGCGTGCCTTTGCCAACGCGGCAGGCGTAGGAATCGAAAATGAAACGCTTATCGAAAAGCGGCTCGATCACGCGGCACAGGGCGTGATGAGCCACGCGATCATGGAAGGGCGCGGCGGAGATCAGGCGCGGCTTGGGATCGTACACGTGAAAGTTGTGGTATTTGGCGGGGTGATAGGTTTCAGTTTCCAGTTTGGTTTGCAGGTTCAGCAGGTTTTCCTCCAGGTTGTATTCGAAGGTTGCCACATCCTCGCGGGCGCGCTTGCCCCTGCGCGCGGCTTTGAAGGCCAGGCGCAGGTTTTCCAACAAGGTGATCTGTGGGTAGAGATGTTTGTATGTTTTCATGGTCTCCTTTTTTTAGACCTCACAGGTTTGTCAAACCTGTGAGGTCTAAAAAACCAAAAAAATTTTCTTAACCTGTGGGGGGAAGTCTCCCCCCACACCCCCCTCTCAGCAGGCAGTCTCCAGAAACCAGAATCCAGCATTCAGGAGGCAGAACTATCAGAGCCAGGGGAAACAAGCCGAAACCCGATATCGCCGTTGAAGAAGTCATCGGGTACGTCCCAGCCACGGTACGCACAGCGGACGAGCCTACGATAGCTGCCCCACGAGCCGCCGCGAACGATGCGTTCTCCATCTGCTTCTTCCTGCTCGCTTTTTTCCGCATGATACGGATAAGGCAAGTATAAACTACTTGTCCAATCGTAAACATTGCCGGCCTGGTCTTCCGCGCCGAAAGGTCCCACAGCGCCTGCGGCGGAGTATGCGCCCACAGGCGAAGGTTTGAGCACGCGGCCTTCAATGCTGTTAGCCTTCTCCTTGTCCCAATCATTGCCCCAGGGATATTTGCGGGCAGTCATTTTTCCAAACACAGGCTTGTCAGGCAAACCGCGTGCCGCAGCCTCCCATTCCACTTCTGTAGGCAGGTGAAATGTTTTTCCAGTGATCGTGGAAAGCCAGGCGCAATAGGCTTTGGCTTCAAACCAGGTGATGCCAACGACAGGTTGAGACGGATTGTTTCTTTCCCGGTCTTTCCAGTATTCAGGTTGCGAGCGGGATTTTTGTGAATATTCTTGTGCTATCCTTTCTTTCAATTGCTCCTCGGTTAAATCTAACAGAGATTCCCATCCCTCAATTTGTTGTGGAGACCAGATATCTTTTACCCTTTCTTGCCAGCCAGTATTATCTTTCATGAGATGCCAGGTATCCAAAATAGTTTTGTTTTGTCCGCCCGCAACTTCTTCGCCCTTCAACCAGCGTTTCGCCATCCCGCCTTCCCAATAATTTTCGTTCTCGTATCCGCCTGCGTTCATGAAGCAGGCAAATTCGGCATTGGTCACGCTCCATTTGCCGATGGAGAAGGCGGGCAGGTCAACCGTAAATTGCGGATATTCGTTATCGTAACCATCCTCCTCCTTCTCCTTACTGCCGATCAGGTACGATCCCGCAGGCACGTTCACCATTTGCGGCAGGATCACTTTTACGCCATTAATTTCTTTTGGCTCAAAGCGCGGGTCGCCGATGCGTCCCAAAACAAATCCGGCTTGCAAGCGGGCGCGCAGGTGAATGTCGGGATTGTACAGGTCAGCGAGCAGGTCTTGTTTCACCCTCACCCCCGGCCCCTCTCCCGACCCTTCGACTTCGCTCCCTGCGGTCACTCCGCTCAGGGCAGGCGGGAGAGGGGGGACGCCTGCCTCGTCAAGACAGCGTCCAGCCAATGCGGGGTTATATATCCTCACGGCTTCAATCAGTTTGGCGGGGTCGGCGCTCAATCCGCAGGCGAGGATGGTGGTCACTTCCCAGTTGGTGGTAGGAGGTTCAGGCAACGGATCCCAATCTCCGGCTTCGGCGGCGGGCATTTCATCTTGTGTACGCGGGGTTTTCCAAAAAGCCGAAAGTTCTTCGCCTGAATTGAACCGCCGCAAAAGTTCACGCGCCGCAAAATATTCCTGCAGGAGGTGATGGTAAAAACGCACATCGGGCAGGGTGGCCGGGTCAAGGATGGATGCGCCTCTTCCGAATCGCAGGACCGCGTTCGGGTCAATTTGCACGGGTTCGCCCATCACGGTCACTTGTTTGGGGAGCGTGTTCTTCGCGATCTCAATTTCAAAAGTTGTGCCGCTGCCCTGCTTTTGCATGTTGTATGCCAGCCGCGCAAAGATGTCCACTTTGGTATCCACGCTCAAAGGATCGGGATGCCAGAGTTGTTCGTGGCTGAGAAGTTCCAGCGTGAAGGATTGGAACAGCCTGCCGCGATTTGCCAACACCTGCAAATTCTTCCCGCCCCGCAAATACACCATCGCCAGCACGAACAGGTTGAGCGGGTTGCGCGCCATTTCGTCCAGGCGCGAGGCGGGGTCGTCCAGCAACTCCGCCAATCCTTCGGCGTTGTGCCGTTTCAAGAATTCCTGGATGCGCGGTTCGTCCAGCGGCTCCACCAGCACGCGCGGCAGGTTCAATTGGTTATCGTAATCCTTGTCGCGTCCGCTAAAGATCAACTGGTTCGCGCCGCGCTGGGTTTGCTCGAAGAGCATCCAATCTTTCAACCGGTCGTCGCGCTTCTCGCGCGGGATTTCGTTGATGCCATCTGCCAGAATCAGGATACAGCCTTCGCCGAGCGCCTTCGCAAAGGGCATCCCCGTCCTTCGCTCCCATTCCACTTGCAGGAAGGCATACGGGTCGCGCTCGCCCTGCTGACTGAGTCGCACAAACAAAGGGATTTTCCCCTCGGCCTGTTTTAATCTGTTGTGCGCCGCGTCGAAGGCGATTTTCTGTTGGGTGGTGGTTTTTCCCGCGCCCGGATCGCCCAAAATCACAAAAGCGCCGTGGATTTGCATGGCTTCGGCAATATCTTTCAACGGACGTTGCGTGGCCTGCGCCTGCATGCCCGCTTCGCCGGTTGGAATGATGACCTCCGTGAATGAGATCGGCAATCCCTCGATCACCTGGCGGACATCCATTTTTCCTGCCAGCGGCACAAAACGCGTCGCCCAACGCTGGTATTCCTGGTCCACGGTCAACGCCAGCAGGTAGGCGCGCTCCCTGTTCTGGTTGGACAGTTGGCGCGCCGCCCCGGGTTGAAAGACAAGTTTCTCGCCCTCGTATTCGATCTGCAGGGATTCGGGCTGGTTGGGCGGGGGCAAAAAGACTCCGCCCGCTTGCATGAACGCCAACACTTTTTCGATCAGGCGCTCCACATCCTCGGGGCTGAAACCATAAGTGATTTTCTGGCCGCCGCTGATAAAATCCGCGCAATGCACGCCGCCTTGAATGTTGTATTCCGCCATCATCCGCCTCCAAACAACTTGATTGCCAGCATGGCCAGGTTGCCGAGCGTGGTTCCCAAATTGAGCGCCGCGCCGATGCTTCCGCCCAGTTTTTCCATGGTCTCTTTGGCGCCGTTTAGAGTGTTTTTGATGCGCTCCGCTACGGGCTTATCCTTAGCGGCTTCATCTTTGGCATCCTGAATATCGGCCTGCGCCACTTCCATGCGCCGCGCTTCGGCAGGACTGACATCGGGTTGCGATTTCAGTTTTTCGATCTCTTCCTTGAGTCTCTGCAACTCGTCCATGAACTGCGCGGGCGTGCTGATGTTCAAATTTGTTTCGTTGATGTAGTTGACCTGGCCGCCCGCGATCATGTCGCGCCCGATGTGGATTCCGCCCTGAACGTTGAAGATCGGGCCATCGGATTTAGCGGCTTTGGGTTTCGCCTGAGAACCTCGGGATGATGTGCGCGGCGCGGATGTATTGGGCTTGCTCGTTTTCTCTGGCATGGCAGTTCCTCCCGATTTTCGTTGCAACGACAATAACAGACGGTCATAGTCCGCGGGGTATTCCATCCATTGTAGGCTACGAAAGGAGAAAGGCACTTCGCTCTTGTCCAATCGCACGGGGATGACAAAGATCGCCCCCTCTGGTTTTTCCTCTTGAATATCCAGGGCGCGCTTGAATTCCTTTTGAACGAACCCCGATTTGGAAATGGACTCTTCCGAAAAACAGACCAGGATGGCGTCGCTGGCGCGCAGGGCTTTTTCGATTTCCAGGCTCCAATCCTGCCCAGGCAGCAGGCACTCCTCGTCCAGCCACGGATTGAAGCCATCTGCCCTCAAACGCTTGCACAAATTACGGACCTTGGGTTTGTCCTCGCTGGCATGGCTGAGGAAGATAAGAAGTTGTTTCGGCGAATCCTTTTGTCCCATTTCAAGGTCTCCACATTGAGAATTCAAGCAGTCCATCCCAATCCGCGACGGGCTGGGCGATTGATCTGCGGTAACTATACAACAGGATGGAGAGATGGGCAATAGGATGACGCACAAATCCCAGGACACGATGATCCCCCTAAAAAATGCTTATGGGAGGACTTGAATCTATAAGCATAGCCCCAAAAACTTGGTGGTGGAGTCTTAGCGGCTCACTACCGCGCCGTGTATACTTATCCTTATGGACACCTTCTCCGGCGCCGTAGAGCGCATCACCTACTATGATCCTGAAAATGGATACACGGTCTTGCGTCTGCGCCCGGATATTACGCTGGCTCACCACTTCGCCAACAAATCCAGCCTGAACGCCGAAGGACTGGCGACAGTGGTGGGGAACCTGCCTGAACTTTCGCCCGGGGAACACCTGCGCCTGCAAGGACAGTGGGATAACCATCCCAAACACGGACCACAATTCAAGGCGGAAGTCTGCGAACAAACCCTGCCAGCCACGGTGGCTGGCATTGAAGGCTATCTTGGTTCGGGCATGATCAAAGGCATCGGCCCGCGCTTTGCCGAACGCATCGTTGAACGTTTCAAGGAAGAAACCTTCGATGTGATCGAGTCCACTCCGCAGCGCCTGCTCGAGGTGCCTGGCATCGGCGAGGAACGCAAGCAGAAGATCACCACCGCCTGGAAAGAACAAAAACAGGTCAAGGAGATCATGGTGTTCCTGCATGGTCACGGGGTCAGCACCAACCTGGCGGTCAAGATATACAAGACCTACGGGGATGCTTCGCTGGAGACCGTCCAAAAAAATCCCTATCAGCTCGAACGCGATATCTACGGGATTGGCTTCAAAACCGCCGACCGCATCGCGCAAGCCCTCGGTTTGCCCGCCGACCACCCGTCCCGCATTGAAGCCGGGATCGTCTTTGCCCTGAACGAAATGATCAACGACGGTCATGTTTACGTCCCCAGGGAATTGCTGGCGCAGAAAGCTATCGAGTTGCTGGCGGTATCCCAGGAACGGATCGCCCCCGCCCTCGAGCGCCTTGCGCAGGAGGAACGCATTCGCCCGGAGATGATTCCCCTGCAAAGCAGGCAGGACGCAAAGAGCACACGAGCGGTCTCCGAATCCCAGGCGACCTACGGTGGCACACCCGTCATCTATTTGACGCCGCTTTACTTTGGCGAGAAAGGTGTTGCAGAACGCTTGCGAATCCTGGCCAGTGCAGGCTCGCAATCCAAGACGATCAACCACACCCTCTTTCCTGCCGGGAATTTGTCTGAGGAACAACAGGCCGCGGTAAACATGGCGCTGGCGTATCCGCTCACCATCCTGACCGGCGGTCCGGGGACTGGGAAAACCACCTGCCTGAAGTCCCTGATCGCCACCCTCGCGGCCCAGCATAAACGCTTCGCGCTGGCTTCTCCGACCGGCCGCGCCGCCAAGCGTCTCTCGGAAGCCACGGGACATCCGGCCAGCACCATCCACCGCCTGCTGGAATTTTCTCCGCTGGAAGGTTT
>Ga0100395_1003675_pt1 | contig 11158 bp, 10 predicted proteins | sample CryGeymeta201519_FD_81542 | JGI IMG/M metagenome (GOLD analysis project Ga0100395, IMG submission 81542) | Groundwater microbial communities from Crystal Geyser aquifers in Utah, USA - Crystal Geyser metaG 2015-19 | ecosystem: Environmental > Aquatic > Deep subsurface > Groundwater | place: USA... | reverse complement strand
CCGCGCCCGCGCCCGCGCCATGCGGGACAGGGCCACAGATTCCTGGTAGATACCGGCCATGGACGCCACCCACGTCTCCCTCGCCCACGGCAACGGCGGCCGCTTCATGCGCGAGCTGATCGATGACTGCTTCCGCCGCTACCTGGGCGCGAGCCTCGACACCGACCTCGACGCCGCCCCCATCCGCCTTCCCGCTGGCGAGGTGGTGATCACCACCGACGGCTTCGTGGTCCAGCCGATCGAGTTCCCCGGCGGCAACATCGGCTCCCTCGCGGTCCACGGCACGGTGAACGACCTGGCGGTGGCCGGCGCCGAACCCGTCGCCCTCACCGTCAACGCGATCCTCGAAGAGGGGGTCGAGGTGGCCCTGGTGGAGCGGGTCGCCGCGGCCCTTGGCGCGGCGGCGGCGGCGTGCGGGGTGCCGGTGGTCGCCGGCGACACGAAGGTGGTGGGGCGCGGCGAGGGGGGCGGGATCTACCTCGCCACCACCGGCGTCGGGGTGCGCGACCCCACCCTCCATCTCGGCCTCGGCGCGATCGAGGTCGGCGACCAGCTCCTGGTGAGCGGCAGCGTCGGCGACCACGGCACCGCGGTGATGCTGGCACGCGAAAGTTTCGGCCTGCGCGGCGACCTGCACTCCGACTCGGCACCGCTGCTCGCCGCCAGCCGCGCACTGCGTGCCGTCGCCGGCCTGCGTTTCATGCGCGACCCCACCCGCGGCGGCCTGGCCACCGTCTGTCACGACGTGGTGCGCGCCACCGGCCACGGGGTGCGCCTCCACGGCCCAACAATCCCGGTACGCCCGCCGGTCGCCTCGGTGTGCGCGATGCTCGGCTACGACCCGTACTACCTCGCCTGCGAAGGGAGGCTGGTGGCGGTGGTGGCCACGGCGGCGGCGGGAGCCGCCCTTGCCGCCCTGCGCTCGGCCGGCTGCGTGGACGCGGCAATCATCGGCACGGTGGTGGCCACCCCGCCGCGCCTGATGCTCACCACCGACCTCGGCGGCGAGCGGTTCCTCGAAGAGCTCGAGGACGACCCGTTGCCACGGATCTGCTGAGGCCGCCAGCGCCCCGCGCCGCCCACCGCCTGGCCCGTGGGCTACCGGCCGCGCCGCCCACCTTTGCCGCTGGCCTCGCGTCCGGCCGCGCGCGCCACGGACCGGCGGTGGCCACCCACCGCGTGGTGTCGCGTTCAGAAGCGGTACGCGAGCGCCGCGTCGAGGGCCACGTCCGAGGGGATCGACTTGTCGTTGAGGAAGAAGTCCTTGGGGACGAGGTCCTTGTGGATCTGGCTCTGGCTGACGTTGGCGGCGAGCGCGAGGTCGAGGGCGAGGTGGCCGGTGGACAGGCCGATGCCGCCGGAGTAGCCGGTGGCGCTCTGCTCCGCGTCGTGGATGATCCCGAGGCGCAGCGCCAGCCACGACCACGGCGTGTACTCGATCCCCGTCGAGAGGATGCGCGAGGCGACGTTCGGGAGGCTGGAGTGGTTGCGGGTGACGTCGAGGTCCGCGGCCACCAGCAGCCGCCGCCACGGCAGCCACGCCGCCCCAGCGCGCACCTGCGGGTCGAGGGTCAGACCACCGCGGTCGATCCCGCCGAGGCGCGGGTAGGCGAAGGAGGGCGAGTTCACATCACGCGCCAACACCCCGGCGCGCCACCCCTCGGCGACGTACAGCACGCCCAGGTCGACACCGAAGTCCGAGTCGCTGCCGGTAAGCGCGTCGTACTCACCGACGTTGAGGTCGTCATGGCGGTTGAAGACCTCCAGCTCCTCGAAGTAGGTGGTCGCCTCCATCCACTTGAGGTTGCCGCCCACCAGCCAGTGGGCGGTGAGCGGCAGGCCGGCGGTGAGGGGCACCTCGTCGATCTGCGCCCCGCGCCAGCGGACGAAGGAGTGGTTGTCGGCAAACGAGCCGTCGGGATGGTTCGCCTCGGCGGCGACCGCCAGCCCCGTATCCACCGCGTCGTAGGTGCGCCACACCGAATCGACCACCGACTTGAGCCCCGGCACCTGGCGCGCCGGCGTGGTGACCGCGCGGAAGCGGGCGCGGGCGACCTTGCGGTGGGCGGCGGCGACCGTGGCGCGGAGCTCGGCCAGCGGCGTGAACATCTCCGCATCATTGCGGGTCAACAACGGGCTGACGGCGGCGGCGCGATCGGGGAGCTGCCGGAAGAGCACGGTGAGGGCGTCGCGGTTGAGCCCCGAAAGCCCCAGGCCGGTATCGAAGGCGACCGCCTGGGCGGTGAGGTCGAAGAGCTGGCGGTAGCCGATCCCCCACCAGTCGTGGCGGACCATCACCCCGAGGTTCGCCTGGGTCTCCAGGCCGCCGCCCTCGACGTTCAGATCGGCAACCCGCCTCCGCACCTCGTCGCGGCCGTCGCCGCGGAAATCGCGGAGGGTCGAGAGGACGAGACCGAAGCTCGGGTCCTTCCAGGTCTCCGACAGGTCGAGGAACCAGTTCACCGCGGAGAGGATGTCGCCGTACTCGCGGCCGATGATCCCGCCGCCGACCCCGAGGCCGGTGGCGGCGGGGAGGGCGTCAAGGGGATCGCGCGTGGTGCGCGCCCGCAAAGGGTGGGGCGGGGGCCCATCCCCCACCACCGGCCGCTCGCGGTAGAGACCGTAGGCGGCGGGGTTCCAGTACGCCGCCTCCACCCCGTCGGTCGCCGCCACCCCGGCCCCGCCCATCGCCAGGGCGCGCGGCCCGAGGATCTGAAATGGCGCCGCCGCCGCCGGCCGCGCCAGAGGCGCGCAAAGGAGCAGCACGAGGACCAGGGAGGCGAGGTGGCGACGCATGATCGGCCCATCTTTCCCTGCCCCCTCCCGGATTACCACCACCGCACGCCGTCGCGGCAGATCAAGGGTTGGAAGGCAGGTAACGGTTCTTCGGCCACTCCGGCGTCGGGGAATCGCTGGTGGGCCGCGCCCTCCGTCACCCCGCCGCGCCGCCCCTTGCGCAAGGCGGAGCGCGCCCCGGCTCGCACTCCGCGGTGCGCGGCCCAACCGCCGGCGACACCGAGGTCACGATGGGAAGATGTTTTGTAGAGAGGGCCGCGAATGGGCGCGAATCGGGAAGGGGGAGGAGACGGCCCACGCGCTGGCGTGGGCGAACGGCTGCACCGGGAATGGACCCAAGCGTCGCCGCCGAGGTCACGACCGGCCGCCCCCCTCCGCTCCCCTGCGTCTCTGCGCGCGCCTGCCTTCCAGCCCTGCAGCCCGCCCCACCATGCCGGAGGCGCCGCCACGGCGCCGTGATCGCGTGGGACGGTTCCGGGTCAGACGTTGAAGCGGAAGTAGACGACGTCGCCGTCTTCGATCAGGTAGTCGCGCCCCTCCAGGCGGAGCAATCCCGCCTCCTTCACCGCCTGGTCGCTCCCCAAACGATCGAGGTCGGCGTAGCGCATCACCTCGGCGCGGATGAAGCCGCGTTCAATGTCCGAGTGGATGGTCCCCGCGGCGACCGGCGCCGTCGTGTTGGCCGGAACGGTCCACGCCTTCACCTCGTCCGCGCCGCCAGTGAGGAAGGTGATCAGACCAAGGAGCCGGTAGCCGGCGCGGATCAGGCGGGCGAGGCCCGGCTCGGCGAGGTTGTACGCGGCCAACAGCTCGCGCTGATCCGCCGGGTCGAGGTCAGCAAGCTCCGCCTCCACCGCCGCGCACACCGGGATCACCTCCGTGTCACCCACCGCCGCGCGCAGGGGCACCAGGGCGGTGTCGGGGTCGGCGAGCTGGGACTCGTCGACGTTGGCGACGTAGAGGATCGGCTTGGTGGTAAGGAGCCGGCAGTCGGCGAGCCATCCGCCCTCCTTCTCCCCCGCGGGCGGGGGGGGGCGCGAACCCGCAGCGAGGGTCGCCTCCAGCCGCTCCAGGTAGGCAACCTCCGGGAGCACGCCGCGGTCGCCCTTCGCCTGCCGGCGCAGCTTCTCGAGGCGGCGGCCGAGGGTATCGAGGTCGGCGAGGAGCAGCTCGGTGTCGATGGTCGCCACGTCCGCGCCCGGGTCGACGCGGCCGGCCACGTGGACGACGTTCGGGTCCGCGAACAGGCGCACCACCTCGACGATCGCGTCGAGCTCGCGGATGTGGGCGAGGAACTGGTTGCCAAGCCCTTCGCCGCGGCTCGCCCCGGCGACCAGGCCGGCGATGTCGACGAAGCGCATCTGGGTGGGGACGGTGCGCTTCGGCCGGTAGATCGCGGTCAGCCGGTCGAGGCGCGGATCGGGGACCGGTACCACCCCGACGTTCGGGTCGATGGTGCAGAAGGGGTAGTTGGCGGCAGCGGCGTGGGCGCGGGTGAGGGCGTTGAACAGGGTCGACTTACCCACGTTGGGCAACCCCACGATGCCGGCTTGGAAACCCATGGTGTCGGTTGGCTTTCAGCCCACCGACACCAGCGATCCGCCGGCCACGGTGAGCGAGGGGAGGGGGTAGCGTCGATAGGGGCGAAGGGAGGGGGGGGCTGGCGGTGGCGAGTGGCGAACGGTGGGGTGGGCGTTCCCCCTCCGCGATCCGCTCGGAACTAGGTCGTGGTCGAGGTCGTGGGAACGGCTGCGCAGAAGTCTCTCCTGAAGGGGGGGCGGTTGTCGCGGTCCGCGGTCCGCTCGCAACGGAGGCGCGCCGTCAGCCGCCGTTGAACCTCCCCATCGCCGCCTCCACCCCATCGGAGAGGATCGCCTCGACCGCGTCAGCGGCGCGGCCGACCACCGCGCCGAGGAGCTCGCCCTCCGCCTTGGAGATCCGCCCGAGGACGTGGGCCACCGCGTCGCGGCCACCCGCGGGGCGGCCGATCCCGACCCGTACCCGCAGGTAGTCGCCGCTCGCCAGCCGCTGGTGGAGGTCGCGCAGGCCGTTGTGGCCACCGTGGCCGCCGCCACGCTTCACCCGCAGTTGGCCTAGGGGCAGGTCCATGTCGTCGTGGACCACGATGAGGTGGTCAACGGTGCACTGGTAGAAGTGGAGCAGCGACTGGACCGGCCCGCCGCTCAAGTTCATGTACGCCTGGGGCTCGGCGAGGACCAGCGCGCGGCCGACGAGGCGCGCCACCGCGGAGCAGGCTCCGTGGCGATCCCTCGCCAGGGTGACCGCGGCGCGGCTGGCGAGCTCGTCCACCACCCAGAAGCCGGCGTTGTGGCGACTGGCCGCGTACTGCGGCCCCGGATTGCCGAGGCCCACAACCACCCACTCCACCGGCGCGCGCTCCGCGGGGGTCGAGGGGAGGAGGTGCCAAGGGGAGGGCGGGACCGCCAGCGGTCGTTACCCCTCGGCCTCCGCCTCCGCCGCCTCACCCTCACCCTCACCCTCACCCTCGGCCTCCGCCGCACCCTCCGCCGCACCCTCGGCCCGGGCGACACCGCGCGCGATCAGGCGCGGCGACAGGATCTTGAAGAGGACCGTGTCGGGCGGCGCAAGGATCTTCACCCCGATGTGCAAGTCCGCTACGGTGAGGCTCTCCTCGGAGTCGAGATTGGTGAGATCGACGGTGATCGAGTCGGGCAGGTCGCCGGGCAGGCAGCGCACCCGCACCCGATCCCGCACCACCTGGAGGACGCCACCATGGCGCACCCCGATGGGGTCGCCGCTGGTCACCACCAGGGGGATCTCGAGGGTGATCGGCCGGTCCGCGGTGATCTCCAACAGGTCGATGTGGACCACCTGACGCTTCACCGGATGGACCGTGAGCTCCTTGATCACCGCCCGGCGCGTCACCCCATCAATCTGCAGCTCCACCACCGTGTTGCGCGGGTGGTGGCGGAGGAAGTCGAGAAAGTCACGGCTCGCCACCGCCAAGGGGGTAGCGCCGCGGCCATCGCCGTAGAGGATGGCGGGGAGCTTGCCCTCCTTGCGCATGCGGCGGGCGGCGGACTTGCCGGTGGCGGGACGGGACTCACAAGGCAGGGCAACGGTGGCAGGCATGGCGATTCACAGGCTCGGGGCGGCGACCGCCCAGGTTACGAACAAGGACGACGAACAGCGCTACGAAAAGAGGGTGGAGACCGAGGTCTCCTCGTGGATGTTGCGCACCGCGCGGCCAAGAAAACGGCCTACGGAGAGGACGGTGATCTTCGCCCGCTCCACCCCGTCTGGCAGGGGGATGGTGTTCGCCACCACCACCTCTTCCAAGGGGGAGGCGGCGATGCGCGCAAAGGCGGGACCGGAGAGGACCGGGTGGGTACAGGCAGCGACCACCCGCTTCGCCCCCTGCGCGATGAGCGCCCCGGCGGCCTCGGTGAGGGTGCCGGCGGTGTCGATCATGTCGTCGACGATCAGGCAGTCCCGCCCCCCCACGTCGCCGATGATGTGCATCACCTTGGCGACGTTCGGGCCATCGCGCCGCTTGTCGATGATCGCCAGGGCAGCATCCATCCGCTTCGCCACCGCCCGCGCCCGCTCCACGCCGCCGGCGTCGGGCGACACCACCACCAGCTTGTGAAAGGTGTGGCCCTGCAGGTGATCGATGACAATCGGCGCGGCGTAGACGTTGTCCACCGGGACATCGAAAAACCCCTGAATCTGGCCGGTGTGCAGGTCCATGGTAAGGAGCCGATCGATGCCGGCAACGCTCAGCAGATCGGCCACCAGACGGGCGGTGATCGGCACCCTGGGCATCACCTTGCGGTCCTGGCGGGCATAGCCGTAGTACGGCACCACCGCGGTGATCCGGCGGGCAGAGGCCCGCTTCAGGGCGTCCACCATCACCAGCAGCTCCATCAGATTGTCGTTGCACGGGTGGCAGGTGGACTGGACCACGAAGCAGTCGTAGCCCCGCACGTTCTCCCCGAGGGCCACCTGGATCTCGCCGTCGGAGAAGCGATTGACCGTCGCCGCGGCGAGGGAGACCCCGACCTCCTCGCACACCTCCAGGGCGAGGGGGAGGTTGGAGCTCCCGGAAAAGATCTTCAACTTGTCACTCATGGGGCGCTGGTTGGGGCGGTAGGATTCGAACCTACGGATGCAGGGATCAAAACCCTGTGACTTACCACTTGTCGACGCCCCAAGAGAGGGTCGCGGATCGCAGATAGAGGAACGCTCCCTCGGGAAAAGGGCCGGGGAGGCTAGCGTCCGGGCCTCCGGAAGGTCAAGCAAGAAGGCCGCGCGCGCCACACAAGGGGGTCGGCGGACCGCCTCGGACAACCTTCGTCGCTCCCCCCGGCCACGCGCCCCGACCTGCCACCCCGGCGGCGGCGCACTACAGCGGCTTTCCCGCGCCGGCCACGCTCACCGGCAATCGCCCACCGCCACCGCCACCGCCTCCGGTGCCTTCGGGATCGCCGCGGTGAGCACCTCGCAGCCCGCGGCGGTCACCAGGCAGTCGTCCTCGATGCGGATGCCAATCCCGGCGAACTCCGCGGCCACCCCGTCGCCAGGGGCGATGTAGAGGCCCGGCTCGACGGTGAGGACCATCCCCGGCGCGAGCCTCCGCCACCCCTCGTCATCGCGGTAGTCGCCCACGTCGTGGACGTCCATCCCGAGCCAGTGGCCGGTGCGGTGCATGTAAAACCGCTTGTACGCCTCCGTCGCGATTAGCTCCGCCACCGCGCCGGTAAGCAGGCCAACGTCGACCATCCCCTGGGTGAGGACCTCCACCGCCGCCCGGTGCGGCCCATCCCACCGGCCGCCTGGGCGCACCTGGGCGATCGCCTCCGCCTGGGCGGCGAGGACGATCTCGTAGAGATCGCGCTGCGCTGCGGTGAAGCGGCCACTCACCGGGTAGGTGCGGGTCACGTCGCCAGCGTAGAGGTCGAACTCCGCCCCCGCGTCCACCAGCAGCAACTCGCCGCTGGCCATCTGCCGCCGGTTGTCCACGTAGTGGAGGGTGCAGGCGTTGCCCCCCGAGGCGACGATCGTGGGGTAAGACCACGTGGTGCCGTGGCGGCAGAACGCGCTCTCGATCGCCGCCTGCACCTCGTACTCGAAGCGCCCCGGCGCGGTCGCCGCCATCCCGGCCAGGTGGCCCTCGGCGGTGATCTCGCAGGCACGCCGCAGCGCCGCCACCTCCTCCTCCCCCTTGATCAGGCGTAGCTCGTGGAGGATCGCCGCCGCGTCCACCACCATCCGCGGCGACCGCACCCCGGCGCGCGCCTTGGCCCGCACCTGGTTGAGCCAGCAGGCCACCCGCCGGTCGAAGGTGGGCTGGCGGCCGAAGGGGTAGTAGAGGCGCGCCACGTCCTCCAGGTAGGGGGGGAGGAGCTTGTCGATCTCGCCGATCGGGTGGGCCTCATCCGCGCCGAGCACCGCCCGCGCGCCGTCGAGCCCGAGGCGGGTACCGACCCACTGCTCCTTCGCCGGGTCGCGGTCGCGCAGGAAGAGGACGAAGGCCCCCGCTTCCCGGCCCGGCACGAACAGCGCCACCGCTTCGGGCTCGGCGCAGCCGGTGAGATAAAAGAAGTCCGAGTCGGGACGGTACGGGTATTCCACGTCGCGGTTGCGCGCCTGCACCGGCGCCGCCGCGAGCAGGGCGACCCCCCCCTCCATCTGGGCCATGAAGGCGGCACGGCGTGCGGCAAAGGTAGCGGGGTCCATGGGCGGGAAGAGGGGCTTGGGGCGCTGGGGGGGGTGGACGGCGCGGGCCGGCGATCATGACCAGGGTGACGATTGGCGCTAATCATCCATGCCGGCCGCGGGCCGGCACCACCCCCCCACCCCTCACCGGTGGGCGGGGGATGAGGGGTTGGGGGGGTTGGAGGGTTGGAGGGGGGTGGCGCGGCCCCATCATCGGGCCAGGGTCTACCTTCCCCGCAACCCCACCCCCCACCCCGGTTCTTCTCCGCATGGGGATGGGGGGTGGGCGGGGCGTGCGACCTGATGATGGTGCGGATGGGGTCGTTGCGAAACACCACCAGGGGGCGCCACCCGAGCGCGGGCGATCGCGCTTGCCCTCGCTCGGACAGGGTGCCCGCCGCGCCGGCGCGCGCTGCACCGGGGGGGCGGGAGAGGTGCCGCGCCCCCCCTCCCCGTCGCCGCGCTCCACCCCGCCGTCGCGCCGTCTCGCGCCCCTCCCTCGCCCTGCTCGCCGGGCGGAGGGAGCCACCATCGACCGTAGCGGTGGCGCTCACCCCGAGCGAGCGTGGCGCGCCGTGGCCCTAGGGCCACGGCGTGCGCCGAACGCTCCCCATCCGACCCCTAGCCCCCCCCACCTCGCCCGCTCGCCTTACTCCGCCAGCCCCCTCGCCGCCTCTTCCACCGGCGCCACCACCCGCCGCTGGTCCTGCGCCAAGGCGGCGGCGAGCAGCGGCTCCAGGGCGAGGTCACGCTCCACCGCCCTGAGCTTGTGATCGGTGCAGCGGGTCGCCGGCGCCTTCGGCTCGAGAAACGAGCAGCAGTCCTCGTGCGGCGCGATGGAGAGGTCGAAGGTCCCGAGCCGCTTCGCCTCGTCGATGATCTCCTCCTTGTCCCAACCGAGCAGCGGCCGGAGGAGCGGGAGGGGGGAGCAGCGGTCCACCGCGGTGAGGTTGCTCAGGGTCTGGGAGGCGACCTGGCCGAGGGACTCGCCGGTGACCAGGGCGGGCGCGCGGAGATCGCGGGCGATCTCGGCGGCGAGGCGAATCATCGCCCGCCGGTAGAGGAGGACGCGCAGGGCGGGGGGGGCGTGGCCGACGATGTGGCGCTGGATCTCCAACAGCGGCACCAGGTGCAGCTCGCCGGGCCCCTGATAACGGCCGAGCAGCCCCACCAGCCCCTCGACCTTCTCCTGCGAGGCGGCGTTGGTGTACGGGAAGCTGTGGAAGTGGACGAAGCTCACCCGGCAGCCGCGGCGCATCATCCGGGCCGCGGCGACCGGCGAGTCGATGCCGCCGGAGAGCAGGGCCACCACCTGGCCGCTCACCCCCACCGGTAGCCCGCGCCGCCCCTCAATCCGGTCGCAGTAGACAAAGCAGCGCCGGTCCACCACCTCGATCCGGAGGGTGAGGGCGGGAGCCTCCAGGTCCACCGGCCAGCCGGTCGCCGCCTGCACCGCCGCCCCCACCGTCTGGTTGAGCCCCTGAGAAGAGAGCGGAAACGACTTGTCCGCCCGCTTCGCCCGCACCGCGAAGCTCGCCGCGCCGTGGCCAGCAACCACCTGCAAGGCCGCACTTCGGATCGCCCCCTCTTCCGGCGCACAGGCGAGGGCCGGGGCGAAGTAGGCGATCCCGAAGACCCGCCCGAGGCGCGCCATCGCTGCCGGCTCGCTGCCCGGCTCCAGCTCCACCATGATCCGGCCGTAGAGGCGGCGCACCCGAACCGTAGCGAGGCGGGCGAGGGCGTGCTCGATGTTACCGATCAGCCGCCGCTCGAAGAGGGGGCGGTTGCGCCCCTTCAAACCGATCTCGGCGTAGTGGACGAGGAGACAGGGGGCGAGGTCGGCCATGGTGCGGGGCAAAGTGGGGCGCGGAGGTGTAGCAGATGGGAGGCGGTTCGGAAACCGGCGGCCACGCGCCTCCCTCGCCCCCCGGCCACGGCTCCGGCTGGATCGGTTGCGCCCGCCGCCGCGGCCCCCCGCTTCTTACCGCTTGGGCAGCTCCGCCCTGGCAGGAGCTCACCCACACGGCCGCGGCGCGCTTCTCTCCCCCCTCCCTACCGCTTGGGCGGTCGCCGCTGGCGCCCCGACTGCGAACGAACCGCCCCCGTCGATCCCGCGGCTGAAGCCTACCGCTCCTTTGGCGGCGGCGGCGCCACCGCCGGCTCCACATCCTCGCCGGGTTGGACAAGGCAGTAGCCCGCCTTCTTGACGAGGTCCGGCGCCTCCCCCTCGGGGAGCCGATAGTGGCGGACGAGCAGCCGGGTGAGCTCCGCCGCCCGCTCGGTGGGCAGGTAGCGGGTCACCGGGCAGAGGGTCTCCAGCCCCTCGCACGGGTTGAGAAAGGAGACGCGGGTAACCGGGATGCGCGGAAAGCGGTCATAGAAGGCGCGATGCGAGATGTACTCCTCCTTGTCCACCCACAACATCACCTGGGAGGCGGCCACGTGCAGGCCGTGTTTCGCCTCCATCAGGTACTTCCACAGATGGAACTCCTCCACCGAGATGTAGCGGATGTCCGCCTCGAAGAGGCCGTCACTGTTTTTCAGGACCTGGCACCGTACCAACTTCATGGCGATCCTCTCGCGCTGAAACCCACACCGGCCTCCGGGCTCTACACCCTCTCGTCGACGACTAAAAAAGGAAACTTAAGAGTCTGTCGAACTT
>Ga0100395_1003674_pt1 | contig 11161 bp, 5 predicted proteins | sample CryGeymeta201519_FD_81542 | JGI IMG/M metagenome (GOLD analysis project Ga0100395, IMG submission 81542) | Groundwater microbial communities from Crystal Geyser aquifers in Utah, USA - Crystal Geyser metaG 2015-19 | ecosystem: Environmental > Aquatic > Deep subsurface > Groundwater | place: USA... | reverse complement strand
CTATTGTTGTGGTGGTTGTTGAACCGCAAATATAGCCGAGCGGGCAACATCCGCTACTATTTGGATTAGACGAGCAGTCATAATCTAAACAATCTATATCCCCATCCATATCATTATCTATTCCATCACTGCAATCTGTTTCTAATGGTGGTATTGTGGTTGAGGTTGAAGAAGTTATAGTAGTTCCTCCGGTATCGCAGTCATCGCATCTATCAGTCCATGAACAGCCGCTTTGCCATCCACAATTTAAATTAAAGCCACATGGTGATCCTGTACATACTCCATTCACAATTCGAGCATAAGTTCCTGTCCCCGAACAACCGTCATCGCTACATACCTTACTCTCACTATATTGGCATTCTCCACAAGGACGTTGAGGCGTTACTGCAAAAAACTTCCTGAAGATGCTGCTGAAAAGGTCTCCAATGCCCTGAACACCGCTGGCCGTAGATTTGCTGATATCGTTTAAACTCAAAGCAAAAGCTGAAGAAATAAAAACAAGCGCCATTAATAATGCTGGGATTAACTTTCGATTAGTCATACATCAATTTTTTGGGTTTTTGGCAATATAAATCTAATTGAGAAAAAAATTCGTTATCTTTTCCCGAAATAATTTCCTCTTTTTCAATTCTTTTAATCCATTTCAATTAATCACCATTTGAAAAGGTCTTTTGTTATCCAAAACCAGCATTCTGGTGGCATTTTCCTTATGAAAGCTTCATTGGGACTTTCTGCTCTCCTGAGGTTCAGGCTGCCATGAGGTCTTTTGTTATACCAATCAATTAGCTCTTCTAAACTATTGAATCTTTTCCTGTGCCTTTCGTAGAAGTCGAACCACTTCTCCTCTTTTCCGTTTGTTTGAGGATGATTGACTCCACAAAGTATCTGCTCTATCTCTTGAATGATAAGAAAATTCTCGAATGGGTGATTTGCCCCGCCTTTCTTGTTTCTCTTGTCGGAATAGAACTGAGTACCGTGGTCGGAGATGCTTGATCCTATCCTTATGCTGTATATTGGAGTGTATCTCTCAACCGCTTCTTTCAATATCTCCACTGAGTTCTCTGCTGTCGCATGATCCAGCTCACTTCCGGAAAGAATCTTCCTTGACGCATCATCCAGAACAACGCAAACCTGTTTTCCTGGTATAACCTTGCTTTCATGCCAATCAAGATGAACAGCTGACAAGGAATGCTTTCTCTCATATCTTATCCAAGACTTCCTTCTTTTCTTCTTGCTCTCTTCCTCTCGTGCAAAACCCTCGCCAAGCATAATTCTATGTATTGTGTTATGAGGAATTCTTATTTTATGCCTGTGGTAGATTACTTTCTCAAGATACAAGGCGTTCAGCCTGTCTTCATTCCATTCCCTTTTGATGATTTCAAGCCATTCAGCCGGGACTTGTTTTCTAGGCCTGCCCATATTCCTGCCTATTACAGGAATTTCTGTGTTTTTTTTGTATTCGGAATATATCTGACGAAATCGCCTAGTTGTTATTCCAAGGTACTTTGACAGCCATTTCTGCTTGATTTCTTTTTTATGATATCGCTTCAGACACCATTTCAGCTTTCTTTTATTCCTGATTTTTACCATGTAGAGTTTTGAATCCAGGAAGAGGAAATTATTTCGGGAAAAGATAGAGAAAAAAATTTTGGCATTTTAACACACTAAGAGTTTAGAAGCCTCAAAGTTGAATTTTTTTGGATTTTACCTGCATTTAGCTTCAAAATTTGAGGTTCTATATAAAATTATGCCCTCCATTTTTCCACGAAAAATTGTATTTTTAGGTTTTTTAAGTGACTGCAAGTGTAGCGGCGTCTATGCAAGATTGACCAGTGTAGAATCCTCCTCCATCCCATGTCTTGCCATCACAATATTTGCCGCCAGCCTGCTCGACGCATGTTTTAGCCTGTAAATTATAAGTTCCCGCCTGAGTTATTCTTATCCAGCATCCATAAACAGGTGCTGATCCACACTCAGAAGCGCTTCCGACATAACTGGTCGGTGGGTTTGCATTTAAATCACTGCTAACCCAAAGCCAGCCATATATAAAGAATTGTTTATTTGAGATGCCAGTGCCATCTAACTTGAAAAAAACATCTTTGCATGGATACGGTTGGCAACCACTCTGGCCTGTGCATCCATTATGGGCACAAACAACCTTTACTAATTTCCCTTCAGAAAGTCTAACAGATAAACTCTGTTTCAAGCCTTTATTTAAATCAGGACTACTACACCAGCTCTCGCAATTTTGATCGCAGTTTTCAGTGCAGAGCCTTGCTTGGGTTGAATCAATCCAAGGAGCACATCCAGGACTATTCGGGAAGGTTGTTGTGGTTGTTGAACTTATTGTGGTTGTTGTAGATGATATAGTAGTGGTTGTTGTAGGTATTACACAACGCCCGCCAGAACACTCTCTACCATCTGTATAAAAGTTATAAGCACCACCACATTCAGCTTGACACTGACTCCTTGTTGAAGGCGATATATATGAACCTGTAGAACATTCACAACATCCCATTATAGTAGAGCCACTTCCAAACAAATTCGAGAATAAGCTGGCAAACAAGCTCCTAAGCCTGCTAAAAATACCGCTACCTAAATCCCCTAGGCTCAATGCAAAAACACCAGAGGAAACAAACAACAATAAAACAAGAGCAACAATAGCCTTCCTATTAATCATAGATTAATCTTGAATTTTTATCAATTTAAATGTTTCAAATCAAAAAGGCAGCCTAAACCGTCTCTTCTTTTCTTTCTTTTCCTTTTCCATCTTTGCGATCTCTCTTCTTATGTCCCCTTCAGCCTTCGCAGCATCTTTTTTATTATTGCCAACGCCAGAAGTATTGCCTACTCCTATAAGAACAATTGACCCTTTCTCTTTTGTTCTGGCAATAGTTTCTTCCAATATCTTCAAGACTTTCGGGGTGGCTTCAAGAACCGGCTTAGTCATTGCCATTATAGCCTCTTCCTGGCTCATCTTGACAATAACAGAATCCACTGGGATTTTATTTTTAACAGCAACATCTTCTATATATGACCTCTCGACGCCTATGCCTCCCATCGCTACTCCTATACCCTCAGCAATGCTCCCAGTTTTCTCCCCTTCAAGCTTTGCAGCCGCATCAACAGTTATTATCTTCGCTATCTTCTCCTTCTTGAATATCTTCTCCAAGACTTTGCCTTGGTTGCCAGTCCTTCCTCCAGGGCCTTTTGCCTTCAAAACAATAACATCCCTTCCATTAACTTTTTTTCTTGACATTACTGTCTCATCATCAACTTCCTCCACTTTGCCATCCTCAACATATTTTGCCGCAACATAAGGGCCTATCCCATCGCCAATAACCAAACCATTTGACAACGCCTCGGTTCCTGAGTACAGGGATTTAGCGATAGACTTGATCAAAGGCAGCTGCATCTGAATAATTAAAGCAAGGTTATAGCTCTTGGTCTTTTTAATAAGCTCAACAAAATGCCTCATTACTTTCGTGATCTGATAGAGGCTCATTGAAGCTGACAAGCCCATGACTATATTTGCTTTGTTTTCTGAATCAAGCGCCGGCGCAACCTGGGAAACAAAATAATTGAACCTCCCCTTCTCCAATTCAATGATATGCTCGAACTTCTTGACAATCCCATAAGGATCCATATCAACCGGGGGGATGACAAAAAACTCCATAAAATTTTTGACCTGCTCTTTTGTTTTCTTATCTGGCTTTTTGCTTATCTTTTTTAGGACTATATCTTTCGCTTTTTCTGACATCTGCTCCATCTGGATTACACTATTCTCGAGTTGAAACATGACTTGAGCAACCATTATTTTTGGGTAGAATACAAGCAGGACTATCCAGAACAGTATATTAACTACCTGCGACAATGAATCTGTTGGAAATAACGCCAAATTAAGCACCCCATTAAATTTAACTAATTATAATTTTATAAAGTTATATAAGATTGATATGGCAAATTGGAGAGCAATCCTAAGCTTATTTATAATATTTGCAATAATAGGCTTATTAATATTTTCGCCTAAAGGCCAGAAGATAGTTGGGAATAAGACTGCGCCGGTAGGGTCCTTCCTGAAAACAATTACAGGAAAAGTCGCTAAAGCTCCAGCAGAATCTAATATTCCCAAAAATCTTGATGTTACGATCACAAATGTAGACCCTGCAAGCCTGGGGGATATAGAAGTCCAAATCAAGGGGGATGATTTTGAAAGCAGAATCAATTATCAAGTCGTATCACTGCTTGACAGCGGAATTAAGTTTGACGGCAAAGAGATAGATGTGGATATAAAAAGCCTGGTAGGAGCTGTAGCCTTTCTCAGGAATGGGGACATGAAAATAACCGGAAAAACAAATTCCTTGAAGTTAAATGAAATGGAAATCACAAAGCCGGGGATTGACCTGCTGATAGTCGGCCAGCCTGTTAGTTTTGAAATCAATGATATAGAAAAAAATGAGATGTCTTTCTTATCCATATCCGGCCTGCTTAAATGCCCTCAATTATCTCAAGGCAATCTCATGCTAAAGAATGACCAGCTGGAATTGAGCAGTTTTTATGGATATATCAAACAAGACAATAGCTCTATTACCATCAGCGGCCAGGTCGACAAGATGAGATTAAATGGTGTGGATATTTCAAGAAAGTAAAAAAAATGGTTTTAAAAATCTGATTCAATTTTCCTAGATTCTCTTTTCCAGCCTGTTAGATCTGGGAATAGCCTTATTCTTCCTTAAGCCTGAAATGACAAGAGCAAGGGCTATTAGCGATAAGACAACCAGCCCAATTATAATCTTATTTGAGCCTTCTCTAGCTAAACCTGCAGCTGGCGGTAAAGTTGTTGTCACCCCAGACGGTGTTGTTGTAGTTGCAGCCTCTGCTGCCGGTCTGACCTGCTCTTTTTCTTCGCCTGTTATTGCAAAATATGAGAAGCCTGGCACTTCTGCTTGATAAGCAATAGAATTGATGTCCTCGCTAAACTTGTTTGTTGCCAATCTATTCCACACTCCATTAGTGTATCTGTTCAAAGCAACTGTATTGCCGTCTATATTATTGCTTGACAGCCATGATTTCTCGACATTGAATTTGATTTTAACCGACTTCAAATTGATGTTTTCTATATTCTGCGGCGTTATGTTCAGGTATTGGTAAACATCTCCCCAAGGCATGGAAACATCTCCTGGTTTTGTTGATAAGTTGCTGACAGTCAACTTAACAGTTCTAGCTTGATTGTTGACGCTTATGTTGATTTGTGTTACTGCTATGTTTGTTTTGTTTATTTCCCATGACACTGGTGTTTCTGGGTATAATGCTAACCATAACTTTACTGCATATGCTGTGATTGAGCCGCCGCCTGCTCCTCCGCCGCCTCCACTTGATGAAGAGGTTGGTGCGGGAGAAGATACAGTTCCTGGCTCTCCACTCGCCCAGACAGAGAACTCACAGTATGGGATTTGCCATATACAATAATTTGTCCCATTTGATGCTGCTGTTCCATTCTCTATTGAAGTAGCGTTTCCTGACCTATCAACACAATTCTCACCATCATCATCACAATGCCATAATGCATTACAAGTCCCATCACTGGGTATCTTGATTCTGCATATCCTTGGATACAAGTTATTAACTATCTTATCCCTGGTATCATCTATCATTCCTACATAACCAACATCATTGCCAGAAGAATCAGTCGTTGTTCCGTTCTTCATATCTCCAGCAGTACTTACATCCCTGATTTTAGGGTTCATCCCTGTCTTAGTCAAAGTCACGTTAATAAACTCTAGATAGGCTGTACCATCGCTAGTGTTCATCAATATATTTGCCCTTCTTCCACTGGTATAATTGGTGAACATCCCATCATCTAGACCTAAAACATGGCCTTGCCAGTGTTCGTAATCACCGTCTGCATCTAAATCATAATAAACATTCCAGCCAGTTGGCGCTTTAATCTTTGACACAAACTTACAGAATGAACAATCAGTGTTGCTCTCAGTAGTAAAGTTTGAGCATTTGCTCTCTCCACATTTTCCAGCATCATCACATACTTTTATTTTGTAATAATATGCAGTATCATTAGCTAAATCATAATCTAGTGATTCAACACCACCATCATTATAGATTTCCCCCAAATGCCATAACTTGTAGGTCTTAATGTCGTCATTTCCTATTCCTGGATCATTGACTGTATCATTTAACGATGACGCTTTACAAGTGTTATCAGCCCCATAGAAGCTTAATGTCCCATTAGCTGGCTTGTCTGTAAAGTAAGCAATAAACATGCCATCTGGATAAACTTCTTTAACCATTCCCACTACCTTAGGAATTCTTGTGTCTGCCCATGACGAAGATTCTACACCCAATCCATTCTCTACACAATAAGGGCTGCCTTTACAAATATATTCTCCACATCCTGCTGCTGTCCAACAATTTGCATCCTGGCCATATTGTATAAATCCAGCATCTAATCCTTCCTTTCCAGCTTTTTTGACTGAATCTGTTTCATAACCATACAAATCTACAATATCAAAATCTTGTGTACCTGGACTTATCCAACCAGCGCTTCCTGCACTCAACCAGTCTACAGGATAGCTGGCATTTCCAGTATTGTTTGCACTAACCACTGATACTCTAATATCAGTCCCAGAGGTGTATAAACTTGGGAATTTCTCTAAATCTGCCTTTTCTATGGCTATCATTGCTCCAGTAACTTGACTGCACATTATTTGCCTTACACTGCTTACCTTTATTTCTGACTTAGTCCAATTTCCGCCTGAACATCTATATGCTGCTGGACTCTCAGTTACACTTCCTGAACTGCTGTCATAAGTCCATGAATTCGTGAAATAAAATTCAAAACCAGATTGACTGGAATTGTGTCTTAAATTACAATTGTTTGTTGAATCTCCATCTGTATCTAAATACCAATAAAACTTGGTTGTGTTTTGTCCCTTGTTTGTTACTCCACCTGATCCTGCAGAAGCTATAAATATACCATTACAGGCAGCGCTATTGGAAACATCATTTACTGTAACTGCATAACCAAAGGCAAAGCCCATATCTTTCACTCCAAAACTAGTAATATCAGTCTCATTTTCTCCTCCATCTCCTACAGGATCTGTTCCTAAATGTATTGGCGTAGAACCCATTTCCATTCCACCAAAGAATTGAGATGCCATAGCTGGGTTACACCAACCAGCCATCCATCTAAAGTATGAAGCATTCCCTACAGAATCATCGTCTTCACACTGATTCTGTGTTGTAGCATTGAATCCAAGAGGATCACAACGCTCACTATTATTGAAACATAATTGGTGTTCATCACAAGCTGTTAGGTTAGTCTGTAATGTTGTATTCCAGAAACACTCAAATGCTTTCTCATCACAGAAGCTATTGACTGAATTCCATTTACATCTTCCACCAGTTATTGTTTCATTTTCACAAACAGTCTGATTATAACTATATTGTGGGCAATTGCTTGCAAAGTTTATATCACAGAAAGGCCAAGGCTCATTAAACCAACCACAACCAGTCTGTTCTTGACAGGCAGTTTGGTTACCATCATGTATCATACACTGCATCCCCAAGCCGCCCATAGACATTGATGATTCTCCACTTACTCCACTGCCGCCAGACATCCCCATCATCATTTCTCCTCCAAATCCTGGAGGGTCACATAAACCATTTGTCCAGCTGCAGCCTGATGTTGTATCACAAGTAGTTACATTCTGACTCCAGCAACTGCCTTCTCCACCACTCATCATTTTTCCTTCACACCAACTATCACTTCTCCACTCACAACCATTACTGCTATGTCCTCCACAAGCTGTCTGATTATTAGAATAATCGCTGCAAAATGCTGTACATCCAATTGGATGGCTTGAATCTACAGGCCAAGTACACTCACACCAAGCCCCGCCTTGTTTCCAACTACAAAAATCATTATTATTATTGGTTGTATTTACACAAGATGTATTTGTCTTATACTTATTGCATGCAAAACTTTTATGATCACAAAAGCCTGCATTTGTTGATTGTAAAGCGCACCATGGATCTGGCTTCCAAAAACATGAAGCGTCAGCGTCACAAGCTGTTGGATCAGCACCGCCAGAACTCATTCCTCCATAGAGATTATCACACATTTTCCATACTGTAGAACCTGAACTCTGTTCACAAGTTCCCCCAACATTTTGACACCAATCATCAACAACCCAAGTGCAATTAGCATCTATACCAGTCTGGTTTTCACATGTTGTATTGTCCATATTCATGCAAGCATTCATGCCGCCTCCCATATCCCAATCCTGCTCACACATGCCGCCAAAACCAGAATGCCATTCACAAGTCCCGCCTTCTTCACAATAGCTTTCATTAGTTCCGTCATTCTTCCAGCAAACTGCTCCAGGCATATCACACCAGCTTCCCCAATTCTCATTTACCCAAGCACAACCACCATCTACACAGCTGCTATTATCAGTAAAGATGAAACAATCTACTCCAAATGAACTAAACATCATTCCTCCCCCACAGAAAGGATCAGAGAAACACATTGAATCAGCACAATCTATTTTATTATCTCCATTGTTATCTGTTCCATCCCAACAAATCTCCATCTTGCTTGCTCCAGATTTATATACACACATGCCATTGCTCCATTCACAAACAGCAGCTAAATCTGCACTTTCATTCCCATTCTTTCCACCATACTGCCTACAGGTGGATTCATCGTAACATTTATCACATTTTTGCTCACAAGTTTTTTCTGAACCAGAAACACATATTCCATAAGAGTCATCATCTTTATGGGCTGGGTCGGCAACCCATTTACATTTGGCTTTACTTGATCCACAATAATCAGAAGGTTTTTTACCTGCACTTGCTGCAGGATCACCCATAAATGTACATGCTCCACAATCATTATCACAAGTTCCTCCCGTCAGCCCTTTCTTAAACTCAGTTTTTGGTTTACAGTACCCAAAACCGTTAGGAGCAGTTGAATCGCTAGTAAATCCACAAATTCCTAATGCTGATTCTATGCAAGCCTCCTTTGCTCCATATAAAGAAGCCCAGTTAGTTTTATCTGTCTTATAATCACAGGCATAGCATTCTTTATCACAATTTCTCTCGTCATCAAACTTATAATCACACCTTCCTAAGGATTTCTTTATCGCAGTATCAGGATCATTAGTGCTTGGATAAGTTTCTAGAAGCCAGCTGCCTCCTGCCGCAATACAATTCTGTTTATTGTCCACTTTCATAATATTAGTTTCTCCACTTGCAAAAATATCATCCCCTTTAAATTCACATCTTTCTGTCACATTATTCCATTTACAAGGCATATACCATGGAGATCCTGCAATCTTTAAACATGTCTCATTATTTGTGTAAGCATTATAATCCTCACAATAGTAAGCTCCCGCAGGAGGTTCTTCCATTTGATTGTGACAGGATTGATCAAACTGATCTTTTGCACAACTACTGCCTTGCCATTTACAGCAAGTGCTAAAAGCGGGTATACTATTGCATACAGTTTGATTATTGATTAAACTGCAATTCAATTCATTAGTCAACATTTCTGTATCATTATATTTACAAAGAGATGATGAAGTATTCCAATAACAGCCAGTAGTGTTAACACAAATACTCTGATCCATATCAAAGATAAAACATCCTGGATTCCATTCTATAAACTCAGTTAATTGTCCTTCTCCAGACGGATCATTGCATGTGCTTCCAGTATAATTCCACCAGCAATAGAATGTATCCATACAATCTCTTTCACTTCCTATATCACCGCAACCTTTAGCAGTAACATTCTCAAAACACCAAGGATCATCATAAGCACAAGCTAATCCTGGATGAAGTGTTGCATCTACATCTGTACAATTTGTTTCCTGACCCTCCCAATTCCAGCAGCCTTGCTCTTCACACCATCCACCTTCATATGTATCCCAAATACATCCTGATTGAGCATTACAATTATTTTGATTAGGATAATTCCAGCAGCCTTTATCATTGCACCAACTACCAGCAGCATCCCAACTGCAGCTTAAACCAACAGAATTATTAACACAAGCGCTGGCATTTGTTCCACTATAATCTCCACACCAAGTTTCCATACAGGCTCCATTCCAAGTACAATTATCTGTGACACAATCAGTTTTATTAGTATAAGACCAGCATGCCTGCTCCTGACATTCGCCTCCCCATGAATAGGTTTTCCACTGGCATTGTTTTCCACTAAAACCTACTGAACCAGAATCTTCACATGTAGACTCTGTAGTATAATCCCAACAACTCTTTTTGTAGCACATACCCCAGTTGCATCCAGCTACAGCTGAACAAGTTCCATTGCTTGTATAACCCCAACATCCTTTTTCAGGAGGGCCAACACATTCTGATGACCAACTACATTCTACTCCATAATTTGCACTTGCACCTGTACATCCAGTTTGATTGCCATCAAATGCCCAGCAGTCAAGCCCCATGCACGACCCGGAGGATGAATCAGACCAAGAACATGATTTATTTATGAAATTAGCAGCATCACTTTCATTATTAGCCTGCAGACAAGATTCCTGAGTCCAAAGATTCCAGCACCCTGTTTCTTCACACCAACTACCCCAAGGATCCTCATGCCAAGTACAAGAACCAGAACCTTCACAGGTTGTCTCGTCAGTATCACTATAATCCCAACAATTTTCCGCAAAAGCGGTGGCCAAAAATAAAGAAAACGCAAAGAATATAGATAAAATCAATTTTTTATTCACTTTAAACCCTCGGCGGTATAATTTATAAATATATATTCTACTTCCGAGAATAAAAATGTTTCTATAAAAAAGAAGAAAAAATAATTCTTTTTAGGTTTTACCGGTTCTTTAAAGATTGAAATAGCCAAACTATTACCGCAACTGTTACAAGAATCAATAGCACTATTGTTATCATTTTTGACCCAATTGACGGCCTTATTGGCTCTTCTATTATTTTTTCGGTTGTAGTTGTTACTCTCTGAGTTATGGTAGTTGTTGGAACTGTGGTTACTGTTCTTTGAGTTGTTGTTACTACAGGTATTGTTGTAGTTGTCGCAGGAGATCCAGATATTGATCCGCCATCTCCACCGCCGCCTCCAGTTGAAGCTGCAGCAGCGGGAGTTGAAAATCCAACT
>Ga0100395_1003664_pt1 | contig 11176 bp, 13 predicted proteins | sample CryGeymeta201519_FD_81542 | JGI IMG/M metagenome (GOLD analysis project Ga0100395, IMG submission 81542) | Groundwater microbial communities from Crystal Geyser aquifers in Utah, USA - Crystal Geyser metaG 2015-19 | ecosystem: Environmental > Aquatic > Deep subsurface > Groundwater | place: USA... | reverse complement strand
TAGCCGGCCGCCGCGTCCCCGCCCGCCCAGGCGTGGCCCGCGCCCTCCACGCTCCAGTGCTCGCAGACCGGCCTGCCGTCGGCGGCGCTGTAGAGGGTGCGGGTGAAAGCCCGCCCGCTTGCCGAGCGCCCCTTGATCTGGCTGACGGCAAGGCCGGGCGTCGCCGCCGCCGACCGCATCGCGACGACGCGGCCGTTTCTGGGATGCACCACCCGGTCGGCGTCGCCGTGAAACACGATGGTCGGCATGGCCACCCCGTGCTCTGCGCCAATCGACCCCCGCCGCATCGCCAGCATCGCCTGCGCCGGGCTGTAGGCCGCCCCTACCGGCAGCCCGGAGTGCACGCCGACGGCGGCGAACACATCGGGATAGGCGGCGGCGGCCAGCATCGCCGCCGCGCCGCCCGCCGACAGCCCGGCGACATAGACCCGCGCCGGGTCGGCCGCCCGGGCGCGCAGCACGGCGCGGGCGATCCCCGCGATCAGCGCAGGCTCGCCCGCGCCGCGCGCCTGGTCGGCGCGGCTGAACCAGTTCCAGCAGCGGTTGGGGTTCGCGCTGGCGGGCTGTTCGGGGTAGGCGACCAGAAAGCCCAGCTCATCGGCCAGCGCGTTCATCCGCGTGCCGACGGCGAACGCCTCGGGCGTCTGCGTGCAGCCGTGCAGCATCACCACCAGCGGCGCCAGCGCGGCGGGCTGGAGCGCGGGTTGGGGGGCGGGTTGGGGGGCGGCGTTCAACCGCGCCGGAACATAGAGCCGATAGGCGCGCGCGCCGTGCTTGCTGCGGTGCTGGAGCGTCTCGAACGACGCGCCGCGCGCGACCGGCGCCGCGACCTTCGGCCCTGCCGCCGCCGTGATCCTGCCGATCGCCGCCCCCAGCCCCTCGCGGGGCCTTGCGCGCGCCGCCGCCTTTGGCTTGCCGGGCTTGGCGGGCTTGGCCGCCGCGCGCTTCTTGCGCGGCGGTTTGACGCTGGCGGCGACCAGCTTTTTCACGGCGGCGGTCGCGGCGCGCACGTTGGCCGCGCGGGCCTTGCGCATCGCTTTCGCCACGGCGCGCTTGAACAGCGTGAACATCTGCGCCCCCTTCGTCAGCCCGGCGATGCCTGTTGCGACCCGGTGCGGGTCAGTCGGCCTCGCCCAGCGCCGGATAGTCGGTGTAGCCCTTGGCGCCGCCGCCGTAGAACGTGTCCTTGTCGGGCGCATTCAGCGGCGCGTCGCGGCGGATGCGCTCCGGCAGGTCGGGATTGGCGATGAACGGCCGCCCGAACGCCACCGCGCCCGCCCGCCCGTCAGTGATCGCCTGCGCCGCCCGCTCGGCGTCGTAGCCGCCGTTGGCGATATAGACGCCATGCCAGCGGGCGCGCAGCCGCGCCAGCGTCGCCGCCGTCTCGGCGGTCATCGCGGCGTCGCCGAACTTCTCCACCACATGCAGATAGGCCAGCCCCATCGCATCCAGGCCGTCGATGGCGGCGGCGAAGGCGTCCTCGTCGTCGGGGCGCATGTCGTTGGCGGTCCCGGTCGGCGACAGCCGCACGCCGACCCGGCCCGCGCCGATCTCGTCGGCAACGGCGCGCGTGACCTCCAGCGTCAGGCGGGCGCGGTTCTGCGCCGAACCGCCATAGCGGTCGTCGCGGGTGTTGGTGTGCGCGTGCAGGAACTGGTCGAGCAGATAGCCGTTGGCGCTGTGCGCCTCGACGCCGTCAAACCCCGCCGCGATGGCGTTGCGGGCCGCCGCGCGGTAATCGTCGATCAGCGCCGGGATCTCGTCGAGGCGCAGCGCGCGCGGCGCGGAGGTGTCGGCGAAACCCGCCGCCGTGAAGGTCTGCGCCTGGGCGCGGATCGCGGACGGCGCCACCGGCGCGGCGCCATCGGGCAGCAGCGACACATGGCTGATGCGGCCCACATGCCAGAGCTGCACGAAGATGCGCCCGCCGCCCGCATGCACCGCGTCGGTGATCGCGCGCCAGGCGGCGACATGCTCGGGCGCATGGATGCCGGGGGTGTCGAGATAGCCCTTGCCCATCGCGCTGATCTGCGTCGCCTCGCTGACGATCAGCCCCGCCGAGGCGCGCTGACGGTAATACGTCGCCGCCATGGCGTCCGGCGCGCCGTCGCCGTGGGCGCGGTTGCGCGTCAGCGGCGCCATCAGCACCCGGTTCGGCAGCGTCAGCGCCCCCATGGTCAGGGGCGCGAACAGCGCGTCGCGATGCGTGAGGGTCTGGCCATCCATCGGTCGGTCTCCGTGCGTGATTTCCGTGGGCGCGGCCTTTGCTGCGCCGCAGCATGGCAGGTGGGGACGCCCCGCGCCGCTTGCACCCCCCGCCGCGCCGAATTCGCCGCCCCTATCCCGGCGCAGGCCCCAGAACGATGCGCAGAACGATGCGCAGGACATGCGCCCCCGCGCTGAGCGCGACCGCCACCGCGCCGCTCGCACAAAGGATCGGCGCCGCGCAGCGGGCTGCGACATAGAGGCGGGAAACACAGACCGGCGGCGTCGGGCGCGCGATCCGGCGGATGCGCAGTCCGAACGCCGCACCGTCCGTCTTCCGACCGCTAGCCCTCGACGGCCTGCGCGATGGCGGCGTTCAGGGCGTCCGCGTCGAACGGCTTGCGCAGCGACACGGCGTCGGCATGAAGGCCGTCGCGGCTCGGCGCGTCTGCGCTGATGAAGACATGCGGCACAAAGCCCGCGCGCAGGATCTCCCGCATCGCGGCGGGCCCGCTTCCCCGGCCGAGCCGCGCGTCGATGATGACGAGATCGGGCTTCAGGCGTCGCGCGGCGGCGACCGCCTCCGCCTCGGTCGCGGCTGCGCCGCAGACGACGTGGCCGCCGTCCGCCAGCACATCGGCCAGCAACAGCCGGGTCATGGCGTCGTCCTCGACGATCAGAACGCGGCGCGCTTTCATCAGGAAGGCCCTTCGCCCTGCCATCCCGCCCGAAACCACGGTGAGCACCGCGTTCATCGCGCGGTCCGGCAAGACGTGAGCGATACAGGGCGGATCACGCGGTGTCCACCGGCGGATCGAGGCTCTGCTGCACCACCCAGATCTCGGCCTCGACGCGCCGCGCGATCTCGTTGAACAGGCTCTCGTTCGCAGGGTCGCCCAGCGCACGCGCGGCCCCGGCGTCGTCGCGCGCCGCCTGCGCGACGACCGCCAGCGCGCAGGACGCGGCGAAGGCGTGGGCGTGCTCATCCGCCACGCCGAGCGGATAGGCCGACAGCGCCGGGGCCGCGCCCTTGACGCCGCGATCCTGCGCCGGGGCGGCGCCGCACAGGACGGCGCGCTGCATCAGCAGCACAGCGATGGCGTCGATCCTCTCGGCTATCTTGGCGAAGACGCCCTCGGAGACAAGGCGCCCCTCGCCGCAGACGGAAAGATGCGCCTGCCGCATCTGGCTGCGCAATCTGTGCGCGATAAAGACGTGATTCAGCAAAAGCCGACGAACGGTCGTCGCGGATTGGCGCTCCGGCGTCGCGTCGCCGTCAGCAGAACACGCTCGCATCATCGGGGTTCTCCGGACAGCATCGGCGGCGGCGTGCGACGCCATCGCTTCCAGAAGTTTGCTGTTTTCCGATGTCGGCGGAAAGCGCCGGAAAATACTCAGACCCCAAGCGCGAACGCCGCCCGCGCATCGCGCGGCCTCGCTCTGCGGAACCGTTGGCGGCGCGCGGCGTTGCACCCTTGCTGGACTATTCATGCAACGGGAGGCATCGATGAACTGGGATCGGATCGCGGGCGAGTGGAAGCAATTCGCCGGGTCGGCCAAGACCCAATGGGGCAAGCTGACCGACGACGAGCTCACGCAGGCCGCTGGTGAGCGTGATCGGCTGGTCGGCGTCGTGCAGGCGCGCTACGGCGTCGCCAAGGAGGAGGCCGAGCGTCAGGTTGACGACTGGGCCAACCGCTCGTGACGCGGCGGCGGTCGGTCGGGCGGTTTCATCGGCCGGCGGCGTCAGGTCATGTCGGCGCTGGACCGGAAGAACAGCGCCTGGCTGACCGCCGCCTGCACCGCCGCCGTCTTGAACGGCTTGGTGATCAGGAAGGTCGGCTCGGGCCGCTCGCCGCTGAAAAGCCGCTCCGGGAAGGCGGTGATGAAGATCACCGGCACGGCGAAGGCCGCAAGGATCTCGCGCACCGCCTCGATCCCCGAGCCGCCGCCCAGCAGGCGGATGTCCGCAAGCACAAGGTCGGGTCGGTGCGCGATCGCCGCCGCCACGGCCTTCGCCTGCGTTTCCGTGCTGGCCACGACGGCATGGCCGAGATCGGTGACGATGGCCGCGATATCCATCGCGATCATCGGCTCGTCCTCGATGATCAGCACGCGGGCGCTGATCTGGCGCCGCAGGTCCGCGTTCGCGGCGTCGATCAGCGCGCCCGCCTCCCCCTCGTCGATGTCGAGAACAAGGGCGACCTGCGCGCGGCTGAAGCCCTCCACCGCGCTCAGCAGCAGCGCCTGACGCGCGCGCGGCGTCAGATGCGACAGCCGCTCCTGCGCCGTGCGCTCGCGCGCGCTAAGGGCCTCGCCGGCCGCGTCGCCGGGCGCGGCGCCGATCGCCGCGAATCGCTGATACGCGCGATAGAGCGCCACGCGGTCATCGACGCCCTGCGCCGCGCCCTCCGCCTCGAACAGCCCGGGCGCGGCGATCAGCGCCTCCAGAAGCCGCGCCACCTGCGCGTCGCCCGCCGCCTGCGCGCCGCACAGGGCGCGGGCATAGCGGCGCAGGAACGGCAGGTGCGGCGCGATGCGCGCCGCCAGCGAGGGCTGCGCGACGGGGGGCTGCGCGACGAGGGGCTGCGCGATGGGCATGGCCATGCTCCGGGCAAGACAAAAATCTCAGAATGCACAGGTGCAACGCGCTTGCGGCGGCGTTGGTTCCACAAGCGAGATCACTTTTCTCGCGGCGCGTCGCGGGAGACCTCGCCATGACAGGAGACGTCCCCGCGCCGCGCCTTTCGGCCCGCGAAGGCGCGGAGGAGGTGTCTGACGAGGCTTGCGCGCTCTTCTCGGCTTCGCTGCGCGCGGCGTTCGGCGGGGCGTTCGGCGGGGCGCGCGCGGGCGTCCCGTGCGCTGAAACGGCGCCCCCGGCCATCGCGGCGGCCATGGCGCGGCTCGCGCCCGATCCCGCGCCCGATCCCGCGCGATGACCGCGCCGCGCCGATTGCGGCTATGCTCGGCGGCGCTGGAATCACCGTGAGCGCCATGTCCCCGCATCCGTCCGAGTCTCCGCAAGGCGAGGCCCCGCCAGTCCCGGCGCGACGGCACCCGACGCTGCGCCGCAAGCTGCTGGTCATCCTTGCGCTCGCCGGGGCGCCGGCCGTCCTGTTCGCCATCGCCGACAGCGCGCGCGTCCATCATGCGGCGACCGCGCAGGCGGAGCGTGATTTCATGGCTCAGGCGCTGGCCGCCGCGCAGCCTGCGCGCGATGCGCTGCTCGGCGCGCAGGCTGCGCTGGAGGCGGTGGCGAGCCTGCCGACGATCCGCGCCGCCATGGCGCCGGATCCGGGCGCGGCGGGCGCAATCATCGCGGCGTGCGACGCGGCGCTGGCGGCCTGGGTCGCCGCGTCGGCGGATCTGTCGCTCGCGGTCGCCATCGACCGCGACGGCGGCGTGCGCTGCGCCGCCGATCCGGGCGCCCGCGCGCTGGACTTTCGCGACGATCCGGCGGTCGCGGCGGCGCTGCGGGCGCAGGGCTTCGCCGCGACGGCGGGCGCGCGGCGCCCGGCGCCGGACCCGCGGGCGCTCGCGCTGTCGGCGCCGATCCGGGATGGCGACGCCGTGACGGGCGTGCTGTCGCTCTCGCTGCGCCCCGCGCTGACCGGCGCGCCGCCCCCTGACGCGCGCGCGCCACCCGCGCTGGCTCTGGTGGACCGCGACGGCGCCCCGCTCGTCGGCGCGCCGATCCTTGCCGCGCAAGCCTTCTCCGCCCGGCTGACCGACGCGCCACAGGTGTTCCGCACCGAGAACGCCGACGGCGCGGCGCTGGCGGTGGCGGTCGCGCCGCTGGCGGAGGGCCATGTGTGGATGCTCGCCGCCGCCCCGTTCGCCGCCGCCGAACGCGGCGTGATCCTGCGCGCCGTCTGGCCGCTGGCGGCGCCCGCGCTGATGTGGCTGCTGGCGATCGCGGTGGTGTATTTCACGGTGGACCGACCGGTTTCAAAGCATCTGGAGCGGCTCAAGCGCGTGCTGCGCGCCTACGGGCGGGGCCGTTTCGGGCTGCGGCCCCGCACGCCCGAAAGCGCGCCGCGGGAAATCGCGACGCTGGCGCAGGACATGGGCGCCATGGCGACCAGGCTCGCCGCCCGCGAACAGGCGCTGCGCCGCTCGGCGGATGACAATCAGGCGCTGTTGCTGGAGGTCTATCACCGGGTCCGCAACAACCTTCAGACCATCATCAGCATGCTGAGCCTTGAGGCGCGCCGCGCGACGGTTCCCGAGGAGAAGGCGACCATCGCGCGGATCCAGTCGCGCATCCAGAGCCTTGCGCTGGTGCAGCAGACGCTGCTGTCGGTGGACGCGCCGCACACGGTGCGGCTGGACGCGCTGACGTCTGCCATCGTGGAGCATCTGCTTTCGGGCGACGCCGGGCTTGTCCCCGACGATCACGCCCGCCTTGGCGTGCGGATGCGGCTGACGCCCGCGCTGGCGTCGGCGGAGCGGGCGGCGCCGCTGGCGCTGCTGATCAACGAGGCGGTCACCAACGCGCTGCGCCACGGAACCCCGGCGCGCGCGCAGGGCGCCGGGCCGTGGCTCGACATCGCCCTGACGACGCAGGCCGACGGACAGCTCGACCTCGCCATCGTCAACGACGCCGCCGACACCGGCGCGGTCGCCGCGCCGGGCGCGCTGGGGATGCGGATCATGCAGGGTTTCGCGGATCAGCTTGGCGCCACGCTCAACACGCGCCGCGCGGACGGCCGCTCGATCCTTCAGCTGACCATACCGCCGGAGGACGGCGCCGCCGCCTCAGCGGCGCCCGGCCTGCCGACCCCGCCGGCCCATGGTCCGCACTCTACCTGATGCGGTCCGCCAGCGCCGCCTTCACCGCCGCGCTGGCCTGAAACGCGCCCAGCACGGTGATCGAGGCGATGGCGGCCTTCGCCAGCTCCGGCGAGACGTCGGGCGCGATGCGCGCCAGACCCAGCACCTTGATATGCAGGCTCTCGCCCGCCGCCCGCGCCGCCTCCAGCGTCGCGGCGTCATACACGCACAGCCCCATGTCCAGCGTGTGGCGCGCGACGGACCTCTCGATCATGTCGGCCTGCGCGCCGAACTGGTTGCGGATCGCGGTGCGGATGAAGTCGCTGCGATTGGCGTAGAACCCCTCCTGCACCAGCAGGTCGATGCGGCCCAGATCGACATAGCCGAGATTGATCGTGATCTTCTCGGACTCGCCGCTGTGCTCGCGCAGCGATTGCGCAACGCCGACCATGCCATCCTCCCGCCGGTTCGCGCTGAGTATGGCGGGCGGGCGCGCCGCTGGAAAGGGCGGGCGCGGCTTCGACTAATTGTTCGGCGGCGCGCCGCTAGACCGTCTCGGTCGCCGCAGCGCTCCCGTCGGCGCGGGCGGGGGGCGACGGCTGGTCGCCCTCTCCTTCGTCCTCAGCCCGCTCTGCGCCCCGATCGGCGCCCCGCCCGATGCCCAGCACTTCCGACAACCGCGCGCGCGCCCGGCTGACCCGGCTCTTGACCGTGCCGACCGCGCAGCCGCACACCTGCGCCGCCTCCTCATGCGTGAAGCCCGCGCCGCCCACCAGCACCAGCGCCTCGCGCTGGGTGACCGGCAGATCGGCGAGCGCCGCGACGAACTCCTTCAGCGCCAAGGCGTGCTCCTGCCCCGGCCCCTCCGACAGCCGCGACGCGAAGATGTCGTCCACGTCCTCGACCTCGCGGCGCCGCTTGCGCAGGTCGGAGTAGAAGGTGTTGCGCAGGATCGTGCAGAGCCAGGCGCGCAGGCGGGTGTCGGGGCGGAACCGGTCGCGGCTCGCCCACGCCTTCATCAGCGTGTCCTGCACCAGATCCTGCGCGCGATGCTCGTTGCGGGTCAGCGCGCGGGCCAGCACCCGCAGGGCGGGCGTCTCGGCGGCGAGCTGGTCGTGAAACGGGTGGCGCGCGATCACTTGCCCCGCTCCTCCGCCGCCAGCCGCGCGAGCAACGCGGTCAGCGGCGTCGCCGGGCGCCGGGCGCCGGGGCCGCTTGCTGTCACGCCTGTTGGGTCCGCCTGGCATTTCTAGCCTGTCCCGCGCCTGCCGCTGGCGAGAGCGCCGGGCATTCAGGGAACCAACGCGCGCCGGGCGCGTTGGTTCCAAAGGTCGTGCGATGTTAGCATCAACGGCCAGGCCCCGCCATCGCCGCGCCCTCTCACGCCGGAGTCTCCGCCATCGCTCCCGATCAGACCGCCCCCATCGCCCGACGCGCCGAACCGCGCAGCTGGCTCGCCCGCATCGACCGGCTCACGCTGATCGCCGCCGCGCTGATCGCGATCGCGCTGGTCGTGGTCGTCGTGGCGCTGGATCAGGCGAGCAGGATCGCCATTCCAACGGTGCTCGCCGTCCTCGCCGCGATCGCGCTGGCGCCGCTGGCGCGACGGCTGGAGGCGCTCGGCGCGCCCGCCTGGCTGGCGGCGGCGCTGATCGTCGCGGGCGCCCTGACGACGACCGGCGCGACGCTCTATGTGCTGGCGCCCTCGGCGGAGGCGTGGAACCAGCGCGCGCCGCAGATCCTGCGCGATGTCGAGCGCAAGGCCCGCCAGATCAACCGCGAGGTCGCCGAATCGGTCGGCGTCAAGTCGCCCGGGCCAGCGGCGACGGCTGAACAGGACACCGTCGGCCAGCTTGTGGAGGGCGGCCAGCGTCTGGCGACCGACTTCGCCATCGGCGCGCCGGGCCTGGTCGGCGGCGGCGTCTATTGGGCGTTCCTGACCTTTTTCCTGCTCAGCGACCGCCCGGCGCTGGCGCGGCGGCTGATGAGCCTTGGCGTCGGCCTGTCCGCGCATCTCGCGCTCGGCCGCGCCATGCGGGAGGTTCAGGCCAACGTCTCACGCTATCTGCTGGCGATCACGGTGATCAACATCGCGCTCGGCCTGTGCGTCGCCGGCGTGTTTCACCTGATCGGCATGCCCAGCGCCGCGCTCTGGGGGGTCGCGGCGGCGCTGCTCAATTTCATGCCCTACCTCGGGCCGATCATGATGGCGCTGGTCGCGCTGGGCGTCGGGTTCGTCAGCTTCGACACCATCGCGGCGGCCTTCGCGCCGGTTCTGGTGCTGGTGGCGCTCAACACCATCGAGGGGCAGGTCGTCACGCCGATGCTAGTCGGCGCGCGGATGCGGCTGTCGGCGCTGAGCATCTTTCTGGCGATCGCCTTCGGCGCGTGGCTGTGGGGCGCGTCGGGGGCGCTGATCGCGACCCCGACGCTGATTGTGGCGCGGACGTTCTTCGCCCGGCTGGACGCCGCTTCACGACCGCCGCGCCAGCGCGAACGCCGCGAGAAACGCCGCTAGCGGCGCCATCGCGCCGCCCACGCCCAGCAGGGCCCGCGCCGCGGCCATCTCGCCCGCCAGCCGCGCCTGCGCCGCGTCGGCCCGCCGCCGTCGCGCCGCAGCGCGCGCGCGGATGACCAGCAGCGCAAGCAGAGCCAGCGTCGCGAACAGCCCCGCCAGCACCAGCGCAGCCTCCGGCGCGCCGATGATCTCGGACAGCGCACCGTAGGCCGCGAGGGTCAGGAACACCCCGGCGGCCGAGGCCAGCGCCACCGGCGCCGCCACCGCGATCGCCTTGACGACGAAGGCTTCGGCGCTGCTGTCGAAGGCGTCGCGCAACAGCGCGATCAGATGCGGCCCCACGGGTCTATCGGCGCATCAGCATGCCGAGCAGATAGCCGACGCCCGCCGCCAGGCCCACCGCGATCAGCGGGTTCGCGGCGACGGCATCGACAACCGAGGCTTTGGCTTCGCGCCCGGTTCTGGCCATCCGCCTGCCGGCGGCGTCGATGCCGTCGCCGACGCCTTCGGCGGCGGTCGCGGACAGCTTGGCGATATCGGCGCGCAGCGTCGCGACCTGCGCGCGCAGGTCGTCGGCGGTCGTGTCATGGGACGTGTTCATCATGCTCGGGCTCCATGCCGCCAGGGCGCGCCGGTCGGCGCTGCGGCCAGTAAAGGAAACGCGGCGGCCGGGCTTTCGTTCCGTCGGCGCCGTCGCGCGGTCCGTCGGCGCCGTCGCGCGGCCTGTCGGCGCCGTCGCGCGGCGGTCGTCTTCATCCGGCAGGGAACCTTCGCCGCGCGGCGACGTTTAGCCGTCACCGCCTTTCTCCGAAGGCGTGCGACCGAAAGGACCACCCCGTGAAAAATGTCACCATCGCGCTGATCGCCCTGCTGGGCCTTGGCGCCCTCGCCGCCTGCAACACCGTGTCCGGCGCGGGCAAGGACATCCAGGGCGGCGGCGAGGCGATCTCCGACACGGCCGACAGCGCCAAGAAAGAGATCACCAACTGATCGCGCAACAAGGCCACGCCGCGCACAGGCGGCTGGGCGGGCCTTGCACGGCGCCGCAGACGGGCCGGAGCCTTTTCGGGTGGCGGGTGCGCCGCGCGACGGATCGCGCGCGGCGGAACCCCGGTCGCGCGGCGCCCGGTCAGACCGCGCCGCGCCCCCTACGGGCGCCGACGACGTGTCGCGCAGCGCCACCGCGAAGGGCGATGCGGAATTGTGCGGAGAGGCGCGCTATGAATGCCGCATCAGGGATGATCGGCGTCCAGACGGCGCACCGCCGGGGATGGGGTTCACCGGTTTGTGGCGATGCGCCTCTCGCAGGTTGGGCGCTTCGGCGACTTTTCTCATGCGCAATCGGTTGCGCCGGTCATTTCTTCCAGGGCGCGAACGCGCTCCAGAAGCCCGCATAGCTGCTGTCGGTGGCATAGGCGTGCGGCGTGGTCTTGTCGCCGCGCCTGGGTTTGGCGTGCAGCCGTGAGCCATTGGGGTCCTTCTTCGACACAAAGGGATGATGATGCACGACCAGTCGGGCGACCTCGGCCGCGCCGTTCATCACCGCAAGCTCGATCTCGTCGGTCGGCTCGACGCCCGGAAGTTCCTCTAACTGCGCCCAGTCATTGATGAGCGCCAGCGTGTAGTCGCCCTCGATCAGCCGCAGTGAGACAAGCTGCATCCACCTGAGGAACACGGCGT
>Ga0100395_1003658_pt1 | contig 11178 bp, 12 predicted proteins | sample CryGeymeta201519_FD_81542 | JGI IMG/M metagenome (GOLD analysis project Ga0100395, IMG submission 81542) | Groundwater microbial communities from Crystal Geyser aquifers in Utah, USA - Crystal Geyser metaG 2015-19 | ecosystem: Environmental > Aquatic > Deep subsurface > Groundwater | place: USA... | reverse complement strand
TGGCAAAATGGGCTTGATTTCTTTTTGAACTTTTTCCAAATCTTTTTCGCTCAAAAAGTCGAGAGCTTTGTAAGCCGCATACCACCTAACTTCTTTAACCTTATGTCTAATCCCTTGTAGGCATATTTCAAGCCCATTCGCTCCGAATTCTTTGTTTGGGATCGATGTCTCATCAGTGCTTCCAAGCCCATCAAAACCACTTCCGTTATTCTTCTTGGCAAATTCCTTCCAAAAATCTGCCTTGCTGGCACCGAACAAAAAACAGCAGATGAATAAATTCGGTCGTGTACTAGATTAACTTGAAAAGGCTGGAAAGGTGCACCATTCCTTCAATGTCCACACATGGTTTGCTAGACCTGCGGCCATTGCTGGAGTTCTCTTGATTTTTCTCCCCTCGACACTCTTCAAATCTAATGTTCGGACTGGCCACATGAAGTTGTATCCATATCCAACAAAATACGAGACCGAGATATGAACGTCCAAACTCTTGGAGAAGCAATATGTCTTCCGCCGTTTCCGGGCGTTTTGTCCTCGGTCTGTGCCATTGTTTCTTTCGACAAACGAAGTATTTATCGTATTGCTGGCAGTCGACGTAGCCAGAAAGGATGCCAGAAGTACAAGTGTTCCAAATACAAGTTTTCGAATCACCTGTATTACCCGACCTTCCTTCCGTGTCTTTCTGACAGTGGCATAGCCAAGTTCAGCGGGAACCACCTTGATCGGCTTCGGGTTTCTTCCTGGCCCGGGTTTCTTTGGGGGCGTAACCTCCTCGCCATAGACCTTCTTGATGGCCACTTCATAAGGTGCATGCTCGTCACTGGTAATAAGAATATCCGTTCTGCCGCCAGTCCGTTTCTTGACTTCCTCGATCAATTGCACGGAGTTCTCGGTCGTTCTTTTTCCTGGAACGAGGGCGAGCAGAAGACGACTTTCAGCGTCAATAGCCGTATGGTCCCACTGATCGCCCTTTCCCTCATCGTTGGGGATGTTGGGATCAAGCATCTTCTCCTTTTTTCCCACGAACGACCACTTTTCGTCGACTTGAACTTCTTTGGTCTGAGGGGGAAAAAGAAACGAGCTCGTCATGAACATTTTGAGCATGTTTCCCGCTCAATCTCGCGTATCGAGTCACCGTATCTTTGCTCACATGCAGGAGCCGGCTTGTGGAGCGGGTCCCGCAACCCTCCCGGAGATGGTCCATTACAGAGAGGGCGATTTCTTCCGAAAGTCGCGACTCCCAAAGAGGGGTTCCTCGCCTTTCTGAGAAGTAGCACCCACATGTCAGACAATGGAACATTCGAATCTTCTTCCCAGTCCCGCTCCAACCTGAGAACCGCAAATTGCCTTGGTTCCGAAGTCCAAACTGTCTACAATCTTCATTCTGACAACAGAAAGCTTCAATGGGATGGTTGGAAAAGCTCATTCAATTCTTCCCCCTCAAGATTTCTATCGATGATATCGCGATGGGAGGGGAAAGTACAGCGAAAAAGTGCTAATCTAGGACACGACCTATTTTTTCCATTTGTGTTTTAATGAAGTTGCTGCTTTCTCTATCTCTTTTGACGAGGGTGGCGGCGTAGGTGCTGCTTTTATTTCTATCGTTTCCAGAATTTTTCTACAAGAAGAACAGCAAACATCATATCTTGGGTCTTCTTCAAACACGCACACAGGTATTTGGTTTGCTTTACAAAAAGGACATAAGCCGGTGTGTTTTTTCTCTAATGCTTGAACTGCCTGCGGGGCTTTTGAAAATGGAATATCTGCAGAAGTGTCTATTTCAGCATCATTCGGCGAGATGTCTACATTATCTGGCTTTGCTTTAGCAATGGCTTGAGCCATTTGTTCAGGAGAAACTGGTTGACTCAAAAAATGTAAAGTATTTAAAACTTTTTCTTCATGAGCCAGAATGCCATTTGAATCAAGCTTTGCTTTTGTTTGAAATACAAGATTGAGGATATAGCCATTTTTAAATGTTACAAAATTGCGAAACACTGGGTATGGAGAATTTATTTTGCTTTCAATTAAGTATTGCCATAAAAAAAATGTGTTTGAAGCAATGGCGATTGGCTTTTGCCCATCGTCCGAAAGAGATAATTTCAGTTCAGTCTGCAAATAATTTTTCTCGTAAGAAACAAAATCAGCCAACATTTGTTGTTCTGTATTAGGCATATTATCTGAAACTTGGCTGGCTGGAAGCACGATTATTTGCAATACACCATCGTCAAAAGTAAAGCTGCCTTCTGAGGCTGGCGTAAATTCAGGAGGTATCTGAATCGAAAAAGTTAAATTTTCTTCGTTACAGCAATAAACAAAACCACCTTGCCCCAGAGAAACCAAAAAAGAGCCTGTTTCTGCTGCTACGCTACCCAGGGAAAGCATAAAGACGAAAAACACACATAAAATTCGGCTGCTAATAGGACAATGCATCTTAAATTCCCCCGCGTCAAATGTTCTTGCTGCAAAGCTACCAAATGGCAATCAAGTGAAGTTGAAATCTGATCAATGTTCTGCTTTACAACCAATCATTCAAAAACTTGATGGGATTGAATTAACGTGCTTCTAGGGCAAACATTTCTTGCTGGGTAGTTTACTAGCCCAAATTTTTCCTTAATCTTTTTGCCAAGATATTGGTTAATTACGCCATGTTTTTCTTTGTCACACAGGTTTAAGTAGTCCTTCATAAGTTCACGATCATTTTGGATAAATAGAAAAATTTCATCTGTAATTTGCTCGCAAAATCTTTTTAAAACTGCCTGAGAAAACGTTTCTAAATCACTCATTTTTCCTCTCCCAATGCACACAAGATATTAAAAATCAGAATACTTCCCAAAGACAGTTTTTGTCAAAGAAAAAGCGACCTGGCCAGATAACAAAATTGAAGTCTGAGCCGCGACACCAATAGAAGCTTCCGCACGTTAAGCCTTTTCTGAAAACAGGCAACAGCTTCAAAATGTTATAAACTATATACAACCACACTCTAATTTGATATTATTTAGAGTGTGGTTGTATGATGCGGGAGTAAGAACTTATGGATTACATAAAAACAATAACAGAAATGCTTGAGCGGCAGAGCGGTATTGTTACAACCGCTCAGGTTAGTGCTGCTGGTATTCCCAGGCATTATTTGAGCAGGATGGTAGCTGAGAACCTTTTGCGAAAGGTTGCCCGCGGCATTTATGCTGTGCCAGAAGCATGGGAAGATGAAATGTTCCTTTTGCAATACAAATACAGCAAAGGAATCTTCTCGCACGAAACAGCGCTTTACATACACGGATTTACTGATAGAACACCCATCAACTTTGTTATGACTTTCCCGTATGGCTATCACGCGAAATCCATCTGCAATACAAAAATCAGAATGAAAAAGGCCGTAAAGAGCATATATGAGCTGGGCATAACCGAACGCCTGTCATCATGGGGCAACTCAATCAGGCTTTATGATATAGAACGCACCCTTTGTGACGTTGTAAAGGGCAATAATAGCTGTGACATTCAGATTGTGAATCAAGCTATGAAACGATATGCGCTTTCAAAGGAAAAAAATATTTCACGCCTGCTTCAATATGCTGAACAGCTGCGGGTAAAGCCTAAAATACTTGCTTACATGGAGATACTACTGTGATTACAAAGAATCCGATGCAGCTCAAAGCGATTATCAAGAAAAAAGCCGCAGAGAAGCACGTTCCAGAACAACTGGTTATGCAGAACTATATGCTTGAACGCCTGCTGGAAAGAATTACGTTAACGAAATACCAAAGAAACTTTATTCTAAAGGGCGGCTTTTTAATCGGCGCAATTGTTGGACTGGACACAAGAACAACAATGGATCTGGATGCCACGATAAAAGGGCTTGAATTGTCGCATACGACTATAAGACTCGTTTTTGAAGAAGTCTGCCAAGTCAGGTTAGATGACGATGTGACATTTGAAATCAGCAGCATCGATGACATAAGAGAAACTGATGATTACCCCGGTATTCGTGTGGGTTTGAAAGCCAATTACCCGCCGATCAGTGTTCCGTTATTCGTGGACGTGACAACCGGCGATAAAATAACTCCTGAAGCGATTGATTACAGGCTTAATCTACTGTTTGATGAGCGAAGCATACAGGTATTGGCCTATAATCTTGAAACTTTGCTGGCCGAAAAAATTGAGACAGTTATCAGCCGCAACATTGCCAACACCAGACCAAGAGACTTTTATGATATTTACATTCTTTATCGGCTGCATGCCAAGGACTGCAGCCAGGTCATCCTCGAAAAAGCCATAAAAGCAACGGCAACGAAACGAGGAAGTCTACCAGCCATAAAAGATTATGAAAAAGCCATGCTAGATGTTGCATCAAGTGACAGAATGAATGGATTCTGGAAAAAATACCAGAAAGATTACAGTTATGCTGCAGGTATTGACTTCAATGACATTTGCCGGCTAATCATCGATATTCTTAGTGGGCTTGATTTTTAGGAGGCCCCTGGGGGCTGGTGGGCAGGAAGCGCCGGGGAGTTACCGTTTGCCGGGATCGAGGAAGAGGCAAAGCCTGCGTTCAATGTCCACGGCTCATGGCGGGAGCTGACCAGGCAAAGTCTGGTCAGCTTGGATGACATTAAATGACATGGAGTCGTGAGCCGTGGGCATTGCCGCGACCTGCGGAAAGCCCGAAGGGCTTTCCGGGAGACGGGCAGGTGCGAGGCGGCGAAGCTGCCGGAGCCCTGACCGGCTCGACAGGACGCGTGAGCAGGCTTTGGAATTGTGTAGGGCGTGCGCCGCTTAAGCGGCGCCGGGGTTGAGTTTTGACGAGCGCAAGTTTGCATAATGCTTCATTATGTAAAGCCGGCCCTGCCGGGCTCCCGGCAGGCAGAGGCCGTAGGGGCGCGCTGTAAAGGGCCAAGTCTGATAATTTATAATTATCAGACAGCGACCAATGCAATTATCGTGACGGCACGATGCCGGCGCGATAATTGCGGTAGCGGTTTGCCCGGTGCCTGGTTTTGCGCCAGCGAAACCAGGCATTACAGCGCGGCCCGAAGTTTGCGCTCGTCAAAACTCAAGACCGTTTGTTTGTGGCGCTTGCGACACAAACAAAACGCCCGGTTTTAGCTGGTTTGGAATGATTTCCGGCGCGGACCTGGGCGGGCGGGGGAATCTAAACTGCCCTCAAGAGCGACGCTCGCCGACCCCGGTTCCGGGATGGATATTTTAGACCCGATCTCATTTCCAAAAACCTACGATCCCCGTAGGGCCGCCTCAACCCCCGTTTGGTGCAGCTCAACGCCCTCAGGCCCGTTTCAGGGTTTCCCGTGAAACCCCAAAACCGGGTTTTCCTTCTCCCAGCCGCATGAAAACCCGCTGAGGCAAACCTACGGGGTCCGTGCCGGGCCATTTTGGCCTGGTTGCCCCAAAAAGGCCATTTTGGACCCTCTTTTCCGCCAGTCGCACCTACGAGGCATGTAGGCGATACCTGCCAACCTCTTCCCGAAACCAGAGGGAATGAGCCATCGGGTTTTCGGTCGTTCGTAACCCGGAAGCCTCCGGCCTGGTTTGTGGTCATCCGTTGCCGCGCCTCCGGCGGGGGCGCGTAGGCCGGGACCGCACGTTATTCAAAGTCGTCCTCTTCCTCGTCTTCTTCATATTCAGAAAGTACCCAATCCTCGTTCCGGCCTAGTTCCAGAAGATTTGAAAGGACATCGTTGACCTTCTCCAGATTCGTGATGCAACTACAGATTTCATCGTTGATCTCGTCCGCCATGCTCAGAAGCCGATTCAGCCGCTCTCGGTCCTCATGGCTGGTATGGTTGGTCAGCTCCATAGCCATGCCATGAAGCTTCAACAGTCTCCCGCGAATCTTCGGCGGGTCATAGCCATCATCGGAAATGGTCGGGCGTGCGGCATCAAACGAATCAACCGCATCAAGAACATCGTGTGAGTCAAACCCATCCCGGAGCCTTTCCAGAGCCTGTGACACTTCTTCGCTTTGGTCCATGTTCGATCACTCCTCGTACTTTTGATCCGGCACCGCCGGAAGAAACCCGAAGCCCTCAGGGCTTCACCACCAGGAAAGGAAGGGGAACAGCCAAAGACCGCCCTTCTTCCCCGGCTCCGACCACCCGTCGCATGTTCAGTGACAACGGGCGGCTCCACCGGGAAAGAAGGGCTCCTTGGAAGGCTTTGACCAGGTTTCGATCTCCAAACCAGGAACCCGGGAAATTCCCGCTCATATTGGCCTAAACCCAACAAAATTGTCACCAGCCGCCAACTGTCAGATTAGGTTCTTAAATTGCCGCAATTTTGTGTCAGAAAAAGGAAAAATGGACCCTATTCTGACGCAAAAAACCACTTTGTCTGACACCTGGTTGAAGTAAACCCTATTTAGACACTCGAAAAAGACCATCTTGGAAACGCTCACCACGAGCTAATTTAAAGGCCGATTGGCGGCTGGTGACAGAAATGTTGGGTTTAGGCCATATTGGCAACCCCAACATTCGTGCAACCAGGGATCATCTGGCGTTCCAAAAGCCAACCGTTTTTGAGACGGCCCAGCAGAAAACCCAAGTCCTTAGCGTTGGATTTTGCACGGAATCTATGAAAGGGCATATATCGTGTTCAAGGCTATATATGGCATCAGAGACCATATATCACCGACGCTTTAAAGGCTTTTCCCGGGATCGGCGCTCTTCCTGGGAAAGCCCGTCAAGGAACCGCTTTTGAATGATTGCCCGGTCAGCCGCGTCACTCTCGATGCCCCAGATGGTAACCACCTTCCACCCGCCGCCTTTGTCTTTTTCGCTCAGGAAGCGGTCATCTTTGATTTCCTGGGAAAACCAGTCCCGGCTTTTGGTGACCTGGCTCATCCTGGCCGGGGGCTGAGGCGTGATCGTGTCCCCTTTCTGCTGAAAGCCCACCACCGGATACCGGATGATGGAAATTTCCTCGGTCGTAAACACTGATGGGTCAACCAGCTTCACCACGCGAGCGATCTTGTGGCCTTGCCTTTCCAGGCCCCCAAGCAGATTTCTTTCGATGGAATATCCCGCCGGGTCGATGTCGGAAATGCTGAAGACGGTTTTGTTCCGGTCCCCGCACGCTTCGAAAAGCTCATCAGAAAAGTATTCCAGGGAAATGATGGCCGGCTCCCCCTTTAAACAGATGAACGAGGCCCCGACCTCCGCCGCCAGTTTCCGGATAAACAGGTAATGCCCGATCTTTTCCGATGCCAGGATGATTTCCGGGCGCTCGGTCCCGATCCCCCGGTACGGTTCGTTCATGTCCATGAACCCGAAATCCTTATACCTGAACAGGTTCTTGTCTTCGACCATCTCTTGTAGCGTGTTGTAGAAGGTATCAACGTCGCCTGGTTCGAGGATGTTCGAGTGATAGGCCAAAACCGCCTTGATTCGATACCAGAGGGATCGTATGTTGCCGTCGCTGAGCGGTTCTATGCCTTTCTTGATCCAGCGGAACATCTGATAGATGATATTCTTGATGACCCGCCGCTTGTCGATCCGGTTCACCTGCACCTGACGGAAGTAGGTCAACATCCTTACCCTCGTGAATTGCTTGATGTCCCAACGGGCTTTGAAGGCATCCACCGCGGCCTGGTCTTTCGGATCCAGGTCATACAGTTCCCGCCAGCCAAAATCAATAAGCTCATACAAGCGGAGCTTCTTATCGTCCGGATGCTCCGGAACGAGATGATGCAGGCTTTTCAGCCTGAAAGCCAGCTTCACGTTTCCGGCATACGTCACGGTAACGGGAATCCGCTTTTTCGTCCCCTTCAGAGCTAATTCGCATTCGTCCTCGACCCCTCGACCGATGTCGAAAACAGACATGCGGCGCAAGCCTTCAATCGCAAGTTCACCCGCTGGTTCTTCCTCTTCCTTCGGGAAGCGGTTGAAAATACCGGTGATTCGGTCCACCGCCACGAGAAAGGACCGATGCACCTGCAAAAAGGAGCTTCCAAACGCTTTTTGCAGGGTGTTGAGGTTTTGGGTAATGGGGTGTTTCTTGCCGGAATCATCGACAGCAAAGCTTTTCCCGCCCTTGGCGAAGAAATAGACGATGCTTTTTACCCGGACAAAAGCATGTTCCCGGGTGATGATGAGCTTTTCCGGTCGGAAAAGCCGTTCGACGCGTTTTTCCAGTTCCCGCGTCATTTCAGCCGTTTTTCAAATTCAGCCAGGTAGGTATTGGTGACCGCGTTGGTCACCGGCTTCTTGAGACCGTCAAACCAGAGATCCCGGGCTGAAGAAACCTTCAACGCTCGAATCTTGGCCAGGTTCACGATGTAATACTTGCTGGTCCGCAGGAAATGCGGGTGGTCCTTCAACTGTTTCTCGATTTCTCCCAAGCCAAGATTGCTGTAATAGCTTTCCTTGCCGGCTGTCTTGAACATGGTTTCCTCCCGCCCCTGGTCGGCTTTGGTCGTGATATAGCAGACTTCGCTCAGGTCCAGCAGGTAAATACCCATCGCCGGATCGGGCGGGGTTACGGGAAACCGCTTGATAGGCGGTTCCAGATAGGTCAGTTTCTGAAGAATTTTCTGTAAAACCTCGTTGTCACCTCTTGCCATGGTCACTCTCCTGTTTTTGTCTTGCGGGAAATCGTTCTACGAGCCTTGATTCGGCCTGTAAAGGATCGTATTTCATGATTCCCGCCGGTATTTCGCAATACGCGGAATACGATTCCCCCCGGGCCCTTTCACGCCTTTTTCGGCCTTTTGGCGGCAGGCTTTTTCTTCGGTGCCGGGGAAGCTAATATCATCGGCTCCGCTTCCATGACGGAAAACTGGACCGTTACCCGATCCCCCTCTTTCAGCTCAACCTTTTTGAGCTTCTTCTTGTCTACGTAAACCTCGCGGTTGTCGCCGGTATCCGGATCCTTGAAGACCACCACGGCAACATCACCCTCGACCCGGTCAACCACCCCGCGAACCTTCTTCTTGTTAGGCATTCCCCGATTCCCCCTTTAACCTGGTTCTCCTCTTTCAAGGATAATCCATAACGCCAAAACGCGGCGGGGAAGATCTCCACCGCCGCGATCCACGCCAGCACTTCGAGAAAGAGAGTCAAGAAGCGTATTTTCGCATTTTCCACGGTTCGAATACCTCGACCCAGATTCGTTGATACCAGTTCAGTCCTTCGAGCGGATCACGTACGGCCTCTGGTTCCCAAACCTTAACGGGTTTTGGTGGTACACTTAGGAGAGCCACCGGCTTTTTGGCGTCTTCGAGGAGGGTCCGGACATTCCCCAGATCGTTGGAAAGCTTCATGATAATCGTGTCGGACCGCTGCCTTTCTTCGGCATGACGGGCAAGAAGCTCATTTATGGTGGTCTGTTGTTGTTCAATGATTTTCTTCAGATACTCCGTCTCAACGTCGGCTTTATCGGGTTCCTCTTTCTGGAAGGACCTCTTAAGGATCTCGACCCCTTCCTCATCAAGGAAAGTGGTGCTTTTGACCTTGATCAAGTGGCTTTGCAGTGATTCGCAACTGTTAATCCTCCGATAAACAGTTGCGACGGATGCCCCGACGATTTTAGCTACCTGAGAGACTTTTAGCTTTTTCATGACTTTCTCACCTGATATGCAAATGATGATCTTCTGCAATACATCGGCAAGAATCGGCATCTTTGAAAATCGGCTGGGATTATCACGAGATTATCACCTGCGAAGGTGTATCTTTCCTCTCGGCACCAGGTAGACCCCTTTTTCTTGATTTGATGCGGGTTTCCCTTAGGCTCTGATAAGATAGATTATGTAAACAGGGTTCTTCTTTTCCTCTTCAGAAGCGCTTTTCGTTGTTTTCGATTCTTCAAGGGCACTGTACGGAGGGGAAATATCCTCCCGAAGTAAACCCCGTTTTTTGCCCTTTGGCGTGCCCCTGGGGGAACTCAAACTTGCCCGGTAGGGTTTGGGTGTCTTTCTGGTCTTTTTTGATGGTTTTTCCTTTCCTTTGGGAAAAAAACAACAAACAACCCTTCCCAAATTTTGCAAACCTCAAAGGCTGGTTTTGGAATCCTAAGTTTGAGTGACCACTTGTCGTAAGTCTCTCCTAAATCTCTCTAAAAACTCTCCTCTAAAAAAAAGAGCCTTCCCACGCTTTGTTGATGAGGCTTTCCGGGTTTGCCTCTGCCCCCAAATAACGATAGCTCTGCCCCCAAATAACGATAGTTCTGCCCTCAAACAACGATAGTTCTGCCCCCAAATAACGATAGTCTATAACGTATTTTAGAAACTTGAGCTACCTCTTTATTTGTGCTATAACCTTGGAATTACATTTTTACGATAGGGGGGACCCATGGCAAAGGAGATGGTCAAGCAAGACATCAACCTTCTTGAATACCCTCTTTGGTTTCAAGATGAATGTGAGGCAAAAAGGACGCAAACCGGTTTTGTTTGGCGAATCTCGAAAGAAGATGGTTCCGGTAAAGAATTTGTTCTCAAAACTAGCTTCAAACCACCTGTTAAAACAGACTTGATATTTCTGCTCTTCCTACTCTTGGAATCACAGAAGCAATCATGGAAAGATGAAATCAGAATTAGCAGATATCAAGTTCTAAAAAGTTGCGGTTTGGGAACAGGAGCCCCTTGGTATGAACGGCTTGAGGAAAGCCTTGAGCGATGGGAAGAAGTCAGTCTTGAATTTAACGGGGTCTTTTACAATGGCCAAGAATATAAAACACTCCATTTCGGAATAGTTGATTCCTGGGGCATTGATGAGAAGACAAAACTTCTCCGCGTGAGATTTTCCCCAGAATATCTTTCAATGATAAAAGACACGTCATATTGCAGATTTCTGGATTTTAATCAGATAAAAAAACTTCGATCACCACTGGCAACAAGACTGTACCAACTTTTAGTGAAGACCTTTAAGAACAGGGATACATGGGAGATTGACGCGGTTCTATTGGCTGAAAAAATCCCGATGAAACAAAAATTTCCAGCTCACATCGTGTTGAAGATCAAGCCGGCGATAAACCGGATTTATAAATACACGGATTTGAAAGTCACTGTTGAAGAGCGAAAGAAGGCCCGAGGGGAAACTGTTCTCGTCTTCACGAAAGAAGCCGCCCAGCCCAAGGAAAAGCCGCTGGAAAAGAAAGCTCCGCCTTTTGTCATGCCCGAAAACGAGGATTTCAAGAGACTTGTTTCAATGCTCCCCCCGGAACGGCAACGCCAAAAGA
>Ga0100395_1003643_pt1 | contig 11212 bp, 9 predicted proteins | sample CryGeymeta201519_FD_81542 | JGI IMG/M metagenome (GOLD analysis project Ga0100395, IMG submission 81542) | Groundwater microbial communities from Crystal Geyser aquifers in Utah, USA - Crystal Geyser metaG 2015-19 | ecosystem: Environmental > Aquatic > Deep subsurface > Groundwater | place: USA... | reverse complement strand
CGATAATGTTTTCTTTGAATTCTTTGGAATACGTTTTAACCATAATTTCGATCGCTCTCCTTTGCCCCTGAGCCTAACACAAAATCTCTCAGCGAGAGGCGACATCTATCCTGACACGGGGGGGGAGTCTGGTGGAGTGCGGGGCGGCGTTCTTCTGAGAACCAACATCTGTCTTTGGTCTAACAGGAAGACGAGCTTTTTGTTCTGTTTCAATGCCATCTCAACTACTGGATGAAGTTAGCCCCCTTGTTATCCACCCGTATGAAGGTCAGCACATTGCATTTCAGCGAATGCTGAAATCGTCAAATTCTCCGCTGGCGGGCTTTTCCTCCATCTGCACATCATCCACCCTTGCCATCTCCGGGCCTTGATAACACCATCTCAGCGTGGCGTCGATGGCTGGCTCTTCGCCTTCGAGCCAGGCTTCGACCCGCCCGTCGGGCAGGTTGCGCACCCAGCCGGTGACCCCATTTTGTAGCGCGGTTTTGCGCGTGTAGTGACGGAAACAGACGCCCTGAACCCGGCCCGAAATCAGTAGATGGCGGCCGACTTTGCTCATGACTCATCCTCCTTCAGCAGTTGCAGAAATTGCTCTTCATTAAGGATAGTGATCCCCAGTTGTTCGGCCCTGGCCAATTTACTCCCTGCCCCCGGCCCGGCCACGACAAAATCGGTTTTTTTGCTCACCGATCCGCTGGCGCGTGCCCCCTGGGCTTCGACCATCTGCTGTCCTTCGCTGCGCGAAAAACGTTCGAGAGCGCCGGTGAAGACAAAGACCTTGTCCGCCAAACGGTCACCCGCGGGCAGTTGTAGGGTTTCGGGCCTGACTCCCGCGGCGTTAAGGCGTTGTAGCAGGTCAAGGTTTTTGGGGTCACTGAAAAAGGTCAGCAGGCTGTCGGCGATCTGGGGGCCCACCTCATGGGTAGCGAGGAGCTCGTCGCGACTGGCTTTGGAAAGATGTTGCAGGCTGCCGAATTTACGACTTAAAATCTTGGCCAGATGAGCACCAATATGGCGTATGCCCAGGCCAAACAGCAGTTTTTCGAGGGGGCGCTGGCGACTGTTATTAATTGCCGTCAGCAGTTTTTCGGCCAAAACTTCGCCCATGCGTTCCAGTTTGAAAAAATCCTCTTTGTTCAGAGTGTAAAGATCGGCAATGCTGGTCACCAGCCCCAGAGCTAACAGTTGATCAAGCAAGCGTTCACCCAGTCCCTCAATATCCATGGCCCCGCGGGCGACGAAATGTTTGAGGGCTTCCCTGAGTTTGGCCGGGCAGTCAAGTCCCTGGCAACGCGGCACAACTTCATCGGTGCCGCGAACCACTTTGGCACCGCAGGCCGGGCAAAATTGGGGTTCTGGAATGGGTTGCTCGTTGCCGGTGCGCTTTTCCGTGACAACTTTGACAACATCCGGGATCACATCGCCGGCGCGCTCGACAATGACGGTGTCGCCAATGCGAATGCCAAGGCGGGCAATTTCGTCCCAGTTGTGCAGGCTGGCACTTGAAACCATCACTCCGCTGACATTGACCGGTTCTAAATTGGCCACTGGTGTAATTGCACCGGTGCGGCCAACCTGGTAGCGTACTGATTCTACCCGGGTCTGTTGCTGTCGCGGCGGGAATTTGCAGGCGATGGCCCAGCGCGGGGTGCGACTTTTTTCGCCCAGTTCCTGTTGCAGACCAAAACTGTTGACCTTGACCACCATGCCATCAATTTCAAAGGGCAGCTGTTCGCGTTCAGCGCGTAATTGCTGGTAGCGTTGCACCACCTGGTCAATATCGGCGGCAAGAAAGACCGTTTCCAGATTTACTCGCAACCCCCAAGTGCGCAGCTGTTGCAGCATGTCAAGCTGGTTGGTCGGAAGATTCGCGCCCTCCACTTCTCCCAGACCGTAGCAGCTGATGGTCAGTGGACGTGCGGCCGTCAGGCGTGGATCAAGCTGACGCAGGCTGCCAGCCGTGGCGTTACGCGGATTGGCAAAGGTTTTTTCGCCTTCTTCACGGCGCTGTTGGTTCAGCTGGCGAAAAGGGGCCAGTTCCATATAGACTTCACCGCGCACTTCAAGATAGGCCGGAGGCTGATGCTGCAGTTGCAGGGGGATGGCTCCAAGAGTGCGGGCATTGGCGGTAATGTCTTCGCCTACCAGCCCGTCGCCGCGGGTGGAGGCGTGTTGCAGCCTTCCAGCGTGATAAACCAGTTCAATCGCAACGCCGTCGAGTTTCATCTCACACAGATATTCAACGGGTTGGTCGCTGGCCAGAAAACGCCGGATGCGGGCATCGAATGCGTGCAGATCGGCGACCGAAAAGGCGTTTTCGAGTGACAGCATCGGAAGACGATGGCTGATTTGACGGAAGCCGGGCAGAGGGGTGCTGCCGACACGTTGGGATGGGGAATTGGGCGTGATTAAATCGGGATACTGCTGTTCCAGCGCTAAAAGTTCGCGCAACAGGGCATCGTATTCGGCGTCACTGATCTGCGGGGCGTCAAGACCGTGATACAGGTAGCTATGATGGTGTAGTTGGCGACTGAGCTCGGCGTGGCGTTGCTGGGTCGCATCAGGTATGGGCATCTTTGCTCTCCATTGGTGGGTTGACGGGCGATTTTATAACATGAGCGCCATGCTTGCAGCAATCAACAGTCTTCCCCTCACGGGAGAGCTGTTATACTATGCCGACAAAATGTCAGCATAGGGAGTCAGAATGTTTGAAGGTGATGTATTTCGCATTGCAGTGCTGGTGCTGCTGCTGTTGCTGTCGGGTTTTTTTTCCGGTTCGGAAACGGCACTTTTAACTATGGATCGTCTGCGGGTGCGGTACCTGCAGCAAAGAGGCCGTCCTGCAGCCGATTTGCTTGCCCGGGTGCTTGAGCAGCCCGACCGCTTACTGGGGGGAATTCTGGTTGGGAATAATCTTGTCAATATTGCGGCCTCGGTTTTTGCCACCGGCCTGTTTGTCAGCTATTTTGGCGAAGGGGGTGAACTGCTGACAATTCTGGTACTGACGCCGATATTACTGATTGTTTCCGAAGTGTGCCCCAAAACCTATGCGGCGCAGTACCCGGAAAGAACCTCTTTTTTTGTTTTACGTCCAATTTTGGGCTTTCTCTGGCTATTGAGCCCGGTGATCTGGGTTGTCACCCTGATATCCCGAGCCTTGACGGGCTTTTTACGTGGTCAGCAAAAAGAAAATGATATTTTGTCTGAAGATGAAATTCGCGCCATTATCGAAGTTGGTGAAGAGACCGGGGTGGTGGCCGCCGAGCAGCGGCGTATGCTGCATGGCGTCTTTGATTTAAGTGAAACCCGGGTACGAGATGTGATGTTGCCGCGCACGGAAATTGTTGGTATTGATGCCGACAGCCCTTTTGATGTGGTTCTCCAAACCTTGCGCAGCACCCGCCACTCACGATTTCCCGTGTATCGCGAAAGTTTGGACAATATCGTTGGCATTATTCATTCGAAAGATATTCTCGAATACATTGGTCGTGAAGCAGAGTTTTCCCTGGAAGCCCTGTGGCGGCAACCACATTTTGTGCCGGAATCCAAGCGGATTGCGCTGCTGTTGCAAGGCTTTCGCAAACGTCGTGAACACCTGGCAATTGTCGTCGACGAATACGGCGGGGTTGAAGGGCTGGTCACATTGGAAGATGTCGTTGAAGAAATCGTTGGCGATATTCATGATGAATACGATGTCGAAGAGGGGGAATACCGAGCCCTTGGGCCTTTACACTATCTGGTCGATGGCGCCATTTCCCTGCGTTCTTTTAACCGTCATTTCCGCACCAGCATGCCCGAAGAACATGTGACAACCCTGGCGGGGCTGTTAATGCAGAAATTAGGCAAAATTCCGGTTGAGGGCGATAACTGTGAAATCGACGGGATTCGTTTCGTGGTGAAATCGATGGAAGAGCGCCGGATTGACAAAATCGAAATGAGGTTGCCTGCCCCCTGAGTATCAAGTTTTATCATTAAATTATCTGAAGCACCAATCTTTCGCTGCGGCAATTTCCTCCTCCGGCGGGGGGAGGCCGGGAGGGGGCACTGCGGCGAACCACCCCCACCCCAACCCTCCCCCGCTGGAGGAGGGAGTCTCGTCCCGGCTTAGCGGACGATCGGTGCTAATCAGGTTAAATTATCGACGAAGATACTGGAAAACGACGGAGCGCTGTGTCTCATTTGAGACCCGGCGCTCTTTTTTGTCATCAATCTACAGGTTCATAAACTCCGCGATAAATCGGAATTTTTCTTGACAGTTTGGGGGGTCGCAGGTATATTTTCCCCAAATTGTGGAATTTAGTGTAAAACGTGGCCATAGGCGGATGATGTTTCAGGGCGAATTTAACAATACCGTTGATCCCAAAGGGCGCGCCAGCATTCCGACAGCGTTTCGTGAAGCGCTCAAGGATACGGGCGATGAGGGAGCTTTGGTCGTAACCAAGGCCGATGGCGGTTTGGCGGCCTATCCCGCCTCTGTTTGGCAACAGATTTGTGAACGGGTTATGGCATTGCCACCCGGGCCGCGACGTGAAGCGAACCTGCGCACGCGCATTGCGCCCGCCAGGGAGTGTTGTTTCGATCGTCAGGGCCGCATTCAGATTCCCCAATCCCTGCGGGAATATGCCGATCTCGACAAGGATATTGTGGTGGTGGGCATGATTGAAAAGATTGAAATCTGGAATCAGCAACGTCATGCGGCTGCAACCGGCGAGTCTGAGGCGCTGCTCAGAGATGATGCCCAGGGGCAGGCCGATCTCGGCTTTTAGTCAGTGGATGAGCTCTTTGAACATCAATCGGTTATGCCCCGTGAAGTTCTCGCGTTGCTCGAACCTCAGGCCGGCGGCGTTTATCTGGATGGAACCCTCGGCGGGGGTGGGCATGCGCGCCTGATTCTTGAAGCGGCCCCCACCGCGCGTCTCATCGGTATCGATCGTGACCCCGCCGCAATCGTCAGGGCCGGGGGAATTTTGGCGCCATGGCAGACACAGGTCAGTTTGCACCAATGCACCTTTGATTGCGCCGCCGAGCTTGTCGCCGAACTCGGCATTGACGGACTCGATGGCATGCTCCTCGATCTGGGGGTGTCGTCCCATCAGCTGGATACGGCCGACCGCGGTTTTTCTTTTCGTTTCGACGCGCCCCTCGATATGCGCATGAACCCCCAGGAGGGAGCGACCGCTGCCGATCTGGTCAATGATCTGGCGGAGAAGCAATTGGTTGAGATCTTCTTTCGCTACGGCGAAGAACGCTATGCGCGACGTATTGCCAGAAACATTGTTGCGCAACGGGTTGAGCGGCCCTTTCTCCGGACATTTGAGCTGGCAGAGGTTGTACGACGCTGTATTCCCAAGGGTAAACCCCAGCGCATTGATCCGGCGACACGGGTCTTTCAGGCCTTGCGCATTGCGGTGAATGCCGAACTGGAACAGGTTGAAAAGGGCGTGAAACAGGGCATCCGCCTGCTGAAACCTGGCGGTCGGTTGGTGGTGATCAGTTTTCACTCGCTGGAAGATCGCATGGTTAAACAGCTTTTTCGTGAGGCCGCCACTGCTTGTGTCTGTCCGCCACGTTTGCCCATATGCCGCTGCGGACGAACGCCGGAGGTTGAAATTCTGACCCGCAAAGGTTTGAAGGCGCAGGAGACTGAAATTGCCTTCAATCCGCGATCACGCAGCGCTGTTCTGCGTGCAGTCCGTCGTCTGGGCTGATTCTGCTTTTTGTCTCTCAGGGAGGTGTTGATGTCGCAAGTCCTCGCGCGAACAACTTTCAGAATCAACCGTCTGCCCTCGTTGCGGCCATCCCTTGCACCACTTTTGGTTGCTATTGTTCTGATGGCACTCTTGTCTCTGGTTTTTGTCTGGTCTCGTTTGCAGGCGATTAATCTTGAATACGATATTGCACGTCTCGAAACCCAAATTCGCGCTGAAACGGAGGAGATTAAACGCCTGAAAGTGGAGGCCGTTCATCTGGCCAGTCATGAGCGCATCGATCTGTTGGCACGTAGACAGCTGGGGCTGCGCATGCCCGATGCCAGTCAGATAGTGCGGATCGAATAGAATGCCGCCATCTGCACAAAGCTTGAGGCTGCGCATTCGGCTGGTGGCCGGACTCTTTATCGGCTTGTTTCTGGTGGTTGCCGGGCGTGCCGGTTATTTGCAGGTGGTGCTGGCCGAGGATCTGCAGGCGCGGGCCGAACAACAGCAGCAACGCGTGGTTAAACTTTCGGCCCAGCGGGGGACGATTTACGATCGCAACGGTGAGGAGTTGGCTCTAAGCCTCGAATTAAAATCCCTGTATGCAGATCCCGGGCAGATTGAGAATCCCACCGCGCTCGCAGCCGCTCTCGCCCCCCTGGTTGAAATGTCGGAAAAAGATCTGCAACGCAAGCTTTCCGAAAAAAAGAATTTTGTCTGGGTCGCGCGCCTTTTACCCCCCGAACAGGCCAAGAAAATTGCGGCCTTGAAACGCGCTGGTTTGAACTTTGTGCGTGAGCACAAACGCTATTATCCGCGTGGTCAAATTGGGGCCCAGGTTGTTGGTTTCACCGGTCTCGATCCGCGTGGGCTCGAAGGGCTTGAACTTTTTTATGACGCCGACCTTCAAGGCGCGCCTGGTCTGTTGATCTCGGCGCGTGACGCTCGTGGGCGGGGCATGGCAACGGCCGAGCAGTCGGTTCGTGGGGGAGAGGCGGGGGCCAGCCTTTATCTGACCATTGACCGCACCCTGCAATATATCGCTGAAAAATATCTGGCGCAGCAGGTTAAAAGCAGTCAGGCCGTTGGCGGTACGGTGGTGATGCTCGATCCCAAGAGCGGACGGGTACTGGCCATGGCCAGTGTGCCCAATTACAACCCCAATGCCATCGAGCGTTATCAGCCGACAGACTGGCGCAATCGAGCCGTGACCGATGCCTTTGAGCCGGGCTCAACCTTCAAGGCTTTTGTTGTGGCGGCTGCCCTCGAAGAAGGGCTGGTCAACGAAAAAACCCGCATCGATTGTGAGCGGGGGCGTTTTGACGTCGGCGGCAAGGTGATTCGCGATCACGGCAAAAAACATGGCCTGCTGTCGGTGAGTGACATTGTTAAATTCAGCTCCAATATCGGCGCGGCAAAACTGGGAAAAAGACTCGAACGCGAAAAACTTTATCAGTATATCCGGGCTTTTGGTTTTGGTGCGCAGACCGATATTGACCTGCCGGGCGAATCTGCCGGAATTTTACGTCCCGCCGACCGTTGGTTTGAAATTGATCTGGCGAATATTTCTTTTGGACAAGGCATTGGGGTGACCTCGTTGCAGCTGGCGACGGCTATGGCGGCTATTGCCAATAATGGCCAGTTAATGAAGCCCTATGTGGTTGAAAAAATTGTCGATGGCCAGGGCAGCGTTTTTTCCCAGGCTCATCCCCAGGTGGTCAGGCAGGTCATATCAGAAAAAACTGCGCGTCGGGTGCGGCGTATGCTCACGCAGGTCACCGAAGCTGGGGGTACCGGAACCGGCGCCGCGATTCAGGGTTATCGGGTTGCGGGTAAAACCGGCACGGCTCAGAAAGCTGATCTGGTGACCGGCGGTTATTCCATCGATAAACGAACGGCGTCTTTCATCGGCATGGTTCCGGCTGAAGACCCGGCGATTGTGGTGCTGGTGACCATCGATGAACCTCAGGATGTCACTTACGGAGGTTTGGTCGCAGCGCCAGCTTTCAGCAAAATTGCCGAAGAGTCTTTACGCTACCTGGATGTCGCCCCGACTCTCAGCCTTGCACGCCAAGCGCTGCCGGTTGAAAAAGTCTCATCCGCGATTAAGCGTGGGCGGGTTGCTGCAACCAGGGATCAGGCCGCGGGTGAAAACCAGCGGATGCCAAACTTTCAGGGCATGAGTTATCGCGAGGTTTTGCAGCAGATGCAACGCACCGGCTTGAATGTGCGTTTGTCGGGCAGTGGTCAGGTGGTAGAACAATCTCCGCGGGCCGGAGAAAAAATTACCTATGGCACCGAAGTTTGGGTGCGACTTGGAGCATGAGGTGACTTTGGTCAAAAAATTTCAACTCAGCGATTTGCTGGTCGATCTGCCGGAAACCCGGTTAATCGGGCCGGATGTTGAAATCCAAGGTTTGGCCTGTGATTCACGTCGCATCAAGGGTGGCGAGCTGTTTTTTGCCTTGCCGGGCACAAACTGTGATGGCCGCGACTTTATCCCCGCAGCCCTGGCAGCTGGCGCTGCGGCGCTGGTGTTGCCGCAAGCATCTGCCGGTGAGTATCCGGTTCCGGTGGTGGTGGGGGCAAATGTTCGTCTGTTGATGGCGAAAATTGCGCAACGCTTCTATGGCGATCCCGGTGCAGGGGCGCTGGTTATTGGCATTACCGGTACCAACGGTAAGACCACCATCAGTTATCTGCTGGAAGCCATTTTTAAACAAGCTGGCTATCGGCCTGCGGTTTTTGGCACGATTAATTATCGTTATGCCGAGCGCCAGCTCCTTGCGGCCCACACTACCCCGGAATCCCTTGACCTTGTCAGAATGATGGCAGAATTTCGGGCCGCGGGGGCCAATGTTTTAATTCTCGAAGTTTCATCCCATGCTTTGGCGCAGTATCGGGTTGCCGGAGTGTCTTTTAATATTGCGGTTTTTACCAATTTAACTCCGGAACATCTTGATTATCATCAAGACATGGAGAGCTATTTCGCCAGCAAAAGTCGCTTATTTGCTCAGCAACCCCCACCCGCCATGGTGGTGAACCTCGACGACGCCTATGGTGTGCGGCTGAAAAAACTCTATCCGCAAGCACTGGGATATGCGCGTTCAGCCTCTGCTGAGCTCGGGTATGAAGAATTGAGCGCCGGGCTTGATGGGCAACGTGGGACGATTCGAACCCCCCGGGGTCAATTGTCTCTGACCTCACCTTTGGTGGGTGATTTTAATGCGAGTAATTTGCTGGCGGCGGTGGGGGTGGCCTGTGTCGCAAAAATTGATCTGTCCCTCAGTGCGCAAGCGCTGGCGCAGGCGCCCCAGGTTCCGGGTCGGCTCGAACGGGTCGAAAATTCACCGGGTGTCCTGGCCCTGGTTGACTATGCGCACACCAGCGATGCCCTCACCCAGGTCTTGCAGGCTCTTGCGGCCATTCCCGCCAAACGTCGTGTGACTCTGGTGGGGTGTGGTGGTGATCGTGACCCGCGCAAACGTCCACTTATGGCGGCGGCAGCAGTCACTGCCAGCGATCTGACGATTTTGACATCGGACAATCCGCGCAGCGAAGATCCGCAGGCAATTCTGAACCAGATGCGCCAGGGAGCCCTGGATGCCGGAGCCTGTGAGCTGAGTCCGTCCCAGCTTAACGACTCTGTTACCGGATTTGCCCTTGTGCTTGAACGACGTGCGGCGATTGAACTGGCGGTTGGCTGTGTCAGCAAGGGAGACATCTTGCTGGTGGCCGGCAAGGGACACGAAGACTATCAGATACTGGGACAAGAGCGGATTCATTTTGATGACCGTGAAGAGTTGCGCCGGGCTTTTGGTTTGCTTGCCGTCGAAGGATCAGTGAGATGAATTTTGAACTCGACATGATTGCCCGCATTGTTGGTAGCGCGCCTCCGACCAACGTTAAAGGCGTCAGTATTCGGGGCATTTCGACCGACAGCCGTAATATTGGACCAGGAGAATTGTTTGTTCCCTTACGCGGGATGCGTTTTGACGGTCACGACTATTTGATCCAGGCGGTGCGCAACGGGGCGGCGGCCTGTTTGAGCGAAGAAGTCATTGCGGGGCTGAGCGTGCCGGTGTTGCTGGTTCCCGATAGCCTGCGCGCCCTGGGAGATATTGCGGCCATGGTTCGAATGCAGTTGCGTGGGCCGCTGATCGCAGTGACAGGTTCGGCGGGCAAGACCACCACCAAAGAGATGCTTGGTGCCATTTTGCAGCGCAAATCACCGGGTTTGAAAACCGCAGGGAATTTCAATAATCTTATCGGTCTGCCCCTGACCCTTTTCAAATTAGAGAAGAGCCACTGCTGGGCCCTGCTTGAAATGGGCACCAGCATGCTGGGAGAAATTGAGCGCCTGACTGAAATTGCGGCCCCCGATCTTGGCATTATCACCAATATCGGGCCGGCTCACCTGGCAACTTTAAAGGGCCTTGATGGTGTTTCGCGCGCCAAGGGCGAACTCTTTGCCGGGCTCAAGGGAGGCACAGCGATTGTCAATCTCGATGACGAACGGGTGGCTTGTCTGCCCTTGGCCAACGGCACCAGAGCCATACATTTCGGGCTGGACACCCGTGCCGAAGTTCGTGCTGAGGAAATTCGCAATGGCGCAGGCCAGTTGGGGTTTCGTTTGGTGCTGCCGAGCGGAAGCCAGAACGTCGAATTAAAAATATCGGGGCGCCACAATCTGCATAATGCCCTGGCCGCGGCAGCTGCGGCCTATGCCCTGGAGATTGAGGCCCCGGATATTGCCGCCGGTCTGGCCGAATTTCAGCCGTTACAGGGGCGGATGAACCTGTCGCCCTTACCCTGTGGCGGGCAACTCCTGGATGACAGTTATAATGCTAACCCGCTGTCGATGGCGGCCGCGCTGCAAACCCTGGCCGCGCGAAGTGACAAGGGGCGCAGGGTTGCGGTTTTGGGGGACATGCTTGAACTGGGGGAAGAAGGTGCCCGGCTTCATTTTGAAATTGGCCGTAAAGCGGCAACCCAGGTTGATTTGCTGGTGACGGTTGGCGCTTTAGCTAAGGAAATCGCAGCCGGGGCACGTGACGGCGGATTGCCCGCCGAAGCCGTACTGCAACTCCCCGACTGCGAAACGGCCCTGAGTGAAGTGGCGCGCTTGCAGCGTCCCGGCGATCAGATTCTGGTCAAGGGCTCACGCGGCATGGCCCTCGACAAGTTAGCGCAGGTTTTGCGGTGTTCGGAAGAAAATCCTCCCACCGCCAGGCAGGGGGGCTGAATTATGCTCTATCATCTGCTTTATCCCCTGCACAGCGACTACGCGATTCTTTATGTTTTTCGTTACATCACCTTTCGTACCATCTACGCGACCATTACCGCCCTACTGATTTCCTTTATTCTCGGCCCCTGGCTGATTACTACCCTGAAGCGACTGCAAATTGGCCAGTCAATTCGCAAGGTTGGACCCGAATCGCACTTTGTTAAAGAGGGCACGCCCACCATGGGCGGCGCCCTGATTGTGCTGGCGATTGCCCTGCCGACGCTCATGTGGG
>Ga0100395_1003635_pt1 | contig 11221 bp, 6 predicted proteins | sample CryGeymeta201519_FD_81542 | JGI IMG/M metagenome (GOLD analysis project Ga0100395, IMG submission 81542) | Groundwater microbial communities from Crystal Geyser aquifers in Utah, USA - Crystal Geyser metaG 2015-19 | ecosystem: Environmental > Aquatic > Deep subsurface > Groundwater | place: USA... | reverse complement strand
CGCCAGCCGCACCGCGCGTTCGCGAAACTCGGGTGAATACGGCTTCGAGGTCTTCTTCTGTGTCTGTTCCATAACGGGCAATCCTCCGAGAGTTTTGCCCTCCGGTAAACCCGGGGCGGTTCACTTGCGGAATGGCCCGCTTCAGGCGAATGTGCTCCCGATGGCGCGCGGCCCCGGTCGGTCCCGAAAACACGGGCTGGACTGCCGGATCATGAAAACAGATCGCGCCCGGCAATGAGGCGAATGAGCGGCATGGCGATGGGAAGACGCGGCGCGCTGCGCACAGTTGCGGGCGGCTTGTGGGCGGGTGTGGTGCTGATCGGGCTTGCCGGTTGCTCCGCCCTGCCTCGCAGCGGACCACTCGCCAGCGAACTCGATCCGATTGAAGCCGACGGCGCGCTCGAGGGTCTCGTCGCCGCCGTGACGCCCAGGATCGCCGCGCAGGTCAACCGCGCTCCGGTCCGCAGTTTCCCCGCTGCATTTCGTGACGCGCCCCCGATCAATCCTGAGGCGCTCGGCCCGGGCGATGAGATCGACATTCTGGTCTGGGAGCCGGGCGGCGGCGGCATTTTCGGCCCGCCCATCGCATCCACCGAAACCAATGGCGCGCAAACCAGCGCTGCGGCGCTTCAGGCGGTGCGGGTTGGCGCGTCTGGCGCTGTCTTCGTGCCGTTTCTGGGCGACGTCATGGCCGCAGGGCTGACGCCGGCGACGCTGCGCAAACGTATCCGTACGGGTCTTGCGCCATTCAGCGCGGCGGCCGAAGTGGACGTGCGGGTGCGTTCGGCCGACAGTCGCCTGGTCACGGTGCAAGGCGCGATCGGCAGGCCGGGCGTCTATGTGCTTGACCGCAACCTCGCACGGCTCACGCCGCTTCTGGCGCGCGCCGGAGGGGCGCCAGGCCTTCCTGAGCAGATCGAGGTCGCAGTCCGGCGTGGACAGGTCTCGGGCGCGGAGATGCTAGAAGACATCTACGCCGATCCCGCGCTCGACATTGCGCTGCGCCCCGGCGACATGATCGTGCTGAACCCGATACGTGAGCGTTTCGTGGCGCTCGGCGCATCGACCGCCCAGGCCGAGATCAACTTTCCGATGCGCAATTTCACCATGCTCTCTGCGCTGGGCGCGGCGGCGGGCCTGCGCGATTTCGACGCCGATCCCAGCGGGGTGTTCGTGCTGCGGCTTGAGGAGCGCGCGATAGCCGACGCGCTGTTGCCCGGCCCGCCGCCCGAGGGCATGCTGACGGATGACGCCCGGCCGATCATCTACCGCTTCGATCTGACCAGCGCCGAGGGCCTGTTCGCCGCGCGCCAATTCGCCATGCGCGACCGCGATGTGCTGTTCTCGACCAATGCGCCGCTGACCGAACTGCGCAAGTTTGTGCAGATTTTCACCTCTGTGCTGACGCCGGTGCAGCAGTCGGTCGGCATCACGGCGATCACGCCCTGAACCCTCGGGCAGGGCGGATCGGCGGCGCGATCAAAGCGACGGCGGCGGCTTCAGGAGCGGCGCAGGGGAGGGCGCCCGCCGGATCGCCGCCAACCGCCCGCGTTCCATCCCTATAGCCGGTTCAGCCCCCATGAGATCGCGTCGCGCCACAGCCGCAGCAGCCGCGCGCCCGGGCGACCGGCGCCGTCGCGCGCCCGGGCGAGCGCCTGGATGGCGATTTCAGGCGGCGCCGGCAGGCCGGTCGCGGGGTCCACATACGCGGGATAGAGGATCAGCGCCGCCGCCGTCAGCGCATCGAGCGTCAGCGACACCGGTCGCGGCGGCGGATCGGCGTCATCGGTCAGGCCCCAGCCGGCGTAGAACGGCCTGCCGAAGGTCGTGACCTTCTTGCCGCGCAGCAGCGCCTCGAACCCCATCAGCGACGTGATCGTCGCCACGCGATCAGCCCAGTCGAGACAGTCCGCCGCAGACGCGGCGCCCGCCACCGCATCGGCCAGCGCCAGCGCCTGCGCAAGGTCTGCGGCGCCCTCACGCAGTCCGGTCATCACATCGGGATGCGGCTTGTAGAGCAGGAAGGCGTCGGGATGGCGCGTCCGCGTCGCGCGCAGCAGATCGAGATCGCCGCGCACCGCGCGCGCGCCCAGACGGATCGAGGCGTCGCCCGCGACCTGTCCGGCCACCAGCACCGCCTCGCGTCCGCCTGCGTCCGGTGGCGGCTCCGCCCCGGCAAGGTTGTATTTTGTCAGCCGCAGCGCGATCAGGCTTCGCCTCAAACGTGCAGCGCGGGCAAGCAGATCGGGGGTGAACGTGGCGGCGGCGACCGTCGCCTCGAACGCATTGGGCTGCGTTGCGTCGAAATACGGCGCGCCACGATCCAGCGTCAGCGATACGGGCGGGGTGTGACGCAGCCCAAGGCCGACCGAGCGCAGGAAACCGTCCTCGATGCGCAACGCGCCCGCCGCCGCCGCCGCACCCCACAGGGCGACGGGCTGAGCGCCTGATTGCGTGTCGATGTCGCTCAGACGCCGCACCACGCGGGGTGGGCCGTCCGGCCCGGTCAGGAAGGGGCGCAAGCATCGACGCTTCCAGGCAGACATGCCCACTAGCGCCACCGGTCCGCGCGCCCGCATCGCCGCGTGACGCAGCAATGACTGCGCCTCGACCGCCTCCGTGAGCGTCATCGCGCCGCCGGTCCAGGGAGAGACCGCCACCGCCGTCGCCAGCAGCGGCGCCGGAAGCGTTGCGGGATCGGTGTTTTCCTGCGGCGTCGCGATTCCGCCCATCCGCGCCCAGAGGGTGATCCGGCCCGGCGCGCCGAACACGGCTTCGAGCCGCGCCGGATCGACGTCGGCGGGGTCATTGCTGCAAAGGATGTCGGCGTCGGCATAGCCCGCCCGCGCCGCCGCCAGCCCGCCATCGCCGATCGCCAGCACGCGCGGCGCGGCGGCGGCCGCGCGCGGCGCAGGCCAATACAACATCTCGCACCGGATACGCTTCAGCGCCGCCGCCACCGCGTCGGCGGGCTGGAATGCTGCGTCGGCGCCGGGTGAACCGCGCCAAAGAACCGCAGGCCAGATGCGAAGCGCCGACGGCAAAAGCGCAGCGCGGCGTCGCGACGCGCGCATCGCTATCGCCGGTCGCGGATGGGCTGTCCGGACGGCACGTCGGCGGCCCGCGTCACCGACTGCGTCATGGATGCGCCGTGGATGCGCTCAGGGCGAGCTGGGCGGTCGTTTTGGCGGGATTGGAAGCTTGCGTCATTGATCCAGAGATTTTTCAGACAGGTCCTGTCCACCGCCGCACGACGCAGTCATGCGCCGCCGACCCGTTTTTCATGGCGTCAGATACCACGCCATCCGCCTGGCCTCCAGCATCAGGCGCGACAACGCGATCTGTCGCCGGAACCCGCGCCGCCACAGGCGGGCCGTCCTGCACGCCCCCGCCCATGGCCGGGCGCCCGGAGATCACGCCAAAAGATTGTCCGTCCAGATGAAATCAAGATAGTCGGTGCGCAGCGGCTCTCCCACGGCCGTCTGGCCGCGCAACATGATCACGTCGCCGCTTTGCAGTGTGACGGCCTCGATGCTGCGCTCGGTCAGCGTCAGCGGATTGGCGAAGGCCGAGCCGAGATCCCGGTCCCACAGAAAAGCGTCCACCTGCACGTCGTTGACCAGCACCTGCATCGAGGCGACGGCGTCGTTTTCATCAAAATAGCCGAGGTCAAGCCGATAGACGCCGCTGGGGCCGGCGAACACGTGGGTCGCGATCTGCTGGCCCGGGCCGCTCGCCTCGATGTTGGCGCCGCCCGAAGCCGCGCTGCGGTCCATGATCTTGAGGCCCTGCACCAGCGTGAAGTCCTCGGCCTCAACGCGGACCGGTTCCGGCGTGCGCGCCTCGCCCCTGAAGGCGAAGTCGAGATAGTCGGTGCGCAGCGGCTCTCCGCGGACCCCAAAGCCGCGCAGGTCGATGACATCACCCGGTCGCAGGGTGACCGATCCGATCATGTGCTCAACGAGCGATTGTCCGGTCGGACCAGCCGCGCCGGTGTCGCGGCTCCACAGGAAGCTGTCCACTTCCGCGCCGTTGACCATCACCCGCATCGAGGCCACGCCGTCGTTCTCGTCGAAATGGCCGAGCGCGAGATCATAGACGCCGGCGCGCCCGTCGAAGACGTGGCGGGCGATCTGTTCGGCGGCGTCCACCGCCTCAAGATGCGCCCCGCCCGAAGCTGCGCCTCGGTTCACGATCTTGAAGCCCTGCAGCAGCGCGAAATCCTCCGCCTCCACGCGCACGGGGGCGTCGTCGGGGTCGAAGAACGCCACCAACCCATCGCCGTCGAGGTCGCGGATCAAGGCGTCGTTGATCCCGTCGCCATCGGGGTCGATCGTGGGCGGCAAGGCGCCGCGCTGGAGCGGCGCGACATTGCGGATCAGGAAGACGTGATCGTTGAAGTCGAAATTGCCGACCCCGGGATAGTCCTGGATCGCAAGATAGGCGCCGGGCATGACGGCGCCGTCAGCGGCCCGCGCCTCGAAGTAGCGCAGCAGGTGCCCGCCGTCCGGCGTCCGGGGGTCGCCATCGCCGGTCAGCGGCGCGCCATCGCGGCGCAGCGCCGGGTCGGTCTCGTTGGCGCCCGGATCGCTCCAGGTGGCGTAGTCGGGGCGACCGTCGACCGAGATGTAGACCCCGAACGGTCCGTCAGGCGTAAAGGCGGCGCGGGTCTGGCCGCCGTCGAGCGCCCGGGGCAGCACCGTCTGGTTCTGCTCCGAGGCCTAGCCGAACAGCTCCACCCTGTCGGCGGCGGAGGCGGGATCGTGCACGAACAGGCGCGCCACGTCGCCAACCTTCTGGCCATCGATCCGCCGGGAGCCGAGGAGGGCGGCAAGCTGGATGATCTCGACCGGCGCCGATGCGTCGAGCGCGCTGAAATAGGGCGCCAGCACCTCGTCGCCGATGGTCTCCACAACCGCCGGATCTCCCTGTACGGGAAGCTGGTCGAACGGGATGTCGGTGGCGTAGCCGAAGGCGCGCGCAAGCTGGAACGGCTGCGGCTCCTGTCCGTTTTCCGAGGCGAACTGCGCCAGACCCGCCAGCGTCACCGACGCCGCGCCTGCGCTGGTGGTGACCGTGAGCGTCGTCTCGTAGAACTCGGGCAATCGCGCCAGCGCGGGGTGGGACGCTGTGGCGTCTCTGCTGGTGGGATCGATTCCGGTGAACGCGACCGTCACCGCGACGCGCGCGCCCGGCGCGAGCACCGTTGACGTCGGTCCCACAATGGTGAAGGCCGATGCGTCGCCGAGCGCGATCCCGTCAATGCTCAGCGCCATGCCGCCTTCATTGATGATCTCGAAAGTGGCTTCGTTGCGAAAGCTCTGCCCCGGTCGCAGCGAGGCGCTGTCAGGGTTGATGTTGGTGAACACCAGCCGCGCGTCCGCCGCCGCGTCGTCCAGCCCTTCTATCGCCAGCCGCGCCGGGGCGGGCGCGACAGCGATGGGCACGAAATCTTCGTCCGACAGCGCGCGGTCGTTCGAGACGATCCGCAGCATGTCGACGCCCGAAAAACGCGCGTCAGCTGTGTAGGACAGCGCGCGCAGCGCCTCGTTGACCGCCGAAGGCGCGCCGAACAGATGCATCTGCGCCGTGCCGCCGCCGCTGACCGCCACGCCTGGCGCGGAACCGACGTCCAGCACGCCGTCCTGCACCGAGAGATGCACGTTGAACCGCGGCGTCAGCCCGCTGTCCGCGTCATCGACCCGGATGCGGTTCGCCGAGCCGAAGACGAACGGCTGGCCGCCAGTGGTCGAGACGCCGGCGGGCACGGTGTTGACCGGCGCCGTGCTGACCGGCGTCACGCCCTCGATGATGAACATCGTCTCGTTGAAGTCGCCGTTGATGCCGATGAAGTCCTGAAAGCCCAGATAGACGTTCGGGATCGCCACGCCATCGGCGTCGAGGGCCTGGAACAGCCGCAGCCACTGCCCGAAGATCGCCTCCGGCGGCGCGTCCGCGGGGATGTCTCCCTTGCCGTTGATGTTGGGATCGCTGGAGAAGTTGGCGGCGGCGATGCCGAACACGCCGTCGCCCTGCCAGATGTCGGGGATGCTGTCGCGGGTGAAGCGCGCCGACGCGAAGACGCCGTCGAAGCTCACGCCCTCGCCGCCCCTCGCCGCGGCGATGCCGGGCAGCACGGTCTGCGTGCTCGGCTCCGTCGCGCCGAAGGTCAGCGCAACGGCGGACTTTGAGAACGGGCGGTGGATGGTGAGCGGCTGAAAGCCCGATGTCGGCCCCGAGTAGCGCGCGATCATGGTGATCTGCGCTTCGTCCACGCCGTCGGCGATGCGCCAGTGCGGCGACAGGACTTCGGTGTCGTCGAACGCCTCGTAGAGGCCGTCCTTGAACAGCGGCGAGGGCAAGTCATCGCGGAACGCCAGACCCGGAATGACGTTGCCGAAGCCGAACAGCTCCCAGACTTCGTTGACATTGGGCTCCCAGCCGCCTTCATCGACCCTTTGCCAGAACGCCGACAGCGTGATCGGCGCGGCGCCTTGCGCGGGGTCGTCGCTGAGGATTTCGAGCCGTCCGCCCACGACGCCGGAGACGTTGTTGGCGCGCTCGGTGAAGGCGTCGCGGTCAAAGCGCACTGCGACGTCCACGAACTCGCCAAGCGCCAGCGTCAGCCCTTCGATCCGGTCGGGATCGACCAGCGTGAAAGGGCCCTCGATGCGATGGCCGGTCAGCGTCAGCGGCCCTACGCCTTCGTTGGTGACGCGCAGCATGGCGTCGGCCTTGAAGGCGCGCGGCGTCGTCGCGTTCTGGGTCGGGGCGTCAATCCAGTTGAATTGCAGTCGGTCGGGAAAGAACGTGGGATCCAGACTTTCCACAGCGATGTGCGAATCCTGCCCGAACGCGCCCGTCACCGTCAGTGCGATCTGGTCCGTCGTCACCAGGCCGCCGTCCGTGACGGCGATGTCGATCACGGCATCGCCGAGGAACCCGGCCGACGGGGTATAGACAAGCCCCGCCAGCGCGCGGTTGACATCGTCCTGCGCGCCTGACAGCGACAGAACGGCGCCATTCCCGGTCATGATCTGCGTCGCAGGCGATGCCGCCGCCGACACTGTCCCGACGTCCGGCCTCAGCGTTACTGTCAGGCGATCGCCGTCGTCGTCGAAGACTGAGCTGGTGTAGCCGTCGTTGAAGGCCAGAGGGGTGTCGGCAAGCGTCAGCGCCGCTTCGGGAAAAGCGGCGAACGGCGCCCCACCGGCGGGCGCGGGGGCGACGAAGGCGAAGTCGAGAAAATCGGTGCGGATCGGCTCGCCGGGCACGCCGAAGCCGCGCAGTTCGACCAGCGCGCCGGTCTCGATGAAGACCCCGCTCACCTGCCGGATGGTCTGCGTCGAGGGCCCCGGCGTCGCAAAGCCGAGGTCTTGGTCCCACAGAAAGGCGTCCACCGCCACGCCATTGACGAACAGGCCCATCCGCGCGACGCCGTCGTTCTCGTCGAAATGGCCGACGCCGACGTCGTAGACGCCGCTCGGCCCTTCGAAATGGAACCCCGCCCGTTGCTCCTGCGGCCCCACCGCTTGCAGGAACACGCCGCCTGAGGCGGCGCTGTTGCGCACCGGCTCAAAGCGGCTCAGCAGCGGCATGTCTTCGACCTCGACGCGGAACGGCGTCGTCGCGCCCACCACGAGACGGTCGATGTTGGGGCCGCCGCGGCCGATGTTGCTCAGCGTGAAGGTGTTGTCGCCAGCCTCAAGGGCCACCGTGACCGTTTCCGAGCGCCAGGCGTCCCATGCAGGGGTTGCGGCGAAATCGATGAGCGCGCGGGTCTCGCCCTGCCGCGCCAGCGTCATCGGTCTGTCGCCGGCGCCGCCATTGGCGTAGCGGAACGAGAACGCGTAGATCCCGGCTTCGGGCGCCGTGACCGTGAAGACGACGGCGTCTCCGGCCTGTCCGCCCATGTCGACGTAACCATCGCCTCCATAGCCGTCCCACAGCCCGAGCGCGTTGAGCCCTTGCTTGGGGCGTTCCGGCATGAGCGGCGTCCGGAACACCGTCAGCCCGTTGGTGTCGGACGTTCCCGTGTCATCGAGAATAGCAAACGCCTCGGCCTCCAGAACCGTGATGAATGTCGCCTTCGCCATCGCGTTCTCTCCACTTGTCGCAACGCTCTCGTGCCTGCGGTGCAGGAAAGCGCGGTCAGGGTTCAAGGACTCGAACAGCTACAGGCCGATGATATTAAAAGGCATACGATCCACCATCGCCTCCCTTGAGCCGATTTCATTTTTCACAAAAGTTCCTGGCGTTGAGCCGCATCTCGCTAAGCATCATTGATGCGATACAGAGCGCGTCTTCAGTCCAAGAACAATAATCAGTCGACCGCAATCAGAAAGACGACGTGGCCAATGCAACCTTGGGGCTTTCGCTTCGCCGCGACCGCAACAAAGACGAAGCCGCCGCCATCATCTTCGTTATCGGGAGATGCGACTTGTGCGGCACGACAACCTTCTGGAGAAGGTAACGGCTGATGATGTGATAAGAGAAGTCGGACAGCGGTCGATAGCGGAACGCGATGCCGTCACGCTGCACCAGCGGGTCGAGCGCCACGCGCGCCCACCTGAGTTGTCCATCGGGCAGCCGGATCTCGAGACGGCCGCTGAGCGCCTGCGGCGTGGACGGTCCGTCGCGCAGCCACAGGGTCGAGTCATCGACCGCGACGACAGCCAGCGCGGCAACTTCGCCGGTCGACGTTTCAGCCTCGGGCGTGAACGTCAGCGCAAAAGTCTTGGCGCGCTCGACATCCGCAGCAGACGCAGAACGGGCTATCCGGTTCCTGAGAGACCGAAAGGTGGTCGAGCCGCCGCGGGTGAGCACGCAGAGGCCAACCAGCGCGATCATGGCGATCTCACGCGCATAGTTGACTGGAGAGCGCACAAGCAAGGCGTTGTATCGCCCGCGAATAACTTTCGATACGCCATGGTTCATGTAGGCCTGCGTGTGCCCGACCAAGCCCGGCTTTACCGCGAAACGATCGTCGTAGTTCGGCACTTCGCACCGGTAGATCGCGGCGATCTCGGGGCGCACCGGCCGGGGACCGCAGAGGTTCATGTCGCCAAAGATCACGTTGAGCAGCTGCGGCAGTTCATCAAGCCGCGTGTCGCGCAGAAAGCCGCCGAGCGGCGTTTCGATGCCCGTGCCCGGCGGCAGCACGCCGCCCTTGGTGATCACCTTGGCCTTCTCGTTGTCCAGGGTCCGGAACTTTATCACATGAAAAAGCTTGCGGTTGCGGCCAAGGCGCGGACCAAAATAAAATATCGAGCGCCCTTGCGTGACAAGGAGTGCAGTTGCTATGATCAGAAAGAGCGGGAGTATGAATAGAAACAACCCCCCAGACAGTGTCAGATTGTAAATTCTATGAAAGGTTTCGTTACGGGGAATGAATCCCGTCGCCGCCATTGCTTTGTAGGGCTTCTCGCCCAATGAGATAAACGCAACTTTATTTGCGGTAACATTAACGTGCTTCATAACACACCTCATATTGACACAGGCTCAGACGCGTTCACTCTTCGTAAATGTTTTAGTGATTTTTCCGCAAATGCGAAAGCATTTTCTGCGCTGTGGGTGGTCTGTTAACGACGATTCTCGTCAAAGTTGTATTCAGGCGATGTTTTTGGCGTCAGCGTCTCCTGCTCAGCGTTTCTGCGTAGAGTTCGATGTAGGCGTAAGGCGATCCCGCAGGGATGCGGTGCGAATCCGGCGTCAGCGGGTCGGAGCCGAGCGCAAGCTCCGCCGCGTCCGGCACGCCGTCGCCGTCGCCGTCGCGGTCGCGTGCCCGCGCGTGTGTGGCCGCGTCTCCGGACGCCATCGCCCGCGGTGGATCGCCCGCATCGGCGGGGCTGTCGATGAGCCTGCCGCGCCCGGCGGCGGCCTCCGCGACGATGCGCGCGTCCACCGCGTCGAGGCGCGGCCAGCGCGCTCCGGCGGCGGCGAGCACGCGGGCGCGGACGTCGCTTGCGGGCAGCACCGGCAGGCCCGACCCGGGCACGACGCGCGCAGGCTCGATCACATCCGCGCTGGGGCCGCGCGCCACGTTCGGACCGAGTGATGTTATGTTATCCGACAGGAACACCCGAAATCCCGGATCGCGCACCTGCAGCGCGATCAGGGGCCGATGGGGCGCGCCGCGCGTGTCGGGACCGGAGATCAGCACGTTGCCCAGCACGTCGACGCGGGTCGGCGCGGTGTTGATCTCGACGCCGCCGATACCAGGGTTGACGATGAGATTGTTGACGATCTCCACCTCGTCCCCTCTCCCGACCTGCGGATTTCGCGTACGGTTACTGTGAAAAAGGTTGCCATGGACAGAGACGCGGCGCGCGCCCCGGCTGATCAGGAGGCCCATGCCGCCGTCGTGTTTATTCAACCGCCCCAGACCCTCGGCGACGATGTTGTTCGAGAAGGTGACGTCGGAGACGTTGCCCCAGACCGAGGCGTTTTCGTCAGTGGCCCAGGCGAAGGAGCAACTGTCGATCACCACGCGCCGCGCCACCGCCCCGCGCCCGCCCACCGTCAGCGCGTCCCGCGCGGAAAGGTCCTGTCCCGGCCCGTCGCCGGGCCGTATCCGCATGCCCCGCACGATGGCGTCGTCGCCCACGATCCGGATGCGCGCGCCGACCACCACCACGCCGGCCCCCGGCGCGACCTGGCCCAGCAAGGTCAATCGGCCCCGGGCCGATATCTGGCTGCGCAGGGCGATCTCGCCCTCCACGGCGAAGATCACGATGCGCGGTCCGCTCAGCTGCTCCAGCGCCCACCGCAACGTGCCGGGTCCGGAGTCGGCAAGGCTCGTGACCGCCACGACCGGTCCGCCGCGGCCCCCCGGCGTCGTGGCGCCGAAGCCGGCCGCGCCCGGAAAGCTCGGCGTGGCGGCTGCGGCGGCTGCGGCGGCGCCGATCAGGGCCGCCATCAGCCCGGCGAACATCCCTGTCAGGCGCCCGCGCTGTTGCCCGTCGGCGCCGGTGCGCATAGTGAAGATTTAAGCGACGGGGCGTCTGTGCGACGGGCGGCGATGCCGAGCCGCTGGCGGGCAAACGACGATGAGGTTTGTGCGAAGACCGTCGCGATCATGACTGCGCGCCTGTCGCAGGCGTCAGGCCGATATCGAGCCCGTAGCGCCCGCGCAGCCAGTCGCGCGCGTCGGCGCGGTTGATGCGCACGTTGGCCCCGACGTTGCGCGTCGGCATGCCGGCGCCGATCCAGCGCTCGACGG
>Ga0100395_1003633_pt1 | contig 11222 bp, 9 predicted proteins | sample CryGeymeta201519_FD_81542 | JGI IMG/M metagenome (GOLD analysis project Ga0100395, IMG submission 81542) | Groundwater microbial communities from Crystal Geyser aquifers in Utah, USA - Crystal Geyser metaG 2015-19 | ecosystem: Environmental > Aquatic > Deep subsurface > Groundwater | place: USA... | reverse complement strand
GAATCTGATCCATTAAGAGAAACCGGGTATGCCAATTTTATGGGATATACCGCCAAGACCGGCTTAAACTTTAACATAGATGAGCACAATAACGTTTTTGCAAACGTAGGATATTTTTCTCGTGCTCCTATCTTTGATAATGTTTATGATTTTGGAAACAACAAATACCAAAATATTGAGAACGAAAAAATTCTTGGTATTGAAGCCGGGTACAACCTTAACACTCCAACTCTTGCAGTTATGGCTAATGGTTATTACACAAGTTGGAAAGATAAAGCTATCAGCCGTTCTGTAACAAACCCAACAACGGGAAACACTTTTTACTACAACTTAACAGGTGCCGCTCAATTACACGTTGGTGGTGAACTTCAAGCTATCTGGAAAGCAGCTAAAAAACTTGAAGTTGAAGGTTCTTTCTCCTATGCGCAAAATAAATTTAAAAACGATGTAACTGCAATTATTGCTCCTGAGGATGATCCAACTAAAGAAACGAAAGTTAATTCTTATGTAGATGGTTTATATGTTGGTGATTTTCCAATGACTAATGCTTCTCTGCAGTTTACTTATACAGAAAATCTTTCTAACGGAACTACTTTTTATTTCAATCCGATTTATAGTTTCCATGGAAGATTCTATTCCTCTTTCAATCCTGATCAAAGAACAAATATCAATGATAGATCACAGTCTTATAGATTACCTGACTATTATATTTTGGACTTACATGCAGGGTTTGATTTCCTCTTTACGGAAATGTTCTTCAAAAAGTTAAATGTCGGTTTACACATGTTCAATGCTCTTAACAATTTAGATTATATTGTTGACGGACAAGATGGCTCTGACCATTCAAAGAATACCGCACGGGTATTTATGGGAAGAAGTCGCTGGTATAATTTTAGTCTAACATTTGACTTTTAGTCCATTTCTTCACTCAAAGGCGAGGTTAACTCGCCTTTTTTTTTGAGCTATAAATGAAAATTCTCTCGCTCGATTACGAAAAATATTCACTGCAAAACGGTTTGGAAGTGATTCTTTATCAGGATGCTTCACTCCCGATCGCTGTAGTAAATCTATGGTATAACGTCGGTTCAAGTAGAGACCCGCAAAACAAAACCGGACTTGCGCATCTCTTTGAACACATGATGTTTCAAGGCTCGAAGCATGTTAAGAAGGGAGAGCATTTTAAATTTGTGCAAGACAGCGGCGGAACGTTAAATGCTTCAACAAGTTTTGACGTTACAAATTATTTTGAAAAAATTCCTTCTGATTATCTTGAAACCGCGTTGTGGCTGGAATCGGACAGGATGGGATTTTTTCTTGAAGCGTTGACTGACGAAACGCTCGCCAATCAAATTGAAGTAGTGAAAAATGAAAGGCTCGAACGTTATGATAATCAGCCATACGGTTTAACTTGGGAAAAAATATTTGGATTATTGTATGATGAGAAACATCCATATCACGCTCCAACTATTGGTTATATGAACCATATTTTATCGTACAACCAAAAAGATGTGGGCGAATTTTTCAACACCTATTATCAGCCGCGAAACACTTCAATTGTTGTGGCGGGAGATTTTGAAGCTGAAGAAGCAAAAGACCTGATTGAAAAATATTTCGGCGAAATCAATTCGACAAAAGAAGTATCTCAATTGTTTAGTCAAGATAAGGAACTGTCCGAATCAAAAAACGAAATTGTTTATGATGCAGTAAGTTTAGAAAAAATTCTTCTCGTTTGGAAAACCGAAAAAATATTTCATGAAAATAATTTCGCATTAGATATTTTGTCAGATATTTTAACCGGCTCAAAAAACGGGAGACTTCACAATATTTTAGTGCTTCGGCGTGAACTTGCCTTGCAAGTATCTGCTTTCCAATTTTCCGGAAAATATGGAGGCTTTTTTTGTGTAACCGCAACTGCAAAACCGGGCAAATCGTTAGATGAAATTAAAAAAATAATTCTCACAGAATTAGATAATCTTTTTAAACATGACATTACAACTGAAGAACTAACACGATCGAAGAACGGAATTAAAGCCAATTTTATATATGGAATGCAGAGTTTGGACTCGGTAGCAAATCAGTTAAACCATTACAATTTTTATTTGGGTGAGCCAAATTCATTTTCAAATGAGTTGAGTCTTTATGAAAAAGTAGAAAAAGAATCTGTGAAAAAATGTGAAGCATATTTCGACAAACCTCACGTTGACCTCCGCTTTGTGCCGAAAGATCAGGAAGGTAAATTATGATAATTGATAGAGCAACTCCTCCTCAAAGTAAAGAGCAAGCAGTCTTTCATCTTCCTCAAATTCAACAGATAACTTTGCCAAGCGGCTTGAGTGGGTTGTTTATTGAAAAAGCAAAACTGCCAATGGTTCAATTCATGTTTGTTGTTTCCACCGGAAGTGCAATGGATGCAGTAGGCAAAAGCGGACTGGCAAATCTGACCGCAATATTAATTGATGAGGGAGCGGGAGGTTTGAGCGCCCTTGAATTAAATAATCAATTTGAAATGCTTGGCTCTTCTATTCAGATTTCGATTAATCATGAGTTTATGTATTTCACTATTCTCTCGCTTGAAGAAAAATTTAGTGAAACGCTTTCATTATTGGGCAAAATTATCTCTCAGCCCCATTTTGAGCAAAATGAATTTCTGCGTGAAAAAAGTAAAGTGCAGGCACAACTTCTTAATCTTAAAAATGAACCGGACTCAATTGCGGATAGGATTTTTGAAGAAGAAGTTTTTGGTGCCAGCAGCAAACTCGGGCATCTAAATTTAGGGAAGGAGAAGGATGTTGAGTCTCTTTCTAATGACGACGTTAAAAACTTTTACCACTCGTTTATTGAAACGGGAATGGCTGGTTTTGTTTGTGCAGGTTCTTTAAAAGTGGATGAATTGAAAAATTTGATACAAAAGCATTTAGACAATCGTCAGGTAGGAAATAATTCTGATTCTCCGAAACTTCCTATCCCAGAAAAAAAACGTCGTCTTTATTTCGTTCATAAAAATAACGCACAGCAAACGGAAATAAGAATTGGGAATCTTTCCGGCAGACGCCGTGATACTGATTTTTATGCAAAGACAGTGATGAACACCATTTTGGGAGGACAATTCAACTCACGTATCAATTTTAAACTCCGTGAAAAGAAAGGGTTTACCTACGGTGCAACATCTTACTTTGCCTTTCGAAAAGAGTGCGGCTATTTTTTACTTACCACATCTGTTCAGTCGGAACATACTTTTGAGGCGCTTAAAGATATATTTTATGAATTAAAGCAGATTAAAAATGTGATAAGTACTGAAGAACTTGAAGCGGCAAAACTCTCAATTATCAGAAAATTTCCAAGTAATTTTGAAACATATTATCAGCTCGTATCAGGCTTAAACACTCTCTATACTTATGATTTACCTGCATCATATTTTAATGACTATCCCTCAAACATTAAAGCTATTACCATTGAGGATGCGTTAACTGCTGCAGGAGACAATATTAATGAGGAAGAGATGGTTGCTGTGCTTGTGGGGGATAAAACGGCGTTTAGAGACCTGGTTGGGGAATTTGGATTTGATGAAATTATAGAAATGAATGAGGAGGGGGAAAGACTTATTTCACTTTAAGATGCATTACCGCCGTGGAAGCGGCTATAAAGCGGATTCCTCTTTTCCTTACGATTTTTATTTTATCAATGGAAGCTAAGAAATAATCTGCCGGAAGGATCAATAATTTTATTTTCCCTTCCCCTAATTTTTCTATTTCTCCATAAAAACGTTTATCCATTTCATCCTCCTTCACATCTGCAAGATTTGTAAATGAATTTGAAGAATAGAGCATGTATTTCCGTTTCGTAAATTCATTCCTGATTTTATCATATACGGTTGAACTTAAAAGAGTTGACAGCGGATGCACGAAGAAAAAACTATTTCCCGGGTAATATCTTGATAAAGAATTTAATGCAAGTCTGTTTCTGATAAACGGAAACCTCTCAGCAAAAGTAAATTCCGAATTCGGACTTGAAGCTGTCAATTCAACTATATATTCCTTGCGCGCATTAAGAATAACTTTTGTGAATTCCACACTTTCTTTTTGTGGATGCAAAATGAGAGCAAAATTTTCCGGTATTCGCAATAATTTATTTATCTCTTCTTCCGTTAGTTGTTCATAATCAGTTAATGCAAATGCGAGTGAGCCATTATCCCGATGTAATGAAGTGTCCTGTATTATTTCTGAATAAAACTTTCTCTTTGCACCAGATGAAATTTCTAAAACGGATCTCCGATTTAATGCCGTCTCAATTGAAGAGATGGAAACATTTTTACCTTTGAAATTTCCGAAGACACTATGTAGAAAAACCGGAACCGGGACATCGTAGGGAAGTGTTAAGCGATAAATGGCAGTCAACGAATCTTCTTTTTTCTTTGGGGATTTTATTTTTTTCAAGTAGCCATCTCTTAAATAAAACTCTTCAGTACTTTTCAGAAAAAGAGAATGTATCTCTTTTGCAGATATTTCCATGTCGTCAGTTTTGATCTCCTTAGGAGTAAAAAAAGAAAGAAAAATATTAAAGATTAATAATAAAATTGCTAAACCGAATAAAAGAAAAAAAACTATGCGATATTTCCCAGTTCTAATTTTAGAGGAGAGTGAAGAAGTAGGAGAAATCATTTATGAGTAAACTCTGGTTTCCGTTTTTGCAAAAAAGCTGAAGTCCCTTCTTTGAAATCTTCAGTTCCGGTAGTTAAGGCAAAGAGAGAAGCTTCATAACTTTCGCCCTGGCTTTGGGGCAATTCTTTTACTGCCTGCATGGCTTTTAGTGCAAGCCTTACGGCTTGAGCAGGTTTACTTGCAATCTTTTGAGCAAGTTCTTTTGCCTTCGTTAAAAGTTCGTTTACCGGGTAAACATTATTTACTAAACCAAGTTTTAGAGCAGTTTGCGCATCAATAAAATCAGCGGTAAGAATATATTCAAGCGCTTTAGAAAAATTTATCAATCGTGTCAAACGCTGCGTACCGCCGTACCCGGGAATGAGTCCTAAATTTATTTCCGGCTGCCCGAACATAGCATTTTCGGAAGCCAACCTGACATGGCAGGCTAAAGAAAGTTCACAACCGCCGCCGAGTGCAAAGCCGTTTACCGCTGCAATGACTGGCTTTGAAAGATGTTCAATAAAAGAGAAAATCTTTTGTCCTTTTTCTGAAAAATCTTTGGCAGCTAATGGGGAGAGTTGGTTCAGTTCCGAAATGTCCGCTCCTGCAACAAAAGCCTTTTCGCCGCATCCTGTAAGAATTACTGTACGCACCGCTGCATTGTGTTCAATGAAAAGAAACGCTTCGTAGAGTTCATTCAATGTTTCTTTGTTTAATGCGTTCAGTTTTTCCGGGCGGTTTATGGTTACTGTTGCAACATTGTTCTCAAGGTCAACTAAAAGATTTTTGTAATTCATAATTTCACCTAAAAACTCACATATAATGGTAATCGTACTTTCATATCAAGCGAAAGATATTGATTATTTTGCAGATAATTATAAGAGGCAAGCATCTCAACTAAAAACATTGAAGCTCCTACACCGATACTGAAACCGAGTTTTGAACCTTCTTCTAAAAAATTGTTTTTCCCTGAAGAAACTTTAAACTGATGAAGTTTTTGAAAGACTGTCAGGTTTGCAGAAATTTCAATGTTCGGGAGAATGAGCACGATATTCTGCAAAATAGGTGAAAAATAATAACGAGCCCCGAAAGAAAGCGGTAATAAACTTGTAGAAAAATGTGAATAGGTTGAAGTTTGATAAAAACTTTGCGCTCCGGGGAATTGTTCGAAACCGACTTTGCCAAATAGAAAAATGGGGAGGTATTCATTGTTGGTATAAGCAATTTCTACGTTAAATCCATAGCCTAACATTGTTGTGCTATTGAAATCAAATGCCGGAAGCCGGGGACCAACGCCAACGGCAAGAAAAGTTCCCCTTGCTTTGTCCGATGCATGCTCTGTCGGTGCGAAAGTTAAAAGACAAATGGTTAGTATGATAAAATATTTTTTCATTGCTTAGAAATTTTTCTTGGTCAAATATAAGAAAAGAATTAATCTTTTGGTTTTTCCTTTTTAAAAAATAACACTAAGAGTCCGGATAACAGAAAATATACAGGAAAGACAAATGGGAGCATTTTTTTATTAATCTCGAAGAACCCATCCCACCCCGTGTACGTTTTAGCTAAAAATATGTGGAGTAAAGTTTGGGAATGACTTCCAAATAAAAGCAATCCCAGCCAAATTATTGTAAAAAAATAAAAACTGAAAGCCAGTACATTAGTTGGTTTTTTATAGATGAAGAGTGTTATGGCTAAAAGAACAACTAGATAACTTATAACGGGAAAAATATCAAAATTAATTTTCGGTAAAGCAAAGAATTCCGCTGAAAAGAAAAAAAAGAGTAAGATGAAATTAGGTATGATTTTCATTTTGAAAGAGAGCTCAACCATTTGAAGTAATGCGTAGAGAATTAAAAATTGCGGAAAATTCCAAATTAAATAAAGAGGGTAATCAACGATTGATGACAGTCCCAATTCGTAGAAATAATCAGGATCGCCTAAATCAATCTTACGTAAGATGAACAGTACGCCTACGATAACGATGGCTGGAATTGCAACTAAGAAAAGGTATTTATAAAATTTCACAAATGAAAAGGGGAGAAGATAATTCTTTAATGTTCCCACTTCATGAAAGAGAAGAAGAAAAATTCCGGAAATAAAAATAATTCCGTAGAACCTAAATCCGATTAGGAAAAAATAATTCGGAAGATCAAAATATCGCAGAGCAAAATTCGATCCGGAAAGGAGTAATAATAAAAGGAGATATAGTGAAACCGGAAGTTTTTTCAAGTCGAATTAGTCCCCGTGCTCAACCTGGTTTTGTTGTGCCTGTTTTTCTATTGAGACCCCCGCACCATGTTTGTAAACCATTTCACCTCCATGTTCACCGGTTTCGTAAACAAAAAAGCATCCAGTGAGAGCAAGAATAACGAAAGCGATCTTCATCTTAGTTGCGTGTACAACAAACTTATTTTTAATCTCAATATTGATTACAAAAAGAGTTCGGAGAATAAGTACACCAAAAAAATACCAGAGTGTGATAGATGCAAAAGTTTCATGTTCTTCTAAAAGATTTTTCCCGGCGCTGCTCCAATTTTTCCAGGTTTCTTCCGCCTGGTTTCCTGTTAGTACTGCGGCTAATGCTCCAAGTACTCCGAATATTAAAATAATGAAAGCTGCTTTAGTAAAAATGTCCTTCTTAAAAACTACACCGACTCCCTCTAAGAGAGTGTAAACAATTAAGAGAGCGATCGGGAAGTGAACTATCTTTGGATGCAAACTTGCAAAAAATTCCATGACTAATCCTTTTCTGAAGGTATAAGATAAATTTTATTGATGCTAAAATAAGAAAAAAAAATATGAGTAACTCACGTTACGCAAAAGTGAGAAATTATATTGTAAATCGAAGCGAAGATTCGATAAAATGCTTGTTTTTTACGAAGCTACCGCTTCGTATTACAAATTCTGCGTAAGGTGACTGAGTAAGCTACCTCAGCGCCTGCTAAGGTAAATTCGACCAAATCATACTCGTGATCTTTTGTTGCCCGTTTGTAGATAGAAATCGGAGGGCAAGATAAAGATTATGAGCGAGTTCAAAGCATTTCTTATTTATTTTACGTAAGGTGACTTATTGATTAAAAGTCCAAATCCACAAAAAAAAGTATGAGCAGCTCCATTCAACAAACAACTTATCCGCAGAGAATGCTGCCTCCGTTCACATTTAGAATTTCTCCATTTATATGCCGTGCTAAATCCGAAGCAAGAAAAAGAACCGGACCGGCAATGTCTTCAGCAGTTGCAATTCGTTGAACCGGGATTGCTTTTCGTTCTTTTTCTTTATAGGCTTCATCTGAAAAGACAGATGAAACCATTTCGGTATCAACCCAGCCGGGAGCCACACAATTTGTGTTGATGTTAAATTTCCCGAGTTCGGAAGCAAGCGATTTGGTGTAGGAAATTATTCCCCCTTTTGAAGCCGCGTAATGAGAATAAAAAGGTTCGCCGCGCTGTCCGGCGGTTGATGAAATGTTGATGATTCTGCCGAATTTATTTTTCTTCATCGAAGGAAGAACTTCTTTTGTAACTAAAAAAGTTGAGGTCAAATTTATTTGAATGGTAGCATTCCAATCTCCCAATGATATCTTATCCGCTTCGCCATATTTCCAGACGCCGGCATTGTTTATAAGAATATCTATTCTGCTAAATTTATTTAAAATAAAATTTACTTTTTCAATAATATCGGTTTCGGAATTGAAATCAATTTGAATAGGAAATGGTTTGTTTAGAGAAAATGAAGCGACTAATGCGTCGGCAGCCTTCAGGTTCTCCTTATAAGAAAAAACAATCGTTGCGCCTGCTTGATAAAATAATTTTACACAAGCAGCGCCAATTCCTCTTGAGCCACCGGTAATAAAAACAACTTTGTCTTGCAATGAAATCATTTTAATACTTAACTTTATATAAGAATAAACCTTTTGCGGAAACTGCTTCACCGGCAGTTTTTCTATCTTTAGCTTCTATGATTTTTGTCAATTCATCCATCGTTTTTTTTTCAGTGTGAAAAGCTAAAAGAGTTCCGACAATTGTTCTTACCATTCCGTGTAAAAAACGATTAGCTTCTATTCGGAAAATCGAAAATTCATTTAGAGTTCTCCATTGCGCAGAAATAATTGTACAAACTTTATTTTCCGTTTCCGCTTCATGCTTTGTAAATGAAGTATAATCTCTTTCTCCTATTAGCCATTTTGAAAGTTGATTGAGATAGGAAATATCGAGCGGTGAATAATAAAAACTTGTGAATCGCTTGAAAAAAGGAGTTTTTTTATTTGAAATGAAATAGAGATAGGTTCGACTTACTGCATCATACCGGGAGTGGAATGACGCGTCAACTTCTTCAATTTCAGTTACTGCAATATCATCTGGAATTGTATTGTTCAGTGAATACCGGAAACGGTATAAACCAAGTTTTTGTTCGCACGAAAAATTTGCGACTTGTCCTAATGCATGAACTCCGCTATCCGTTCTTCCGCTTCCGTTAAGCGAAATTTTTTCTCTTATCAATATTTCGATAGCGTCTTTCAACGTTTGTTGTACCGATGGCTGATTATTTTGGATTTGCCATCCGCAGTAGTTAGTCCCATCGTACTGAATATGTAATTTATAATTCGGCAACAAAATCCTACTAAATAATTTTTATTTGTTCAACTGATAAAACAAATATAGTGAGTTGCAAAATTATTTCAGCAGAATCATTTTTTTGTTTACCCAAAAAGCTCCTGATTTCATCTGATAAAAATATATCCCGGAAGAAAGCTTTGCACCGTTAAAAATTACTTTGTGCACTCCTGCCTGCATTTTTTCATTCACAAGCGTTGTAACTTCGTTTCCGAGAATATCAAAAACTTTTAATGTTACATAACTTTCAACCGCTAACTGCCAACTGATTACTGTTTCCGGGTTAAATGGATTTGGATAATTTTGTTCAAGCGCGTACTTATTTAATTGAAATTTGTTTGCGGTTATTCCGGTGAGAGTAAAATCAAAAGTGAAAAATTCATTTTGGTCAATGTTCCCATCATTATTCCCGGTTGGGATTTGAGAGACAAACGCTCCGTCATCCGAAGTACCATAAAGTCCAACTGCTAAGTATATTTTAGATGGCACGGTTCCAAATTCTTGTTGGAGATTTATTGTTCCTTCCAGAAAACTGTTTGCACCAATTCTAGTTGTTCCGCTTTGATCGTACCAACTACAATAATTGTTAGTACTTTCGTTTGCGATGTAGGCTGCCCAACTTCCAACGCTTCCTTGCTTTGCCCAGGGAGCCGCTTTCAAAGTAGTTGGATCAGCAGAAAGGAAAAGAAAAACATCTTTCCCTTGATCCTTTGCTGATTCTGTTGCGACATAAAGTTCTGTTCCGTTCCAATCAAGGTGGAGTTTTGCACTACTATTTTGCGCAACAATTTTCGCACTTGTATCGAGCGCACCGTCAATGATAAAAGTTGAAGGTGTCTGCGAACTATCATTTAAACTAATTTTATAATCTTTTCCGCTGTTATTATCCCAGGTGTTATCTGCATAATGAATAACAAAATTTATTTCATCAACGATTTGCAACGGATCGTTGAACGGTCCAATATTTATGTTTACAATCCCGGCGCTGTCAGTTGGCACGAACGGTGTTTCAACCGACTGTCCACCAGTGAACACAGTTGTTCCTTCCGGCCAATATTTGCTGTACGGCTCCTTAAATCCATTTACTCCCCAATGCAGTTTTGCTCCTTGATTTGCGCCGGTAAGAGTAATTGAGATCGTATCATCTTTTTTAGGATTATTTGGATGCCAGGCAAGAGAAGAATTTCCCGGAGTAGTTCCTGTTCCATCACCAACCCAAACATGTTTGATATCGCTTTTAGCTATATTATTATTGCTGTCATCAGCTTCGATGTAATAATCAAGTAAAAAGTTTTTGAATCCTTTTATTTCCGCAGAATACTCTTTTGCTTTTACAATCGGAGCCGGAGAAGTTCTTGATGAAATAGTTTTTGCTGCCATTTCAATTTCTTGCCAAGCTGAAACTTCGTCACCTTCAGAATATTTTTCATTTTGATTTGAAGTTGATGGATTTATTCCATCATTATCCGTTCTAAATTTGAGAGTGACTGATTTTAATCCGCTAATATCATAAACATAACTCCAAACTTTAAAATCAGATGATTGAGAAATTAGCCATTCAGTTCCTCCGGGATTATAAGGTTCGCGTTGAGGAGTGAAAATTGTCGGTGGAGTTAAATCAGAAGCTGATTTAACAAAACTTTGAACAGACTGAACTGCAAGATTAGCGGCGCGTGCAGGGTGTGAGTCCCAAATACCATCAATCGAACCATCCCAATACCAATAATCACTTGCTTCACCGGCGAGTAAATATTTCCAGGCTTGAATAGATGCAGCGTCAGTTGCATTAATTTGATTTGCTGTTTGGACATAATTTTTTGCGGCAGTAATAACGCCCCAGCTATTATGATCAGGACTGTAACCATCGTTTCCGGGATCGCCGAGCCATTTTTTAAATTCCGGATCGCCATTATCTGCGCCGCTCCAGCTTCCGTCTTCAACATGAATGACATCATTTTGATCCTGTGG
>Ga0100395_1003632_pt1 | contig 11222 bp, 8 predicted proteins | sample CryGeymeta201519_FD_81542 | JGI IMG/M metagenome (GOLD analysis project Ga0100395, IMG submission 81542) | Groundwater microbial communities from Crystal Geyser aquifers in Utah, USA - Crystal Geyser metaG 2015-19 | ecosystem: Environmental > Aquatic > Deep subsurface > Groundwater | place: USA... | reverse complement strand
TTATATTTAATTCGTCTTTTATCAGGTCGAGTAGATTTTCCTCGATTTTTAATTTTTGACTTTTAATTTTTAATTTTCCCAATGGCTGTCTAACTTTAATCCCTGCTTTTTTTCTTAAACTATGCCCTAACTCGCAAATTTTTCTAACACTCTTCATTTTTGCTTCAAGTTTTTTATCAATTAATTTTTTATCTGCTTTCGGCCATTTTTCTAAATGAACTGACTCTAACATTTTTTCTGTTTTTAAAAAAGAAAACATTTTCTCAATTAAAAATGGCATAAAAGGAGCAATTAATTTTGAAAGAGTTAAAAGTATAAAATACAAGGTTCTGATAGCTTCCGCGTCTTTGTCGATTCGATGAAATCTCTCTCGACTTCTTCTGATATACCATAAAGACAGGTCAACGGTGAAAAACTTCTCTATGCTCAAAGAGGCGTCCATCGCGTCATATTTGTCTAAACTTTCTGTCACTTTAAGGATTAAACTATTTAAACAAGAAATAATCCATCTATCTAAAATATTTTTTGCGAGAGTTTTAATTTTTAACTTATCTAATTCTTTTTTAATAACATAAGTATTAAAAAAAGTATAACTATTGAGTAAAGTTAAAAGCTTTCTTTTGTTTTCTTCGGCTATTTTATATCCAAATCTTAAATTATAAACAGGATTTTGTTTGACGTACATCCAACGCATCACATCTGCTCCAATTTTTTCAGCTGCTTCGTCAAACCAGATAGCGTTTCCCTTAGATTTATGCATTTCTTCCCCTTTTTCATCAACTATTAAAGCGTGACCAAAAATTGTTTTAACCGGCGGTCTATTTTCTAAAACTTGACTCATGGCTAATATAGCATAGAACCAATTACGAAATTGACCTGGAAAGCACTCGCAAATAAATTCAGCCGGAAACCATTTTTTCCAAAAGTTTTTATCTTTAAAATAACTCATGGTTGAAAAAGGAACTATACCAGCATCAAGCCAAGGGTTACCGACGTCAGGAATCCGAGAAATAACTGCTTGACATTTCGGGCATTTTATTTTTACCTTATCTATCCAAGGTCGATGAGGAGAATGTCCTTCAAATTTTTTCCAGCCCTCAACTGATTTTTCTTTTAATTCCTCTTTAGAACCGATCACTGTAAAATAACCGCAAGAAAAACATTCATAAATTGGTAAAGCCAAGCCCCAATAGCGTTTTTTAGAGATTAACCAGTCACGCATATTATTCAACCAGTCTATTTCTCTCTCAAGACCAAAAGAAGGAAGCCAATTTATTTTTTGAGCTGATTCTATTAAAGGTTTTCTTATTTTGTCCATCGAGATATACCATTCATTGACTAGCCGGAAAATAAGCTGGCTATCACAACGCCAACAAAGAGGATAATTATGTTTATAATCTTCTATTTTAAAGACCCTTTCTTTTTTCTTTAAATTTTCAAAGATTAAGTCATTTACCTCGGTCACTAATTTGCCGCTCAAAAAACCAAAAGAATTTTTGTATCTACTTTCTTCATTAGTAGGATCAATAATCGGCAGCCATTTTTTTTTGCCCAATTGAAAGTCTTCTACTCCACAGCCAGGGGCAAGATGAACGATACCCGTCCCCTCTTCAGCCATTACTTCGTCCCAAACCAAGACAGGGTAACCATCTTTTATATTTTCTTTAACAGCTGGTAGCTCATCAAACAATCCTTTGTATTTCAAACCTTCTAATTCTTTGCCCTTAAAGGTTTTTAATATTTTCCCGGGAATCAAATCTGCTACTTTGTCTTTCAGGAGGATATAATTTCCCTCTTCCCTTTGAACTTCAGCATAAATCAACTCTGGATGAACAGCAATCGCTACGTTTGCTGGCAGCGTCCAGGGTGTTGTCGTCCAAACAAGAAAAAAAGTGTTTTTTCTAGCCAGAAGAGGCAATTTAAAAAAGATTGCCTTATGAACCACCTCTTGATAGCCGCCTTCTAAGATTTCGTGCTGGCTAATGGCCGTGCCACAACGAGGACACCAGGGAACAACGTCTCTCCCTTTGTATAAATAACCATTTAAATAACATTTTTTTAAAAAAGACCAAATGGCATAATTATTCTCGTCTGACATGGTATAATAAGAATTTGGCCAATCCATCCATTGCCCTAAACGAATTGATTGTTCAGTTTGAATTTTCGAATATTTTTTGACCCTTTCTTTACATTTTTCCACAAATTTATCTATCCCATATTTCTCAATGTCCTTTTTGGTTGTAAAACCTAACTCTTTTTCTACTTCTACTTCAACCCAAAGACCCTGACAATCGAAACCATTCTGAAACCGCTCGTCAAATCCTTGCATCGCCTTGTAACGTCCAAATAAATCTTTATAGGTTCTACCCCAGGCATGATGGATTCCCATTGGATTGTTGGCAGTTATTGGACCATCTAAAAATGACCAGCGCTTTTTGCCTTGGTTTTTTTTTCTCAGTTTCTCAAAAATTTTATTTTTTTTCCAAAACTTTAAGACTTCTTCTTCGTTTTTCGGAAAATCATACATACATTATAATTAACTTACAACTTACAATTAATTAACTTATAACTTACAACTATTTATCGGATTTCTCCCTGCCAATTGATTAAAGCATCAGCCAGATGGCTATCAATTTGATCTATTTCTCCCTGAATTTTTTCAAGCGTAAATTCATCCTGAGCAGTATAATCAATTTTTGAAGTAAAAGGTATCACCTTGTTTACATCTGTTGCTTCAGGTTTAACCGTGATTTCTACTTTTGCCTCAAGTAGAGAATATGATTCACCTTGATAAGAATCAAGACGGTCAACTTGCCAAGAAATTTCTCTTGTCTCCTCATTGTAAAAAATAGAACCAGTGCTTGCTTCTTTGATGTTTAGCCAAGTTATTTTCGGGCTTAAAATTGTTTTAACGACTAAATCTTTAATTGGATTAGAAGTATTTTTTAATCTGAAAAATAACCAAACTTTTGTTTCTTCACCAACTCTAAAAGGTAAAGGTCCTTCGCCAATCGGGACAGGTAAATAATCGTCACTATAATATCTTGATTCAGCTGTTAATTTAAGATTAGTCCTAATTTTAATGGTTGTTTCTTTTTCTCCTAAATTTATTCTTTCTTTTTTCTCTAATAAATTATCTGGCAGATAATCAGAGGAAGCTTTTAAAACAATTTTACCCTCTTTAATTCTTTCGGCCGCTGCGCTAAGTTTGTCTTTTAGAAATAAATTAAAATCAACTTGGCCAGATGTTTTGGCTTTAATGTTTAAAAAATCAGAGTTGGTTTCTTTATCAAAAATGACCTCTTTATCGCTTGGCTCAAGAGATAATTTTATTTTTTCTAAATTAAGCGGGCTTAAATCACTCAACGCCAATTTTATTCTAAAATTTTTTAAATCTACCTCGCTATTATTTTGATAAAGGATGCTCACTGGTACCATTTCCCCCCAACTGTAAATCATCTCTTCTCCTTCTTTATTATTTATTTTGATATTTAAAGAAACGTCAGGTTTTTCAACTAAAATCTGCTCGTCTATTTTGCTTAAAGAAAAAGATTGACCTCCGTTATTTCCCGTGGCCACAAATTCTAAATTAGTCTGGCCTATTTCACCTTTAGAGACCGCTTTTACCGTCTCTTTTTTTTCTTCTTGAGGCAATAATTTATCAATTTGCCAAATAGTCTTCTCTCCTTCTTTTTTAAGAGATTCGTTCTCTTTAAAAATTAGATTATCCGGTAAAATAACTTTTAGATTTGAAAATTCTTTTGTTGCTAAATTTTTTGCAGAAAGCCCTACGTCTATCTCTTGACCTAAGTTGATTTTGGAAGGAAAAGAAACGGTCAACTGAATTGATGGCTCTAAGGTGTAGGAGAAAGAAAATTTCTTTTCAAAGAGAGGGTTAAAGCCGACCAAGTTAAAAGAAAGAGAACCATTAATAAATTGCTTGTCTTGAGGCTGACTAAAATTTTGAGCCTTAAAAACAATTTCTTTCATTTCGCCTTTCTCAATTTCTTTCAAAAACCAAATATATCCTTTCTCTATCTTTTGGTTAAAATTTAACGAAGAATCGGTCAATAAAAAGTCTGGCGGCGTTTCTATTTTTATTTCTATGTTTTCAAGAGCGTAATCTTCTCGATTAGCAATTTTAATAGTAAGTTGAACTTCTTCCCCAATTTTTGCCTTTGAAGATCCCTCAAGCCAAAAATCAACTTTTACTTCTTCAAAATTCTTTTGATTAATAACACCCTTTTTATTAGGGCTCCAATAAGAAATATAAATCAAAGAAAGTAATAAAGCCAAAAGAATAAAAAATATAATTATTGTTTTCTTTTTTTTTCTTTTTGGTCTTTCTAATTTAGATTCTCTGAAAAAAGACATAATTTTATTTTACCGACTTTTAAAAATTTGTAAAGTCGGAATAAAATGCTATAATTAAATTACCTTAGTCTTAATTTTAAATAGTAAATTTAATTTCAAGGTTCCTGAGCGAAGTCCCACTAAGCGGGACGAAGCGAAGGGTTCTTATAATTCTATTATGCCTTTACTTGTTACAAATAAAAAAGCCTATCACGACTATGAAATTTTAGAAATTGCTGAGGCAGGCATTGTTTTAACTGGTCCAGAAGTAAAATCAGTCAAATTAGGTCAAGTTAGTCTAACTGGTGGCTATTCAACTGTTGATAAAAACAATGAAGTTTGGTTAAATAATATTCATATTGCTCCTTATAAACCAGCTTCAGGAATACAAACAGATTATAACCCCTTAAGAAGCAGAAAACTTTTATTAAAAAAAAAGGAGATCTCTTCTTTAATCGGAAAAATTAATATTAAAGGGTACACCCTTATTCCTTTAAAAATATACACTAAAAATAAGTTTATTAAAGTGGAAATCGGCTTATGTCGAGGAAAAAAGAAATGGGATAAAAAAGAAGAAATTAAAAAAAGAGAAGAAAAAAAGAAAATTAGAGAAATGCTAAAATATCAATAGTTTTGATAGCTCCTCATAAATATTGTTCAATAGGAGATTCAAGGTTCTGCGAGCGAAGCGAGCAGGTTCTTATAATTAAACTACCTTAAAAATATATAGAAGTTTAATTTCAAGGTTCTGCGAGCGAAGCGAGCAGGTTCTTATATTGACAAATATATTCTTTAACTTTATAATATAATATAGTTGGGGGTGAAAGGCTTCGACAAAAAGTTCAAGATAAAAGTTGCTTTTCGCACAAGAGTTAAGCGTTGTTCTCTTAAAATCATAAATGCCAATTTATTTGAAGGACAGAAGACACTTCGCGTGTCTCAACTAGTCCCTGTTATGGCTTAAAGCTATAACCATCAGAGCTACAACTCCTGCTAGTAGTATCCTGGTGTTATTTGGCAGGATAAGCAAACACTGTTAAGTCCTAATTTGTTTGTCGAAAATAAAGGACTTTGGTTATAAAAATTTGTTTGATTTTTGTCTTATAACCGAGAAATAAATCAAACTATTAAAAGTAGACGCTTTTATCAATACTTTTTGGACGGGAGTTCAATCTCCCCACCTCCACCATCCAAAACGCATTATAAATTTTAAATTTAACTAATTTTTGATTTTATTAAGTACTATCGGTTCAACAATAACATTACTGCCAGAGAACTTCGTTTAGTTGACAAAGAAGGTAAATACTTGGGTGTTTTCTCAAGAGACGAAGCTTTAAAAATGGCTGAGGAAAAAGGACTTGATCTGATTGAAATTGATCCGAAAGCAAATCCACCAGTAGCCAAAATTACTGACTTTGGTCAATTCAAATACGAACAACGAAAAAAAGAAAGAAAACAAAAGACAGAAAAACTTAATGAAACAAAAACTATTTGGATTAGTCTAAAAATCGGTCGACATGACCTTGAATACAAAAAAGCTCAAATAGAAAAATTTCTGACCAAAAAAAAGAAGGTCAAAATTGAAATTACTTTAAAAGGTCGAGAAAAGGCTCATTTTGATTTAGCTTCTCAGCTCTTAGAAAACTTAATCAAAGATTTAGCCAACAAAGGAAAAATAGATGAGTCTCCAAAAAAACAAGGAAATAAAATTTTTGCTTTAATTAATCCTCTTTAAATGATGTCTACAACTTCTATTCTAAAAAGATTCAAAATAACCAAGGGGGGGAAATTTTTGCATAAATATTGCGGGCAAGATCATTTTAATGCAAAAGATTCGACTAAAAAAATCAAAAACAAAAGGAAAGAAAAAGAAATTTCGAAAACTTTTAGAAAAATTTTAAAAAATAGTTTATGAGAGTAAAAAGAGGCAAAGCGCATCTTAAAAGAAGAAAACATCTTTTAAAAAGAGTTAAAGGATTTAAATGGGGCAGAAAAAGTAAAATTAAATTAGCCAAGGCTGCTATTTTTAAAGCCGGCGAGCATGCTTTTGCTGACAGAAGGAGAAAAAAGAGAGAATTTAGAACTCTTTGGCAAATTAAAATCAACGCCGCTTGTCGAGAGAAAGGGATAAACTATTCTCAATTTATTCACAAATTAAAAATAAATAAAATTGGGCTTAATAGAAAAATTTTAGCTGATTTAGCAGAAAACCAACCTGAAATTTTTAATAAAATTTTAGAAGAAACTAAATAAATTATGTTTGAAAAAAACTCATCTCAAAAGAACAGAAGTATCGAGAAATCTAAAATTCCTACCTCTGAAACAGAGAATAAGGAGCAGGAAGAGCGCAGGTCTATTCTCAAAACAAATTTGGAGTTGATGATGGGTGATAAAAGAAACCAGATGATGGGTGCATTAATAAGGGAAAGTGTGGGAGGAAACGCCGGAAAATATAAAGAGTTCCCCTGTGCAGCAGTAAATTTTTACTATGATAAAAATACAGGCGAAATATCAAAATTTACAAATTATCCGAATGAAAACAAAGATTTAGTTAGCGGCACCTTTAAGATACCGGTAGAAATGTCTTCAGGAAGTCCATTTTTTAAGATAATTGAAAAATATCTTAGTCCGGAAAGTTCTAAGAAGGCAATGGAAAATTTAAAAGGAAGTATAGATTTGTATAATCAGAAAAATGTTTTAGAACAAGAAAAAATCACTTCAAAGCATTTAGCGGAAGCAATTAGTTATCGAGTGAAATTAGAGGAAGGGCTGATATAACACTGTTTCAAATCACAAAATTTATTAAACGATCTTGAACAAAGATAGTTTTTGTAATTTGTTTATTTTCTAAAAATTTCTGAATTTGGGGGCTCTGAAAAGCACATTTTTCTATCTCCTCTTTTAAAGCTCCTCTTTTAATAGTTATTTTATCTCTTAATTTACCATTGACCTGAATGATAATCTCTACTTCTTCTGATTTAGTTAATTCTCCGCGATAAACTGGCCACTTCTCTTCAAAAATGCTTTGAGATTCTTTTAATTTGGAGTGAATTCGGTGCCAAAGTTCTTCAGCTAAATGTGGAGCGAAAGGACAAAGCAAAAGAAGTAAAACTTCTAAATCTTTTGAATTTTTTTCTCGCTCTAAGCTGTTTGCATACTCCATCAAACTGGAGATGGCTGTATTAAATTTAAAATTTAAAATATCTTCAGTCACTTTTTTAATTGTTCGATGTCTAATTCTTTCTAAAGAATTATTTTTTCCACCTTCAGTAGATCCACCGTAGCCTTTAGCGGAGGCGGATAACCCTCTTTCAATAACTATTTTTTTTACTCTTTCTAAAAATCTCCTGACACCCTCAATGCTCTTGGCGCTCCAAGGAATGGCTCCTTCGAAAGGACCCATAAACATTTCATAAACGCGTAAAACATCAGCTCCATATTTTTTAACTATTTCATCAGGATTAATTACGTTTCCTCGCGATTTAGACATTTTTTCTCCATCCTCTCCCAAAACCATGCCCTGATTTCTTAATTTTAAAAATGGCTCCGGGAAAGAAACAGCACCGATGTCATAAAGAAACTTATGCCAAAATCTGGCGTAGAGCAAATGAAGCACTGCGTGCTCAGCGCCGCCAACATATAAATCAACTGGTTGCCAATATTTTTCTTTCTTTTTACTAATCAATTCTTTTTTGTTCTTCGGATCAGCATAACGTAAATAATACCAGCAAGAACCAGCCCATTGAGGCATAGTATTTGTTTCTCGGCGAGATTTAGCGCCACATTTCGGACAACGAGTTTTAACCCATTTTTTAATATTGGCCAAAGGTGATTCACCAGTGCCGGTTGGTTTATAGGCTTTGACTTTAGGTAAAACTAAGGGCAAATCCTTTTCTTTTAAAGCAATCCAACCAGGATTCAACAATTCACCCCGACTAAACGCAGATTGACGCTGACTAAACGCAGATTGACGCTGACTATCTGCGTTGATCTGCTCCTTATCTGCGTTGATCTGCGCTTCGATCTGCGCCGCGCAGTGTTCGCAGAACACAAGCGGAATCGGTTCTCCCCAATAACGCTGTCTGGAAAAAACCCAATCCCTAAATTTATAATTCACCATTTTTTTGCCTAAACTTTTCGAACTTAACCATTTAGTCAGTTCCTCCCGACCCTTTTCCGAGAGTAGGTCAGAAAAATTTCCTGAGTTTATCAAAACTCCCTCTCCTTCATAAGCTTCAAGTATTTTTCCTTTTTCGTCTCTTTCTGGACCTTGATTTAAAGATTTAATTACTTCTTTAATGGACAAATTATACTTAATCGCAAAGTCATAATCACGCTGGTCATGAGCAGGCACCACCATCACAGCCCCACCACCATAACTGCCAATCACATAATCACCAGCCCAAACCGGAATTTTTTCTCCATTGACCGGATTAATTGCTTTAATCCCTTTCAACTCAACCCCTGTTTTCTCTTTTTGCAATTCTGTTCTTTCCAACTCCGATTTTTTTTCTGCTTCACTTAAATATTTTTCTACTTCAGTCCAATTTGAAATTTGTGATTTTAAATCTGAAATTATTTTATGTTCCGGCGCGACAACTACTGCCACCACGCCAAAAATAGTGTCTATTCTCGTGGTAAAAACAGAAATTGTCTGCCTGCCGGCAGGCACGGCACCAAGGGTGGAAAATTTTACTTCAGTCCCTTCTGATTTACCAATCCAGTTTCTTTGCATTAGTTTAATCGGTTCAGGCCAATCAAGGTCGTTAAGTCCTTTAAGAAGCCGCTCAGCATAAACAGTGATTTTCAACATCCACTGTTTCATTTTTTTTCTGATCACTTCTGTTTTACAACGATCACATTTACCAGAGATTACTTCCTCGTTAGCCAAGCCAGTTTTACAAGACGGACACCAATTAATTGGCGTATCAGCTAGATAAGCTAAGCCATGTTCAAACATCTTTAAAAAAATCCACTGCGTCCATTTGTAATATTCTGGATCAATAGTACTAATTTCTCTTGACCAGTCATAAGCGAAACCTAAAGATTTAAGCTGTTTTTTAAAATGTTTTATATTTCTTTTGGTGATGACAGCTGGTTGAACGCCTGTTTTAATCGCATAGTTTTCAGCTGGTAAACCAAAGGCGTCCCAGCCCATCGGCTGCAACACGTTATACCCTCTCATTTTTAAATAACGATAAATAATATCCGTGGCTATATAGCTTCGCGGATGACCAACATGTAGCCCTTCTCCAGAAGGATAGGGGAACATGTCCAGAATATAATACTTTGGTTTTTTAAGGAAATCTTTCGCTTGATAAAGCTTGTTCTTCTCCCAAATCTTCTGCCATTTTTTTTCAGTACTCAAAAAATTACTCTGTTTTTGTTTTTTAGCCATAATAATTATATTATAACAAAAAAAATTTCATTAGGCAATAATGATAATTCGGAGACCGGGTCTCCGAGAGTTGTTAGTTATCAGTTGTTCAGTCTTAGTAGATATAACCTATAATTTTTGAATCGTCTAAATCAAACGTTCTCGTTGTTTTGATCCATGGTCCTTTAAAATTCATTTCAGAAAAAGTGACGGCCGTCTCATTAAAAGATTCCACGTAACCAACATGGCCGTAACGACGAGCAGCCCAACCTGTTTCGCGCAAAGAAATAATAGCTCCTTTAGCAGGAGTATTGCCAGTCTGAAAACCCATTTTTCTCGCATTAGCCAACCAAGTTTTAGCATGGCCAGTCCAAGGGATACAACGTCGACTAGCGACATACCACGTGCATTGACCTCTCACAAAGGTGTGGCAATTATCACCCGTTGGTCTAGAATAAGCATAAGATTTTGCAGTCTTCTTCGGCTTAACAACTGGCGGAGACGGAACATAAGGCTTTCGACCATGAGGAAGAATCAATTCATCACCAACAAAAATATCTGAAGCATCAGCCAAATTATTAAATTCAATAATATCATCAACCGTACTTTTATATTTTTTGGCAACCGCTCCTAATGTTTCTCCCTTTCTAACTTGATGAGTTAAGCCATCAACTGGTAAAATCTTTAAAGCTTGCCCAGGCTTGATAATTGACCTTAAAGTTAAATTATTTTCCCATAAAAGCGAATCAATGGCTAAACCAAATTTATCAGCAATTAAATAGAGAGTGTCACCACTTTGAACATTATAAATCTCTGTCTCTGTTCTGGTCAAAGGCTGCGAAAGGTCAATCTCTTTTTCCGGAACCATTAAAATCCCTTCAGTTGTCAAAGAGAAAGCCCCGGACTCCTCCTGCGCTTCGTCTTCTCTCGCAAGCGAGGCAATATGAAAAGAGGGTTCTTTTTGGTTATTTAAAGAAATCAAATGGATATTTTGATTCAGTGAAAAACTCATTTTTTGATAATTAATCGCCTTGGCCAATAAGCTTTGCTGATTAAGCCCTGTTTCAAAAAAAGAAAAAAAAGTGATAAAAATAAAAAGGAGGACAAAAAGCCCCCATTTGCTGCTCAATAAAAATTTACTAGTTAAAACAACTCTCCCCTTTAAATAATGACCGATAAATAATAAACTAAAAAGAACCCTTTTTAAAAATCGATCTGAAAAGCTTGATTTTAAGCCTGCTTCAGCTCCTTTGGATTCGGCTTTTTTTGAATTAACGCCTAAAATTTCCATAAGTTCATTATACCTCAACCCTTTATTCTGTCAACACCATGCGTTATTTAACAAGGGTTAGCCAATTTAAATATTTTTTTTCTTCTCCGTGAATAATTTTTCGGTATAAATCTCTAATTTGACTAGTTATTTTTCCTATTTTGCCATTATTAATTATTGTCTTGTCAATTTGACCAATTGGACAAATTTCCGCGGCTGTGC
>Ga0100395_1003631_pt1 | contig 11224 bp, 6 predicted proteins | sample CryGeymeta201519_FD_81542 | JGI IMG/M metagenome (GOLD analysis project Ga0100395, IMG submission 81542) | Groundwater microbial communities from Crystal Geyser aquifers in Utah, USA - Crystal Geyser metaG 2015-19 | ecosystem: Environmental > Aquatic > Deep subsurface > Groundwater | place: USA... | reverse complement strand
GAAGCGGCGTGCAAGTCCGTGGTGGGAGGTCGTATGAAACGTAGCGGCATGCTTTGGCGCAAGGACAGCGCCGAGCCTCTCCTGCATCTGCGCGCGGAATTCAAGAGCGGGCGCTGGGACCAGGAATGGCAACAGATGCGTGTGGCCGCCTAATCCCTGACATCAGAATGGATTATGCACACCCCAATTGGCACCCGAGAGATCAGACTTGGTGCCGACTCCACGGGGATGCACGCCGTTTCCGCGGGGTTGGGCGTAATCTCCGCCTAACCCCGCGGAACCCTTGGCCAGGGCCGCGGTGATCGCCGAGATTCAGGAAAACATCTCCCCCCGTCTCTCACGCACCCATTTGCGTGACAAAACCGGAGCTGTATCCCCCGCGGAAGGCCCCAAATACCTCGCACCTGCCACCTGGCACCCCGCACCTGCCGCTCGCCACTCACTTTCGAATCTCCACGCTCGCCAACCCCCAGTTCTTCGCGCCTTCGGCAGGCTCGATAGCGAGTGTGAGTCCCTCGTTGCCAACGGTCGTCTGCAGGTCGAGGTGGGACGATTTGCCGGTGTCCGGTTGAGGGATCGTGTAGCTCTTGCCGTCCTGAAGGGTGATGCGCGCCGGGCCGGGGTTGACCTGACCGATGAGCGGCGTGCTGGCGAGGAGCGAGGGCGCGACCAGCGTCACCTGGTACGCTCCGGGTGGCAGAGCGACCTTGAACTCGGAGCGACCGGTCCCGACAATCATGGTGTTCTCCGCGCCGGTGAAGTCGCCTTTCCACTCGAAATGTCGCGTGCCGCTGGTAAAAGGATCGGTGGGCAGCTCGCCCCAGCCGAAGGTCACATGCGCGGAGGGAAGAGGGGAAAACGCCGGTTGATCCTCGGGGGTCACCGCCAGATAGCGCAACGTAAGAGCGCGGGCGTAAACAACCTGATGCCGCCACAGCCCTTTGCCCGGCGCGGTCTGGATCGTGATATCCAGACCTTTGTCGTCGGCGCGTCCCCACAGGGCGACCCGCTCGAACTGAGTTCCATCCGGGGAAAGGGTTCGACTGGAAAGCGTCCACGGCGCGGCCGCTGGTTGGCCGTTGACCACCACTTCGGCGAGGCCGTTGCCGCTTCCACTGGCTTCGAGGTCCACACGATACGAACCGGCGGGAACCTTCACGTGGTAAGTGGCAGGGCCGCTGAGGGTGACGAGAGTGCCCGAAGGTGTCACATATTGCTTGGCTTCAAGCCATCCCTCTCCCTCGGGGGTATTGTTCACGAGATCGCACTGGATGGTCTTCGCATTAGCAGTTTGGGGCGAATCGGACTCCAGCGAAGCGGCGAGGACCACAAGCCGATGTCCTTTGCCGGTGTCGGTCAGCTCAACGCTGTCGAGTTGGGTGGCTTGCAGCGGGACCTCCAGCAGATTCAGCAGCGTCGTCCGGCCATCCCATTGACTCGAAACCTTGAACGCCCGCACGAGGCTCGCCTTCTTCGAGAATCCCCAGAAGTGCCAGTTCTCGTAGGCGTCGAGGTTGCGCAGCGGCTGCTTCTCGTTCTTGCCGTCAGCGTAGTGCAGCGTCAGTTCGGCGCCGACCTCGCGATCGAAGGGCGCGTTGTCGGCAATCATTCCGAGCAGGAAGAGACGCTTGCCCTGCGCTTTGACGGGAAGGGAAACCGTCTCCTTGTCATGCAACACGATGACCGACTTCCCGTTGTTGGCGCTGGGATGCAGCAGATCGAAGGGCACGCCGGAGAACTCCATCCGTCCACCCCACGGCAGACCATAGACATAGCTGCCTTCTTCCCGCACGGTGAAGTCGCTGCGCAGAACGACCGGATACACACTCGGCGCACGCACGGGATAGCACCCCGGCTCCACCTCGCCCCAGTTGAGGAAATCGAAATGGAGAGACTTGCCTGCCACGGGTGGATCACCGGTGAGAGGTTGCCCGTAGCAACGAAGCTCGTTCCAGGGATTGGAGTTTGCCGCGGCGCGGAGATCCACCGCTGCGATCTTTGCACGGTCTGCTCCCTTGACCTGCGCGCCCGTCCATCCCCAGTCCCATGCCTCGCCGCCGTTCTTCAGTCGAGGAGGAGAGTCGAGCAGGTCGCTTTCCGTCTTCCCCGTCTCCGCCGCGATGGACAGGAGATAGGGGAAGACGCCGGGACCCTCATACTGTCCGTAGATGTTGTTTGTGCACCTCTTCGTGAGAGCGGCAAGCTCCTCGAAATCCATCTCTCGCAACGGCTTCTTGAAGACCTTGTCCGGATAAAACTCCTGCAACCGGGGAAAGACGTAAGGACCCCACATGGAATAGTGAAGCTTCAGTCCGTCGAGGAAAGTCGTGTCCTTCGAGTAGCGATAGGCATACCCAAACTGGAGAGACCCCAGACCCAGATCGAGAGACTGAACTCGTTTCCGCGCCGCGGTCACCCAGTAGTCGCGCATCTCCGCATCGTCGCTGTAGGTGAGGTAGGTCAGCAGCGAGGGATGCTGAATCGTGGAGCAACGGAAATGAGGATGGTCGAGCTTGCCCGAATCGCCCATCTGGAAACCGTAGTAACTGGATCGGACCGTTTGCTTCGCTTCTTCCCAGAGGGCGTTGTCTCCGGTCACCGATGCAAGCCGAGTTAGAGACTCGCCAACGTACTCATCCTCGCTCCCGCCGCCCTTGCGGTGGAAGTTCGCGTATTCCTTGAACACGTCGAGACACCGCAAGTCTCCGGTCAACAGATACATGTCCATCGCGCCGAACGAGGCGGTGCCGTAGCCGGAAAGATAGTTACCCCAGTGTTGCTCGTCATGCCGATGTCCACCGCCGACGTTCGCTGGCTCTTCGTCGTAGTGAACGGCGTCAATGTCGGTCACGTGGCGCACCATCGCTTCCCAATGATCGAACAGCCGCCGGTCGCCGCTGCGCAGGAAGTGCAGCAGGATGTTGCGGTCCTCCGCGCCGTCGTTGCAGAGCCATCCACGGTAGCCGCGGGAGCACCAGCTCTTCGGCGCGCCGTCGCCGGAATGGCTCGGCTCCTCGTAACCGGAGAAAAGTGTATCGCCGAAGTCAATCCATCCATACCATCCGAACTGCGACACGTTGCGCAAGCGCCATTCCATCGCAGTATCCATGAAGGCTTCGAAGCGTGGGAAGCGCTGCGGGTCGCGCGGCTGGAACCGCGGCATGAAGTCGCTGTTGCCATACCACTCCGGGGGAGCAACCGCGAAAAGTCGCTGGTTGAATGCCGAGACCGTCGCATCTATCGTTTGAGGATTCAGCGCACCCTCATGGAACCAGAGCAGCATCTCATGAGTCTTCGCAAGCCCGCGTCCGCCCTTCGGCCACATCCCGAGGTCGTAGTGGATTTCATTCTCCACGTAGTCATACCTCCGCCGCAGATCGAGAACCTGGTTGCCGCGATCCGGCCAGAGGTATTGCGTGATGGTTCCCGCAGCCGCGTCTACCGTGACTTCCTTGGGGAACAGCTTGTCGAATTGCCGGACGGCGAAGGTGACGCCGCGAGTGCCGTCCTGCAACGTCGCCCAACCCTTCGCCCATGTGCCCGACTCGACCGGCTTCGCGTCCATCACGAATTTCCCCGCGTCCACCTGATATGCGACCGGCTTCACATCGGTGTAGGGAACCTTGTGACGCAGCACCGAGGGACCGGTCTCCAGCATCGAAGCCCACGTCGCGTCGGCAGGGGCCTGCACCGGCTTCGCTCCACCGAAGAGAATCTGCGGCTTGCCTGCAAGAGCGAATTGCTGCTGCACCGCGAGGCGACGCAAGAAGTCCTTCTTCACGTCTCCCGTGAAGACGAACGTGTGGGTCATCCACACCCAGGGCTTCCCCGCATGGAAGGTGAGGCGCACGGTGTACGGGAACTCCTCGCGGCCCTCCGGGTCTGCCAGCCAACCGTCCAATCGGACGACGGTCCGCATCGCGCCCTTCCACTCGACCGCGGCGGTGAAAGGTTTCTTCGAGGCCGCCGCTGTGAAACGGTCCGGCTTGGAGTCAGGCGAGGCGGCACTCTTGCGGAGCCAGTCCTCCTCGTTCGGCTGGCCGGGAGGCGTGTGTTCCAAGTCGAGGAACATCTGCCCCGGCGAGCGAAGCGCGGCAGCACCACCCCGCAGCGTGATCGCCTCGGGAAGGCTGAACGAGGTCTTGCCGATGCGCGCCGACAGCGCGCCGGTGTCCACCGAGATTGTGGACGCGTTCTCGTTGACGACGATGCCCTTGGACGCGGTCGCCGGACTCGCAACCTTCGCATTCGGACCGTAAGTCAGGCGAAAGGTCTTCGTCTCGCCGGGGTTGAGGTCGGCCTGGAAATCCAGCAGCAGCCACATGACCGACCCATCCCGCCACCGCGCGGTGACGCGTACATCCGCGGTCGCGGGCTTCCCCGCGTTGTCCAATAGTTGCACCGGCTGCCCCTCCTTCAGCACGCCTCTGGGAAACGGCACGCCGCTGGTCACGACGTCCGCGCGACGAACGACGCCGGAAGGTTCGGTGAGGGTGAGGGGGATCTCGCCACAGACTCCCGCGACGCAAAACAACATTGCACCAGCGACAACCAGATGTGAGATCGATTCAACACGGATGTGCAGACGTTTCATGAAGACCTCGACTCCTTGAGCGCAAGTATGCAACGCATTATTGCAATTCCACCTTCCGGGCGCAAGTCCCTCAATTGCGGTCTTTGACAAGTTGCTCTCTTATGCTACTATCACTGCCGCTCCATCGCGAAGCCGACCGGTTCGGGCGAGCGACAAGAAACGAAGTAAGGTCGTACAGTTTATGACAGTGGATCTTCACGGTAGAATGGCTTTGGTGACAGGCGCTGCGAGAGGGATTGGCAAAGCCATCGCCGATGCGTTTGCCGCCAATGGCGCGCGGGTGATCTACACGGACGTGGACTTCCGCGCAGCTCAGGAGTCCGCGTCGCAGCAACCCGACAGTGTTGCAGTGGCGATGGATGTGACCGACGCTTCACAGGTGGAGACCGCCATTGGGCAGGTGTTGGAGAAGTTCGGACGGCTGGACATCCTGGTCAATAACGCCGGGATTAACACGTTGCACCATCGCGTCCCAATCGAGCAATTCCCGGTGGATGAGTGGCATCGCATCCTCGACGTAGACCTCAACGGCTTGTTTCTGGTTAGCCGAGCGGGGTCGAATGCGATTCTGCCACAAGGATCAGGCAGAATCATCAACATCACTTCGGTCGTAGGATTGGTGCCGTTGCGTCTGCAAAGTGCGTTTGTGGCCGCGAAGGCCGGAGTCGTCAACCTGACGAAGTCCATGGCGCTGGAGCTTGGGCCACGCGGTATTCTGGTGAATGCCATCGCGCCCGGCTCGACTCTGACCGAAGGCACGCGGCAACTCTTCTACGGGGAAGAGGGCAAGTTCAGGGACTCCGTGCAGCAGCTTCTCGCACACATCCCGCTGGGCCGACCTGGGACGCCGGAAGAAATCGCGCACGCCGCTCTGTTCCTCGCCGCGCCGGAGAGCAGCTACATCAACGGGCACGTTCTCGTGGTGGACGGGGGATGGACGGCAGGTTACATTCGGGAGTTTTGAGGAGGAGCAGACATGGCAAAGATTACTCAGTTCAAGGGGTACGAAGGAGCGCCGACGGTTCCCAAGCCGGATCATCCGGTTCTACCGATGATCGTGACGGTGCAGGACGGGATACCGGTAGCCTACCCCGACTGTCACGGACTCGGAGTGCGAGTGGTGCACCCGGTGAACCCCAAGGCTCCGGCGAAGAACATGGGATTGGTGATGTTCTACCTGCCGCCGCACACCAGCAACCCGGTGGGTTCGCACGAAACGGAGGAGACGTACATTGTTACTGTAGTTTGGCAGATTTTGGACCTTGAAATCACGGTGTTGTGCCCAGCAATCCGACGGCTTTGAGGGCCGGTAGTACGGCTTGGTGCTCCAGAGCAATCTGGCACACGTGAGTCAGGAACTTGACGGAGTGTTCGTGTTGGTGCTGACGCTGGACGTCCGCAAGATTCCGGGCGTCTTCCAGTTGATGCTGACGCCATTGCAGATAGGTCAGGGTCACGAAGCACACGGTCAGATACTTGTTAATTCCTTCGAGCGAACGCTGGCGGAAATCCGCGGCGCCCAATCGGTCCTTGAGATACAGGTAGTCGCTTTCAATCTGATAGCGGTGCGCATAGCGATCCAGTACTCCCCGGGCCTCAAAGAGAGGTTCGTGCACAGGAAGTACTCGCGACTCTTGTCGCGGAGGTTCCGTTTGCTAACAATCACGAGCACTTCGCCAACGCCCTTCACTTCCCCACGCAGGAGGTAGGTCAGATAGGTGGTCGTCGTGTCCGTCGAGTAGCCCTTCACACGGGTGGGAGCATACTCGTTATTCCTGAGACGCACTTTGTTCGGCGACTTCCCATCAAGGCAACGATTGCTGCGCAGCGAACAGATCACATGCCAGCTCTGTTCCCGACAGTAACCAATCAGTTCTTTGGAAGCATACCAACGATCAAAGAGCACGTAGATCTTCCGATCTTTGGGCAAGAGCGACTGCACTTCGGTCAGCATTTCCCGCGCCAGGTCCAGCTTGCTGGCATGGGTTAACCGCGCGTCCCGCGGGCGCCCCCGATTGAGTTTGCGGACCGTCTCTTCCCGCAAATAGAGGCGAAAGCTGACGGCGAAGGAACAGGTCCCAGCCGTCAGGCGGAGGGAGACGATCGCATAGCCATAGGTGGCTCGACCTTCGGTATGGTTGTAGTGGAAGGCTGCACCTTCAAAGCCTTTACTGCCTCGATATTTTGGTGCGTTCGTGTCGTCCACGCTCAGGTAGATCTCCGCCGAGGGATTCAGTTGCAGAGACCAACGTAGCAGGAAGGTCTGGACCTGCTGCCGCACGGAAGCGGCAACCCATGGGCTATACGTGCGGACTCTGTGAGTCCGAAGAAATCGCAAACCGAAAAGACCGTGCGACCCTTCAGGAGCTTGCGCGTCAGACGACAAACCGTCTTGCGTCCTTCCCGCAGGATCAAGGCATCGACCAGATTGACAAAGTGCCTGAATTGAGGCTTGGACAATTCCAAGCCCAGGGCGATCAGGTAGTTGACCAGAATCGGGGAGTTCGCTACGATGTGGGTTGCCATGTTGGTGCCTCCAGTGCCGTGATGTAGGCTATCATCCAACCTACATTATTACCGCTGGAGCACCAATTCTCAAATCAGACACCCACAATTATCCGGATTTTTGCCAAACTGCAGTTACAGATCAAAGAGGTGACCCCAAGTCCCCGGGAGAAACGTTGCTTTTACGCGTGGAACGAATATTGCCCAAATGAAGCCCACCGCTCGATGCCAAAGCAAGAGGGAGGCAGAGTTGATACCAACAAAGGGAACCACGCCAAAGGCGATACACCGGAAGCTCATGGTGGTGGCAGTTCTGGTCCTGACGGTGCGACCTCTACTCGCAGCATCGGCGACGGACCTCATCTTCTACCAGGACTTCGACCACCGCGGCCTGGCGCTGTGTGGGAGCGGGTGGGGGAGCGAGCAGGCACTATCGCCTGAGAACCTCGTGCCCGGCCGCTTCGGCAAGGCGTATCGCTTCGAGCGACCGCGCACGAACTTCCTGTCACCGAACCAGTCTTCGGTGGAGGCAGGCGTCGAGGGATTCACGGCCGGCGAGGGAGTGAAGCTAAGCAGCGTTCGGGAGAAGACTACCTTTGGGAAGCAAGTGCTGACCGCGGAGGTAACGAATCCGGGGGTTGTGTGGACTCTGACCCCAGCCAAAGTCACGGTGGAGTCGCGGTATCGCCCTGCCAAAGTGTTCCTGTTCTCCGCCTATCTGCGGGCCGACCGACCGGGAATGAAGGTGCGCCTCAGATTGGCGGACCAGAACGAAAGCGGTGATTGGCGAGCCAGGATCGAGTCAGCCAACAAAGCGGCTACCGACAAGGATCCGAAGGCCAAGGTGCAGCCACCGATGGATACAGTCACTGCACCCGGCGAAGTGATGCCGGGAACCGGCTGGCAACGCGTGGCCGCTCGGTTGGAGGTGGACGCCCGACGCGCGGAGCAGGCGCTGGTTGGGACTCTCGAAGTGGTGGACGGAGCGCCGGCAACCGTCTTCTCCGATGGTCTGCAACTTGAACAGGCCTGCGTCTATCCCCTGAGCAACACCGATCCCACTTTTTGGATTCCGGGTGGGGCGAAACGCGGCCCGGCATGGATTGACCTGATCGCGAGAGAGACCGGGTTCTCCGGTGAGCGTGGGACGCTCGGATGCTGGGTGAGGCCGCTGCCCGACCAGTGCGGCGGAACACGCATGATGAATGCAGTGCTTGCCATCGGCACGGGTTGGTTCTCTCCCTTGTGGCAGATTGGCGGACATCAATGGTACGTCGGCGAGGGGCCCACCAAGCAGGAGAGGGGAAAGCTCTATGGGGGTGGAGCTGAGAAGAGCTTGCTGGAGACGGGACAGTGGGACGGCTGGCACCATCTGGTCCTGGCCTGGGATGAGAAAGAAGCGGTGGGCTACCTCGACGGCAAGTCCTTCGGCAAGACCCCGCTGGCACCGGGCAAACCTGTGGCTGGCACGATCCTGCGACTGGGTGGGAGTTTTCTCGAAGGGACTCCGATGACCGGTGACTTGGACGAAGTCTTCCTTTACTCGCGCCGCCTGCCGGAGGACGAAATTCCCGCCCTCGCGGACGCCCAGACTGCGTTGTCGGCAGATTTGCCCGGGGTTCTCCTGCGACGACCGACACGGACGACCTTTCTCCGCAGTGAGAGCGAAGCCAGGATACCGCTTGAGCTTGTGCCTTACGGCGAGGCGCCGAAGAAGGTCATCGTTACGGCTCGCGTGCCGGACTTGAAGGCTTCCATGACTCAGGCTGTCGCCCCCGGTCAACCCGCCACCCTCACCCTCAATCCGTGGCTGGGTGAGCCGGGGAAGTACCCGCTCACAGTGCAGGTGAAGGCTGGCAAGAGCACGATCACGGTTGAGGATTTTCTCGAGATATTCGAAGAGCCACCAACTCCGGAGTTCTTCATCTATGCTTGGGGTGGAGAGGACCGCGACCTCGAGGAGCGTGGATTCAACCGCCTGTTCGGGGAACCTCGCGGCTTGCTGGATCGCGGGATGTGGGCGACGGCTCGGATTGATGTGCGGGATGCCGTACCGCACCCGTGGTCGGCAGAGACTCGCGCCAAGGCAAAGGCTGCCGCCGAGAGAATTGCGCGTGAGGCGATGGCTCACCCCAACGTTCGCGCTTGCCTGGTGAACTCGGAGTGCCGTCATCCGCCCTTCCCGACGGACCAGAAGTGGTTCACGGATTGGATGAAGCAGGAGACGGGTCTGGACCGCGTCCCTCCGGAGGTCGCGCGCGACCCGATACACATCGCCCCTCGCAAAGACTACGATCCGCCCGCGCTTGTCAGCGAGGACTATCCGCCGTACAAGTTCCTGCGCTGGTGGACGGAACGCGGGCAGGGCTACTACCTGCTCAATAACCAGATCGTCCGCTGGATGCGACAGGCGGGGTTGCAGACCGCGTACTACAGCGATCAACCCGAGGTCGCGAAACAGTTCGAGGCGATGGACCTTGTGGACTACTGGGGATACCCGAAATCGCCGGAGGGACTCGTGGCGCGGTTCTCCCATTCCTCCTGCATGGCGCGTCTCGACGGCAAGCCCTTCCAAGCGATGCCGGGCACGGTCTATTGGGACGACGGCAACGGACTCCGGCTCACAGATACGGACGGCAAGCGGAAAGTGCTGTGCCTCAGCCCGGATTGCCTGAAGGAGAACCTGTGGCTTTCCGTGGCCTGCCCTTCGAGCGGCGTTGGTCTGTATGGCCTGGGCGAGCGTCACACGGAAATCTACGACAAGGCTTGCGACGCCGCCATGACTGAGGCGTATCGTCTCATCAGCCCTGTCGGCGTCCTTGTCGGCGGGTTGCCAGCCGAGCAGGCGAAGGTGGCGCTGCTCGAGACTGACGGGCTTTACTTCATCCAGCCAGGTGTGGGCGACGATTGGGTTCGGCACTGGTTGACGCGAACGGTCAGTCGCACGCTGGCTCGCGCCCGGCTTCCCTATGACTGGATCGCGGACGACCACATCTACGCCGGTTGGTTGAACCGCTACAAGGCGGTCTTTGTGCCCGGCGCCTGGTGTCTGCCGGAGAAGACGCAGCGCGCGTTGGCGGCTTATGCCAAAGCCGGAGGCAAGGTCGTCACCGACAAGGTGATGCGCGCTGACATCTCCGGCGCGCAGCGACTGAACATCGAGACGCAGTCATACCCGTGGAAAAGCGTTGAACCAAAGCTTGGCGGCTGGGCGAAGTCCTTCCGCGACGCCAATCCGATGTGGGCGCAGGTCACGCCCGCAGACCCCGTCTTTACCTACACTCGCGAGGCAGGACCGGCGCGGTACCTGTTCCTCATCAACGACCATCGTGAGCCTGGACCCCAGTATGAGAAGTGGAAAGTGATGCTCAACGCCATCGGGTCCGTCCCGCACGAACCGCTCCGCGATCAAGGCTTACCGCAGGACGTCCAGGTCAGCATTCCCGCGGGCTTCGCTGTCTATGATGTGCTCTCCCACCGCCAGATGAGCGGCACTTCCGCCGAGGGGCGGCAGAGCTTCACGGTTCACCTTGAGCCGGGGGGCGCGGCGGTTCTCGCTGCCTTCCCGCGACCGATTGGCAAGCTGCGCCTGCAAATCCCGGCACGTATCCCGCCCGGTACGGAGGCGACGCTGTCCGTGAAGGTGTTGGACAACGCTGGACAGCCACAACCTGGTCGGCAACTGGCCGCCATCACCATCACGAAGCCCGATGGCCAACGGTGGCATGGTGCTCAACAGTATCGCCGCATCACCAACGGTGCCCTGTCCGTTTCCCTGCGCCTGCCGCTTACGGCTGCGCGAGGAACATGGAAGGTGGAAGTGATGGAATGGATTTCCGGCCTGCGAGAGACGGCGGAGTTCGCTGTGGATTAGCTGTAGTGTAAGACCACAATCCGACAATGTCGAATCAAAGCGCGAAAGGGTGAGACTGTGAGCATACAAACAAAAACCTGTAATGCGGACGGTCGGTGGGTGCATCCACTTTGCGAATCGTTACCCATTCACCGGAACGGGCCGTTCGTCGAGTTGGCGGATGGCAGTCTGATGACCATAGACTCGCAAGGGATGCGGGTCAGCACAGACGACGGCGCCCCATGGTCCGAGGCGCGTCCTGTCTGTGAGGG
>Ga0100395_1003610_pt1 | contig 11274 bp, 9 predicted proteins | sample CryGeymeta201519_FD_81542 | JGI IMG/M metagenome (GOLD analysis project Ga0100395, IMG submission 81542) | Groundwater microbial communities from Crystal Geyser aquifers in Utah, USA - Crystal Geyser metaG 2015-19 | ecosystem: Environmental > Aquatic > Deep subsurface > Groundwater | place: USA... | reverse complement strand
TTTGACTTCTCTGACAAGACCAATAGTAGCGGCGTCAATAATCGCTTTAAGTTTGTCTGGATTTCTGACAACAACGGAACCATTTTTTTTCACCTCGAGCCATGATTCTGTGGTGGAATCTTCCAAAGCTCTGACCAAAGAAACCCACAAACCTTTGGCGGAGTCATTTATATGGCTAAAACTTAGAAAATTGGCTACTTCTTTTACTTTAAATAGTTGTAAAATTTCTGGGTGAGAGATTAGTTTCTGGGCCATTTGGCCAGCAAGAGCTTTTACTCCAGTTCGATAGGTTTCTCCAAAACCTTCGGGTGGAGGATTGTCTTTGTCCGGGTAAAGTCGATCTACAACTTTGTAATAAATTACGGCTCCGGGATCATTGAGTAAAGCCTTGGTAATTAGTTGATAACCGACAGCATTGGTATTTATTTCCTTTGTCTTACCTTTTGGTAAACCAAAATCTTCAGATGTAAACGGAAGTTCGACCCGATGAAGACGATGTCCTTGAAATTGAGATTCATTGACTCCGGGAGGAAGGTGCTCAGCCAAAATAAGGAAACCACTTCCATCTTGCCTATCGGCCAGAGTATTTAAAAATTCTTCAAACTCATTCAGCCATTGTCCGCTGGTGGGAAATTGCAAGAATTGGGCATTGTCGATAACCAGTATGGTTGCACCACGAGGACGCATGGAACAAAGTCTTTGGAAATCTGCCATAACATTCTCGATTTTAAATGTTGCTTCGTTCTCAACCTTGGGAGAGACGATTACCAAGTTATCAAGCCGTTCGTGGGCATAATAGACGTTCATGAGTACATGATTCATTTCGCTGTCTAAACGACCACGCTTAACACCAAGACCTTTTTGGGAACAGGCATCACTTTGGATAAAATTTTTAATTATGTCACGACCGACGAGAGTCTTTCCCCTGCCGGAAGGTTCGGCAATAACAGCAATTATGCTTTGGGCTTTTTCTGACTCATCACGAAAAATACTAGCTGCGTGAGTCCAAACAGGTTCAGAGGTATCTCCTGGCCTAGAGACAAGGAAACTAAGATTTGGAGCGAGAGAGCCAAGACGACATTCGACCGAATTCAATCTGGGATCGCCTTCAGGAATCTTGGTATATTGTAAATCAGGTACTAATCCGAGTCCTAAAATTCGACAAAGTTCTCGACCAAATCCATCAGTGAGAGCTAATTTGGGAACACCAACAGGTAGAAGATTCAGATCGACACAGGTCTTATCTTCTGTGTCAGATACTTGGACAATTCTTTTTAGACCTATGGGTAAATTCTCCGGAGATAAAGTATGATGAAGTTTCTGTTTTGTCTCTGGATTTAGGCCAGAAAAAACTAGACGTCCTTGAACTGGACTAATAAGTACTTCAAGATGTGTGTCGCCAATCTGGGCACTTCCAGAAAGAGGACCGTCCATTTCAAGCCCGGCGTTATCGCGCCAATTTTTTTGGGTGTCTGTCCGACAATGATGGCTTTCGGCGAGGGAACATAGCCTTAATAATTCGACATGGGTAATCATCTGGTCAGGAGAAGTCGAATCCCTTCCTCGATATCCTTGTTCAAGTCTACCTAAGATTCTTTCACTATCAAGCGGTTGTGGCATATAGTTATTTAACTTATATCATAAAACCTAGTAGGTGTACCAGGATTTGATATATATCCTATAGTTTGGTAAAATACCCCTATGAGAGTTGAGAATCAACCTGTTTGGGATACTTATCGCCCGGGAAAAGAACCTTACGTGGGAGCAAGGTTGTTGGAGAGTTTGCCATATGTTTTTGGGGAAAAAGGGAAATTTGTAGTAGGTTTATTTGCATACTTGAGATGGGTTGATGATACTGTTGATGAAGGTGAAGAACTAACAAAGGTTCAAAAGTTGGAGTTTTTAGATCAGCAAATGAGATTGACAACTGGTTTTACTCCCGATGATGTTTTACCAATGGAAGGGGTGTTTTGCGAACTACCGTGGAAATGTGTACCAGAAAAGGAAGTACGACACAGAATAAATATTATTTTAGGATCGGTAGTTGACGACGTAAATCACCAGGGTTTTATGCCCAGGACTGACCGAGAAATAAGGCACTATAACTGGCGTACTGTATGGCCAGTGTTTGACGGGTTGTTTCTGATCATAAATGGTAAGCCAATGAGGGAAAACAGTTCTTTTATGAGGCTTTTAGATGCTTATATGAGAATGGGAAGTCTTGAAGGACTCGGAGATGATTTACAACAAAGGGTATTAAAGTTGCCAGTTGCAAAGACGACTGATTATAAAGCAGCCGAAGATGTATTGGATTTGTGGAATAAAAAATGGTTCGATGACCAAAAATGGGACAGTCTAAAAACTATGGCATCAAATATCGGTGCTATTTTGGATCTAGACATACCAACTTGGCAGAAACTTGTTTTTGTCGCTTATGTTGGTGAAGTTTTATTGAAGAAAAGTGTGGTGGTTAACAGGAATAGAGCTGTTAGAAATTTGAGTAGTGGACGTGGTAATGTAGGTGCATTAGGATTTCCGCCACAGGCGGATAAACTTCCCTAGACTTTTCCCCTTAACAAGGAAAACTGGAGGTATTTTTTAACATAAGAGCCTATTTTTTGGTATAATTTTGCGAACTAAGGCAGGGTAGCTCAGTTGGTTAGAGCACGGCATTCATAACGCCGGGGTCGCGGGTTCAAGTCCCGCCCCTGCTACCGGGCATGTAGCTCAGTTGGTTAGAGCATCGATCTTATAAGTCGAGGGTCCATGGTCCGAATCCATGCATGCCCACAGTCGTGAATATTTTGGGTCATCAGGTAGGGCGCTCGCATCGCCCGCCTCCGTTGCGAGCGCCTCAAAGCCAATTTTGTATTGGCAACTAAGGTGCCGATTATTTATAAGATAGTCCGAGCCGACTTTTTTGGCGAAAAAGGAAAGTTTTTCGCCATTATTTTTTGCGCGCGATTTGGGGACATGTGAGCGCTCCGCGCTCATCAAAAAATTATCAGATAACATCAGAGTCAGCGGTAGGCAGGTAAGCCAACTTATTCTTTTTGAGAATAGCTAACATCAAAAGAAAGTCCTGATAAGTATCACCCCAATTAGTTTCCCTATCACCATTGTCAGCTAACATAGCCCCAAACACATCCGCCACCAAATCTTCATAAACTTTCCCACAGACAAATTGTTGCATCCTTTTTGTCCATGATTCTAAATAAGCAGTAGCAATTTCTGGATTTACATTCTCAGCCATAGCCTCTCTCAAGCGTTCTGGTTGATACATCGCCAAATGAACCATTGTCAATGGTAGTACCACTTCTGGAATAAAAGCTGGATGGGTCATTGTAGAAAGCAACACTGTTCGCTTGAGTTGTTCGACCGAACCTCTATTGCTAATTAGTGTTTCAGCAACTAATTTTGCAACACCCGTCAATTCTCCTTTTCGCGCCTCTAGTCCATCAATCAGCTGGTCAACATGTGATTCGCCATGATACAGATCTGTATATAAGTCACCACCTCCCATGCTATGAACTGCCAAGCATAATTCGTCAAACTCTGGCTTTAATGTCTTACCATATGATAAACCTAACATTATCTCTACAGGATAATCAGTAAGAATCATCTCATTTTTGTTTTCCCATAACTGTTGAGAAATTTCTACTGATGTCGCTCCAGCTGGAATATCTGGGTATTCTCCCTGAGGTGCAAATATCTTTTCGAGACTGATGAGTGGGTCATACCGCTTTGCAATTCTCAGAGCAATATCACGAAATCTAAGATAATCTATACCTTTCAGCATTTCTGCTCTACCCACTAAAACATGCCAAGATTCATGAAATGCCCGCTGATCTATTGCGTTTTGATAATGGTAATACGTTTCTAAGTCCAATGACAGTTCTCCAAATGACAATGATAGATTGCCATCACTCCCACCTTGTCCCTCAGATGCTGTTCCATGTTCAATCCATGTCAGACTCTTTAAACCACGCTCGATTCCCACTTTCTTCATTTTTTGACTTAATAAGTCAGCGACTTCTGGATCAAAATCAATTATTTTCGCCTTTTCCGGTCTTTGACCCAGTGTCCATGGATCCATTTCAACATTATTTGCTGATTCGGGTAATAGAGTATTGCCATATAAATCTGGACCTTGCCATAATTGTGCACCATCAACAGAGACAATTTGCTGCATAATAGGATGTATTCCACTACTCTCACCTCTTGCCAAAGCTCCCCACGGATAACTCCATTCTGTGTGAAGACTTAGACGCTTAAACTCATCAGGCATAACATGATCTAACCCATCAAAGCCCACATGCAGTTGAGTTGCATTTTGTTCACCCAAAGAATTAGTTGTAGTATAGGCATCTTCAATACTCATGCCTTGCAAATACTTCGCTGCAAACAGTGTGTATTGCAAATAACTTGCATACTCCTTGTACTTGCGTTGCAACTCAATCATCACATTATTAAGTCCTCCACCCTCAGCTTGTTGCAACAAGTCACCTAACTCAAATACTTTTGTAACCAACATACCAGCATGCTGATCCCACTCATCAAGTTTGATGTATCCTTGAGCTTCAGTCCCATTCCTCTCTTGGTCAAACTTCCAAAGATTATCAACTAGTTTTCCCCACTCATGCAAATCTCCAACTAATTGTTCCTTTGTCTCACCACTCCCTATCCCTTCACTATGTTTACCTCTTAACCAACCATATTTTTGCTCCGAGAAAGCTAGAACAGTCCCGGCACCACCCAACCCAGCTAGTTTCAGAAAATCTCTTCTTGATAGTTTAATTTCTGTTGGTCCATCGCCCATATTACTTAAATTATGACACAAATTGTGTAATAACGGCGACAAAATTTTTGCGTTTTTCTTTTTCTCTTTTATTTACGGCGGGTTTTTTGCGTATATAAACAGGGCTTTGCAGCGCTCGCCACGGGGGCCCCCTATGTTCCTCAGGGTAAAGGCGTGGCGAGCGCCATTCTCGACGACCCTTTTTCTTCAAAACTGTGGACTGTGTACGAAAAAATATGGACTGATTTTCAAAATCGGCTCGGACAATCCGCCAAAGGCGGATCAAAGAAAAACGCAAAAATTTTTATGAAATTAAATTACAAAGTTATTTTGTATTTTTTATAACACAAATATTTATTTATTGACCCAAGTAAATATATAAACTGATTTTGCTACCGCACCAGTTAAAAAAACAAATACCCCCGAATTAACGGGGGTACTTTACATACAAATCTAAGTTTACTAGGCAGCTAAAGTATCTTGTATTTGTTTATCGTCGAAATCAAAGGTCTTTTCGGCGGTATCAACTTCGTTTCCAGCAATTTCATTTGCCTTGTCTAACTCACTAGCAAAACTCTCAAGGGCAATGGCTACCTGCTCCATAATATCCGCCTCAATGTTTGCAAGTTCGGTTTCGGTATCAATAATCCCCAAAAGTTTTTCTTTTCCTTCTTTGGTTAAAAAACTTTTCTCTATTGCTTCATCTAAAACCTGATTCATAACTGTCAAAGACTCGGCTGAAAAGCCAGCTTTGTTTAAAATTTCTTTTATTTGTTGTAAATCCATATTTTTATTTATTTAACTTTTAATTATTTAGTCTGAATAGATGCGACTATGGCTCTAGTACGTCCAAAAACTTGGTTAGCCTGTTCTCTTCTATCGGCAGCTTTTTGAGTCAACTCTGATGATCTGGCTCTGGCAGCATCTCTAGCACCTTCTATGCTAGTGGCTTGTCGAGTAGTAGCTTCTTGAATTGCTGTCATTTGCTCTTGTAGTGCCTTAACACGAGCCTCACCTTGTAGTTTGGTCAAATTAGCCCTCATCTCATGTTTTTGTGCTTGAGACTCTGCTCGACTTGACTGCCATTCTTTGACGACAGCTGGTAATTCATAAACCTGTTGTAGTCTGTTTTCCACAGGCTCAGCAATGTTAGTTAAACCCCACACAGCAGCTCTGGTAGAAAGTTCTTCAATTTTAGCTTTGGTGGCATCTCTCGTTTCTTCATATTTGGTCACCAACCTATTTTTTGCATCTACGGCCCGACTAACAAGTCTATCTTTAGTATCAATAACACTTTCTTTGGCTCTTGTGGCGGCTTCCACAACGGCATCTCTAACTTCCCCGGCTTTTTCCTTTCCAGCTTTTACTGTTTCCCTTCCAAGATAAGCTGCTGCGTCAGGAGACCCAAGTGCAAAATCCACCGTTTTTGTAATTTTCTCCTTAATCCCCTTGAAAAAACCACTGATTTTTTCCGAAGCAACTTTACGTCGCTCCGCCCCCCGCTCAAGGGCTACGTTTTTAGCGGTTTCAAGAACGTTTGTTTGACCTTCCATATTTATCTATGTTTAATTATTAAAATTTAATCTCCAACTTATACCTCTACCACAACACTAGTGCAATGCAGAAAACAGCAGGTTTCTGTCTAATAAGGTATGGAGCCAAAAACTCTCACTTTTGAAAGCACACCACAACTACGACGAGAAGAGAAAAAAGAATTTGCTGTCGTAATTGGCAAGTATTTACGGAAGATAAGGGAAACAAAGAACATTAGCTAAGAACAATTATCAGTCAAGGCGGGTTATTACCACACCTACGTCAACAAAATTGAACAAGGCAAGTATTCGCCCAGTCTCCATACAATTTGGAGGTTATCCCACTGTCTTAGTTTATCTTTAGAGGAGTTTTTTCGGGGTTTCTAATTTATTTTTCTTAAAATCGCACGCATAAATTTTTTTTCAACACATCTACTTGACACCAAATAGGTGTTATATGTCATAATATAGTTGGTCGTGAGCAATCACGCCCATCGAAAACAGACCTTCAAGAGAAAAAACGAAGGTCTTTTTTCGTTTTATCGGGGAAATATTTCAAACCAACACCATCAATTTTCCCATTTTTCTTGTAAAGTTTTTGATAGCTAATTTCATTAAAACGCCAATATTCTTCTTTTGTTTTGTCGTACTCAAAAACATGATAAATTGGGTAGCAATACAAATCGGCAATTTGAATCCCAACTGTTTTGTCGGATGTTGAAAATAGTAATCTTTCAACTATGTTTAGGCATTTTTTCCAAACTGAACCATCTTCCCATCTCATTTTGTTGTGAATTTTATCCAAGTCTAGGCCAATAAATGTTTTTTCAACTTGACCTTCGCGAGGATCAATAATACAAATTCCCAAACCATCTTTTTCCTCGAGATACTTTTGAAATCTTTCCAATAAAAACACATAGGCAATATCATAAGGATTTTGAGATGGATATTGTTCCCAATATGATTTTTTATCGATAACAATTGAATAAACGGTGGTGGGAATTTTATTTAAATATTTTGTCATGTCTGCCTCAAGCTCATTATATTTTTCTCGTGAGTTTAGTTTTAGAATCGATGATGCATTAAGGTCGGGATTGGCATATCGTAAAAAATTTGATTTAAATTCAATCTCAGGATTTTGATAATACTTACTTTTTATCTGTCTTAGAGAACTTTCTATTTGATGAATATCTTTCTCGTGAATTACACAGCCAGTTAATACTAAATATTTCTTACCACCTTGTGATAATGGAATCGTGTCGCCAGACTCATCAATATAGAGTAAATACATTTTAATAATTATATATCCTTTCTTAAAATCGCGCGCGCAAAAAATAACTTTAATTGAGCCCCGCCGTTTTCGCCGCGCCCCCCACCCGCGGCGAGCGGGGCAAAATGCTATAATTTTTTAAATTGAGTCCGAATTTGTTCGTACACAGTCCACCATTATTTCACTCTTGTATTCCTGCTCAAAAACACTATATTTAGTGATACATGAACACCATATTACCCAAACGCATTGCCGTTTTATATGCCGATGCCAAACATGAATACTTCCCCAGTGAACAGGTATATATATCCGAAGTTGAGGCCAAAGATCGCACTGCCATCGTCGCTTCACGTTTACAAAAAATGGGTATTGACGCTACTACTTTCCCAGGTAATGCTCAACTAACCGACAATTTGAAGAAATATAAACCTGATTTTGTTATCAATTGTGTTGATTCTGTTTACGGTCAAGAATATTTATGTGCCACTATTCCTGCCACTCTCGAACTTCTGCAAATCCCCTACACTGGTACCGGAGTTATGGGCATGACCATTAACACCAACAAATTTTTTACCAAAAATATTTTAGAACAATGGGGTATCACCACTCCCAAATGCCAACTAATCAAAGAATCTGTCGACGAGCTTGATGTTATTATGGATTTTCCCCTCATTGCCAAACTCAATGATTTTCATGGTTCTATCGAAATTAGTGACGACTCTGTCTGCGTCGACGAAAAATCACTTAAAACTCGTTTCAAATATTTACACGATATTTATAAATCTCCTATCCTAGTTGAAGAATACATTGCTGGACGCGAAGTCTCGGTTCACATCATTGAAGGTATAAATACTAAAGTCTACGCTGGTGAAAAAGTTTTTAAGCCCGAATATAAGGGTAAATACAACATTGCCACCTACAACAACAATTGGGGTACCGAAGATATTTTTACCTACGTCAAATACGATTTACCCGACCGAGTCAAAGAAAGCCTAAAAAAAAGCCTTCGATGTCCTCAAGCTTGAAGACTTTGCCAAATTTGACCTTCGTGTCGACGCCAGTGGTCGCCATTACATCATTGACGTCAACGCCAACCCCACCTTAGGACCAACCGAATGTTCCATCAGTACCGTTTTGGGATTGTACGACCTTTGCTTTGAAGATATCCTCCAAAAACTAATCATCAATACCCTCTCCGACCCCGATAATCATATAACAACATAAATTCCAAGAAACAATAACCAATTTCCAAACAATTACCAATTTTTCAAATTACAATTTCCAAAAGTTTGGTTATTGAATTATTGGTTATTGGATGTTGTTTGTTTCTTGTTATTTGGTTATTGGTTATTAATAATATTGGCTATTTTCTGACCAATATCGGCAAACTCTTTTTCTTTCCATCCCCTAGTCGTCATCGCCGGACTTCCAATTCGTATTCCTGACGGTTTAAACGGGCTACCCTTGTCATGGGGAATAGTGTTAGCATTAACAATTATTCCCTTTTCTTCCAGCTTTACCGCCACTTCTTTACCTTTTTCAAAACCAACATCAACTACCATCAAATGATTTTCTGTTCCAAATATATGTATGGGCGCAAAGCCTTGCGCCCCTTCAATTAGTCCAATTTTTAATGCCTGCGCATTTTTTACTATCTGCTTCGCATACAGTTTAAATTCCGGCAAAGCATCCTCCTCAAAAGCTACCGCCATGGCCGCAATTGTCGCCATATGTGGACCACCTTGTAATCCCGGAAATACTGCTCGATCAATTAATTTTGTTAAATTTGCATTTTTATCAAGTCCCTTTTTCGTTACTCCAATTATTGCTCCCCGAGGACCACGTAAAGTTTTGTGAGTTGTCGAGGTAATTATGTCCACAAACGGTACAGGATCGGGGTGTACTCCACCAACAATCAAGCCAGCAATATGAGAAATATCAGCCACCAAATACGCACCCACACTATTGGCAATCTCGCCAAACTTTTTCCAATCTAATATCCAAGGGTAAGCTGTCGTCCCCGCAAAAATCAACTTTGGTCTAGTTTGATCTACTAACTGATATAGTTTATTATATTCTATTTTACCTTCATCGTTTACGTCATATTGAACACTATTAAAAAATTTACCAGAAAATGTAATGTTGGGGTGACCGTGTGTCAAATGCCCCCCCGAAGACAACTTTAAACCACATATTGTTTCACCTGGATTTACCAATCCCATTAAAACCGCCCCATTGGCCGGACTCCCTGAATATGGTTGTACATTCAAATACTCTACCCCAAACAATTTTTTACCCCTATCAATTGCCAATTGCTCGATTTCGTCAATAATTTTATTACCCTGATAATATCGTTTGCCCACATACCCTTCGGCATATTTATTTGACAAATCTGACCCCAAAGCTTTTTTTACATTCTCCGAAATAAAGTTCTCCGAAGGAATTAAATACACCAATTCTTTTTGTTGCTCTTCCTCTTTTTCGATTAATTCAAATATTTTATCCATTCCTTATTTTAACTCAAATACCACCTAAAAAAAGCCCTAGATCAAAAAAAACATTATTTACAAAAAATCTTACTTGCTATACAAGAAAAATAATATTTACCTTGTGCCACAGAATTATTTCCTGCGTAAAGTTTATTCATTCTATTAGATTCTCTGTGTTTTTCTCTTATTATATCTCGATAATTACCTTTCGCTTCTGCCTCAGTAGCTAGAAACAAAAAACCGATTAACATCAAAAACATCACCACCAAAACATTTTTATTGTTCATTTTATACTTAACAAATAAGTATCACAATATATCAGAGATACCCCATAATATCAAATTCAATACAAAAAGTAAATTTACACCTTATCTTATCGTCATTGATTAGGTTACTTTAAATTAATTTTACATTTTGGACATATCGATACTCCCTCCCCCACCTCTTCCCCACAAACAGGACAAACTAATTTGCCATTTACTCGTTGCAACTCGGTAAATGGTTGACTATTTATCATCTCAATTTTAAAATTATAAACTTTTTCAATTCCATACGCCGTTCCATGTCCTCCAACTGCATTAATTAAAAATCCCTGTCTCGCCATAATAGTTTCAAACAAAATATTATTTCCCTGTGCCCTATCTTTTGCGTACAAAACTGCCTCTAACACCTTTTCTTTTTGTTTTTGTTCTCCACTATTTTCAATAAATTCCCATAAATTGTTAAAATCTGGCATCAGTTTTTGACACTCTTCCAGCCATTTTTCCTGATTATCGATTTTAAAACCTATTGGTTGTCGTCGCAATTCCTCAATATTACCAATACATTTTCCATTTTTACCAACTAGTTCTTTACCCAAATTCAAAGATTCATCCTGATTTTTTAACAATGGTATTCCATATCCCTGCAAATTCCATTCATTATTTTTAAAAAATGGTAAATAAATATTTAGTCGACCCTCTTTATACGACCCACCTTCCGGACTAATCCACACCACCATATTGCTTCCATTTTTTGCCAATTCAAAAGCATTTATTGTTGCCACTCTTTCTGCATCTGAATGTTCATTCCAACTCCATTCATCTTGTTCTATTCTCTTTTCACTATATTTATCTGCCTTAACAATTCTTCGTCGTACATCATCAACCTTAGCCTCTTCTCGAAAAACTTTTTCAATATCACCAA
>Ga0100395_1003565_pt1 | contig 11321 bp, 9 predicted proteins | sample CryGeymeta201519_FD_81542 | JGI IMG/M metagenome (GOLD analysis project Ga0100395, IMG submission 81542) | Groundwater microbial communities from Crystal Geyser aquifers in Utah, USA - Crystal Geyser metaG 2015-19 | ecosystem: Environmental > Aquatic > Deep subsurface > Groundwater | place: USA... | reverse complement strand
GAGAGTTGATGTGTTGCCCCAAAATAAGGTAAAGTAAATTGGTGGCCAAAAAAAAAGAAACCATTAGTGGGTTAATCCCTTTGATTTTTGGGCTTTTTGTGATCGTAATTGTCGTGTTGGTTATACCAACGGCTGTACAGTATGTGGGGAAGGCGGCGGGTGTACCGGCAAATTTAGTGTTTAACTACGAAGGAGTTTTGGGAAAATTGCCTCAACCGTGGCGGAATTTGGACCAAGGAGGAGAAGAACCAAAGGAAATGCTGGCATCGGTAGTTGAAGAGGTGAAAGAGTTAAACCCGGAGTACATCAGACTTGATCATATTTATGATGCTTTTAAGGTGGTATCCAGAACCGATGGTCGCCTGACTTATGATTGGACCGGACTTGATAAGGCGATTGAGGTTATCTTGGCGACAGGGGCAAAACCATTCTTGTCTCTGTCGTATATGCCGATCGTCATCTCCAGCGGAGACATGATAGCCCCGGCAAAAGATTGGAACGAGTGGGGACAAGTAGTCCAGGCAACCATAGAACATTACAGCGGAAGAAGTCAGAAAAATATTGATGGGATAATTTATGAAGTTTGGAACGAACCTGATTTGTTCGGCGGATACAAAACTTATGGCGGTAAAAATTATTTGGAAATGTATTCTGCTTCGGCGAAGGCTGCGGCTAGAGCTCAGAATGTAAATCCATTTGAAATCGGAGGGCCGGCTACGACCGGGCTTTACCAAAATTGGGAAGAGAGACTGATTAAGTATGTGGCGGGCAATGACTTAAGAATGGATTTTCTAAGCTGGCACCGCTATTCATACGATCTGGAGCAGTACGAGAGAGATGCTCGACAAGCCAGAAAATGGGCGGAGAATATTCCGGCGCTAGTAAATCTTAAATTTTATGTAACTGAGTGGGGGCATAATAGTGAAGTAGATCCCGGCTACGACGAGAAGTTTGGGGCGATCCACACCCTTGCCGGGGCCCGCGTCATGATGGGATCAATTGACAGAGCTGTCCTGTTTGAAATTAAGGATGGACCGGGAGCCGAAAAATATTGGGGCCGATGGGGAATTTTGACTCACGAAAAATTTGGAACGCCCGAAAAAAAACCGCGATACCATGCCCTTCAGTTTTTGAATAATCTGGGACCATATAGGTTAAGTGTGGCCGGAGAAGGTTCGTGGATAAAAAGTATTGCCTCCACTGATGACAAGGGAAATTTGAAAATCATGGTCGTAAATTATGACCCAAAAGGGTTACACTCCGAGGCCGTTCCTATGACTTTTGAAAATCTGCCCAAAGGAAACTTTAAGATCACCAGAACAGAGTTTATGGGTAGTAGCCGGACGCTGAATGTGGCAACAACTTCAGCGACCTGGAAAACATCCGAGTTTTTTACTCCCAACTCAGCTGCGATGTTTACAGTGGAGTTTTAACCCTTCCCCAACCCCTTCCTGGGTGGGAGATTGCCACGTCGCTATACTCTTCGCAATGACTGGACCTACGAGGACGGTCCTTGAAGGTGTTGAAGGTGGCTAGGACTTGGTGATGGCGAGGAAGGCCTCTTGGGGGACGGAAACACGACCAAACTGCTTCATGCGGGCCTTACCTTTTTTCTGTTTATTAAGAAGTTTGAGGTTGCGGGTGAAGTCACCACCATGGAGCTTAGCATCGACATCTTTGCGATAGGCCTTAATGGTTTCGCGAGCCACGATTTGACCACCGATAGCAACCTGAATGGGAATTTCGAATTGTTGTCTCGGAATAGCCTCTTTGAGTTTTTCGGATATTCTTTTGCCTTTGTAATAGGCTTTTTCTTTAACGGTAATTACACTCATAGGAGCAAAAAGTTCGTGATTTAACAAAACATCGAGTTTAACGAGCTCAGCTTCCTGCCAACCGGCTAATTCATAGTTCATGGAGCCAAAACCCTGAGAAACACTCTTGAGACTATCATGAAGGGCAGTAATTACCTCGATCAGGGGTAGAAAATAATCAATTTCTACTAGCTCATCAAGATACGAGACGTTAACCAGATTTCCCCGAAGATCCTGGCATAGTTCCATAACTGCACCAACATAGGGAGAGGTGACAACTATATTTACCGCAGCCATGGGTTCGAATCCCTGAGAAATAATGGCCGGATCGGGAAAGTCGGAGGGGGAGCTAAAGATTTTTTCCTCACCTGAACGAAGTTTAACCTTGTACTCTACGGAAGGAGAGACTGAGATAACGGGAAGACCAAACTCTCTTTCAAGTCTTTCCCCAACTACCTCCGAGTGAAGCATGCCTAGAAAACCAACCTTGACACCTTGACCAAGAATGGGAGAGTTGATGCCTTGGGTGGTAAGCGATGAATCGTTTAGTTTCAGCTTTTCTAAAGCATCAACCAAGTCGCGGTATTGAGATCCGTCGGCGGGGTAAAAGTCCAAAAAGACGTTCGGGTGAATTTTCCTAAATCCCAGTATCGGAGATACTAATTTTATCTGGCTGGTCAAACACAAAGTGTCACCGACGAGGACATGCCTGATATCTTTCAGACCGGTGATAATGTAGCCGACGTTGCCGATGGTGAGAACTTCTTTTTTAGTTCGACCCGGAGAAAAAATACCGATTTCCGAGGCGGTGAGTGATTGACCGGAGCTGAGAAAGGATAGTTTGTCACCAAATTTTAAATCTCCGGAAATTATTTTGACAAAGGCGATGACTCCCAGATGGGTATCGAAAGTGGAGTTGAAGACGAGGGCGTGGAGAGGGACGTCTGATGGAGTGAGATTGCCACGACCCGCCGGGGCGGGTCTCGCAATGACGGAGGGGGAAGTTGGGGATGGATTGCTTTGGTTCGAGTACGAATCGCGCAATGACGACGTGGGGCCGGGGAGGTCGGAAATAATTTTATTTAGGAGTTCAGTAACTCCCTCGCCTGTTTTGGCGGAAATTAGCAGAGGGTCATTGTTCAGGCCAAGAAGTTGTTTGGCTTGACGAATAGAGGCCGAAATGTCGGCTAAAGGGGCGTCGATTTTGTTGACCACGGGAATAATGGTAAGACCTAGATTCTTGGCCAATCTGAGATTAGCGATGGTTTGAGCCTGAACTCCTTTAGTGGCATCTATTAGTAGTATGGCGCCTTCGCAAGCCTGAAGTGCCCGCTCAACCTCATAGTTAAAGTCCACGTGGCCGGGAGTGTCAATCAGATTAAGGGTGCGTCCTTTATAATTCATCGAAACTGGAGCCAGTTTGATGGTAATTCCCCGTTCCCTTTCGATGGGATTACTGTCCAGTAGTTGTGGGGTAATTTTGTCAGCCTGGACCGTACCGGTAATTTCCAAGAAACGATCTGCCAAGGTGGATTTACCGGCATCAATGTGAGCGATAATAGAAAAATTTCTTATCAAATTGGACATAGCTTAAATACTATTTGGAGTGGTTTCGAGAACCTCGTCACTACTGGCCAGTATTTTACGCCAATTACCAATCTTTTTCACGATGTCTAAGACATCCTGAAGTTCCTCAATGTCGAATAGCCAACAAAAGAAGAGATAGACGGAGAAACCAACCATACTAACAACAAGAGTGAGAGTAATTAAAGGAACAGTTCTGGTGGTATCAAAGATAAGCTGGTCTAGAAGCCGCATGGGCGCCCAAAGAGAAAAACCGGTAAAGAAACTTACAAAAATCATTTTGATCATTCTGACCGAAATCCCCAAAGGCCCAACCTTTCTACGGACAGCCACATAGGAAAGGATGAAATCAAGTAAATTACCAATTGACATGGCTAGGGTAATACCGGCGACATCTCTCTCGGTAACAAAGCCTAATAGATAAGCCATACCCACAAAAACTATCATTGTGATAAAGCCGATGATTAATGGTGTTTTGGTATCTTTAAGGGCGTGGAGGGCCCTGGTCAAAGTATTGGTGACGGCTTGTGGGGCGATAGCCAGACTGAGAAAGGCTAGGGCTTTGCCGGTAAGGAGAGTGGCTTCCCAAGGAAAATTTTTGGCACCGAAGGCGAGACGAACCAAAGGAACCCGAAGAACCAGTACAAGGACACTCGCCGGAAGAGCAAAGAAAAAGATTTGCAAGATGGACTTGCTGAGGGTGCCCTTGAATCTAGTTTTGTCGTCCAAAAGGGCCTCCTGGGCGAGGGTAGGGAACGAGGCTTGACTGAGAGAAACCCCGAAGAGGGAAATGGGAAGAACATAAAGCTGACGGGCAAAATTAAAAATGGAAATTGAACCAGCCGCCAGGAGAGATGCCAGGTTAACTGCCACCCAGCGCTCAATTTGGTCAATTCCCAAGGCCAATGCCCTGGGTGGCATTAGCCTGAGCATCGAAAACACCCCGGGGTGGTGAGGATCCCAATTTATTTTTGGCCAGTAGCCAAGAGCTCCGGCAGTAGGTAGCTGGATAGCCATGTGAAGGAAGGCTCCAAAGACGACGCCGATGGCGGCCGAGTAAATTCCATAGCGAGATGAAAGAAAATAGATACCGGTGATGGTACCGACGTTATAGAGAAGTGGAGCGAGGGCGGGAATCAAAAAACGTCTTTGGGATTGGAGGACACCGGTGAGAAAGGCCGAGACAGCAAAGAGTATTTGGGCGACAGACATAAGACGAATCAGGTTAGCCATAAGGTCAAGCTTCTCCGGAGGGAAATGAGCCAACAGACCAGCCAAAGGCCGGGCAAAAACAACGATAATGACGGAGAAGATAAAAAGGAAGAAACCGATGGAAGTAAGGGCTGTGTTGGCAAGTTTGTTGGCTGCTTCGTTTGATTTATTACAGTATTCTTGATAAACAGGAATAAAAGCGGCGGAGACGGCACCGACGACCAGTAGTTGAAAAACAGTATCGGGGATGACGAAGGCGGCGAAATAAACATCAAGGTCGGCTTCCATACCCCCAAAGAAACGGGCGGCGAGAAGATGGTTTCGGATCAGCCCCAGAAGAGCGGAGCCCAGATAGGAAATACCGATGATGACGGCGGCAGAAAGGATGCTGTTACTTTTCCGATTCAAAAATTCTTGGGACTTGGAAATTATTCGGTTGACCACTAGGATATTTTAATTCAGGAAACATAGATGCGCCAGAAGCAGAAGGTCATGATAAAATAAGCGCATGCCTATAACTAAATCCGCAATCAAGAAACTCAGAGCCGACAAAAAAAAGGCCGCATTCAACAGATCCACTAAAACAAAGGCTAAGTCGGCGGTAGACGAATTTAAGAAGTTACTCTCAGGAGTTGCTCTTAGTAAAGCTTTCTCGGCTGTAGACCGTGCTGCCAAAAAAGGAGTCATTAAAAAGGGAAAGGCTGATAGAATCAAGGCCAGACTCTCCAAAAAGGTTGTCGCTTAAGACGAGAAGTATTTTTCAGTCCCCCGCTTTGATATACTGAAAGTGTGGCCACCCAGCAAGGTATTTCTCATATCGACTTATTACCTAAAGATAGCTATAGCTATTCAACTTTGGGAAAGTTTTTGACATGGGCGACGACCTCTGGGAGAGTACTGGTAGTCCTGACGGAGTTTGTCGTGTTACTGGCTTTTGGTTCCCGATTTTATTTCGACAAGAAAGTAAATGACCTAAAAGAAGAGGTCGATCAAAAACAAGCTCAGATTCAAGCTTTCGCCGATACCGAAAGAACTATAAGGACGATATTGGCAAAACAAGCGCCGGTAAATGGGTATTTGACGGGAAATTTGGCTTTCAAGGAAAGATACGACGAGCTGAGCCGGATTATGCCAGCTAGAGTGAGACTAGAAAAACTAACAATTGACAAAACAGGTATGACTTTGGTCGGAGAATCAGATTCGGAGCTGGGGTTTGCTCAACTGCTTCGTAGTCTCAGGAAGTTCCGTGGAGTAACCCGTCTGTCAATGAAGGAAACTAGTTTTGACCAAACTACCGGAACAGTAAAGTTTAATATTCAAACCACTTTTCAATAATGGCACTAATAGACAACGAAAAATATTCTCTTTTTTACCAGAGAGTACGTCTGGTTTACCAAAAACCAGAGATTAAAGCCTCGCTGGAAGTAATTCTTTCAGTGTTTACCGTAACCTTGCTAATTTTTGCGGCTATTCGTCCCACGCTGGCCAATGTGGCATCTTTGCAGAAAAAAGTGGAGGATTTGAGTTCAGTAAATAAAAAGGCGGATAACAAGATCGCTCAAGTATTTTCAGCCCAAGCAGATATAGATAAATTCCAGAATAAACTGCATTTATTCGACAATGCGATTCCCAATGAGTTCTCATATCGGGACATGGCAGGAAGAATAGAGCTGATCGCCAGAAGGCGGGGGCTGGCGGTGCAAACAGTGAACATGCCCGGTGTGAGGATCTTCGGAACAACAAAGGGGGTGGGCGACACGTTTCAAAAAATTCTATCAAAAAACCAAAACAATATTATTCAAACAGGAGTCTCTTTTACAGTAACCGGAGACCCTGCCAATGTCGATGGATTTCTGAAAGAAATGGAAAACCTGGATAGACTGGCTGTTCTTGACAGTATCACCCTATCATCCGAAGCAACGATGGACAAGGAGATCAAGACCATAAAAGCAAATTGCCTAATTTATTTTTATTTTTATTCTGAGTCATGAAATTAAGGGCACATATCCTAACCTGCATTCGACTACAACCCTGTCTTTTCGGCTGCAAAGTCTTCAGTACTCCTAGATGGGGTGTGTTTGTGTTTCGCTACGAAAGGAGGTCAGAATATGCGCCCTAAAAAAACACTCTCTATTTATGTATTATTGGTAGGTGTCATGGGGTTATCGATCGTTGGGGGAATATTAGCATTTCAAATATTTTCCGCTTCGACAAAAACGCAGTTAACCCAAGAACAGATCGAGATAATTAAGCCTATTGATGGCACCATAGATGAAACCGTGATAAAAAATTTGGATCAAAGAACTTTGGTGACTGAAGCTGATATTGATGGGTTGGTGATAATCCCATCGGTGACACCGTCACCCACCACCCCCCCGTTAGCAACAGAGTCCTCGCCGATAAATACACCACTATAAAATGGCCACAAAAGGACTGATGTCCAAACGAATACCAACGATACTGGGAATATTTATTCTCATTGCTGGTCTGGTGGCCGGAGTGATCTTGGTAAATATGAGGCAAGGACTGGAGTCTAAAGCCGGTCCATCGGAAAGTCCGAAAAATTTAAAAATTTCGAACTTGAATGCTTCCACGTTTAGTGTAAGCTGGACAACAGAGACTCCTTTGACTGGGTTGATTAAATATTCGGAGGATCCGGTGAAAATAGTTACTCCTGCCGGTGATGTCCGGGATCAAATCTCCGGTACTTCCCAGAGTTATAACAATCATACGGTAAATGTATCCGGTCTTTCGCCGGGCACCACCTATTACTTCTTGATTATTTCCGGGTCGGGCGCTTATGACGATAACAGTAAGCCTTTTTCTGTCCGGACAGTAGCACAAGCGATTGCTCCTCCGGAAGATCTGATCTTTGGAAAAATAGTCCGCGATACCGGAGATCCGATTAACGGAGGAATTGTTTTTGTCGAAGCCGAAGGAGGACAAACTCTGTCGACAATTACCAAAACAGATGGAACTTGGAGGCTAAATCTTGCCAATTCAAGGGACAAGGATGGAAAAGTCTTAACATACGATCCGGAAAAGACACTATTGTCAATTTTTGTCCAAGCGGGAAATACCGGAACAGCAACGGCCTTAACAGACACCAGTAAAGATAAACCCGTGCCAGATATTGTTCTGGGGAAAAATCAGAGCTTTGTCGAAAGTAGCCAACTACTGACAGACTTGGTGGAGGCAACTCCAAGTGCCCAAATCGGTGAAGGATTCCAATTAGAAGCGGCACAACTACTCACGGCTTCGGAACAACTAGAGGCAACTTCGTCGGTAAAGATATTGAATCCTGCTATGAACGGAGAAATCATTGCCACCGACAAACCGGAGTTTAGCGGGAAAGCCCCGGTAGGATCTGTGTTAAAGCTGAATCTGAACTCGGTAGAGATGACGCAAGTAGTCCAGCCCGATACGGACGGTAATTGGAAATGGACTCCACCTCAACCGCTTGAGCTGGGACCTCACACTCTGACAGTGGAGTTTACAGACCTAGCCAACCAAGTCCAAAAAATTGTCAGGACATTCGTGGTTCTATTGAGTGATCAGCCAGCCTTCACCGCAACTCCTTCGGCGACACCGACAGTTACACCGACTCCATTAATAGGTATTTCCCCATCTCCAACAGTGGTAACGTCTATGCCAGCGACCGAGTCCGGTAATTTGGTACCATCAGGAGGGTTGACCACCACCTTGGGATTCGCAATTCTCGGACTAGTCCTGTTATACATCGGTAGTATGTCCAAAAAGTGGATGAAATAAACATGTTGACATTGACGATGACAATAAATATGGATATAGTGAAAGCAGGTCCTAGTTTAATGGACCACAAAACATAGAGATGGACCCACAAAATCCTTTGAATCAACCCTCGATCCAGCCATTAGCTACTGATCCAATAATTCCTGAGCCGACGGCACCGGTGGTAACGACAACTACTACGACTACCATTCCTACTCCTTTGCCGGAAGCGCCTACTGAAGCTCAATGGCCGGAACAAAAACCGAAGAGTAAAGTGCCTAAAATTCTTATGGGGATTTTGGCATTGTTTTTGGTGGTTGGGGCGGCAGTGGGGGCGTATTTTGTTTCAAATAAAGTTAGTAGCAAACAAGCCGTGGCACCAACAGCTCCCGAAAGTGAACCAATGGCGATGTCGTGCGGTAATCCAGGAACTATAGGCATATGTGGTTCTAACGGCGGATGTAGTGCGAATAGGAAATGCACCAAAGTGGGCGATAAATTTGAATGCAGAATTAATACAGCCTGTGAACTTGCTTGTGGTGATCAAGGAACTATAGGCATATGTGGTTCTAACGGCGGATGTAGTAGTTCAGGTCTGAGATGTAAGAAAACTGCACCAGATTTATATGTTTGTACAGCCGATTCGACTTGTAATAATGGAGGGGCATGCATTGAAGACGGAAAATGTATGACATCGTCGACAGCATGCTGTGGTTCGTCATATACCGATACTACCTGCGGTAATTCCATACCTATTAGGTGTGGTACAAGTGGGGGTGGAGGGGGTGGAGGTGGAGGAGGAGGTGGAGGTGGATTATCGTGTGAAAACTCATGTCCAGGGACAGTGTCAAACGGAGCGTGTGAAGCAGGACTTCGACCATTAACGTGTGCCAACTGCTGTAAGACTGGTGGGGGTGGAGGTGGAGGTTGCGTAGCGGCTCAGAGAGATACTGCGGTATCAGCTAAACTTAGATTCCCTAAATCCGGAACAGTAGCTATCTTTGCCCTATCCGGGGGCGCTTATCCATCAACAATCACCTTGACGGGCCCAAAAACTATTTCTTCGAATGTGACCCTGCCTACAAGTCCGGCAAAAATTGGAAATTCTTTTGATGTAGTAGCTGGAGAAGAATATTCGTTGAGTATGACACTGAATTCAGGAGGAAATAAGCCAGCAGTTGGCTGGATTCCTCCGGCGGAACCTGGTCAATGCGGTCCAAAGAAAAATCCGGGTGCCAATGCCTGTGGAGTGCGGTGGGGTATTAATCCCCTAATTAATTATGCTACAGCGAACTCTACTGACATCACCGGCGTTACTGCAGGTGCAGATCAGGCGAACATTGAGTGTTGGGGAGACCCGATTCAAAATGATGCCACACAGGACTATGATTTCAACGACTGGGCGATGATCTTTGGATACGTGGGGGCGGCGGCTGGAAGGCCTTACTATTGTTCAAATGTTACGGGAGAGACAACGGTGAACAAACCAGTATTGAATGTAGGCGAAACACTGACGGTTTCTTCCAAGTCAAACACTCCAGTCAACGGTTTTTTCTATGCTGTCTACAATGCTGACAATAATCCGTCGGGTAATTCTCCAACAGTTGTTTGTTCCGGTACCGGAACCCATGCCCAGTGCCCCAATGGGGGAACTCCGATGATCTTATCAGATCCAAACAACAAAACAGATGGCACAGGACTAAGAACAAGTGGATCGGCTTCGGTGGCTTACGCTAACTTGTTTGTAACGGACAAAACAACGGGCAAACAGGTAACCAATATCCAGATCAATGCTTACTTCAATTTGAATGGCGGTCAGTGGTCCTACCCTGAAGTTAAGTGTGTTACTTTTACGAAGATGGGGGCGGCGGCGTGTGTGCCTGTCTGGACGCCCGACCCGGGTACGATTTGTCTAGGAACACAGTTTGAACAGACCAGTAACTGTCCAGATGCGGGAGTGAAGCTTAGCACGGGAACAAAAAATTGTGGGTGTACAGAAGATTGGCATCCCGCGTTTAAAGGTACTCTTGAATGTGCAGCCACTTGTATGACACAGACTAAATGCGGAGAGACAAGAAATGTGTGCGGAACAAAGCCAGTTACTTGGTCGCCTAATCCGGCACTGACTTGTGTTGGAACAAATGTAACTCAGACCAGTAATTGTGGGGGTACTCGAGTAGTGCCAGGAACCAAATCATGTGCTGTCGGTGCTTGTATGTCGATCAATGTTTATAAAAAGATCGGTGAGGTTTGGGGAACAAATCCTCTGACACCAAGCCAATTGCAATCTCTTAAGGTGGGCGATGTTGTGAAGGCTACTATGACTACAAACGCTGCTGGTACAGGAGGACAATTTGGAATAAAGATTAATGGCGTTTTTAAGGGTTGGATGAATGGTACGACTAACGGAACTTTAATATCTTCTATTGAAATTCCAATACCTGCTGTCGGAACATATGAGATTGCTGGTCGAGTTAGCACCACATCACAATAATAATGAACAAGAAAAAGATTATTTCCATCGTCCTAATACTACTTGTGGTTCTTTTGGGCGGAGCTTCAGTATATGTGGCGACACAGCTTTCAACTAGACAAGAGGTAGCTCCAAATGCACCAGCGAGTGAACCACGTGCATCTGAGAGTGAGTGGGCAGACTGTCCCAGTACCGTAACGGCAGTTGTGACAGAAGTGACGTGTGATCCCTTGGTGGGTGTAATTACCTGTGACCCTGACTGTCCGGTGGCGTGCGGAACAGATGCTTTGACGATATCTACCTGCCAGGATTCTTGCGGGGTAGCCACAACAAAAAATTGCCCCGCAACAGCACTCTGTGGTGAAGACGGAGGCTGGGGTGAACTGAGCGCCTGTAGTGCAACTGCTTGTGGCACTTCCGGAACAAAGACTCGAACTTGTAACAATCCAGCACCATCTAATGGTGGTGCGGAATGTACCAGGGATGAT
>Ga0100395_1003535_pt1 | contig 11374 bp, 14 predicted proteins | sample CryGeymeta201519_FD_81542 | JGI IMG/M metagenome (GOLD analysis project Ga0100395, IMG submission 81542) | Groundwater microbial communities from Crystal Geyser aquifers in Utah, USA - Crystal Geyser metaG 2015-19 | ecosystem: Environmental > Aquatic > Deep subsurface > Groundwater | place: USA... | reverse complement strand
TTATCATCTAAACCGACAATGGTTTTCTGATTATCAGAAGTATCAATGTAGAGCTTCATCTAATTATTACCTTTCTCTCGTTTTGGTTTAAATAATTAAACTGAATGTCAATTCTTTCCTTTGGTAACATCTCTTTAATTTTTTCGGCCCATTCAATGGCAACAAGGGCCTGAGGGTCAGAAAAAATTTCCCCTAAACCCAAACCTTTAGTCTCTTCAAGTTTTTCGATTCGATATAAATCAACATGATAAAAATCAGGTTGATTTGAAAAACAAGGTTCTGTCAAAGACAGGTTCTTATATTTTTTAACAAAAACAAAAGTGGGTGAAGTAATCCTCTTCTTAATCCCTAAACCCTTGGCTAACCCCTGGATAAAAGTGGTTTTACCACTCCCCAAGTCTCCATAAAGACAAATAATTCTTTTTTTAAGTTTTCCTGATTTTAGATCAGAGCCAATTTTTTGGCCCAGTTTCTGAGTTTCCCCTGGGCTTTGGGTAATAACTTCCATAAAATAAGACCTCCTAAAGTTACTCCGGTGAAGTCAACTATTAAATCTTTTAACTGAAAGGTACGGGTCGGCACAAAAAACTGATGGACTTCATCAGATAAACCATACAAAAAAGCAAGCATTAAAGGAAACCAATAATCTTTCTTTTCTCGGGCTGAATTAATAGCTCGGAAAAAAAGAAAATATAAAATAGCATAAAAAACTCCGTGCATAAAACTGCGGATAATCTCATCCCAAAAAGGGTTCTGGGCCGCTTTTAAATTGGGGATTGAAGAAAAATAAAAAATCAACAAACACCAGAAAATAACCGGCAGCCAAAGATTAAAAAACCAAGCAATTTTCTTCATTTAATAAAAATAATTATACCATACCTTCAGCCAACCCCAACAAAGTGAAATAAGGATAATTCCCAAACCGACAAAAAGAAAAACCTTGGGTAAAACTTTTTTTTGGGCTGAGCTTGTGCTTTCCTTAATTGCCTTCGCTGAATTTGAGGCTTCATTATAAGGATAAAAAGCGCTTAAAGTAGCCTCTTCTTCCCCTAAAACTTCACCAGACTTACTAGCTGTCTTAATAGTTGCCTTAGGCGTTAAAGAAGGAATTATTGTTTGCCTTGGCGTTGGTGTAGGAGTAGGGGTTGGCGTTGGTATTGAGGTTGAGTCTAAAAAAATCATCACCGGACTAACCTCATAAAAATCGTTGACATTAAAAGTCTTTGTTTCATTCCAATCATGGTAACCGGTTTTCTCCAATTTAATAAGATGTTGGCCAAACCCGCAATCAACATAAGTATCACATTGACAACCATCACCAAAAGTCAAAACTTCAGGAGCATAATGATGAAGATAGACATCATCAACATAAACCTTAACATTATTCAAAATTTCTCCGTCTTCATCTTTGGCTTCGTTAATTTTGTAAGTGGCTATTGGCTTAGGGGTAGGTGTTGACGTTGGCGGTTTGGGTGTTGATGTCGGGACTAAAGTTGGAGTTGGAGATGGTGTCGGCGTCTCAATAGGAACATTTATTTGAACTTCAACCGCAGTCTGCTGATCTCCAGAAGCCGGATTACCAGAGCTTGTATACCTCCGGATTCTGAGCTTGAAGCTCCCTGGCCCAGGATATTTAGTCAAAGTAGGATTCCCTATTTTCCCCTGGAGATGCGTAGAGTTTATACCTTCTATTGAGAAATATTGTACCCCATCTGAATCTCCATACCAATAAGTTCCATTAAATGTTTCCCCAAAATAATTTGTTGTTCCCTCTTTATAAAGATCTATTCTTAAATAATTTTTACCTGTATATCCACTAATATAAACTTCAACGTCAAATGGGTCAGTGGAAATCTGCGAAGGATAGTTATTAATCGTTATTGTGGCAGCAAAAGTGTCTTTTGCTAAAAACAAAAAAGTTATCGTAAATATAAAGAAAGAAAGTAGAAATTTTCTCGAAACAGCCATAAAAAAACCGGACTTTCATCCGGCTTGCGTAAAAATTAATACTATTATTATATACTATTCTCGTCGATTCTTCTCAATTAACACTCACTAAATCAACTCTTACTATATCTGAGAAACTATATTTATCTGTTAACGGTCTATCGTTTCCATTTTCCATAAAGGGGTCATTCATTATATAACCCCTAGAATCTTTACCTTTAATAACTATAAAGTGCTCTGGATAATTATAAGTCCCGTATACCCCAACAATCACTGGTCGTCCGGCATTTATCTCATTATTAACTCTATCCTCTGAGGGAGAAAAACCGCTTCTTGAAACACTCATACCTTTATCGCTCCAGCTTTTCTTCATATATGCTGTTGTCCACTCAAATGCGGCTGGTGAAGAAGCGATATCAGCAGGTGTAATATTTTTTCCATAATGTTTGGCAATCATAGCAACAGAAGATACCAAACATCCGGCATCAGCCATTGTGATACCAGATAATCCAATTAGCATATTCCCCCATTGGCTATCTCTTTGGTTATAATAGCAACCCCAACCATCACATTTCGTCTGGTTAGAAAGAATTGTTGCACCACCTTGGGAGGTAACAAATTTTCGGAAAGCTGCCAACTGGGCTTGGGCCTGAGACTGAAGTTGTTGATATCTTCTTTCATCATTTTTGGTAGCAGCTAATAAATTATCTTTAGCTGTTTTCTGTTGAGTTAATAAAATTTTCTGCGATTCAAGCTTCTTCTTGGCTGCATCTAATTCTTCTTGTTTTTGTTCTTTTAAAGTTTTTTGGTCTTCAAAGTTGGTTCTAGCTGTTTCCATTTGAATCATCAAGTTACGGTCATGAATTTGAACCACCCTTAAATATTTAAAACGGCTAACAAAATCAGAGAAATTTTGGGAAGATAAAAACAAACTGACAAAATCGACTTTTCCTTTTTTATAAGTTTCGGCAATTCTTTTGGCCAAAATTTCTGAAATTTCGTCTAAAGAAAGATCCAGCTGACCAATTTTAGATGTTAAATTGATAATTTCTTTCTCTAAATTACCTATTTCCCTTGTTGTCACTAAAATATTTGTCGATGTTATTAAAATAGCCTTGTTAAGATTATTCAACTCTGATTCAAGTGTTAACCTTTGACTAGTCCTTGACTGCCGAGATTGGTTAAAAAAATTGACACATGCTTTTAAATCATCTTCATTCAGGAGATCTAATTCATTTTTTTCAGCTCTCATTTCACAATCCTGTTGGGTAATCCCCCAAACGTCAACAGGAAAAAGAAATGAAAAAACAAAAAGAACAGCGAAGAATTTCCAAAGAAGATTTTTTTTCATTTTTATTTTAGATATCGTTTGACAGCTAGCAAGCTTCCTAGCGAACCAATAACGATACCTGAAGAAATCTCAATACCTAAGACGGTTAACATAAAAAGCGGAGAAACCGGTAAAAGAGCAATCCCCTGAAAGAATTTAATAATATAAGAGGTTAAATACAAAAGCAAAAGATAACTGATCCCCCAAGCCATAAAGGCCCCGACAACTCCGTAAAACATCCCTTCCAAAAGAAAAGGAGCGCGAATATACCAACGCGAAGCCCCTAATAACTGTAGAATATCAATTTCCTCGCGGCGAAGAGTAATCTTCATACCGATAATCACCAAGATGACTAATAAGGAAACTAAACCAAAAATACTGATTAAAGCAATGCCGATCATTCTAATGTTCAAGGTCCATTGCTGCAAGGCCTTGACCACATCTTCTTGGAAAACAACTTCCTCCACAGCTGGTTCCACCCTTAAAGTCTGGGCAATTTCATTAAGATAAACCAGGTCATTAGTCGCCACCTCCAAAGAGGCCGGCAAAATGTTGGCCGTCACCATTTCCAAAAGCAAAGGGTCGTTTTTATTCTGCTCCCGATAAATATTCAAAGCTTCTTCTTTGGAAATATATTTCGCCTCTTTGACCTTGCCGGTTTGAGCCAGTTTAGCTTTTAAGGTATCCACCTGGGAAGAAGTAGTTTCATCTTTCAAAAAAGCGGTCACCTGCGGCCGGGTCTCAAAATAACGGAGGATGGCCTGAAAACCGCCGGCGGTTAAAATGAAGACGGTGGTGATAAAGAAGGTCAAGAACATAATCAAAATCGCCGCCAGCGCCTGGTAAGGCGTCCGTCGCATATGAGTCCAAGCTGTTCGCCAATGTTCTTTCATGGCAGATGATATTTTCCTTTCTTTTCATCAGAAACTAATTTTCCTTTATCCAATTCAATGACTCTTTGGTTCATGAGATTGACGATTTCAAAATTATGGGTCGCCATAATCACCGTTTTCCCTTTGTCGTTAATTTTCTTTAAAAGATTAACAATCTCTCTGGCCGTGCCTAAATCAAGATTGCCAGTTGGTTCATCGGCAATAATAATTTCCGGCTCGCCAACCACGGCTCTAGCTAAACAAACTCGCTGAAGCTCACCACCGGAAAGCTGAACAGGGAAAAAATTGGCTCTTTGACTTAAACCAACCAACTCCAAAATATTGATCACCTTCTGAGTAATTTCTTCTTCTTTTTCTCCTAAAACCCGCAGGGCCAAAGCCACGTTTTCAAAAACCGTCCGGTCAAAAAGAAGTTTGAAATCTTGAAAAACAACGCCGATTTTTTTCCGATGTTCGGGGATTTCTTTCTTACGAAGATTTTTTAAATCAATCCCTTTCACTTTAACCTGTCCTTCGGTCGGTAAATATTCTCTTAGAATCAGCTTGGCCAAAGTGCTTTTACCAGCGCCGCAGGGACCAATAACAAAAACAAACTCGCCTGATTTAATCTCAAAACTGACCCCTTTCAGGGCAGTCAACTCACCAAACTTTTTGGTAACATTCTCAAATTTCACCATTAATTATTAATTACAAGCCTTCAGGACAGACCTCAAGAATTTTTATCCGACCGACATCCATCAACCAACCGGCTTTCTGGCTAGCGAAGGTTTCACCCCAGACTTGAACGCATTTGCCTTTAAACTGATTTAAATCTAAAACAGAACTAGTGAGATAAGCGGTTTGACTGGGACCACCCGGGCGAAGCAACTTGTGGCTTCCCTCAACAATATCACCATTATCATTAATCTCAATTTTCCCCTGGGCCGTATCCTTAAAAGCCGCTTCATCTTTAATGCCGATTTCATTTGGCCCTTGAATTAATTCCGCCCCGCCAGTTAATTGTCTGCTTTCAGTTGGCCTGCTGGCAAAACCACCTCTTTTAGAAAGAAAATAGCCAGTTACCGCCCCAGCCACAATAATCGCTAAAATTACCAGTGAAGGAACTAAAATCCCTTTCCAATCGGTCTTTTTTGCTTCTGGTGGAAATTCTTGAACTAAATTTGGTTCTTCCATAATCACCCCCTTTTGTTTTATTTTGAGTTTACGAAAAACAAGCTATGCTTATCATACCATACTTTTTAACTCTGCTTCCACAAATTCGTCAAGGTTACCATCTAAAACTGAATCAGGATTGCCGCTTTCATAACCGGTCCGTAAGTCTTTCACCATTTTATAAGGATGTAAAACATAGGAACGGATTTGCGTTCCCCAGCCGGCCATCGTCTTCCCGCCCTTTAATTCTTTCTCTTCTTTCTTTTTCTTTTCCTCAGACAAAAACCAAAGTTTGGCTCGCAGTAAATCCAGGGCGATTTTGCGGTTTTGTTCCTGAAAACGCTGAGTTTGGCAGGTAATGACCAGACCGGTTGGTTTATGAATTAGGCGAACGGCGGTAGAAACTTTCTGGACATTTTGTCCTCCGTGACCAGAAGCACGATAAAACTGCCAATCCAAATCGTCTTCCTTGATTTTGATTTCTGAGTTCTCTTCAATTTGCGGCAAAACCTCCACCAAAGCAAAAGAAGTCTGTCGCAACTTGTCAGCGTTGAAAGGCGACTGGCGGACTAAACGATGAGTCCCAGCCTCTAATTTCAAATAACCATAAGCGTAAGGAGCATCAACGGTCATGGTCACACTTTTAACACCCGCCTCGTCACCAACTGTTTCCTCAATAATTCTTGAAGGCCAGTCTTTCTTTTCAAAGTAGCGTAAATACATTCTCTTCAGCATCTCTGCCCAATCCATCGCTTCAGTACCACCTTGACCGGCATGAATGGAAAAAATCGCCGGAGAAGCGTCATATTGACCGGAAAGAAAAGTTTTTAATTCTAACTTCGCCAATTTTTTCTCCAGCTCGGTTGTTTGCCCAGCCGCCAAAAGCTTCTCTAACTGGTCCACTTCTTCCAACTCTTTTTGCAACTCACCCAGTTTCTTCATTTTTCCGCTGGCCAGAATTTGATCTTGCCAAAATTCAGGCGCAGAAGACTGAGCCTCAATTTCTCTTATCTGACGCTGAATTTCCGGCAAATTAAGTTTTTGTTTAACCAATTCGATTCTTTTTTTAATTTCTTCCATTTTGTCAAAAACAAGGTTCTCGCGAAGCGAGGTTCTTATCCTTTTTATTCCTCCAAAACTTTCTGGCAGAAATCTTTAAAAATCTGCTTTTTGATATTTTCTAATTGTTCAGCCGGCAATTCCTTGATGATTTCAATAATCTCTTGGGTTTTAATTTCCACTCTTTCTACTTTCTCCGTTTCTGTATTAGAAGATTCTTTCTCGATGATTATCTTTTGTTTTAAAGCACTATTACCGGGTAAAACTTCAACCGCCTTGCCTAAAATTTGTTCACCAAAATCACTAATCTTTTCACCAATCTCCGCGGTTGGTAAAGAAAGATCCTCACCCTGGGCTTTCTTTTTCCTTTGCCAATCAGCAAAAACCTTAGCTCCGGCTAGAACTAAAAAAGCCACGAAAACAATAATTAAAATTCTTTTGAGGCGATCTTCCCCCATTCTCTCTTATTTTAACACGAAAGTCTTTTTTGAACCGCCTCGCTAGTCAATTCTCGAAGAGTGTCAGAAGCAATCCATTACTTAGGCCTTCTTTAATTTTCTAAAATCCCTATCAAAACTTAAAACCTCTCCGCCTTGACTCTCTGCTTTGCAAAAGAGGAAAACATCAACAAAATCTATATTCTTTCTCCCATATAAACTCAATGTTTCCAAGAAAACCATTTTGTCTTCAACCTTAAGATATGGCATGGTTACGATTGTTTTAATAGAATTAATTATATCTTCTTTGGAGAAGCTATACAGTTTTTCCAAAGCAAATGCTATTTCAAAAATCACTATTTGGCAAACAACCAAGTTAATCTTGCCTTTCTTGGCATTCTCAAAATAATTCTTAGCTCTTTCAGTCTGGAAAGGAATATCACCAAGAAGAAAACGCAAAAATATATTAGTATCGGCAAAAAGGATTTTCATTTAAGATGACGTGTAGCTAGATATTTTTCAAATTCAGCCCTTACCTTTTTAGCAGAAATCTTTCTCGCACTTTTTAAGGCTCCTTTTAGCAACAGTAGGTCCTTAACTGGTTCGATGATAAGCCTGTTTTCACCAGCGGAATATATCAACACTTTTTTAAATTTATTCAAGCCATACAATCTTCTTAACCTAGAAGGAATGCTTATTTGTCCTTGACTGGTAATAGAAACAATATGTGTCATACTTTAATATTACGACAATGCATTAAATTTGTCAAGACACATTAATATTTTAACAAATTAATGAACTTCCGATCCTGGATCGGAATGATATCACCAATAAAATAATCAATAATCTTTTTAAGCGATCTTTACCCATTTTAAAAATAGCTCTTTTTTTAACCTTCTTCTTATTATATAATTCTTTCACCCTTTAAGAAAGCCTGCCCTCCTTAAAATGACAAATAATAAAGAAAGTTTCTCCCATTCTTATTTAAATCAAGAAAACCTTGTCAAAAACAATGGATATCATAAAGAAGCTTATTATGAAGAACTACAAATTCCACTAGAAACCATCAATATCTTACCACAACCTAGAAAAACTTTTGAAAAAATCGATGAGCTAGCCAACGATATTTTAGAAAAAGGCCTCATCAATCCCCTTCTTTTAGCACGTTTCAATAGGGAAAACTGCGAAAAATACCTAAAAGCTATCAATATTTTGTGGAAAAAAGAAATTAAAAAAGCGATTAAGACCGAAAATCTTAATCGTAATCCTGATGATAATCATTATTATATTTTAATCGCCGGAGAAAGACGTTTAAGAGCTATCAAACATCTTAAAAAAGAAAATCTTATTAATAAGATTTTCCCTCAGGAAAAAATTGATGTCAGAGTTTTCAATAACCCTTCGCCACTTGAAGCTCTATTCAGACAGGCCTCGGAAAACATTCACCAAAGGCCACCAGCTCATGAAGAAGCTGAATTTTACGCTTCTCTACTTCATATTATCCGAGAAGAAAAAGAAAATTACCCAACAACTCGTTTTGCTAAAGACGTTGGTAAAGATCCGGAAACTATCAGAAAAGCTGTTCAATTTTCTTTATTGCCACGATTTGCTCAAAAAGCCGTCATTAAAAACAATTTAGTTTATGGCGTTGCCTGTGAGTTAGGAAAAATGTTAAAAGATTTTAACCCAAAGGTTAATTTTAAAGAAGAAGAAATTAATCTTATGGCTGTGAAAGCTATGGTTGGGCACTGGACAATTAAACGCTGTCGTCAAGAAGTCAGGAAAAAGATTGAAGAGGCCAAATCTGATCAAGGAAGTTTCAAAATTTTTACTAAGAAAGATCAAGAAAAATTAGAAAGGTTATCTTTGAAAAATTCAGCAACTAAAGAAATCATTAAGGGTTCATGGGATTTTATTATTTATTTAAGAAGGATTAATTTTTTAATTAAAGAAAGAAAGCTTTCAGCTAAAGATTCTCTTTTTACTGAGAAACATTTCACTAAAGCCTTCTTGCTTTTAATCAATGAACAGGAAAAACTTTTGCCTCATCTTGGAAAAATTACCGAAGAAGAAAAGAAGAGAATTAAAAAAGTCATTGAAGAGTCAAAAGAAAAAATCAAAGAGATTATTGTTTATCAAAATCTTACCAAAGAAAATAATTTAAGCTAATCTATTTTGAACAATCTCGCTTTTTAGCTCTCGCAGAGCATCATTGGCAATCCATCTGGCCGTTTTATTGTCTATCTTTAAGATTTCTTGAGCGAGTTTAATCGCTTGCTTATTTAAATTTTTATTCCTTTTGCCGATTTGCCGCAAGGCCCAATTAACCGCTTTTTTAACAAAATTTCTCTCATCAGTCGTCTCTCTTTTAATTATCGGCAAGAGTTTAATAAAATCTTTATCTTGAGCCTTTTTATCATGAACAGCCAAACAAGCCATTAAGGTAAAACCGGTTCTTTTAATAAATTCTTCTTTTCTCTTGGTTAATGCCTCAATCTTTCTCCAAATAAATTCGGTTTTATCAAATAAACTGCTACAAACTTGGTCACAAACATCCCAGGAGTCAAAATCACCAACCCATTTTTCCATCTGCTTCTCCGTCACTCTAGTGGTTTCATCAATAAAACCAGCTAAAATTCTAGCCTCATGGATTCCCGAATCCCAAAGTTCCAAAGCAAGTTTATGATTTTTGCCAATTTGTTTGGCCATTTTTCTCAAAACCGGAATACTAACTCCTAAAGTCTTTTGAGAACTAATGCCAAATCTCGCCATCCCCTCCACATTTTTGGGGTTAGCTAATGATTTTAATTTTTTAATAATCTTATTGTAATTTTTATCCATATTTTGGCAGACAACATTTTTTATATTTCCTGCCGCTACCACAAGGGCAGGGTTGATTACGCCCAGGTTTGGGTAATTTTTTTTCTTCTTTAGGTAAAACTCTATGAGGATATTCTAAAGCATCATTTGTTAATTTCTCAATTATCGTTGGTTTAAAAATAATTCTTTCCTTAGGCAGCTTATTTCTTAAATTTTTAATTGTTTCACTGAGAAATCTTTCAGTTGAATGGCCTATTAAAAATATATTTCTTTGCCCATTATTAACATCAGCACATTTTTCCAAAAAGCTAGCCATTGATTGAGCCACCGTCTTATCAATATCTTCAAAATCAGTTACTGAAGGATTAAGGTCAAAATCTACCGGCAAGGGTGTACTTTCTGCATCAAGTAAAAAATCGACTGAACCAAAACCAAAAGTTGAATATGAAGAAAAAGATCTTTTCCTTTCTCTAACAATTTTATCTAGAATATCTGCAACCCTTTTGGCTTGCGCAAAAACTTTATCTTTAAGTTTTCCCTCTAGAGACAATTTAGGTCCAGGGCATTGAGCCGAAGGATATTGTTCTTTAGTTGGAAGAATCTCACCACTAAAATTTTCCGGCAAGAGAGGTTTTAAGGCCCGTCTAATCAAGCCTGCCATAGGTTGACCACCAACTAAATAAACACGAATATCTCGAACATATTCATCTGGAGGAACTATAAAAGGTTGAAGAAATTCATATTGGTTACGGGGTAAAAAATCTTCTATATTTTCCTTACTCAAATAAATTATTGAGACTCCTTCACCTTGGTGCGAAAACATTTTTCCATCTTTAAAACTAATTTTTTTGACATACAAACCAGGAATCTCTTTTGGTAAACGATAATCTCCAACAGAAAACGGTTTTTGATCTGGGAGGCAAAAAATTGTTGGTATTATTGGTAAATTTTTATCTCGAGATAAATAGGCATGGAAAAAAGAATGAACTAAAGCAAAATCATGTAAAACATCGGCATTAACTGGAATAATATCACCTGAATCAATTTTTTTTAAATATGTTTCTCGCCGAGGAGAATTCATGACTGTCGTCCAAAAATCCTGAACACCTATGTCAAAAACAACAGTTGGTTTCTTAAAAACCCTTTCAAAATCAAAATAGCTCTCAGCATTTTTAATGAGAGCCGATTGTATCTCAGGGTTATTTAATAATTCTTTTAGCGACACTTTTCAAGAAGGGCAAGGGGATAATTTTTAACAACCTCTATTTTACCAGAATAGGCTTAATTTATCCATATTTCGGATAACAATATTTTTTATTCTCTCGCCTTATATTTTGCACCCCTTGTTTTACCGGCCTTAATAAGAAATCCCTTTTCTTGAAGTTGTTTTAAATCGTAATGTAAAGTTTTGGGGTTGACGGTGAGAAACCTCCGGGAAATAAAATCAAAAGAGCAGTAAGGGTGGTCCTTAATTATTTCCAAAATCTCTCGACGGCGGGGTAAAAGAAAATCCTCATGTAAATTTTCTTCAATATGAGGTGGAATTTTAATCTGATTTAAAAGCGTTTTTAAAGATTCAAGTTCAGTTAGTAATCTTTTTATCTTTTTGGTTTCTTTAAATTTATACTTCAACATTTTAGAAGATATTGGATAATATTAGATAATATAAGAATATCTTAGGAGAATTTGGAAGTTTAATCAACTATTAATTTATTAATTTATCCATATTTCGGATA
>Ga0100395_1003523_pt1 | contig 11397 bp, 8 predicted proteins | sample CryGeymeta201519_FD_81542 | JGI IMG/M metagenome (GOLD analysis project Ga0100395, IMG submission 81542) | Groundwater microbial communities from Crystal Geyser aquifers in Utah, USA - Crystal Geyser metaG 2015-19 | ecosystem: Environmental > Aquatic > Deep subsurface > Groundwater | place: USA... | reverse complement strand
AGGCCTTAAAAGAGGCCAAACGATTTCTTTTAGATAGTGTAGGGTGTGCCCTTTCTGCTCTAGATAATAAAGATATGCAAGCAGCTTTTCATTATATTCAAGATTTAGGAGGAGAAAAACAAACTACTATTTTTGGTTGGGGATTGAAAACTAATCTCCCTCTTGCTACTTTAATGAATTCCTTGCTCATCCGAGCTCGAGATTATAATGATATCTATTGGGAACAGGACCCTTCTCATCCTTCAGATATTATTCCTGCTGCCCTTAGTACGGGAGAATTTATGAAAAAAAATGGTAAAGAAGTGCTGGTAGGAATAGTACTTGCCTATGAATTAGAGATGCGTCTCTGTCAGGCCGCTAATCCAGGAGTGCGGGAGATAGGTTGGCACCATGCTACTTTAACTCAATTGGTAAGTCCGGTAGTAGCAGGGAGGATGTTAGGTTTAAATGAGGAGGAAATAGTAGCAGCAATAGGGATTAGTGGTTCTTCTCATTTTACTTTAGGGGGAGTGGTAGCTGGTCATCTCACTAACATGAAAAATGCGGCTGACCCTTTAGCAGTTGAAGCAGGGGTTCGAGCTGCTTTACTGGCGAGTAAAGGATTTACTGGTCCGGCAGAAGTATTTGAAGGTAAAGAGGGATTGTTTGAAGTATTGGATAAAGTAAAATGGGATAAGGAAATTTTAACCAAAGGATTAGGAGAAAATTTTCTAATTAACCAGTGTGGGTATAAAGCATTTCCTACTGAGGCTTTAACTCATCAGCCGATTACTGCTGCTTTAGAGGTTATGCGGGAAAATAGTATTAACCCAAAAGAAGTAAAAGAAGTTTTAGTAGAGACTACTACTCGGGGAGCAGATATTCTCTCCGATCCCAGTAAATATAAACCTACCACTAAAGAAACCGCTGATCATTCCTTACCTTATTGTATAGCGGTAGCAGTAGCTAAAGGTAATGTTCTTCCTTCTGATTTTGAAGAAGATGCCCTTCGAGATCCCTTGGTCTGGTCCTTGCTCAACAAGATTAAGGTAGTGGCAAATCCTGAAATTGACAATCTCTTCCCCAAAATAAAAAGAGCTATTGTCACCATTAAAATTTCCAATAGAGAATTTAAAAAACAAGAAGATTTTGCTAAAGGTCAGCCAGAGCGACCATTAAGTGAAGAAGACCTCATCTCTAAATTTACAGCCAATGCTGAGAAAAAAATCTCTTCTTCCAGAATGGAGGATATTATAAAAGCCACCAAGGGATTAGAGAATATCGATGAAATCGGAGAATATATGAAACTTTTAGTAAGTGACAAATAGAAAGGAAAGGTAGTAATATGAAAGCAATAGTATTGGGTTGTGGTTTGGTAGGTGGGTTGATTGCTAAGGATTTAGCCAAAGATAAAGATTTTCAGGTAACTGTAGCAGATATTGATGAGAAAAAATTAGAGAAATTAGCTAAAGAGGCAGGCATGCAAGGAGTAAAGGCAGATTTATCTAATTCGAAAGCTATTAAAAAGATAGTCGCTGAACAGGATATAGTAATCGGTGCCGTCCCCGGTTTTTTAGGATTTAATATGTTACGATCAGTTATTGAAGCCGGTAAGAACATGGTCGATATATCTTTTATGGCTGAAGATGCTTTGAGCTTGGATGAACTTGCCAAGAAGAAAGGGGTTACCGCCGTGGTGGATATGGGCGTAGCACCTGGTATGAGTCATATGATTGTAGGTTATGTCAATAGCCTGCTTGATGAAACTGAAAGTGCCACTATTTTAGTGGGAGGGCTTCCGGTAATAAGGGAATGGCCTTATGAATATAAAATTGCCTGGTCTCCCAAAGATGTTATAGAAGAATATATAAGACCGGCAAGATTAATAGAAGGTGAAAAAATTGTAGAAAAACCTGCCCTTTCCGATCTTGAATTGGTTAATTTACCTAAGATTGGTACTTTAGAGGCCTTTAATACCGATGGACTTCGTAGTCTACTTTATACCATGAAAGTCCCTTGTATGAAAGAAAAGACTTTGCGTTACCCAGGTTATGCTGAAAAGATGCGAACGTTAAGAGAGGCAGGATTCTTCAGTGATAAAACTATAGAAGTGGGAGGAATGAAAATAAGGCCTATAGATTTTACTGCCAAACTTCTCTTTTCTAAATGGGAACTAAAAGAATATGAAGAAGAGTTAACCGTGATGAGAGTAATTGTTCACGGTAAAAAAGAAGGAAAAAGATTATGCTATACCTATGATTTATTGGATTATTATGATAAGACTGCAAAAGCTACATCTATGTCTCGTACCACCGGTTTTCCTTGTGCGATTATGGCTCGGTTAATTGCTCAGGGGGAGTATCAACATCTAGGGGTTTGTCCACCTGAGTATATAGGGAAAGAACATAAAGTATATCAAAAAGTAATGAAAGAATTAGAAAAAAGAAATGTATCCTATAAAGAAAATATAATTGAGGTGTAATTTAATTAATTGTCAAATTGGTTAATTAGATAATTGATAGATTAAATGAGGAGGTGGTAATTTAAGTATTTAAGTAAACTGAAATAATTTTCACAAATATATATTAACTTGCATTTAAAAATGTGAGGTAGAGGCGCGGATAATAATAAGTAAAGATGAAGAATTAAAATTCCTCTAGAAAGGTATTTCCGCCGAAGCGAAAAGATGGTGTAAAATCTTTTCTGCTGGGCTTATAGTGAATAACTATAAGACTGTCATCAAATCTGTCCCCGGATTTAGATGGAGCGCTACCCAAGGTAGAGTGCTTCATCTAAAAAAGGGTGAAATAATAGGCAATTAATGAAGGCTCTATCATTAATTGCCTATTTTATTTGATGGATATTTTTATTAATAAACATCATTTTAAAACTAATCAGTTAAATAGATTGTATAGGAATTTTCTTTTTCCGTAGGAGGGGCCTGCCCTCGTGAAAACGGGGGTTCGATTCATCGGACCCGCAATGAAAACGGGTCGGATAAATCCGACCCCTACTGTAAAAGCAGTACTTTTATTCACTATCGACTAATTTAATAACTGAATAACCAAATAAGGAGGAAAGAAGATGAAAGTTTTAGTTTTTGGAGGATCAGGAAAGATGGGCTCTGTTGTTGCCTGGGATTTAGCTAAAAATTATCAAGTTGAAGAAGTAGGAATTGTTGGAATTACCGGCAGACAGGAAAATACTCTTAAAAAGATTAAAAAATGGATAAATAGTAATAAAATAGTGCTTCATTCCATTGACGTTAATAATCGCCAGGAAACTATGAAATTAATGGAGAAATATGATGTGGGGACGATTGCTCTACCCAATAGAAAGTGTAGTTACAAAGTTGTGGATATGGCTATTGATACAGGGCTCAACACAGTAGATATTTTAGAAGAATATCATAGGAAACCAGATAAATATGAAGTTGAAGGTTTAGAAATTCCCAGTGGAATGACTTTAAACGAGTATGGAGAATCACTTCACCAAAAAGCGGTAAAAAATGGAGTAACCTTTATTGATGGAATGGGTTTTGCTCCAGGGTTAACTAATATTACTTTAGGTGAAGGTATTAGGAAAATGGATCAAGCAGACTCAGCTATAGCCAGATGTGGAGGGATACCGGCTAAAGAGTTTGCCTACAAACATCCGTTAAAATATATGATTACCTGGACCTTTGAGCATGTTTTAAGAGAGTATATGGTTAAAGTAGATGTAGTTAAGGACGGTAAAATTGTAGAAGCAAAGGCAATGGATGATCTTGAAGAATTTAGATTTAACCAATTAGGTAGAGACGAAGAGTTGACCTGTGCCATTACACCAGGGATGCCCAGTTTTCTTTATACCAGACCACAACTTAAAGAATGTACAGAAAAGACTATTCGTTGGCCAGGTCATTGGGAGGGGGTGAAGATGTTAAAAGAATGTGGGATGCTTGAATCTACTCCGGTAAATTTTAAAAATATGAAGATATCTCCTCGTGAGTTTTTATCTTTTGTTATAACTCCCAGGCTTAAACCCTTAGAAGGTGAAACTGATGTTTGTGTAATGTGGAATACAGTAACTGGAGTAAAAAATGGTCAAAAAATAAGAATCGATTATTATATGTGGGAAGGAGCAGATCTCGAAAATGGTATTTCTGCTATGGGAAGAGTTACTGCCTTTCCCGAAGCAATTGCTACAGTAATGTTAGGAAAAGGAGAGATAACCAAGAAAGGGATAGTAGCACCTGAAGATGCTATAGAAGGAAAAATTTATGAAAAATACTTTGAAGAATTAAAAAGGAGGAAAATAAATATTCTTGAGGTTTCTAAGAAGATGTAATAAGATATTAATGGGTTAGTAAATTTTTTAGAATATTTAGTATACAAATTCAATTGGTTAAATTTTGGTAAAGGAGAAAAATTATATGACCAAATTCATTTCCCTTAAAACCAGTTTACCAGGACCAAAGTCCCAAGAAATTGCCCAAAGAAGAGAAAAGTATGTGGCTAAACCTATGGGAGATTCTCTTTCTCCCTGTTATATTGCCCATGGTGAGGGAGCCTTAGTTACCGATGTAGACGGTAATCAGTTTATTGACCTTACCGGGGGATGGGGATGTCTGGCAGTAGGACATACCCATAAAAAAGTGGTAGCTGCAATTAAGGATCAAGCAGAAAAATACCTACATACCGATTTTACGGCTATTCCCTATGAACCTCTGGTGGAATTAGCCGAGAAGCTGGTAAAGTTAACCCCCGGAAATAGCCCTAAAACAGCTGCTTTTTTTAACTCCGGAGCAGAAGCAGTGGAAAATGCGGTAAAGATTGCCCGAGCCTACACTAAAAGACCAGCTATAATTGTTTTTGAAAATGCTTTTCACGGACGGACTCTTCTGACTATGACTATGACCCATAAGGCGATGCCCTATAAATATCATTTTGGACCCTTTGCTCCTGAAATATACCGCCTACCTTTCCCCACTCCCTATCATCCTTCTATTGAAATTGAAGATTTTGAAAAAATACTGGCTAATACTGTAACCCCTGACTCTGTTGCCGCTATAGTGGTTGAACCTATCCAGGGAGAAGGAGGATTTAACCTTCCGGTAGAAGGATTTTTAGAGCACTTAAGAAAATTAACCAAAAAATATGGGATGTTGTTTATTACCGATGAAATTCAAAGTGGTATAGGAAGGACGGGAAGGTTTTTTGCCATAGAAAATTGGGATATAGAACCAGATATTATTTGCCTGGCTAAATCTTTAGCTGCCGGCCTGCCTCTTTCAGCGGTTATTTCTAAAAAAGAGATTACCGATTCCCTTCCGGGAGGATGTATTGGAGGTACTTGTGTGGGTAACCCAGTAGCCTGTAGAGCTGCTCTTGAAGTGATAAAAATTATCGAAGAAGAACACCTTTTAGATAGGGCAGTAAAGATTGGAGAAAAATTAAAAGAACGATTCCTTAAGATGAAAGATAAATATTCTATAGTAGGTGAGGTGCGTGGTATGGGAGCGATGATGGCTATAGAATTAGTAAAAGACAGAAAAACTAAGGAACCTGCCACAGAAGAAACTGCTCAGATTATTCAGGAATGTGTAAAAAATGGAGTGCTTATTGCTGGCGCAGGAATAAATAAAAATCTTTTAAGGATGCTGGTTTCACTCGAGATTACTGATGAACAGTTAGATGAGGCCCTCGATGTGTTAGAAAAGGCAGTTGCTGAAGTGTAGTAGGTTTTTTAGATTTTTAATAAAAAATAAAAATAAAAAGAGGATTTTTAAAAGTTATGTCGAATAAAATAATTAATGTTAAGAGGAGGAATATTTAATTGAAAAAAGATAGAGTTATAATAATGGGAGCAGCTGGAAGAGATTTTCATAACTTTAATGTATATTTTAGAAATAATTCAAATTATGAAGTAGTTGCCTTTACGGCTACTCAAATACCAGATATCGCCGGTAGGAAGTATCCTCCTGAACTTTCTGGACCATTATATCCTGAAGGGATACCAATCTATCTAGAAGAAGATCTATCCGATTTAATCAAAAAAAATGAAATAGACCAGGTAATTTTAGCTTATAGTGATCTTCCCCATCAGTATGTTATGGATAAAGCTTCCATAGTATTATCGAGTGGTGCTGACTTTAGATTAATGGGGCCAAAAAACACCATGTTAAAAGCTAAGATTCCGGTAGTATCAATATGTGCTGTACGCACCGGTTGTGGGAAAAGCCAAACTACTCGTAAGGTTAGCGAAATATTAAAAAGAAATGGCTACAAGATTGCTGTAATCAGGCACCCTATGCCCTATGGTGATCTTAGAGAACAAATCTGGCAAAGATACGAGACTTATGCCGATTTAGATTGTTATAATTGTACCATTGAAGAAAGGGAAGAATATGAACCTCATATCGATCGAGGAAATATACTCTATGCCGGAGTAGATTACCAAGAAATATTAACCAGAGCAGAAAAAGAAGCTGATCTAATTCTTTGGGATGGAGGGAACAATGATCTTCCTTTTTATCAACCGGATTTGCATATTGTGGTAACTGACCCTCATCGAGCTGGTCATGAGATGACTTATTATCCCGGAGAGGCTAATCTCAGAATGGCTGATGTGGTAGTAATTAATAAAATAGATACTGCTGAGTTAGATAAGATTAATCTTCTAAGAGAAAATATTCATCTGCTTGCACCCGAAGCTATTTTAATCGAGGCCGCTTCTCCACTTACCGTGGACCATTCCGAATTTATTAGAGGTAAGAGGGTATTGGTAGTTGAAGATGGTCCTACTTTGACTCATGGTGGAATGAAATATGGTGCTGGGATAATGGCAGCTCAAAAATTTGGAGCTAAAGAGATTATAGACCCCAGACCCTATGCCGTAGGCTCTATTGCCGAGACCTATGTTAAATATCCCGACATAGGCATCTTGTTACCGGCAATGGGATATGGTAAAAAACAGGTTCAAGAATTAGAAGAAACTATAAATGCTGCTGACTGTGATTTAGTCATTATTGGTACTCCTATTGATTTAACCCGAATTATCCAGATTAATAAGAAATCAATAAGAGTGAAATATGAATTGCAAGAAATTGGTAGACCGAATTTAGAAGAAGTCTTGAACCAAAAATTTAAAGACAGGAGGTGATATTAGGGGATTTAAGACATAATTAACAGATTGGTTATAATTGAGTGGTGAGAAAAAGTTTATTTTTTAAAAAAAGGAGAGTGAATTAAGAATGTATTATTGGAACAAGTATAAGAATATATTATTGTTGACTTTACTGGTATTTATGTTCTTTATATTATCTGGAATAGCTTGGGCTGCTGAAGAAGAAGTAGCAAAAAATTACGGCTTCTTATCTTTATTGCCACCATTAGTGGCTATTACTCTATGTTTTATAACTAAACAAGTTTTAGCCTCCCTGTTTATCGGTATATGGGTAGGAGCCACTATCTTAATAGGGTGGAATCCCCTAAGCGGGGTTACTAAAACCCTGGGTTATATTGTAGGGAATGCAGCAGATAGTTGGAATGCTACCATCTTACTATTTGACTTTGTGGTTGGCGGGCTTATTGGTTTAATCTGTCTTTCTGGTGGAGCCCAAGCCTTTGTTAAGAGTGTTACTAATAAAGTAAAGACTTCTCGTGGTGGACAAGTTACGGCCTGGTTATTCGGTTTGATAATTTTCTTTGATGACTATGCCAATTCTGCTATAGTTGGAAATGCCTTTAGAGCAGTATCTGATAAGTTGCGTATGTCTCGAGAAAAATTATCTTTTATTGTAGATGCTACCTCTGCCCCAGTAGCCTCTATAGCTCTAATTTCTACCTGGATTGGTTATCAGGTAGGGCTTATCGGTGATGCTATTGAAGGCACTTCAGTTACTATGACTCCCTATTCTATTTTTTTACATTCTATACCTTATAGCTTTTATAGCATCTTTGCTTTAATATTGGTTCTGGCCATTGCCTTATCTGGAAGGGATTATGGTCCTATGTTAAAAGCTGAATATAGAACAAGAACCACCGGTAAAGTTTTTGCTGATGGAGCAACCCCGCTTTCTGGTGGTAGTCAATTAAGAATGTTAGAAAATGTTCCACAGAAGACTATGAATATGGTTGTGCCTCTCGTTGCTCTAGTAGGAATTAGTATGTTTGGAATGTGGTGGACTGGGGGAGGAACTTCTGCCGAATCATTCATCGCCGCAATTTCCGATGCCGATGCTATGACTGCTCTTTTATGGGGAGCTTTTTTGCAGTAATTATTGCCATAATTATGTATAAAGCTCAAGGTATTGGAACTTTAGCCGATATGATGGATGCCTTTATAGATGGAGCCAAAATGATGGTTTTAGCTAATTTGATCTTACTTTCCGCCTGGTCAATCGGTGATGTTTGCAGTGAAATAGGGACTGCTCCTTATGTAGTAAATGCTGCTAAAGGAGTAATTTCCCCCCTTTTATTACCTATGGTTATGTTTTTAATCTGTAACCTGATTTCCTTTGCTACCGGTACTTCCTGGGGGACTATGGCTATTGCTGTACCCATAGCTATTCCCTTAGCCCTTGCTTTAGGTGTTCCTTTACCTTTGGCCATATCTGCAATATTAACCGGTTCGGTTATGGGAGACCATTGTTCACCGATTTCTGATACTACTATTATGTCTTCGATGTTCTCAGGTTCTGACCATATGGACCATGTAAAAACTCAAATTCCTTACGCCTTTACCGCTTCTGGGGTGGCAGTGTTAGCTTACCTCGCAGCAGGAAGTGGTATTTCGGTAGGTTTAATATTACCTTTAGGAATAATATTAGTGGGAATTCTACTTTATCTATTTTCGTCAATTTCCGCAAAATCAGCTGGAATTTCCTTCCCTCTGCCTGAACCTAAGATAGAGGAAGTAAAAGAAGTTTAATACAAATTTTAGTTATTAATAAATAATTAAAAGATGAGGCCATCTTATTTTGATTGTAAAAAGGTAAGATGGCTTCATTTAGGTAAATTATGGTATTAGGAGGTTTTGAAATGAAAGGATGGATCGGTAAACTTCTTAGGATAGACTTAACTACTAAAAAAGTTAAAGAAGAACAACTTAGCGAACAGTTTGTCAAAAAATGGGTGGGAGGAAGAGGCTTTGCTATCAAAATTCTCTGGGATGAGTTAGAACCAGGAATTGACCCATTAGGGCCAAAGAATAAACTTATTGTTGCCGTTGGTCCTATTGCAGGTATTCCTGCTCCCAATACTGGGAAGACTGTGGTAGCTGCGAAATCACCTCTTACTGGAGGCTATGGAGATGGAAACTTAGGTACTCGGCTGACCATCCAATTAAAGAAAGCAGGTTATGATCTTCTAATTATTGAGGGGAAGGCAAATATACCCACTTATTTATATATTAAAGATGATAAAATAGAATTTCTTCCGGCTAACGAAATTTGGGGCCAAGGTTCATATAAAAGTATAGGATGGCTTAATGAAAAATATGGAAGTTCGGCCGGTATTCTCACCATAGGTCAAGCTGGTGAGAATAAGGTTTTATATGCAATGATTCGTAGTATGGAAGGAAGAGCTGCAGGTAGACCTGGTATGGGGGCGGTAATGGGTTCCAAGAATTTAAAAGCCATTGTAGTTAAAGGAACTAAAGATATACCTGTAGCTGAACCAGAAGCTATGAAAGAGCTGGGGCATAGTGATCTGAAAAAGGTGAGAAAAATAGATCAAAAAACTGGATGGTCTAAACAAGGTACTACCGGTGTTTTAGCCTGGTGTAATGAAGTAGCTGCTTTACCAGTAAGCAATATGAGAAAGACTTCTTCTAAAGATGCCTGGAAAATAGATGGAGAAAGGCTAAATGCTGCTCGGGTGGCTACCTATGGCTGTCCAAACTGTAGTATGCCTTGCGGAATAGCTATTTTAGATCAAGAAGGACATCAATCAGAATTGGACTATGAGAATATTGGAATGTTAGGAAGCGACCTGGAAATTTTTGATTTACCCCAGGTTGCCTCCTTGAATTATCTATGTGATGATTATGGAATAGATACTATTTCAGCGGGAGGAGTTTTAGCTTTTTATGCCGATGTGATTAAACAAGGTGTTATTAAAGGAGACTTTAAATTTGGGGAAACCGAAAAAGCCAAAGAACTTTTGAGAAAAATTGCCTATAGAGAAGAAGAGGGAGATTTTCTTGCTCAGGGAACTAAAAAAATGGCTGAAAAGATTGGTCAAGGCTCAAGCACTTATGCCATGCAGGTAAAAGGATTAGAAATATCAGCTTATAATTGTAAATTCATCCCCGGCATGGCTTTAGCTTTTGGGACCTCCTCTATTGGTGCTCATCATAAAGAAGCCTGGATTATCACTTATGAAATTAATGAGACCATAAGAGATTCTTATGACCAAGGAAAGGCAAAAAAAGTAATTGAATTACAAAGAATTCGAGGGGGTCTTTTTGAAACTATTGTGGCTTGTCGATTCCCTTGGGTTGAATTAGGTTGGGGAATTGATCACTATGTAGAATATTTTAATAAAATTACTGGATTGAATTGGAATCTTAATGATTTTTGGAAAGTAGCAGATAGAATTTATGCTCTTATTCGGGCCTTCTGGGTGCGAGAATTTCCTGATTGGGATAGAAATTGGGACTATCCGCCAGAAATTTGGTTTAACCCTTCTAATGCTGATAAAGAAGGAATTATCGCTGGGAAAGTCCTGGATAAGGATAAATATGGACAGTTACTTGATTATTATTACGAATTACGGAATTGGGACGCAAGAGGTATTCCTAAGCAAAAGACTATGCAAGAACTGGATTTAGAAAAAGAGTCTGTCGAGCTGGAAAAGTTTGTTTCCTTGAAATAATCTAGCTGTAAATGAATTGGATTTTACTTAAATGGTGAAGATTAAATTAAAAATTATCAGTTACTTAATCTATCATTCTGGATTTAGTGAGAAAGATTTAGAGCTTCCTCAATCAATAACTATGGAGGAATTATTATCTAAAATAAATCTAAAAAAGCAATTTCCCCTCGTAGTTATTCGCAATGGAGAGAAGATAAACTCCACTGATAAAATTGAAGATGGTGACAGAATTGTTATAGCGCCGTTTTTCTCGGGTGGGTAAATTAGAGTATTTTTATTAAAAAATTTATTCGAAATGATTTAAAATAGGAGGTTTTAAACCTCCTATTTTTATTTTGGCTGATAATATAAAGATAATAATTAATAAATTGATGAGATGCCTGGCTTACTAACGACTAATCGATTGTTCAATTGGTTAATTGGAGAATTGGTTAATTGGAGAATTATTTTATAAATTTTTTCTTGCAATTTTTATTCAATAGTGATATGATTTGAATAGTTAGGTATACCTAATAATGATAGGTAAACCTTTAGATTAAAAATAATTTTAAGTAAAGCT
>Ga0100395_1003502_pt1 | contig 11442 bp, 10 predicted proteins | sample CryGeymeta201519_FD_81542 | JGI IMG/M metagenome (GOLD analysis project Ga0100395, IMG submission 81542) | Groundwater microbial communities from Crystal Geyser aquifers in Utah, USA - Crystal Geyser metaG 2015-19 | ecosystem: Environmental > Aquatic > Deep subsurface > Groundwater | place: USA... | reverse complement strand
TTTCTCTAACATTTTTGTCTCCAGAATTGTAAACCAGATAATCATTTTTTGTCTGATATTTAGTGATATTGGCTTTGGCGTTGGCGTATTCTTTAAAATTTCGGTAATAATCCAAATGTTCGGAATAGATATTTAAAAGAACGGCGATATGGGGCGATTTTTTAAGGTTATACAATTGATGGCTGGACAATTCATAAACATAAACATCGTTTACCGAGCTTTCGCGTAGCGAGGCGATGAAAATTTCATTTTCATCTTCACCCTTCGCTCGGCTTTGCCTCGCTCGGGTAAGCGAAGGTGGAAAAGAATACGAAGTATTCTTTGTATTCTTTGACCTATCCGATGTGGTGGCTGAGGACAGATATTCTAAAACCGGTTTCCCAATATTTCCTATCAAATGGACTTTTATTCCTCCTTTCTTCAAAATCTTATAAATTAAAGAGGCGGTGGTGCTTTTTCCCTTGGTGCCGGTAATTCCCACAATCTTTCCCGAACAATTCTCAAAGAAAATCTCTGTCTGGGTGGTAATTTTACCGAGGACAGGCCTCGGTAAAATTTTAAAAGGTATTCCCGGCGACTTAATTATTATATCATATTTTTTAATTGCCTTAAGATAATTCTTCCCCAAATGCCACCTGACATTTTGTATCTTGTATTTAGTATTTTGTATCTTGTATTTTACATCTGCTATTCCAATTTTTTTCGCTGGAAAAAGCCTTCTCAAAAACTTAAAAGTATCTACCCCCTCCCTGCCAAAGCCTAAAATCAGCACTTTTTTTTCTTTTAATTTGTCTAAATTCATTATACCTTTAAAATAGCATAAACCCCGTTAGAAATAAAGTTTCTAACGGGGTAAATTTAAGTTTTTTTGAAATAAAAAAAGGTTGCAATCTTAGCAATAATTAAAATTTGCTAATAACTGCAACCAAGACCATCCTCCAGCCGCGATTTTACCCGTGGTGGTAAGTTCTGTTACTGGAGTAAAACGTACGTTCTTAAGGTAATAACTCCCTGTCATAATCTATGTAAAGGGGTTAGCTTTGAGTTTCCGAGAAAGCGGAAACTCTTAGGCTCGGGGCTGTCAATGACCCACCTTCTTACCAATCTCCAGCTGGTGCCGATGCTCAGGTAAACCACTTTATATAATGGGTCCTGACAAAGGCTGGAGAGTTGGAAGAAGGCTCAGGAATTCTATGCTATCTCAAAGAGATAAATTATAGATATATTCTTGACTTTCAAATGATTAGTAATGCCGCTACCCCAGTTTTAATTTCGATTCCAAAGAACTTTTATTGGAGAATCTTTTCTCGGATTTCCGAGCCAGGTCCATTAATGAGTTTTCACTCATGGAGGACCAGTCAAATTCTCCCGGAAGGATTAATGACAATTCCTTTCACTCCCTCCACCATTATGATAGCACGCTATTTTATTTTTGTCAAGAGATAAGGAGCTTTCCCAGCTTTTCTGGCTTTTGCCAAACTCAAAGAAAAAGCCAACCTGCTTTCTTTTTTTGTGCCCACGCACTCAAAGGGTTTAGGTCTTCCCTGCCCCAATAACCCTTTCATTACTGGCAATAACTTTTTGTTTTCAAAAATATCTTTGCCGAAAATTTTCAAAAGCTCTTTTCTTTCCAAAAAAGGATAAAAAGTGGCGTAAACAAAAAGGCATTTGGGGCATTGACCGCACCACCTCTTTCCAGTCTTTTGGCCGATGTTGCAACTGGAGAAAACTGAAAAGTATTTAGGATATTTCAGAAACATTTTTGAGATTTCCAATTCGGTATAGGGCCTGAGTAAACTAAAATAATTTATGTTTTTTGCCAAATATTTTTTACAATAATTTTTAAATTTTCTTTCAAATTCCGAACTTTTTGACCACTGATGATTGATAATTTTCCTTAAATAATTTACATTCCCTTCGTTGGCACTGATTTCTAAGGAAAAAACAATATTTTTGTAATCAAATAAAACTGCGCCAAAGACAGATAAAAAAGATAAAACCGCCGTAAAGGGTGTGTGGCCATTAAGAAAACCTTTCTTGTTTAATTTAAGTAAAACCGAGTCAATTGTTCTTCTAACAATGATGGGTTTTTTAATTTTCGCAAGTTGGCAGATTCTTTTTGCTGCTTTAGTCGGATTAACCAGAAAACCATTAATTTGCTTTTTTTGTTTTTTCAATAGCTCCAGGGTGACAATTGCATCTTTGCCGCCGCCAATCGGCACCAAATGCCGATTTTTAAATGGTACGAAAACTGTTTTTGAACTACTGTTTTTGAAAGTTGAAATTATTCTTAGAAAATTTGGCTGGGTAAAATTAATTTTATTTTCATAAAAAAACTGGCCCATTCCATTGATAATTAAATCTTTCCAAAAGCTAATTTGTTCTGGATTCAAAAAACCGGCTCGAATTTCAATTTCTGGCGAGCAGGTTGCTTTCCAATAACTGGGTATTTCCATTAAACCCAAGTGAAAGACTAAATTATTTAATACCCTCTCCCCTACCCTTTTTATTTGAGATTTATTAATATTTCTGATGATAATTTTAGGATTGAAGAAAATATCAGGCTTGATATGAAAGTCAAAAAAAATCTCTAAATTCTTGCCCCGTACCGTACTTGTTCTGGTGCGGGGTTTGTCGGAGATTTTGTAGGAGAATTTTTCGTAAACAAATTTTGGATATTTTTTCCTCAAAAATCCTATTCTCATAAAATTTAACTTAAGATGTTTAAACTTCAAGTTTAAACAGTTCTCTGTAGTTAGCCCAGCAGGCGTATTGCCACTCCTAAAATGGCAAAAACCATGCTGACAACCCAAAACCTCATTGTTACCTTATAAGACGGCCAACCTTTGGCTTCAAAATGATGATGAATAGGGGTGGAAAGCCAAATTTTTTTGTGCCGAAATTTTTTAGAAAATAATTGCAAAATTATGGAACCAACCTCAATTACCAGAGGCCCGGCAATGATTGGTAAAACCATAACGGAATCGGTTAAAAAAGCTACTACAGCCATAGTTGAGGTTAAACCTAAAATTCCTGTTTCTCCCATATAAAATCTGGCCGGCGGGATATTATACCACAAAAAAGCGAAAAGACTTCCTAAAATGACCGCACAAAAAGCAGCTAGCTCTATTTTTCCTTGTGAAAAAGCGATTATTAGAAAGGTGCCAAAAATTGAAGCAAAAACACCGCCGGATAACCCGTCTAATCCGTCAACTACCCCACCCGACCAGGAGGCAATCATTACCAAGACAAAAAGAGGGATAATCCAGACGCCAATCGTCCATTCAATTCCCAGTGGAAAATTAAAAATTAACGGAATATGAATTGAATCCCAGCCCAGTTTATAATAAAACCACAGTCCCCCAATCAAACCGATTAAAGCAACCATTAATAATCGCCGCTTAAAAGTTAAGCCGCCGGCAACGTATTTTCTTTTACCTGCCCAAATTTTTTGAAAAAAATTTTTGGCGGGCGAGCCGAAAACCACCAGTATATCATCAAGCAAACCGACGACTGAAGCGACAATTAAAGTTAAAAGCGGCAGCCATGTTTCCTTTCGTGATAAAAAATTAAATTTTTCCAACCACCAGGGACGGTCAATAAAAGATAGTGCAAAAAACAAAAAAATTAAAAAGGTTGCTGTTAGCCAGATTAACAATCCTCCTCCTCGAGGTATAGTCGTCTCTTTTTCTTTGTGTAAAGAATAAAAAATGTCAGCTGTTTCCCCGGTAATGGTTTTGTTTCTTGCTTCTTTTTTCCAAAATTTAACTTTATTTAAAAATCTTATTAAAACAGGAGCTAAAACCAAACCAATGGCTGCCGCCAAAGCAGAAAGAAGAAGCACTTTTATTACATTAAAAGTGAAAAGGGTCAAAATCGGCATATATTACCATTTATTACCATTGGTAGACTTCGTTTAGCCAGTTTATTAATTTTTTCATTTCTTCAAAACGGTTGGGGGAACCCAAAATGATATTAATTATCACTCCCCTATCTTTCGGAGCTTTTATCGCCAAAAGCAGACATCCTTGAGCCTGCGGCGTCCAACCGGTTTTACTGCCGATTATTCCAGAAAATTCTCCCAAAAGTTCATTGGTATTTGTGAGTTTATGATGAAAAATACCTTCCGGCGAATACAAACTATATTCTGAGAACGTTGAAATTTCCAGAATTTTAGGGTTTGTTTTCAATAAATAAGCAGCGAAGGTCGCCAAATCTTTGGTAGTTGAGTAATTTATGGGGCCATTCGGATTGTCGGGCTCCAAGCCCGTTGGATTAAAAAAACGAGTGTTTTCCATTCCTATGGCTTTGGTTTCCAAATTCATTAAATCAACCATGGCGTCTTTGCCAATCACTTCAGTTAAGGCCTCGGCAGCGTCGTTACTTGATTCTATCAGCAGCGAATAAAGAAGATTTTCAACCGTCAGAGTTTCACCGATTTTAAATTCGCCGGAATTACCTTCTTCCCCCACCGCTTGATGTGAAATTTCTATAATTTGTGAAAGGTCATAATGTTCCAGCACAATATTGGCGGTTATCAATTTCGTTAAACTCGCAATCGGTAATTTTTCGTCACTATCTTTATCAAAAAGAATTTCTTGATTTTCTTGAGAACCTACCAACACGGAAATGCCTGATTTTGCTTCAATTTTTAAATTTTCAACCTGCCAATTTCTGACTGGTTTTGAAAATATTAATTTCTTTTCTGGAACTATTTGAGCGCTCAAAATCTGCGGGTTCTTAGCTATTTGCGACCAGAATAAAAAATCTTCCAAATTCTTTTGAGCAACATTTGTTCCCCACCAAAAAGGCAGACTGATAAAAAATGAAACTAAAAAAAATTTAAGATTTGGTGAAACTATTCTAAACATCGGATTATTTCTTTTTTCCTTTAATAGCTATTTTAATATGAAGTTCTTCTAATTGCTCCTTGGTTACTTCGCTGGGCAGCTCCATCATCAAATCCCTGCTGTCGCCGGTTTTGGGAAAAGCAATCACTTCGCGAATATTTGGTTCTTTCAAAGCAATGGCTAAAAAACGGTCAATTCCCGGAGCTATGCCGCCGTGAGGCGGCACACCATATTCAAAAGCCTCCAATAAATGGCCGAATTTTTTCTTGATTTCAGTCTTTTTATGACCCATTACTTCAAAAACTGTTTCTAAAACTTCTGGCTTGTAACTTCTTAAACTCCCACTGCCGATTTCATAACCGTTCAGCACAAAATCATATTGATGAGCCAAGATTTTATCCGGATTTTTCTTAATTTCCTGGATATTATCAGTCTTTGGTCGGGTAAAAGGATGGTGAACTGCATCCCATTTTTTTTCTTCTTTTTTCCATTCAAACATCGGGAAGTCAACAATAAAAGCAAAGGCTAATTCTTCTGGGTCTGACTTATTTCTTCGCAAATCTGGCTTATCTGAATTGTATTTTTTCATAGCTGTTTTATAAGTTATTCTGGGAAAAGGAATTTTGAAAATTTTCTTTTCCGGAACAATTTTTCTTACAATTTCTATATACAATCTTTCAGTCAAACTTAAAATATCGTCTTCGTCCATGAAAGACATCTCTAAATCAAGCTGAGTGAACTCGGGTTGTCTATCAGCTCGCGGATCCTCGTCACGAAAACAACGACAAATCTGGAAATATTTTTCCAGACCCGCCACCATTAAAAGTTGTTTGTACTGCTGCGGACTTTGGGGCAAGGCATAAAAATTACCTGGCTGCAGTCTTGAGGGTATCAGAAAATCACGTGCGCCTTCCGGTGTTGATTTGGTTAAAATGGGTGTTTCCACCTCTATAAACCCTTCTTTCTGAAGAAATTCTCTCATAAGCTGAATCACTTTTTGGCGCATCTCTAAATTTTTTCTCATTCTTTCTCTTCTTAAATCCAGATAGCGGTATTTAAGCCTCTTTTCTTCGCTCACCTCATAACCGGAAGCGTCAACTGGAAATGGCAAGGTTTTTGCTTCAGAAAAAATATCAAGCGTTTCCGGTTCGAGCTCTATTTTACCGGTTTCAATTTTTGGATTTACCATTGCTTTCGGTCTCTCTTTAATTTCGCCTTGAATCGCAATCACCCACTCCGGCTTCAAGGTTTTGGCTAATTCATAAAGTTTTTCATTTTTTGATGTAAACACAACCTGCAATAAACCGTTCCTGTCTCTTAAATCAACAAAAAGAATCTTTCCGTGAGACCTGATGGCATCCACCCACCCGCAAATTTTGACCCTTTCCTTAATATGCTTAATTGTGTCTTTGATAATAGTTCTTTCCATACTTTAAATTAGAAATTTGATTCATTCTTTATTCTACTCATTTTTTTAAAAAATATCAACAAAATGCTATTTTACGTATACATATACATAATGTTCCAGAAATTAAAAGCGGCCGCGAAAAAGGCCGCTTTTTTGGAGAAAAATTTTAAAATTGTTCACACAATTTGTAAATGTCTCCTGCTCCCATAATGATGAGTACTTCACTACCTTGCAGGTTTTTCTTTAGATAATTTAAAATTTTTGATTTCGGCAGATAAATAACGTTCGGTTTTTTAATAGCCTCAACTAACTTTTCCGAATTAACTTTTTTCTTAATTTCTCTATCTTCCCTGCCCGCCACATCAAAAATATCGGTGATAATAATTTTATCAATCGGCGCTTGTCTGAAAACTCTAACAAAATCTTTAAATAAATAAAAAGTTCTTTGGTATTGATGGGGCTGATAGACAAGCCAAATTTTATTTCTCGCCTGCCTAAGTTTTCCTTTGGAAAATTTTGGCGGGTAAAGATATTTTTCTCTCGCCCCCTCCAAGGTCGCCTTAATTTCGGTCGGATGATGAGCGTAATCCGAAATAACAACGAATGGCTTTTCTTTGATAATCTCAAATCTTCGCCAACTGCCTTTATACTCCGATAGCGCCTTGAAAGAAACCTTATCAGGAATTTTTAATATTCTGGCAACCTTTAACGTCGCCAGAGCGTTTGAAACATTATGCTCTCCTGGAATTTTCAGAATTTCTCTAATTTTCTCTGACTCTTTCTGTTTTAATGAATAAAATTCTGTTCTTTGTTTTGTGTTTTTTGTTAATTTAAGTATGTTTTCATCGTCTTTATTTGCCACCAATGTCCCCTTCTCTGGCAAATGAGAGGCGAAGAGAACTACGTTCTCTTCTTCATCTTCGCTCCCTACGGAAGCTTGATAAATGAATTTTTTGAAAGCTGAAATATAGTTTTTAAGATTTTTGTAGTAATCCAAATGATCGGCCTCAAGGTTGGTCAAAACGATAATTTTCGGCCAATAATTTAAAAAAGAGGCGAAATGTTCGTCAGCTTCAATAACCAAATATTCAGATTTCCCTATTCGGCAATTGCTGTCGCCGAATTCTTTCAATTTTGTGCCGACAATGACAGTCGGATCAAGCCCCGCTTTGGTTAATAATAGCCCTATCATTGCCGTTGTCGTGCTCTTTCCGTGCGTGCCGGAAACGGCAATCGTAAAGTATTTTTTGGTCAGCTCTCCTAAAGCTTCCGGATAGCTCTGGCATTTAATCCCTAATTTTTTTGCTTTTTTTAATTCGGGATTCTTAGACTGGACTGCCGGACTATAAATTACTAAATCAGTGTTTTTTGATAAATTTTTAGCTTTATGAGAACCGCTGAAAACTTTAGCCCCTAATTTCAAAAGAGCCTTGGTAATTTCCGATGGAACTAAATCTGAACCAGAAACCTGATATCCTTTTTTTAAATAATATTTAGCCAAAGCGCTTGCCCCGATACCGCCAATACCGATAAAATATATTTTGTTCGAAGAGCATTCGCTCTTCTCTACCCTTCGCTTCGCTCGGCTGTTCGAAGAGCATTCGTTCGTCGAGCCGAAGGCGAGACGGGAGAAGAAACTTGTTTCTGCGACCTTCTCTACCCTTCGCTTCGCTCGGGTGTTTGATTTATCCATTAATTTCATATAAAATAAAGTAAATATAATATATGGAATTTCTTTTTATTAGAACAGCTTTTTTAGGTATTTCTTCTTTTACCTTTTTAAATTCGGTGAAGATTTTACACATACCTCTCCATTTTCCATGGCTGGTGCTTTTTTTAGTCACTCTCTTCATCTGGCTCTTTTGGGAAGAAATCTATAGGAAAAAGTTTAATTTCCCCTCCGTTATGGGCGTTTTTTTGCTACTTCAGCTTTATGCCGATACCATGGGAAATACGTTTGATTTCTATACCAAATTTAATTGGTTTGATAGAGTCACTCATTTTACCGGCGGCGCTACCACGGGAGTATTCGCCATTTTCGCTCTCAGTTATTTTGACAATAAAAACCACTGGAAACTATCGCTGAAAACTCTAATAATTTTTGCCATCACTTTAACTCTATCTTTAGCCGTCCTCTACGAATTCTGGGAATATTTTGAGTACTCAGTCTTAAATTACAAACTTATAATAATCGGTGTAACTGATACGATAGACGATTTATTGTTTGATTTTCTGGGCGCTACAACTTTTGTTTTGCTTTCAACCACTATTTTAAAAAAAAGGGGTTATTTTTTTCCTAATAATAGCGATTCTAAAACAAAATAATCAGGACCTTTGGGTTTTAACCGACTTTCCATTATTTCAATTGAATTTACCTCAAAACTCAAGGAAATTTCTTCTGAAATTTCCGGCCTTTCTTCTGGCTCAATGGCTTTAAATTCCCAAATTTTTAATCTTCCCAAATTAATATGAGGCGCATAAGCACGTCCCGAACCACCCGCCAAAGTTTCTTTGAAATTTAGGCGGGGGTACGAGGTAAAACTTTCTAATACGGCTTTTTCTAGGCCGATTTGTAAATTTCCTAATTCTTGGCTTTTTTCCCCTTCCGCCCAGACCATTCTTGGCGGTTTTTTATCGGTTGGACCATAACAAATCTTATTTAGATTTATTAAAAAAGGTTTATTTCTCGTAGTAGCTGTTTTGGCGGTTTTTAAAATCTCCGGCAGTTCTTCATCTTTAACGTAACCTAAAAAAACCAAGGTAATATGTAAATTTTCTTTTCTTGTCCAGCGGCAAGGCAGTTCCGGCCATTTGGCTTGATAAAGAGAGAGTTGTTTTTTTATGTCTTCCGGCAGATTGATGGCAATAAAAATTCGGTGACTCATAATAGTCGATGAAGTTTGCCTCTTTCAGAGTTTGCCTTCATCTGCCCAAGCGAAGCGCGGGGCGAGAAATGAACGGAGTTCAGCGAACCCACCCTTCGCTTCGCTCGGGTAATTGAATTTTATCATAAAAATAGTTAAAATTGAAGTGTTATAGCGATGAAGTTTGCCCCCTACGGGGTTTACCTTCATCTTAATCTGCATTTTTACTTCGTAAAAACTTGATGATTGAGGCCTATCTTTATAAAAAACTCCCTGACAAAAAAGTACTATGTCAAAATTGTGCTCATTACTGTCAAATTTCAGCGGGAAAGAGAGGAATTTGCGGAGTAAGGGAGAATATTGACGGTAAATTATATGCCTTGAATTACGGCAAAGCCATTGCCTGCCATATTGACCCGATTGAGAAAAAGCCGTTTTTCCATTTTCTGCCCGGCAGCCATTCTTTGTCAATTGCCACGGTCGGCTGTAATTTCAGGTGTGATAATTGCCAAAACTGGGATATCTCCCAAGGATCTAAACAGATAAAAGAAATTCCCGGCGAAAATCTTTCGCCTCAGCAAATCGTAAAATTAGCCATAGAAAATAAACTACCCAGTATTTCTTATACTTATACGGAACCCACAATTTTTCTGGAATATGCTTTGGATACGATGAAAATAGTCAAAAGCCAAGGCCTAAAAAATGCTTGGGTAACCAATGGTTTCCTTAGCAAAGAAGCTTTAGAATTAATTGCGCCCTATCTTGACGCCGCCAATGTTGATTTAAAATCCTTTGATGAGAAATTCTATCAGAAAAACTGTGGCGGAAAACTCCAGCCAATTTTGGACACTTTGAAACTGATGAAAAAAATGGGCATTTGGACTGAAATCACAACACTGGTTATACCCAGCCTTTCCGATTCCAATGAAAATTTCAATGATATCGCCCAATTTATTTATAGAGAATTAGGGTCTGAAACGCCTTGGCACGTCTCAAAATTTTCTCCAAAAATTTCCTGGAAACTTCAGCATTTACCAGAAACTCAATTGGAAACTATAGAAAAAGCCTGCCAGATTGGTTTGGAAACAGGATTAAAATATGTTTATTCGGGAAATATAATAGGCCAGGCATCAGAAGACACTTATTGTTCCAAATGCAACACCGTTAACATTGACCGCACCGGTTATCAAATCGTCAGGCTGGATAAAAACGGATTCTGCTATAAATGCGGTACAGATTTGAATTTAATTTTGAATTAATATTTATGCCAATTGTTTTTGCCTGTATTTCTCCTCATCCGCCGATAATTTTGCCAAATGTTGGGTCAAAAGAAGACCGAGAAAAAGTTAAAAAGACAATTGAATCTTTAGAAAAATTAGGAGAGAAATTAAAAGAATCGAATATCGAGCTTCCGAAGGAAGCGAAGATGAAGAAGAGGTTTATCTCTTCGACTCCTGACTCAATTATTATCTCTGCCCCGCATACTGACTGGGGATTTAATGTTCCCTTATTCTTTCTGGCCAAGGATTTCAGGGGCGAAATTAAAACATATTTAATGGGTATGGAATCCCCCGTTTTCTACTTTGAACAAGGAAAGAAAGTTTATCATGAAACATGTAACATAAAACCTAAAACAAGAAAAATAGCATTGATCGCAAGCGGAGATTTATCTCACTGTCTAAAAGAAGACGGACCTTACGGATTTAATCCAGACGGTCCAAAATTTGATAAAACATTGATAGATTCTTTGAAAAATAAAGACATCAAAACCATTTTAAAACTAGATGATTTATATCCTGAAGCCGGCGAATGCGGTTTGCGGTCATTTTGTTTTTTGTTGGGAATAATTGAGGAATCAGGAGTAAACTATCAACCCGAAATTCTGTCTTATGAAGGTCCTTTCGGCGTGGGCTATTTAGTCGCTAATATTCAATTAAAATGAAATTTACATTAGAAAAATCTGTCAAAGAAAATATTTATATTTTAATAAGAAAAATTGGCTACTATCCTCTGCCAGTCGATGAAGCTGGCGCTTCATCTTCACCCTTCGCTGCCGTTCGGATAAAAGATGAAAAAGAAGAAGAAACAAATTGCGTTCGCCCGTTAGACAGAAGCGGGTATCCAAGATTCCACCTTTATTTAAAGGATAGTGGTGATAATTTAATTTTTAATCTGCATTTGGACCAGAAAAAACCCATCTACAAAGGTATTACAGCCCATTCCGGCGAATACGATGGCGAAATAATCAAAAAAGAAGCGGAAAGGATTAGACAGCTTCTTCAGAAATAAAATATGAAAATTGCGATTATTTCGGATACTC
>Ga0100395_1003500_pt1 | contig 11450 bp, 16 predicted proteins | sample CryGeymeta201519_FD_81542 | JGI IMG/M metagenome (GOLD analysis project Ga0100395, IMG submission 81542) | Groundwater microbial communities from Crystal Geyser aquifers in Utah, USA - Crystal Geyser metaG 2015-19 | ecosystem: Environmental > Aquatic > Deep subsurface > Groundwater | place: USA... | reverse complement strand
GGGTCACTGGTCTCCTGATATGAAATTTAAAGAGATAGAAGAGTCTGACAAAGATTCTTTTATCCCAGTGTATTCAACTTGGACTGGATGCGCTGTGTCTTACCACGAGAGTAAGACATTTTATTGGAGCAATCTTAGAGGTCGCTCTGAAATGTGCATAGGAGACAAAGAGCAGTCTCACGGAAGCAATTATGCTCATAGTCCAAGACCGATTAGCCTGAATGGCGAATCAATCTTCAGATATAGCATACCAACTTGGGCTACTCATGTTGGTATGATACATGAAGGATGTCGTAGCCGCAATGGGTCTTCTTTTGGACTAGATGTAAAAATCTTCAACCTTAAATCTTAAAAATAACATGAAAAACCTAGTAATACCTTCTTTTGCCATTTCATTGGCTATAACTTCTTATTTAACATTAAAAGCGCCTTCTATCGAGCTTTTAATACCTATCATATTGCTATTAATAGGAGCTGCTATTATAGCAAAAAACTTCAGGGAGGTGATAAAATGACAATCATCTGCACAAACAAGACATTAAAAAGCAAAGCTGCTATCTTAGAGGAGAACTGCATATGAAAACATATACAATAGAAGTAAGGGAGCTATTAGCAAAAGTAGTAAAAATAAAAGCTGAATCTGAAGATGCGGCTTTATCAAGCGTTCAGGATATGTACAACAATAGTGTTCTTGTATTAGACTATAATGACCTTGCAGATTTATCTTTTGTCAATATTGGCAAAAAAGATAAAAAGCCTAAGCCCTGCTTTGCAATTATTGAAAACACTCGGGCTAGCGTCAATAGATACAAGATAGTAAAATTCGACTCTTGTGCTGAAGTAGACTCTTATGTAGATAGCAATCCCCATCTACAACTTGAGACTACCGAAACGACCCTTGTAAAAGCACAGAAATACATGAAGGAGTATTTGTCATGAACAAGTCTGAGTTAAAAAAATCTGCAATAAGAACCGTATATCCTCCTATCATATACGGCTTAAAAAAGTTCTCTATCTCCAATTACGACATCAGCAAACAAGCTATCTTTGTCGTAATACATGACGAGAAAACCGAAAGCTTCGACTGTGTCAGAATCTCTGAAATGAGAGAAGATATAGACTCACACGAGGCTTATATCTTGTGGTCGGCTAAGACGCTAGAAGCTGCAATGACTTACTGTATGTTCGCTTCAGGACATACATCTAGCTTAAAAGAACAAGAGGTATTTATATCTCTTGTTTCTGAGCACTTAGCTTTTGTTAAGGAAGTTGAGCCAATCGGAAATGGAAATGGTCTTCTTCATATGTCTAATAAAATATTAGAAGAAGGCAAGCCTATCGCAAAGGGCGGAGCTTTATTATACATGAATCAGGATAGCCTCCTGAGATATGTATATATAATTGACTTCAAGCAAATCTATAAAATAAACTCGGTAACATCTAAATAAACTTCACATTATGGAAAAAAAATTATTTTCAAAAGAAGCTATTACAGAAATGAAATTAGACTTCATATCAAAAAGAAAAGACCCGTCAGAATATAGCAGATTCCCAAAAAAAGTTAAGTTAATACTTGACTGTATGCTAGATGACACTTTCGAAGAGTGTCAAGCCGCTATCTACTATCTTAAGGAGATAGGCTGGACTGCAGATTACGACTTAGGCGGTGGTCTGCACAATGTAAGAAAATTAAATCCTAAAGAAGACAATATGCCGATTAATTATTACATGAAGGCTTTGTCCCCGTCTCTTCAGTCTACACTAAAAGACTGCATCAGAGATTACGACTTAACAGAATATGGATTCAATTACATTCAACTATCTAGCATATTATGTGTCGCCATATCAAGAAGCCTAAAAGATATAGGAGTTGTCTTATACTCGCATAGGGATATCGAACTATCAAAAAACATATCTGCAATAAGTGTACTGTTATTCTCGTACACTTCCGACCGCATATTTGACTATATGCACGAGTCAAACAAGACTAGGTATAATACTATCGCAGAGAGACTGTTAAATTCTCATGAGCCATTCCACAGAATGATAAGAAGAGCCTATCAGGAATTGGGCAAAGAAGGCTTTGAGGCTTTCTTAAAAAAACTTGCAACAGAAATAGAAAACTATAACGGAAAAATATAATGGAATATTCAAAAACAATAGACCTCTCAATCTTGTCAGCTGGGCGTGATTTCAGCAGACGTGCAGATTTTAAAAACAAAGAAGCTATACTGAAAAGTATAGTTTCTGATTACCCAAGCATCACTTTGTCATTCCCGAGACAATCTATGGCACAGTTAGTGTCAGAGAAGGGCAAAATAACTCTTTATATGAAGAAAGGGAAATACTATTTCTCTTCTGAAGAGTTAAAGAAAGATGGCTTTGCTATAATTACAGAGGAGAGCATTCGATCTCTAGTGGAGTGGATATTATGATAGTAATGACAAAAATACTTGCATCATGGAGTATAATTGTTGTACTCTTAACAATGTTTTCTTTTAAAATATGGAGAGACGGGAAAACCCTCTCCTTTGGACAATTTATTTACAAAAACTATGCAGGATTGATAATCTTTTCTGCAATAATATTAATAATAATCTGGAGCACGCACTGATGGAAATCTCCGCTGGTTCTAAATATTACGATGCTTGTGGATTTGTTGTACACATAGTACACGAAAATGATGAAGCTAAAAACGCATACTGTATGCTTTCATCAGAAGGGCATTTTTATAAAAAAGACGGAAGGTATAATTTACATAAGAGCAGCCGAGATCTGGTTGCTCTTATAGAGGAATCTCCGTCAGAAGATTCTCTAAGAGAGATAAATCTGGCTGCAGCTAAGATTGAAGAAGCTATATCAATTCTCAAAGAAGATCTTCGCTGGTCTTACTTTGTACTAAACTTCAAACAGGTAAAATCAAATTTCATGGAAGCATTCGATATGATAATAATGTACTCAAGATTGATTGTATTGACATCAAGAAAGTTGAAAAAATGAAAGATTCAATTAAAAGATCTTGTAAGAACTTACGGATATGAACTCGGAGAAGGTATGTATCAGCACGGATACGAGACTGGAAAAACAGAGGTTTATAAAAAAAGCCTATATAAACGGCTACGAGCAGTGTATGACCGACTTTGTCAGAAGGGAAGATCCAAAATACACGTTTCAATCTATATATGCAGTTGAGGCTGAAAATAGAAATCTTCAAGATACTATTGATAGTCTAAAGAAGAGAATATCCTATCAAGAGGATAGTGCTCGCAATGAAAGAATGGCACATGAGACTACTGTGAAGACTTATGTAAAAGGAATGATGCAATTTGAGGAAGAAAATAAAGGCTTAAAATCTCAAATCATATGCTTGAAATATTCTGCAACAATTGTAGATGCAATGCAAGAAAAAATAGAACATCTTAGACAAGATAATAATAATCTTAAAAAAGAAAATCAGGAGCTAAAAAAATGACAAACGAAGAAAGAATAGAATTGGCAAAAGGTTATTCAAAAGTAATCGAAGGTTTATTTTCGTCAGAACATTACAGATTGGCATTTTATAAATATTGTCTCGAAGGAAAGAGTCAAGACCTTTATGACGGAGTATGCTTTCTACTTGTCAGGTTTATAGACGATCTTCCTATAATGCGTGGATTAAGAAGACAGTCTGACATTATAGAATATCACAAGTTTTCATCTGAAATATTATCTATCTTCACTTTAGAGGATATGAAAATAAAATGTCTTGTAGAGCTTTATTCTTTTAAGAATAAAGACGGAGCTATGTGGTTCAGGAGCAACCGAGACAGAATAGAAGCTCTTAAAAAATCAATATTAAAAATCGAAGGTAGATAATTTAAAAATCAAATTAATATGAAAACATTAGAAGAAAGATTGAACGAAACAATCGAAGAAAAAGAAGCACAAATTCAAGAACTTCAAGAAAAAATTGAAGCTATTGAAAAAAACTCTGACTTACAAAAATTAGGATATCAAATGCACGAGTATTTTAAGGAAAGTGAATTGCAGAAAAAACTACCCGTTCCTCGTTTAGAAATGAGATTTAAACGTGTAAAATGGAGAGGCGATGACAATTGGTATAACGTGATCTGGAACTATGGTATAGTTTACAAGCATTATGCTGAAACGCATAATGACACAATGTTGTTTATCCCACTTTCACAAACAACTTCAATCGGTGGTAATGGTACTTTTAAATCACACTTCAGAGACGGTAGATTAGATACTCCGTTTCGAGACGGTGTTCATATTTTCGCAGAAAGTAAGTTGTTTAATTTACCTGCTTATATTATATGCGAAGAAATGAATATATCTCAAAAAATAGAATTAGAAATGGATATTACATAACAACTGTAGAAGATGTTACGCTCGTAGTATTGTGGCTAACGTATGGGAAAAGATGAAAAAGGAGTGAATCAGACTTCTTCAGGAGGCAATAATATATTTGATTCTTAAAAAAAATTAATATATCTTACTAAGTTTTAACATAAACTTACAGAAGGCTTTTAGTGTAAACTAAGAGCCTTTTTTTGTCGAAAAATCTGGGTGATATAGAGGTATATATCAGTGTATCAGGAAGTGAATTGGCTGACGCTTCAGATTGGTGGTACTTGTGCCAAGCTGAGGTTTGCTGTGTAATGCTTGGGTGTGAGGTGGCGTGGAGTGTGGGGTTAGGGTAGTGGGGGGGGGCACTTCTTCATTCCTCTAAATCGTCTAAGCCTCCCTAAAGGATTTTTTTGGGGGGCTTTAAGAAGTGGGGAATTAAAACGCCTTCGATGATAATAATTCAAAGAATTACTATCTCGACCTGTCGGCTAATAGGTCTCGGAAAGGATTTTTTTGGTAGGCTTGCTATATAAAATATTTAATCTTCAAAGGATTTTTTTGGGGGCTCTTCTTAATGGGAAAATAATATTCCTGGAAGGTCCAGATCTGGATTTTGAAAAAAATCTTGGATTAAAAAAAATAAATCTTGGATTAAAGATTAAAAATCTTATATTATTGAATACTTGAACATTAAACTATATAGCATTAAACTATATAATGTTTAATTACATATATTGTACATATATGTAATTAAATTGCATGGTCTGGATTTTTGACTTAAATAAAAAAACGTTATAAAATGGGCTTAAAAAGTATTAAGTAAAAACACGTTTGGAAGCTTTTGGAATTTAGAGTAAAGATTTATTTAAAAAATCTTTTATTAATGTTTGCTTTTATGCTAATCTTAGCATTATCTTTAGCTGTGCCGTTAGGCGCGTGTTCTTTGATTTATTGCTAAAGTTATGACTTTAATAATCGTATCGTATTAAAAAGGTAATCGGACGTAAACAATAACATACTTTATTTTATACATTATGGATTTAAAAACATTAGACTTCTCGGCTAAATTACTAGCTGAACAGTTCGTTATAGAAAACAAAGAAGGAATTAAAGAAGCTAAAGCTATCGTGGATTTGACAGATTTAGCTATCAAATTTAGAGAGTTTATCTCTAAATTCAATAGTGCTTCTGAAATTTCTGCAATTGCAGAAAGTAAAATTACAGAAAGTTCTTTTGCTAACGAAAGCAGTAACGAGAAACGCTACAAAGCGTTAAAAAATCAAAGAAACGAAAATGTTCAAAGATTTGCACTATGGGCGCAGTTTCGTTATTTGGTATCGATAGAGCTGACAAAGCAAAACTTTATCAGAACTGAAGAGCTGACAAAGCAACACGATTATAAAAGTATATACAACAGATATTCAAACTTGCCCTTTGATTATGAAACATTTGTTATGATGACAAATGACACAGAAAAGAGCAATTCATTTATTTTGTCTTTGTTGCCAAAAAGCGATAAAATCAAAAAAAGCGAAGGAACAGAAAAGCAGTTACTGAACGAAAAGTTCAGGGTCTTAGATTCTGTTTTCCCAAGCTTTGCCCCAGCTTTACTAGAAGAGTTTACGAAAGCTGGTGGGACGCAATCCAAGGGATATACCTTTACCTTCGCCTGGTCTGTCAATTTTCAAGATTCTTTCATAGAATCACAAAAGGCATTTGAAACCGTTTATTTAGACAGTATAGCGGAACCAAAAGCGGAACCAAAAGCGGTTAATCTGTCTGTTAAGTAAACTGTGTATAGTTTGCTTAATAGTTTTCAAAACAGTATAAGCGGTTTAATACTGCTTATATTGTTTCTGTTAATTATCGCTTACAAAAGCGGTAAAAAATAACCCTCATTAAGCCCTTAGATTTTAAGTTTAAGGGCTTATCTTTTTAAACCCTTACAATTTACCCTTATGAATCATTTATCGAAAGAATTAGAAAAATTAAGATTAACGCAAAAAGTTCAATCTAAGGTACTATGCTTAGAGAATATGCTAAGCCCCATTTTAGAATATGAAAAGTTCAATGGTGAAAAGGACAGCTTCGGCAATAGCCAAATAAACAACATAAGAAACGAGCTAATCAAAGCTCAAAAGGAACTAAAAGAAATTAACTCGTAAAATTAAACAATTTAATAAGACTCATTAGTATTAATACTTTTGAGTCTTATTTTTTGCTCAAAAACATAACGTATCACTAGTATAGTTTGCGAACGCCGCTTATTCCTATATTAGTTTACCGTTAGAAAAAAAATACGTTAGGTTTTGCCGCCCCTTATTCGACCAAAAAAATACGTTAGGTTTGGATGTCCTAAGGTAGCCTCCCCCTAAACTCCACAAAATCCACCGATCCATCCAAGAATTTTTTTACTCGCCCCCTTCCAAACTCCAACAACTTCCAAAATCCTATCCAAAAGTAATTTGCCCTCCTCCTAATTCGCCAGTCTCTCCAATTCACGACAAAGCAAACCTCAGTCTGGGCAAGATGCGTAAGCCTACGGTAAATCTTCTATATTCTGCCTCCTGAGATAGTGATATAGCGATATATATCAGCGATCATCTCGACCAAATTTATCGCCAAGCCTTCTCTCATTTTCATTTCCTCTTCACATTTATAAGTAAAATCTTCAATCTGCTTACGCTTTTTTACTTAAATTGCGGCTTTGTTATAGTGCCTCCTGAATGTAAAGTTTCTTTACACGTGTTTTTAAAAATGCCGTTTCAGTTGTTTAAATGGCGATTTTGCCTTCAAAGTGTAAGATTTTTTTACAGTCCAATACAGCCTTTTGTAAAGTTTTTTTACACCTATTTTGACCTTTTGTAAGATTTTTTTACACTTCATAACGTGTTTTCTAACGTATTTTTACCCAAGTGTAAGATTTTTTTACACCATTTTGGTCTTTTGTAAGATTTCTTTACACTCTGAAGTTCAAAGTGTAAGATTTCTTTACATAGGCTAACCTTCTGATATTATTGTACTTAGTGCGTTTTTTACGTTATCTTGGTTAAGTAATTTTGCTCTTTTTTTTTATTTCTTCGCTTATATAATTATTATATATATTTATATATATATAAATAAATATTATATTATATTATATTATATTATAAATAAACAAGTTTATTTATAATACTACTTCTACCATATATAAATAAAACAAGTTTATTTATATATTCTACTACGTGCGCGCGAGAAAAAAATTAAATTGCCGTTTATGCTAATTTTATATACATTCGATTTTTAACGAACTATACAACCCACTCAGGAGGCAAAATATGGAAAATCTTCAAACTACAGAAACGAGAATTACTTCTTATGCTAACCTTACAGAATATGAGCAACATCTCGTAGACGAAAACAAGGTATGCGGAGCGGCAAAAGGCGATGGCGGAATATGTATGTCAAGAAACCTTTATGACAATGGCAAGTGTAAGTTTCATGGCGGCAAATCTCCTTCCGGAGTAGACCACTACAGAGCCGGAAGCTTAATGTATTCTAAGCACATTCCAACTCGACTAAAAGACCGATTTCTTCAGCTGGCTCAAGACGATGATATAATGTCAACAAGGTCAGACATGGCGCTTATAGCTTCTCGCGTAGAAGAGCTATTAGAGAAGTCTGACTTTACTGCTGGAAAAGAAGACTTTGAAAAGATAGTATTCCAGTTTACACGCTTTAAATACGCTTCATCTATTGGCGATGCCAAAGGAGCTAAAACAGCCATGAACGAATTAGGTCTTCTGATAGAGACGATAAACAAAGATATGTCGATCTGGACAGAGATATACGAATCGCTTGAACTCAAAAGGAGATTAGCTGAAACAGAAAGACGCAGACTTGAAGCGCTTTCTTTGTTCATCCCAGTTGACCGAGTCATGACAATGATGACTTCTCTATCCAATATTGTTCAGCGACATATTGAAGGAACTTCAGGAATGTTAATGACAGACAAGCTCGTTGCAGAAACTATTAACAAGATAGCGAAGGATTTCGAGGCTATGACAAGAAAACAATAACTATTGCATTTTATTCAATTTGTCCGTAAACTAACTCTCGTACAAGTAAAGTCAACAAAAATAATCAAAAAAGGAAATACGACCATGACACGCAAGCAAATAAATAGCATTTTTACAGAAGAAGTAGCATTCGTTGTTTCTCCTGAAGAAGTTACAGTATCGAACCCAATCGAAGCTGGATTTGCCTATGCTATGCGCAATGGCGAGATTTCTGGCATTATTAAAGAACTTGATTCTGAGATTGGATTCATGGGCGAGAAGTTTGCAGATACCAGATCTGGATTATCATACTTCCCTGACGGAAGATTTTTATCGTCCCCAAATCACGAGTCTCCATACGACCTTGTCAAAAAGGTAGAGAAAGAGACATACACAACAACTTCAGATGGCAAAACCGAAAAAACAGCAGACTAGAATAGGCGCAGGTTACTCGTTAGCAGAAAACGATGTAACCTCATTTTTTAGCAAGTCTATTAGAGCCAAGCACGAGGCTACTCAAAACGTACCAGACTATAAAGACTTTTTTCCAGAAGCTTTTTCTGTACTCGAGCCAAACACTCGTTATCGACACAATTGGCACGTTGATTATTTCTGCGACTTACTTCAATCGGAAGCAGATAGAATAGCAAGAGGACTTCCCAAGACTCACGACTATGTTATCAATATGATGTTCAGAAGCCTGAAATCATATATCTTCACAATTATATTTAACGGATGGGCTTGGGCTAAATACCCATACTTGCGATTTGCATCTGCTTCTTATGCTCACGACCTATCCATAGAACACGCAAACAAGACTCGCCAGCTTATAAAAAGCGATTGGTACAAGTCTCACTTTGGCGATGTGTTCCAGATCGATGCTTCTCAGGATAGCAAGGCTTATTTTTCTAATAGCATGGGAGGCGAGAGAAAAGCCGTTTCTGTTGGAGGTCAATTCACTGGCTCAGGAGGAAATTTCTTGATAATAGATGACCCAGTTAAGCCTCCTGATAAAAATGCTTTGGGCTTTAAAGAAGCAGATATTATCACTACCAATAGCTGGTACTCTGGCACAGCCTTTTCTCGATTGAATAATCCAGAAGTTGATATTCGTATAATCTTGATGCAAAGGGTACATAACAACGACTTGTCTGGATATGTATTGTCATCTGATAATAAAGACAAGTATATGCACATCTGCGTTCCAGGAAAGCTGTCAAAAGACTTGAAGCCAGAATACTTAAAAAAATTCTATCTTCCAGACAATAAGACTGGCGACTTGCTCTTTTTCAAAGAGAGGTTTTCTTCAGACGTGCTTCAGGTATTCAGAAACGAACTCGGAGATAACTATCATGGTCAGGTTCAGCAGACTCCTACAAGTGAGACTGGCGCTAAGTGGAAAGAAGAGTTCTTTAGCATTATAGACGAAGACTTAATGCCTGAAAAGAAATTCTGGGAAGCGCATATCAATGGATGGGATCTCGCAACCACATTAAAGAACGAAGGATCTTCCTCTGCTTATGCAAAAGGCTTCATATATCAAAACGCTTTGTATATAACAGACTCGGACTATCGCTGGCTGGAATACCCCGAGCTTATTGAATGGATTAAAGAGACAAAAGGCGTTCACTATATTGAGAACAAATCTTCTGGATTGCAGGCAGTGCCTACTCTTAACTCAGAAGGTGTTGAAGCTATATCTGTCGATAATAAAAACATGGATAAGATAGCGCATACAAAGTCTGCTACTCACAAAGCTAAAAGGATGAAGATTTTTATATCGTCAAAGATATATGACAAACTTCTATTTGATAGAATAAACGGAATCTGCGAGTTCCCAAATTCTGTAAAGGACGATGTTAATGACGCCTTCTGTATCCTTATAGACGAAGCCTACAAGATGATTGGCAATTTTGACGATGATTTAGTACAAGACGATTCTTTTGGGTCTGCTGTCTATGGCGTTCATGGGTACGCAAGCGAAACAGATTTCGATTCTAACGGCTTAGAAAATGATGACCTATGGAATGTATCAATTTAAAAAAGATAAGCGCTTAGGTGGCAAATTTGAACGCTATTTGAAAACAATAAGCAAATTAGCACCTATTGTTTTACTATTTTTTTTACACTATCTTTTGAACGTATCAAAAAAACAATTTTTATTCATTTAATCAGAAGGAGTCTAAATGGCTTTCAATATCACTCAAATAGAAGCTTTAGAAACAGCTACTTCAATGTATCGTGTAAAATACGATTCAATCTTGTCTGATAGTACTTATCGCCAAGAATATGTAAATTCAGACTCTGGGTCTGCAGCTCTAATGACACGAGAAAAAGCATACAAGGTTGCTGATATTCTTGCATCAAAAGTTACCAATGCCAAAAATATTGAAGTTCAATTAAAGGCAGTTGGGCAATATGGAGCAGACGAATATAGAGTTATTTTCTCTGGAGCTGTTTTAGACGTTTCTGGTTATACAGAAGTAGTTTAACGAATCTTCTTTCATAAGTCATAAGGGGCTCGGCATTAGGTTTGGTTTTTGTGAAGATTTTCCATTCCTTTTGTCGAGTTTTTTTATATATACGTTTTTCTTTATTCACTATACATATTCTAAAAGTATGTTAAATTCAAAGCCAAGAAATGAAAACTCTTGGCTTTTTTTATTTTACATCGAATCCGTTTTCTTCGAGTAGCATTTCAAGCTCTTCGTCTGATATGTAAAACCACTGTCTTGTTTCATCTGTGAATGTTTTCTTGTCCATAGAAAACTCTGTGTTCATAATAAGCTCTATTGAAACTTCTGTCTTATACTGATTCACTCCTTTTACAAAAACCTCTACGTCAAAATCCTCAAGCATCTTACCTGTAAAACTCAAGTCAACGCTAAGAGTATTTAAGCCATTGTACTTGCGCCTCCATCCTTCGTACCCAAGATTGAAAACTGGAACTGGCTTTGGTAGTCCAGACTTTATTCTCTTTTCTCCTTTTTTCTTTGGGCTTCCGAACTTCCAATCTCTTTTGTCTATTAGCTTTCCGCTTATATACATCTCCCTTTCTTCGCCTTT
>Ga0100395_1003496_pt1 | contig 11453 bp, 13 predicted proteins | sample CryGeymeta201519_FD_81542 | JGI IMG/M metagenome (GOLD analysis project Ga0100395, IMG submission 81542) | Groundwater microbial communities from Crystal Geyser aquifers in Utah, USA - Crystal Geyser metaG 2015-19 | ecosystem: Environmental > Aquatic > Deep subsurface > Groundwater | place: USA... | reverse complement strand
GGCGGCCCAAAGGCACAGCATGTCATTTTTATCCTTCGCCTCATCTCGATTTTCTGATTATTTTTCACGATGGCGAATTAAAAGAAAATTTTGAATTTTACATTGTCATTTTGACTTTTGATTTTTGCATTTTTAATTTTCTATATGATCTATTTTGAGAACGTCAGTAAAATTTATAACGGCAATTGCGTAGCGTTGGACAATATAACGCTTCGTATAAGGCCGCAGGAATTTGTTTCTTTGGCCGGGCCTTCTGGCGCCGGAAAATCAACTCTGCTTAAACTTTTGATAGGCGAAGACAAACCGACGCAGGGCAAAATTATGCTGGATAACCAGAATCTTAATTTAGTAGGACTTGGCGATTTGCCAAAAATCAGAAGAAAAATCGGCATGGTTTTCCAAGATTTTAGGTTATTGGCCAATCGCACGGCTTATGAAAATATCGCTTTTGCCATGGAAGTGGCAGGGGACATAAATAAAGAAATAGAGCAGGATGTCCCGCAAGTTTTGGATGTTGTTGGCCTGGCCGACAAAACGGCTTATTTCCCGCACCAGTTATCCGGCGGAGAAAAACAGCGCATAGCTATTGCCAGAGCCTTGATTCATCGGCCTTCGGTTATTTTGGCCGATGAGCCGACCGGAAACCTTGATTTATTAAATACCTGGGATATTATTAAATTGCTTTTGAAAATAAACGAATTGGGCACCACGATAATTTTAGCCACGCATGACCGCGAGATTATCAATAATTTGGGCCGCCGCGTCATTACATTAGATAAGGGCAAAATGATAAGGGATGAAGAGAAAGGACGATACGTACTATAAAATTACCAATTTCCTCCGACAAAGTCGAGAGTCCTCGACAAAGTCGGGACAATTACCAATTTCCAATCCAGTCCCGTTGTGCGGGACATGCTATTCAATTTTGACATTGGACATTTGAAATTTTATTAGGAATTAGAAATTGGCCCGCCCTCGGCCGAGCCGAGGCGAGGCCGGGGAAATTAGAAATTATGAATTAATTAAGTCTATGTTTAAAACTAATTTAATTAGAGTTATCAAAACAGGCTTGCAAAATTTCTGGCGCAATTCTTGGCTTTCGGCTGCCACTATTTCAATAATTGTTTTGACTTTATTTGTAATTACAAGTCTTCTTCTTTTAAATGTGGTTACCCAGTCTATCGTGGCGGATTTGGAAAACAAAGTTGACGTCAGCGCCTATTTTAATTCGGAATCTCCGGAAACCGATATATTGGCAATCAGGCAGGATTTAATTAAACTGCCCGAAGTTAAATCGGCAGAATATGTTTCAAAAAACGAAGCGCTGAAACAATTTAAAGAAAGGCATAAAGACAATCCAACACTTATTGAAAGTTTAAATGAACTTGACGATAATCCTTTGCAGGCCAGCCTCAATATCAAAGCCCAATCTGCCTCTCAATTTGAACAAATTGTTAATTTTCTTGAACAGTCAAAATATGAGTCTTTGATTAACAAAGTTAACTATCATCAAAATAAAGAAGTAATTGACCGCGTTTCAAGCCTTGCTTCAAACATCGGAAGAGGCGGACTGATTGCCAGTTTTGTGCTGGCGCTCATGGCAATTTTTGTCACTTTCAATACGGTGCGGTTGACAATGTACAATTGGCGGGAAGAAATTTCAGTTATGCGGCTGGTTGGCGCCAGCAATTGGTATATTCGGGGGCCGTTTATTGTGGAGGGAATGATTTATGGAATTTTAGCGGCTCTTGTCACTTTGATTATTTTATACCCCGCCCTTTATTTTGTTTCGCCAAAAATAACTTCTTTTTTGCCCGAAGTTGACCTTTTGTATTTTTTTGAAGTAAATATCGGCCAGATATTGATTCTTTTGGTCGGTGTCGGCGTGGCGCTGGGTTCTCTTTCCAGCTTTATTGCGATAAGAAGATACTTAAGAGTTTAAAAATTAATAGATTGGAAGATTAAAGGATTGCGGGGTAGTGTAATGGTAGCACATCAGGCTCTGAACCTGAAAATCGGGGTCCGAATCCCTGCCCCGCAGCACTTAGGTTAGCTCAGGGAAGCCATAAAAATTAAAAAAACAATTATGACGCAAATAAATTTACATGGACATTCAGTTATTCATGATGAGCATGACCGCGAAGGTTATGATTATTTAGCGCATAAAATTCAAGGGGAAGAAGCAAAGGTGATTTTTGATTACGCCAAAGAGCATGGAACCGCCGAGTTTGAGACGCATTTAAACAAAAACTATTCATTGGTGCATAACTCTGATGGGACTTATACGATTGTGAAACGCTAAAAAAGTGGTGTGTATAAAAAAACAGCCCAATCGGCTGTTTTTTGGTATAATAAAAATAATGGAATATAAATTTCCCGATGGTTTTTTATGGGGTTCGGCCACTTCGGCTCATCAGGTTGAAGGCGGGAATTTTAATGACTGGACGGAATGGGAGCATGCGAATAGCGAGCGTCTTGCCGCAGAGGCGGCAAGACGCCATGCGAAAACGCACATGCGAATACCGGATTATATTTTAGAACGTTATCCCAATCCGCTTCAGCCGGAAAACTATATTTCTGGCAAGGCGTGCGACCATTATAATAGGTATGAACAGGATTTTGATATTGCCAAATCTTTGGGCCAGAACGCCCATCGTTTTTCCATTGAATGGAGCCGCATTGAGCCCGAAGAGGGTAAGTTCAGCGAAGCGGAGATAGAACATTATCGTAAAGTAATTTTAGCTTTGCGTCAGCGCGGCCTTGAGCCGTTTGTGACGCTTTGGCATTGGACCAATCCGACCTGGTTTGCGAAAAGAAGTGGCTGGTTGAATAAAGACAGCCCAAAATATTTTGAACGCTATGTTAACAAGATTACGCTATCGCTGGAAGACGTAAAGGTAAATTTTTGGATTACGCTAAATGAGCCGGAAGTTTATGTTGGTGCTTCTTATTTTTCCGGGCAATGGCCGCCTCAAAAAAGCAGTTTAATTTCGGGAATTAAAGTTTATCAAAATCTAATTAAAGCTCATCAGTTAGTTTATAAAAAAATTCATCAAATTTCTGGTAATTCTTTGGTAGGGACAGCAAAGAACAATAGTTTTTATGAGCCGTTCTCAGATTATTTATTAGATCGCCTGGTTGTTCGATTGAACCATTATTTGAGAAACGAGTGGTTTTTGAACAAGATTAAAAATTATCAGGATTTTATTGGGCTCAATTATTATTTTCATGACCGAGTTAAATTTAGTTTGACTCTCAAGAGTCCTGGTGGGATTTTTGTTAGAAATAAAAATAAGAACGAATCAATCAATAATTTAGGTTGGGAAATTTATCCAGAAGGAATTTATCGTGTTTTAAAAGATTTAAAAAAATACGATAAGCCGATTTATATTACGGAAAACGGGTTAGCTGACGCTAATGACGAAAAGCGGGCAAAATTTATTAAAGAGCATCTGCGTTGGGTTCATAAAGTCATTCAGGAAGGCGTTGATGTACGCGGCTATTTATACTGGTCTCTTTTGGATAATTTTGAATGGGATAAGGGTTTTTGGCCGCGGTTCGGTCTGGTTGAAGTTGATTATAAAACCACGGAGCGGCGCATCAGGTCGAGCGCCTATGAATATGCTAAAATATGCAAAAATAATGCACTAGAAATATGAATTGGCTGATTTTTACAATTTTGGCCTGTTTGCTTTACGCGGTTGTCGCCGTGTTCAATAAGTTTTTACTGGGACAGCGGGCGACGACAAAGCCCATTGTATTTACTTTCTGGCTGGGAATTTTGAGCATTTTTTCGTTCGTTTTGATACCCTTTGGTCTGGCCTGGCCGGGCTGGCCCGCTTTTGGGCTTGACCTGGCCGTCGGCGTCGTTTATTTTTTTGCCATTCTATATTTTTATGAAGCGCTGGACATCAACGAGGCTTCACGAGTTACTTCTCTGGCCGGCGGATTGACGCCGATAGTCGTTCTATTTTTTTCTTTGATGCTTTTGAACGAAAGCCTGACGATCTTGCAACTGGTGGCATTTTTCCTTCTGGTGGCCGGTGCGTTCCTGATTTCTTTTAAAAAATCCCGCGGGGGGTTCAAAAGCAGCGTCAAAGGCCTCTGGTTCATAATTTTGGCGGTAATTTTGAGCGCCATATATTGGGTGGCAGAAAAATATATATTTGAAAATCAAGGTTTTGTGACGGGATTTCTCTGGACGCGGCTCGGATTTATTCTGACGGCAGTGACAATTCTGGTTTGGCCGGCCTGGCGGAGAAAGATTTTTTATTCGGAGAGCCAGCTAACCTTAAAAATCAGTTCGCTTTTTGTCACCAGCAAATTGTTCGCTGCTTTCGGCTCACTTTTTATCCATCTGGCCTTATTGCTTGGCAGCGCCGCGCTGGTGAATGCTCTAGGCGGGTTGCAATACGTATTTTTGCTGATTTTGGCGATAATTCTTTCCAAAAAATTCCCCGACTTTTTGAAAGAGGAGATAAGCGGTGGGGTACTGGCCCAAAAAATCGTCGCCGTTTTGCTGATTGGGGCAGGATTGGCAATTTTGGCGGTGTAAATCTCGCTTGGGTATCGCCTCCAAAAAACGCAGTCGGCCCGAAAAACGTAAAAAGTCACTTATAACTTGGCCGCTGCTCAGCGCTCGCCGCGCCTTAATCAATAACCGAACAAATACGCCGGCGCGTCTGCGCGATGTTTTTGGAAGGTGATACCCTCGTTCAAAGAATAAAAAAAGAATGAAAAAAATTTTCACTATTTTAATAATCATTGCGGCCATTGCCGGTATTTTGCTTTATCTTGGCCGTCAAACCGCCGATCCGAACCGCAAAATTGATTGGGGAACAACTTATTCAAAATTATTTGCTCAAAAAATGGGGCTTGATTGGCAAAAAGTTTATTTAGAAATCCTGGATGATTTAAAAATAAAAAATTTGCGTTTAATTGCCTATTGGTCCGAAATTGAACCAGAAAAAGAAGTTTTCAATTTTTCTGACCTTGATTGGCAGATTCAGGAAGCGGGCAAACGCAATGCAAAAATTATTTTGGCGGTGGGTCGAAAATTGCCGCGCTGGCCAGAATGCCACGAGCCCGAATGGGCAAAAAAACTGGAATTGGATTTAAATGCAGCTTTGTATCTTAAATCAAATGAAAAAGAGTATCTTTTGGGGTATATTGAAAAAACGATAAATCATTACAAAGCAAATCCCAATATTATTGCCTGGGAGGTTGAAAATGAGCCTTTTTTGAATTTCGGAGAATGCCCGGCACTTAATGTTCAATTATTAGATGAAGAGATTGCATTGGTACACAGATTGGACAGCCGGCCGGTGGTTGTGACAGATAGCGGAGAGTTGAGTTTTTGGGTGAGGGCGGCTGATAGGGCAGATATTTTTGGTACAACTATGTATCGCTGGGTTTGGTCTCCTTATTTGGGCAATTACAAATACCCGATTCCGCCGGCTTTTTTCAGAATTAAAGAAAGATTAGTCTGGCTTTTTGTCGGGCAAGAAAAACCATTTGTTGTGATAGAACTTCAGGGCGAACCTTGGCAGCATAAGCAAATTTATGAAATATCGCAGGATGAACAAATGAAAAATTTGCCGTTTAATGAATTTAAAAGCGTTTTTAGTTATGCCAAGGCAACGGGTTTTTCAGAGTATTATCTATGGGGAGCGGAATGGTGGTGGTCGTTGAAACAAAACGGGTATCCGGAATATTGGGAATATGTAAAACAATTACTAATTTCTAATTCCTAATTTCTAATCAAATCCCAATGACCAGTATCCAATTACCAAAATTGCCCCGCGCAGCGGGGCATGGATTGGAAATTGAAAATTGGAAATTGAAAATTTAACTTTATGTACTACTTAGGTTTTGATATCGGCGGTTCCAATATAAAAGCCGTCTTGGTCAAAGAAAAGCAGATAATTAAATCGGCAACGGAAGTCACGCCCGATAATCTGGAAGGCTTGCTTTCATTGGTCCTTAAAATAAAAGACGGTTTAACCGGAGAGATCCCGGCTGGCGAGATCAGCGGCATTGGTTTTAGTATCGCCGGCGCGATAGATGCAGCAAGAGAAAAAGTATTGAATAGCCCCAATATCCAGTATTTAAATGGTCAGCCAATTAAGAAATTGTTGGAGGAAAAATTGAAACCCCTCGCCATAAAAATAGAGCATGACGTCCATTGTTTTTTACAGGCGGAAAAAGAAGTCGGTTTGGCCAGGGATTTGAAAAACGTGGTTTATTTAACCGTCGGCACCGGCGTTGGCGGTGCTTTTATGATAAACAGAGAAATATTTATTGGTGCTCATGGCGCTTCTGGAGAAATCGGTCATATGATAATTAAGGCAAGTCAGCAATTAGACCTCGAAAACTTAACGGCCAATGAGTTCGTCAAGAAAAAAGTGGGAATAAGCGCCGTTGAAGCGGAAAAATTGGTGCGTTCCGGCGACCAAAAAGCCAAAGAACTTTTTGATGAGAGAGGCAGAAATTTGGGCATTGGTATTGCCAATATTATCAATATTTTTGACCCCGAAGCGATTATTATCGGCGGGGGAGTTGTCAGCGCGCAAGAATTTATTCTGCCGGGCATCAGAGAAGGGATAGAAAAATTCGTCATTTCGCCAGCCGGCAAAGAAACTAAGATTTTATTCAGCGAATTGAGCCACTTTGGCGGAGCGCTTGGCGCGGCTTGGTTGTTTAAATAAAAACACGTTATATTTTAAGATATATATAAACTCAAAAAGTCGGAGATGAATTTAACTAAATAAAAAATATGCCAGAAAAACCATCTTTTTTAGATAAACCAGAAGAACGAAAACAGGAAGACAAAGAGAAGGAGCAAAAAGAAAAAAAGTTATATACCACCGGACGGGGAGAAGTTATTTCTGAGAGAGAAAAGAAAGATCTGCAAAAAAGAAGCTGGGACGAGATTAAATAAAGCCTGCTTCTTTTAATTGCTTAATAAAAACCCCACTTTTTCAATAGGGTTTTATTAAGCGGCTTCATCTTGATACGATCGTATAAATATGATACCATATAATATATGGGAAGAGGCGAAATGATAAATAAAATTTTTTTAACGATAGATAGAATTCTGGAAGAAGGAGAAATAATTTTTTCTCGTCAAAGTTTATGGTCTAAACTTAATAGAATTTCAAAAACTCAAGATGATGGTCGACGAGAATTTAATCAAGTGCTTCGACGCTCAGTCGAGCACAACTGGATTGAAATACAAGAAAAAGGCGAGAAAGTTTTTTACCGTTTAACTCCTCTTGGCGTTAAGAAACTTAGTCTTTACAAATTTAATGAAATAAAAATTAATCGGGGAAAATGGGATGGTTTCTGGCGCCTGATAGTTTTTGATATTCCAGAGACAGAACGCCAAGGCCGAGATGCACTCAGGAAGGTATTGCAGCATTTTGGATTTTATTCATTACAAAAAAGTGTTTTTATCTATCCATTTAAATGTGAAAAAGAAATAAAAAATTTATGTGATTTTTGGGGTATTTCAAACTGCGTAGAAATATTTTTAACTCATTCGGTTGGGAAAAAAGAGGAACAGTTAAGGGGGTTTTTCAATATATAAAGCGAAGGATTCGTTTTAATACGATCGGATAAAAATGAAGTCTGTATTGATTGACTTGGTCAATTTTTTTTGCTAAAATTGCGAAGTAATATGGGTGAAAATAAAAATAGAATTTACTTAGACTATGCGGCTACTACCCCGGTTGACCCGGAGGTTTTTGAAGCAATGAAGCCGTATTTTGGCGATGATTTTGGCAATCCTTCTTCGGCTCACCAGTTTGGCCAAAAAGCTCGGCAAGGATTGGATAAGGCAAGGGCGCAAGTAGCGGAATTTTTTGGCTGCAAGCCCGAAGAAATCATTTTTACCAGCGGAGCAACAGAAAGTAACAATTTGGCGATTAAGGGCGTTATATATAAAATTCAAAATTCAAAATTCAAAATTCAAAGTTTGCCGCACGTGATTACGTCCCAGATAGAACATCATTGTGTTCTTGATACTTGTAAAAACTTAGAGGAAACTGGTTTTGCCCAGGTAACTTATTTGCCGGTTAATAAAGAAGGATTGGTAGAAATTGAGGCATTAGAAAAGGTAATCAAAGAAAACACGGTTTTAGTTTCCATAATGTACGCCAATAATGAAATCGGCACGGTCCAGCCGATTGAAGAAATCGGCAAATTGATTAAAAAACTTAACCAGTTGCGGCAGCAGAAGATTTATTTCCATACCGACGCGGTTCAGGCGATTAATTACCTGAACTGCAAAGTTGACGCGCTGCAGGTTGATTTGCTGTCAATGTCGGCCCATAAGTTTTACGGCCCCAAAGGCGTGGGCGCGCTTTATATAAGAAAAGGCACTCCGGTCAAAAAAATCCAGGATGGGGGAGCGCATGAATACGATTTGCGGGCCGGCACGTATAATATTGGAGGGATAGTCGGTTTGGGCAAGGCAATTACAATGATTAATTCTCAAACCGCGCAGAGAATTAAAAAATTAAGGGATAAAATGGTTGAAGAGGTTTTAAAATTAATTCCCAATTCAAAATTAAACGGTTCGCGACAACATCGTCTGCAAAATAATGCCAATTTTAGCTTTCCCGGAGCCGAAGGAGAATCCATTATGATGGCTTTGGACCAAGAGCGTATTGCGGTTTCAACTGGCTCGGCTTGCGCTTCGGAAAATTTGCAGCCGTCGCATGTTCTGACGGCTTTGGGGCTTAAACCCGAGGAATCTCACACCAGTATCCGCGTGACATTGGGCAAATATACGAAAGAAGAGGAAATAGATAGGTTTTTGGAAGTTTTGCCAAAAGTTGTGGAAAGACTGCGGCAAATTAGCGGTTCGGGCAAGGCTGACAAGAAAAAACTGCCGGATGACTTCGGGTGTTAAATTTTCGCTCGGATATCACCTCCAAAAACCGCAGATCTCGGCTCAGCAATTGCTTTTGGAAGCGTCTGATTTGTCCTAAGCTAAGCCAAATCAGACTCGCCAATTTTGCTTGCTCCTCCGACGTCCCGTCGGAGACCGTGCCCGCTCGCAAAATTGAGCGTTCCAAAACCAATTGCCTCGCCTCGTAAAAAAAGAAGCGATGTTTTTGGAAGATAATACCCTCGCTCTTAAAGAAAAATTATGTATAGCAAAAAAGTCATTGAACAATTTTTGCATCCCAAAAACATGGGGAAAATAGATAAACCGGATGGGGTAGGCACGGTTGGAAATATTTTATGTGGCGACCAGATGACGCTTTATATAAAAGTCAAAAACCTGCCCCGAGCGAAGTCGAGGGGTAAAAAGGGCGAAGAGATTATAGACGACATAAAATTTGAATCTTTTGGATGCGCGGCGGCAATTGCCACTTCTTCCATGATAACGGAAATGGCCAAAGGCAAGACCTTAGAGGAGGCATTAAAATTAAATCGTGAAATGGTTGCCAAAAAGCTGGGCGGCTTGCCGCCTATTAAGATGCATTGTTCAAATATGGCAGCGCAGGCTTTAAAAAAAGCAATTGAAAATTACCGGAATAAAAACCAGAAACCCGAAGCTCGAAATCCGAAAGAATGAACAAAATTCAAATATCCAATATCCAAAAACTAAAAAAATAAGAATTTGAGCATTTGAGAATTTAAAAATTCATTCTGGGTTCTGGTTTGGGATTTTGGAATTAATTTTATGTTTAACCAAAAAGACCAATTTATCAAAACTATTGTTGTGAGTATTTTAATTTCTTCTCTTTTCGGTTTTCTAGCTGGCGGCTTAGCTTCCAGCTGGTTTCTTAGCAAGGGTAACTTAAATTTACCCCACTTTTTATCAAAACCAAACACTCAGAGTCAAATTCAAGTCCTCGCTCAAGAAGAAACGGTAGTTAAGGCAGTTAAAGAAACTTCTCCGGCCGTGGTTTCAATTATCGCCACCAAGGACTTGCCGGTGATGGAGCAGTATTTTAAAAACTACAATCCTTTTGGCGATTTATTCCCCGGATTTGAGTTTCAGATTCCGGATTATCGCCAAAAAGGAACCCAAAAACAGGAGGTGGGCGGCGGCACTGGCTTTATTGTTTCTGCCGATGGTCTAATCCTGACCAATAAGCATGTCGTTGATATTCAAGGAGCTGATTATACGGCTTTGACCAATGATGGTCAAAAATATCCGGCCAAAGTTTTGGCTATTGACCCGGTTCAAGACATCGCTATTTTAAAAATAGATAAAAAGGGATTACCAGTGGTCAAACTGGGTAACTCCGATAGTTTAGAAATTGGTCAATCAGTGATTGCGATTGGTAATGCCTTAGGCGAATTTAGAAACACGGTGAGTGTTGGCGTCATTTCTGGCCTCAAGCGCTCAATTGCTGCCTCAACCGGTTTTGGCTCCCAAGCCGAACAGCTGGAAGGAGTAATCCAGACTGACGCGGCCATTAATCCAGGTAATTCTGGCGGGCCGCTGCTCAATTTGTCCGGGGAAGTTATTGGAATTAACGTGGCGATAGTTCAGAACGCGCAAAGCATTGGTTTCGCCCTGCCGATTAACTTGGCCAAACGTGATATTTCGCAGGTGCAAAAACAAGGGAAGATTTATTATCCGTTTTTGGGGGTGCGCTACGTCATTGTTACGCCGGAGATAAAAGCCCAGAGAAATTTGTCGGTTGATTACGGCGCGCTGATCCTGTCAGGCTCCGGGCAAAACGAGCCGGCTATCACCCCGGGCAGTCCCGCGCAGAATGCAGGACTTCAGGAAAATGATATAATATTGGAAGTGGATGGTTCAAAGATTGACATGACCAATACTTTGGCTAAAATAATTCAGGGTCATAATGTCGGCGATAAAATAAGTTTAAAAATATTGCATCAAGGGCAGGAAAAAACAGTACAAGTGACATTAGGGGAGAAAACATGAAAAAATTCAAAAATCAAAAATCAAAGTGCAAAATGACAATTAAAAATGTAAAATTTTGAATTTTGAACTGTCATTTTGATTTTTACATTTTGCATTTTGAATTATTAAGAACATGCAAATTGATAAATTTACTATAAAAGCACAAGAGGCGCTTAGAGATGCTCATAATCTCGCAAGTGAGCGCGGTCAGCAGCAAATCGATGTTTTGCATCTGGCGCTGGCTTTGATTTGGCAGTCCGACAGCATTGTTGTGTCAATTGTCCAGAGGTTGGGCGTTAATTTGGCGTTGCTTGAATCGGAATTTGAAAAAGAATTAGGCCGTCTGCCAAAAATCAGCGGCGAAATTCCTTTTGGTCAGGTATTTTTGAGCCCCGAACTTGGGCGGCTCATCAATCAGGCCAGCAAAGAAGCGCAGAATTTGCAGGATGAGTATATCAGCTGCGAGCATCTGCTTTTGGCTATTTTTGAAACATCGCCGAAGGTCAAAGAAATTTTTCAGATTTTTGGCATTGACAAGCAGAAAGTTTTAAACGTGATG
>Ga0100395_1003489_pt1 | contig 11467 bp, 9 predicted proteins | sample CryGeymeta201519_FD_81542 | JGI IMG/M metagenome (GOLD analysis project Ga0100395, IMG submission 81542) | Groundwater microbial communities from Crystal Geyser aquifers in Utah, USA - Crystal Geyser metaG 2015-19 | ecosystem: Environmental > Aquatic > Deep subsurface > Groundwater | place: USA... | reverse complement strand
CTTTAGTGGTTAAGCTCTTTTCTCTCTCCAAGATATCTATTTTTTCTTTTAACTGAATAGTCATGTTTTAATCTATCACTCCAAAAACTCAAAAGTCAATGCCCTGCTCAGTCCCTAAAATAGCGATTGACTCATAAAGAAGTAGAAAACCCCTCTTGGAATAAGGGTTTCGGTGAGGTATAATACTCACCAATTTGGTGAAACCAAAATAACAAGAGGAGGGTAGATAAATGATACAACAAACCTTAATGCCAATCAAGCTTGAAAGGATGGAGACAAAACTCACAGCGAGAAGCGGACTCTTCCTTTATGCAGAGTTTATGAAGGGTTTTGGAGTAGACAGATTGATTTTACAATACATTCCAAAGCCCAAATCAGGAAGGGGATACGATCCCTGCGCCTTTATAAAACCTCTTTCCATGACACTCTATGGAGGGGGCGCATGTATTGATGACATGAAAGAGATACGAGAGGATGCAGTCTTAAGAAAGGCCAGTGGTATTAGGACGGTTCCCTCCTCATCCGCACAAGGAGATTGGCTCAAACGGCTCTCTTTAACAGGCGGCATAGAGGGGATGGAGCTTATAAACAAAGCTGCGGCAAGGAAGATTATCAAGAAGGACAAGAGAAAGACATACACCCTCATCATAGACCCCACCATAATAGAAGCGGAAAAGAAAGATGCCTGCATGACCTATCTTGGAGTAAAGGGATACAGACCTGTGATAGCGGTTTTAAAAGAGCTGGACATTGTGATAGCCTATCAATTCAAAGAAGGCAACGACAATGGAGGTCGTTTAGAGATTATAAGGAAGGCATTTGAGATGATGCCTGAGGGGAAAAAGATAACAAAGGTTCTATTAGACAGCGAATACTACACCAATGAGGTCATGGAATACTTAAGTGAGAAAGGGGTTCTTTGGGCAATAGCAGTAGACAAGGACAGCGCTGTAAAGGCAGCCATAGAGGCCATACCTCAGGCAGAATGGAAACCCTTTACTACAAGGGATGGGAACCATACAGATAGAGAGCTTGCAGAGACAATCCATTCTACAAACAAAGGTAACCTTGCCTTCAGGATAGCGGTCTTAAGATGGAGAGATAAACAAGCAGGGCTTTTTAAAGACACATATAACTATCATTGCATAGCCACGAACATGACAGCAGAGAAAAAAGAAGAAGTAATATGGCAGTATAATGAGAGGGCATACATAGAGAGTCACATAAAAGAGATAAAGATAGGATTTAGCATGGAACAGATGCCGAGCGGAGACTTTGGAGCAAATGCCCTTTATTTTGGCATAGGGATAATGACCTATAACCTCTTTATAGCGCAGAAGTATTTTACCATGCCTTTTGAGTGGGCAAATAAGACCATAAAGAGCATACGGTGGCTATTGATAGAAACGGTTGGAAGGGTAATAGAGCGAAGCAGAAGCATCACGCTAAAAATAGCGGCCACAAGAGAAAAATACAGGGTATATCTTGAGATGAGAGAGAATCTTTGCCGACTCTCTCCCTGAGACAAGAGGGCAAAGAAACTTAAAAGAGAAGTGTAAAACAAGTGAGAAAAATAAAAAAGAGGAGAGGTGTTTTTAAAAAATACCTTTTCATGCCAAACGTGTCACTATAAAAAACTCATTGACATAATCTGACAGAAGAATACACCCTCCTTTGTTTTTAAAACCATGCAAAAAGTCAAGAAAGAGGTTTGAGTGAAGCCAATCGCTATTTTTGGGAATACAAGAATAATATGCAACGAGTTAAAGAAGGACATCGCTGAGTTGGTTCGCGGCGTTATATTAAGGTTCTTTCTCATGGTGAGTGGGTACAAACCACACCACCCCATCCAGGAAATCATAACTCCCCCTTTCCCCCTCTTATCTTAAGAGGGGGTGCCGAAGGCGGGGGCGTTAACCAAGGAGGGGAGTTGATACCCCAAAGCTCCCCTCCTATTTTAGGAGGGGTGGCCGAAGGTCGGGGTGGTAAGAATCTTCCCTACTTTTGTGTTTCCTTTCCGTAACACTGCATTTTTTGGCTGTAATTAGCGTCAAAAACCTTTTAAATCAATAGAATATATCTATAAAACCATCGGTTTGCGTTACGTATTCGTAACAGTCCCTGTTTAGCAGTCTATCAAAAATGCTGATTAATCATATACTTTACACTGTAAGAGAGATGGCATCGTTATTGCTATAATTTATAGTTGCACATCGTAATAAAATGCTGTAACATACAGCATTTGCAGCGATGGTTAAGATGTTTATGCTCTTTTTAATCTCAGGCAGTGATTTTATTAATGAAGGAGGTGGGAGGAAATATCAACTTTACTTTAGCAGAGGGACGTAATTTATTTGATGGTTATTTTAGAAAGGAGGCTCAAGAATGAGTGAAGAAAAAAAGGGTTTAACCCGAAAAGACTTTCTCAAGTTATCAGCAGTAGGCGCTGCCGCTGTTGCAGGCGCGGGCGTTATGACTATGGCGGAGAATGTTGAAGCAGCAAAGGCAAAGGAAAGATGGGCAATGGTCATCGACCTTGACAGGTGTACTGGATGTAAGGCATGTGCTATCGCGTGCAAGACGGAATTTGACACGAGACTGGGTGTTTTCAGGTCGCAGGTTATTTATCGCGAACACGGCGCCTATCCCAAGGCAGAGCGTGATATATTGCCGTGGCTCTGCAATCACTGCGACAACCCGCCATGCGTTAAGGTCTGTCCTGTTAAGCCGGTCAGCGCGGAATTTAAGGGAGTAAAATTTAAGAAGAGGGCAACATATAAAAGGCCGGACGGCGTAGTCCTTGTTGATCAGGATAGATGCATCGGCTGCGGTCAATGTATCAGGAACTGTCCCTATCAGGTAAGGTCTTTCGACCCGGGTAAAAAGGCTGGCGGCAACCCATCAGCCAATCCTGCGGATAAATGCACGCTCTGCGAGCACAGGCTTGAGGCAGGCGTTGTTCCGTCCTGCGTAAATACCTGTCCGGCAAGGGCAAGGATTGTCGGCAATCTTAATGACCCCAACAGCGAGGTTTCAAAACTTTTGAAGGCGCACAAAAAAGATGTTGCTGTTTTACTGCCTGAAAAGAAGACAAGACCGCAGGTCTATTACATAGGCAAAAAGGCAAAGGCAGCCAGCGCAGCCTATAAATCAGGCGACGATATCAGGAAAGAGGCAAACAGCAAATATCAACTTGTAGTATGGAAAGAGGGGCCTTATGCCTCAACGAAGGGAGGTAAATAAGTATGGCTATAAAAGAGATTAGCAGAAGAGATATTTTTAAGCTTGGCGCATTAAGCGCCCTTGCCCTTACCGGCATGAAGTTGAATAAGGCAGAGGCCGTAACTCTCATGGGAGATATGGATGCGCTGCAGTGGGGATTTAAGGATATTTCTCCGGAAACCAGGAAAGAGAGAAAGGCCGTTCCCTCCGCATGCTGGCAGTGCGTTACAAGGGATGGAATCGTTGCTTATGTTGAAGACGGAAGGCTTGTAAAGATTGAAGGAAATCCTAAGCTTCCAAGGACGAATGGCGTGCTGTGTTCAAAAGGACAGGCCGGTATGAATCAGGTTTATGACCCGGACAGGATGCTGCATCCTGTTAAGAGGGTGGGTTCTCGCGGAAGCGGACAGTGGAAAAGGATTTCATGGGATGAGGCAAAGAAGGAAGTTGTTGGTTTAATGAAGAAGCTCAAGGTAGAGGGTCATCCCGAAAAGTTTGCCTTCTGGTATGGAAGGATGAAAGACAGCACTTCCCACTATGTTAAGGGTTACTTTATGGCTGCATACGGTTCAGGCACTACAGCCGGACATACATCCATCTGTGAAGGCGACAAATGGGTTGCGCATGAGCTTACATGGGGCAAGCACTATGAGAATTGGGATTTTAAGAATACCAACATGGTATTAAACTTCGGCTCAAATGTCATGGAGGCACACACAAACCATATCCCTGTTGCCCAGAGGCTCGTCGAAGGCATGGCAAAGGGCGCAAAGCTCTATACCTTTGATGTAAGGCTTTCAAATACAGCGGCAAAGTCAACCGAATGGATACCTGTAAAACCGGGCACAGACACAGCCATAATCCTTGCCATGATAAATGTTATCATGAGCGGAAACCTCTATGATGAGAAGTTCATCAAGAACTGGACAAATGTTACAGTTGACCAGCTTAAAGACCATGTTAAGAAATTCACACCTGAATGGGCTGAGAAAGAGAGCGGAGCTCCTGCAAAGAAGATTAAGGAGCTTGCCATCGCCTTTGCAAAGGCAAAGCCGGGCGTGGCAATCTCTTACAGGGGGCTTGTTGCCCATTATGCAGGCGTGAATAATGAAAGGGCACTGATTACGCTCAATGCTGTCTGCGGCTACATCAATATTCCGGGCGGATTTTGCCAGCCGGTAGGCGCAAAATGGAATGACCCGTTCAAGAAAGGCTTCAAGTCCCAGCATGCCAAGGTGCATGGTAAACTCAAGATCGGTTATGGTTATAAGGACGCTGTCGCATATCCGACACACGGCGTGACTCAGGATGTGCTTGGCGTAATCAAAGAAGGCAAGCACGGGAGGCCTGATGTTTTAATGACATATTGTATCAACCCTCCGTATGTCAATGGAAACTGTCAGGACAACATCAATATAATGAAAGATGAAAGCATTATCCCTCATCTCATTGCCTATGATGTTGCATACAGCGAATCCGCATCAATTTCCGATATGATACTTCCCGCGGCAAATTACCTTGAGAGATGGGATGCGATGGGACATGCTTCAGGCGACCAGATACATGAGTTCTTCATCAGACAGCCTGTAGTTAAGCCGCTTGGCGAGGCAAAACCAATAACGGACTTTGTTGATGAGATTGCGCCTGAATTTGGCATCAAGCTGCCGTTTAAGAACCATGAAGAGCTTGTGAAGGCGATGTGCAACACCACTAAAGGCGTCAAAGAGGCTGGCGGATTTGACTACATGCTCAAAAATGGAGCATGGTATGATGTTAATGAGAAGCCTCATTATCATCAGCATGAAAAGAAGCTCTCAGAGAAAGATCTTGCCGGCACAAAGGTGGATGAAAAGTCAGGAGTTATTTACAAGCCTGACGAGAAACATCCTAAGCCTGACGCCAAAAACTATGTAGGCCAGATGGTTGACGGTGTGGCATACAAAGGTTTCCCATATGATAAGATAGACAGGCAAACAGGCAAGATAGCCGTATATTCTCATCCTCTGAAGAAAAAGAACTGGGACCCTATGCCGGTATACTACCCGATACCGGAGCATCAGAAAATGTCTGATGGCGAGTTGATCCTTACCACATACAAGGTAAGGACGCAGACGCACTCAAGGACGCAGAACTGCAAGCTCCTTACCGAAGACTATCATACCAATCCGGCGTTGATTAATCCCAAGACTGCTGCAACGCTCGGGATCAAGGACGGCGATAAGATTGAGGTATCCTCAGCCATCGGCAAGATCGTAACGAAGGCGAAGGTTACCAACGCGGTTCATCCTTCCGCAATATCCATTTCTCATCACTGCGGCCACTGGCAGTACGGCAGATACACCTCCGGCGTAAAACCGCCTGTTGAAGTCGGAGCTAACGACAACGACATTGACCTCAAGCTCAAGTGGTGGACTGACAATGGAGAGCATCCTAACTGGATTATCCCGAACTCCACAGACCCGATGGGCGGACAGCAGAGGTGGATGGATACAGTTGTTAAGGTAAGAAAGGTTTAAGTTTAACCTCAGATTCATCTGATGAGGGGGGAGGGTTGCCTCCCCCCTTTCAATTAGTTTAGATTATAATATGTCTTAAAAGGAGAAAAAGTGGCTTTGACTTTATTTAAAGAGGGCGCAAAGAGCAGGTGCGACACTTATGGTTTTCTTGCAGGGATATTCAGGCAGGAACTCACGGCACAGCAGATAAAGGAGATGATAAATTCAGGCGTATTGGATATGCTCACTGAATTGGGCGCAAAGATTGACCGCAATTTTTTTAATAAACCCGCAGAACAGGTTGAGGAGGCTCTGGCAATAGAGTATACAGCTCTTTTCATAGGCCCCGGCAAGCATATCAATCCGCACGAGTCTATCTATGTTCCGGACAGCACGGGCAAAGTCGGTTATTACTGGGGAGAATGCACTGCCGATATGAAGAAATGGGTCGAGCATTACGGGTTAAAGATGTCTGAAAAGTTTGAATCAATCCCCGACCACATAAGCATAGAGCTTGAATTCATGCAGAGAGTTATTGAGCAGGAACATCTTTCCTGGCAGAGGAATGACGAGGAGACCGCGAAGAGATGCATAGAAGTTGAAAAGACTTTTTTTAACAAGCACATAATAAAATGGGTGCCGTTATTTTTAAACAGGGTTATAGACTCTGCAAGTTTAGATTTTTACAGAGAGACGGCAAAGATCGGCAAGGATTTTATATCGGACGAGGGGAATCTTTTAAATGAAGAAACAGCCGGCGTTACTGATACAAATTAGTTTTTTAATATGTCTTGCAGCGCTGATGCCCGCATATGTTTTCGGAGGGACAAATCAGGATTTTTTAATAGCCGTTGATGGTATTGAAAGGGTATCTGGTAAGCCCGGCTGGATTGTTCTTGACTGCAGGTCGAAGAAACTGTATAATGCCGGCCATATACCCGGAGCTATAAACCTCGGAGATTCCTGCCGTTATGCCCTAAGGGACGGGACTGAACGGATTAAGAAAGTAAGCGAGATGGAAGCAATACTTGGCAATGCAGGCATAGACAATGCAAAGCATGTAGTAGTTTATGCAGATGCGAAGAATCTTGACCATGCAACAACCGGTTTCTGGATTCTTGAATATCTCGGGCATGACAAGGTTCATTTTTTAAACGGCGGATTTGATGAGTGGAAAAAAAGCGGCAAATTGATAGATAAGAAGGCAAGGCAGATTAGCCCTTCAACTTTTAAGGCAAAGGTAAATAAATCGGTTATTGCCGGCACCAATGAAATGCTCGGTATTGCAAAGGGGAAAATAAAAAACATTCAATTGATAGATTCCAGAAGTGAAAAGGAATATTCAGGCAAGGATAACAGGGCTCTGAGAGGAGGCCGTATCCCGAACACGACAGTGAATATACCTCACGATAAAACCTATGACAAAAAGACAGGAATAATATCCTTTGGCAAGGTCTTGTCTATATACGCGACATTGGACAAAGACAAGAGGACAATAGCTTATTGTCAGACCGGAGCAAGGTCAACGGTGACGTATCTTGCGATGAGGCTGCTTGGTTTTAAAGACCCTTCTGTGTACGACGATTCGTGGGTTGTTTATGGTAACAGCATATATCCGCCCTATCCTATAGAGAACGAGCAGTGGGTTAATCTGGATGTGCTTGGAAAGATGAAAAAGGCAATTGATACGATGGCAGCAGAGATTGGGAAACTTAAGAAAGAGAACGCCCGACTTAAAAAAGGCGGGGTAGAGCAGAAGGCGGAAGTTGAGGAAGAAGAGGCATGGAGGAACCCGCTGGAAGAATCAGGATGCGGCGCGGAAGAGGATGAGGAATAGATAAACACTATGGACTTTGAAGCGCTTCTTGACGAATCGATAAAAATACACGGGCATCTATGTCCGGGGCAGGTGCTGGGCGTGAAGATGTCAATGCTCGGACTGAGGGAGATAGGGATTGAAGACCCGAAGGGCAAAGACAGAAAAAACTTAATCGTCTTTGTGGAGATGGACAGATGCGCTACTGATGCAGTGCAGTCGGTTACAGGGTGCAGCCTCGGCCACAGGACCATGAAATTTATGGACTACGGCAAGATGGCGGCGGCATTCGTGAATCTTAAAACAGGCAGGGCAGTGAGAGTCGTGGCAAAAGAAGAATCAAGGGAAAAAGCAAAGAAATATTTTCCTGATATAGATGACAAATACAAGGCTCAGCTTGAGGCGTATAAGGTAATGCCTGATAAAGAACTCTTTGACGTAATGAATGTAAAAGTGGAAATAAAGCCAGAAGACCTGCCGGGCAGGCCGTTGAGAAGGATTCCATGCGATATATGCGGAGAATATGTTCAGGACCTGAGAGAGGCGCATAAAAGCGGAAAGACGCTGTGCAGGCCGTGCGCGGAAGGAGGATATTACAAAATTGAAGACAAGTCTCATGGTAAATAATAATATTGTGCCCTTGAATGATTTCACTCAGAATTATATTGCAAGCGTCCTCTGCGCAATTGCGCATTCACTCGGTGATGATTCAAGAAATGTAACCATGCGTATTGAACCTGAAGAAATTCACATTTATACTGAAAAGGGCGAACTGGACATAAAAAAAGATTTTGCGAAGGGCTTAATAGAAAGCACCGTAAAAGGCATACTCTCGCCCCTCAAGGGGGTATTCTGGTCTCAGAATATTACCATTACAAGCGAGGACTCAAAGGCGTTTGTTGAGTCTTTGAAAGAGGGCTTGACAGACAGGTAGGTTTTTTTATTATAATGCGTTATGCAGAAAAGTCATAACGACAATAAACGGTGAATTGGTGAATAGGTGAATCGGCAAATGGAAAAGGATGCTGAAAGAATGGAGATTAAATCTAAGCTCTGGATAGAGGTTGACGGAGAACCCGTTTTTGGAAGGGGCAGGAGGTTCCTGCTTAATGCGATAGATGAATACGGCTCTATAAATCAGGCGGCAAAAGAAATAAACATCTCTTACAGAAAGGCGTGGAGCTATATAAAGGCCATGGAGGAGAGGCTCGGCATAAAATTGGTGGATAGGCAGGCCGGCGGCAAAAACGGCGGCGGCGCATTACTCACAAAAGACGCCAGAAAGTTCTTGAAAAAATACGAGCTGATGGAAGAGGGGATAAGAGAGGCAGTTGATAAAAAGTTTACTGCGATATTCGGTAAAGGGGTGAATCGGTGAAAAAGCTCTTGTGGGACGTCTCAGGAGCCTTCGGCGACATCGGGGTGCTGTTTCCAATTGCAATTGCCTTAATCGCAAAGAATGGGTTTAACCCCACAGCGCTGTTTTTAATGGCGGGCCTTTTTTACATAGCCTCTGCTTATTACTTTAAAATAACGATGCCTGTCCAGCCGCTCAAGGCAATGGCTGCCATAGCGATTGCCTCGGGATTGGGTTATGAAGTTATTAATGCCGCCGGCATAACGATGGGGGCCATTCTGCTTCTAATATCCATAACGGGTTTAAGCGTTAAGCTCGGGCGGTTTTTCCCTGTATCTGTAATCAGAGGAATCCAGCTTGGATTGGGCCTGATGCTTATAAAGGCGTCGGCAAGCCTTATGAATGATGAGGTCCTTGTCTCTTTAGCTTCGGGGGCAATTTTGCTAACAAGCGTTTTTATGATTAAAAAAATACCGCCGCTTATACCCATTATAATTTTAGGAATAATCCTTTCTTTAAAAGGAATTCAGCCTGCCGCCATGGGTCCCGCCGCATTGACATTAGGGCTGCCGAGCTTTAATAACCTATGGACCGGATTTATTATTCTGGTTCTCCCTCAGCTCGCCCTTACCTTTGGCAATGCCATAGTAGCTACGGAGGCAACAGGCAAACTCTTATATGGCGCTCGGGCTGGGAGGCTCACCCTAAAAGCTATACCTATGAGCATGGGACTGGCAAATATTGCCTCCAGCATTATTGGAGGGGCGCCGATGTGTCACGGCTGCGGCGGGCTTACTGCACACTATAAATTTGGCGCAGCGAGCGAGAAGTCCGGGTATATTATCGGCATTACGCTTATCGTATTAGCTGTTTTGTTCGGCAGTTCGGCATTATCTATAATTTCTGCATTTCCGAAAGGCATCTTAGGGGTTTTGCTCTGTTACGTCGGCATACAGCACTCTTTATTTATCAATGACCTTCTTCATGAGAAACAAGCAATGGCCATTGCATTAACAGTTGCTATTTTAGGTTTTATAGCAAATAACCTGACAGCAGGTTTTCTCGCGGGCATTGGAATTCATTATGGACTTAAAACTTTTACGAAGACAATTAATCTTTTGAAAGAATAAAGGAATAGGAGGCAGATATGTGTGACATTCAGGATACGGAAGCAAAGAACAGATTAGGCGTTAAGACAATCCCTGTAGCAGAAGCCGTCGGGACCGTGCTGGCTCATGATATTACAGAGATAAAAAAGAATGAATTTAAGGGCCGGGCCTTTAAGAAAGGGCATATTGTCAAACAGGAAGACGTCTGCCATCTCCAGAGGCTCGGCAAAGAAAACCTTTTTGTTCTTAATATTTCTGAAGATGAGATGCATGAAGACGAGGCGGCTTATGCCCTTGCAAATGCGCTTATAGGTGAAGGGGTTCAGCTGCAGGGAGAGCCCAAGGAAGGAAAGATTAATATAATCGCTGAAAGAGACGGGCTTTTAAAGGTGGATAAAAATGCCCTCACACAGTTTAATATGCTCGGGGACGTGATGTGCGCAACCCTGCATAGCAATACCGTGGTCAAAAAAGGACAGCTTGTCGCAGGCACCAGGGCCATCCCGCTTGTGGTGAAGAAGGCGATAGTGGAAGAGGCAGTGGCAATTGCAAATTCCGTAAAGACACAGGATGCAGGATACAGGATGCAGGATACAGCCCCCCACAATCCCCTCTCGGTAATGGGGATACCCCCCTCAACTCCCCCCTTGGTAATGGGGATACCCCCCTCAACTCCCCCCTTGGTAAGGGGGGAAGTAAAGGGGGGTCATCATGAATCAGGCATCGTGCTTCATGTATCATGTTCCGGCGTCATCTCAGTAAAAGAATTACGCAAGCTCAAAGCCGGCATTGTCATTACAGGAAATGAGGTTTATTACGGGAGGATAAAGGACGCCTTTGCGCCTGTAGTCACAAAGAAGATACAGGAGCATGGCTGTGAGATTGCGGGGATATATTATGCGCCGGATGACGAAGCGTTTATAGATGCCAGGCTCAGGGAATTAGTTGACGCAGGCGCAGAACTGCTTATCACAACAGGGGGAATGTCTGTGGACCCTGATGATGTAACGAGATTTGCAATAAGAAAACTTGGCGTTACCGATATTGTCTACGGCTCCGCAGTGCTCCCCGGCGCAATGTTTTTAGTGGCATACCTTTCGATTGCCGATTGCGGATTGCAGAATGCGGAATTTAAATCCGAAATCCAAAATCCAAAATCCAAAACTATTCCCATCTTGGGAATCCCTGCCTGCGGGATGTATCACAAGACAACAATATTTGATTTAATTCTCCCGCGGGCGCTTGCCGGAGAGATAATCGGCAGGAAAGAGCTGGCAGAGCTTGGACACGGCGGCTTATGCATGAATTGCAAAAAATGCAGTTATCCGATATGCCCGTTCGGAAAATGACGGCTATGCTACTTCTTTTTTTATCTTCTCCATATATTCTTCCCATTCGATAGGCAGCATGTGCTTTTTCTTTGTGTTGCATTCTTTGCAGGCAGGGACGATATTTCCCTTTGTGGACT
>Ga0100395_1003469_pt1 | contig 11500 bp, 10 predicted proteins | sample CryGeymeta201519_FD_81542 | JGI IMG/M metagenome (GOLD analysis project Ga0100395, IMG submission 81542) | Groundwater microbial communities from Crystal Geyser aquifers in Utah, USA - Crystal Geyser metaG 2015-19 | ecosystem: Environmental > Aquatic > Deep subsurface > Groundwater | place: USA... | reverse complement strand
TGCGATAAGTGTTGGGATAATCGCGACCTGCTACCAGAGATATCGATTCCACGGAAACTCCTTTCAAACGAAAAGAATACCGAGGTATTATATCACAGTTGACGCTAACCGACTACCCCCCTTCATCTAATTCTGCACGAATTGCAGGGTCATCGAGTTCGCTGCGCGCCTCTGATAAACCTTCTTCGCGAAGCTTCCATTCTATGTTTTGCCAACCTGGGTAAAGGCCGCTTTTTGCATACTCGCACGCACATTTATGAATGGTTTCAATGCGTTCTCTCTTTTTCATTTCTTTGTTCACCTCATTTAGTCAATGGTTCATTGGCATTGTTTGGCTCCAGATGAACTTCCCAATAACCGCTTTTTCTGGCGCCTTTCCGGGTAACGATACCAAACTCTTTAAGTTTCTTGATATGTGCGTCAATGGCTGTGGCGCTGATGCCGATTCGATCTGATAATTCTCTTGCCGTGATATGACTGTTCTCCGACATAGCTTCAAGGATTTTTTCGGCATTTATTCCCAACTTTATTCCCAACTTTATTCCCAACCTCTTCTTATCGGTAAGTTGAACGGCTCCTTCTTCGAAAGGCTGGGCCGGCAGGAATGTGACGACCACGGCATCCTCTTGGTCTTCCCATATCGGATCGGGACAGGTCCCCTCGCGGCACCAGTCCAGAATCTTCAGCGTGCCGGAGCCCCACTTTTCGATGATGCCCGCCCGGTAGAACACGCCGGCGATGATAGGATTCCAGGGGTGTGAATCATGGGGCGTCTTCAGTTTTTCCGGGGTCATGCCGAAGTGAAATGTTCCTGTGTTGATGATTTCCAGACGATCGTCATACATGGCTACGCCTATAGAGCCGCCGTGACTTACATAGTCCCGGTGGCAGATGGCATTGGCGACAGCTTCACGGGTTGCCAAAGGCGGGTAAAGGGGTCGGTCTTCCCGTTGCATCCTTCCGGGCACGAGGCGGCCGGCGATGGGGACATGATCCCCGAGGAACATCTCTGCCCGCCGCAGGAGGGAGAAAGCATGTCCCCAGTATTGACGATTGTCGATGAACTCGCCGAGGCGGTTGACGCCGCGGAAACGGGCCAGACGGACAGAAAATTGCGGGTAGATGGCTTGTAAGCGGTCGCTCTTGCCGTAGAGAGCAACGGCGGCCGCCAGGAGCTGATCGTTTTCGATCAGACTGAGACCGCGAAGGACCGATACCGTATCGCGGTTTTCCATCTGATCCATGCGGCCCAGACGAATGGCGTTGTCCACGGTGATTTGAATTTCTCTCTCATCCAGATCGTCAATGGAGACGTTCGGCGGCGCCGGCTGATTCTCCCAGCGGCTGGTTGGGTGCAGGTATTCTTCTATTTTCCTGTGGTAAATGGTTTTCGGCATAATGCCGGTAGTCGGTCCGTGGCGATGGTAGGGCCTTCCATCGTAAGTGTATGGGCCTCCTCCACCGGTGACATGCAATGCAATAACAGTGTTTCCGTTCTTGAGCCCGATGGTTTCGACATTGGGGAAATTGGGCGGATCGATGCGGCGCAGTTCATGGGTAATATCCGCCAGGGTGCGGGTAGAAACCTGTTGCCCGACCGGTTCACCGCCGTCCGTCACGCCAAACAGAATCATTCCACCGGCGCCGTTGAGCATGGCGCAGACGGTTTTGGCGGCTTCCGTCCGCTGGCCGGTGGAGCGCTTGAACTCCAGACGTTCGGATTCGCCCTCTTTGATCAATTTATTTAATTCCGTTTCGTTCATGGGGTTGGTCCCCTGCTTTCCTCAACTTTCCTCGTGCATGAGGAGCAACTCAATATCGACATTCAGGGCCTTGGAAAGCGCCCGAAGCAGCTTTACAGAACAATCCCGTTTGCCGCTTTCGATCTGGCGGATGTTGGCAACGGTCATTTATACACATCTCCCCTCTTTCACGGCGATAGCAGAGTTCCGGCCTTTCTCAGGACTTCGGTAAGGGTTTTCCACGGCACGCGGCAGCAATATTCGACGTTTCTTGCCCGCCAATCGAGGTTCTTGATCTGATCGGAAAGCACGGCGCCGGTCACGGCCAATCCCTCGGGAACAATCACTTCGAACGGGTAGCCTTTGATCTGGTTTGTGATGGGGCATAGCACGGCCAGTCCTACCCTGCCGTTGTAGGATGCCGGGGAAAGTACAACGCAGGGGCGGCGGCCCGCCTGTTCATGACCTGTCTGCGGGTTCAAGGTCATCCACACCACGTCGCCCCGTTCTGGAATGTAATCGGCGGCTACCATGCCTCGCTCCCGACGGCCGGACCGGAGTCCACCTCGCGATGGATGTTTTCATCCGTAACCCCCTTCAGAAGACCCTCCAAGGTCAGCGGCTTCTCAGCGGCTGGTGCGACAATGATTCTGCCTTCCGAAACGGTGACATCCACCGGCGTTTCCTGCTCCAGACCGACTTCTGTCGCAAAAGGCTTTGGGATCCGTAGGGCAAGGCTGTTTCCCCATTTCTGCAACTGTGTTCTCATAGCATGTCCTCCTTCTCGTATCTACAAAGAAGATACATCGTTTTCCGAATGATTGCAAGGCCGGGTCCGCGGTCATCGGACCCGCCAATTGGAAATTTGAGACCATTCTCTTTACGGGACTACTTTCATTCCTTTGCCGGTCAGTTCCGCCAGGGGCACCACGTAGCGGACGACCTCGATCTTCTCGTCCGGCTTGAGGTTTTGCGCCGGGTTCCGGATGACGTACAGCTCGGGATCGGTGGCGGCGTTCATGACGGCGTAGAGGAAGTAGTCGTCCTGGAAACGCCTCGCCTTGAACCACTCGTTCTGGGTCAGGGCGACGGGTCCGGTCGCCGCGCGGGCCTTGACCTCGATGTAGCGGATGCGCCCGTCGGGATCGCCGGAGCGTATGTCGAAACCGAGATTTTCGGCGCAGACGTCTTCCGGCGTCCGGCCTTGCCGCTCCTCATATTGCATGGCCGCGGCCATGCCGATCCGTTCGATCTCCTCCGTCCGGACGGCGTCTTCGCCGGCCTTCGGGGCGGCCGGGCAAACCCGGATGAGGCCGAGGAAACGGGGCATGCTCATCGTGAGGCTCCGCTCCTGGACAACGGCGTCCTTCAGCTCCCGGAGCGCCTGCTCGTAGGCGGCCTTGCGCTCCTCCTTGTTGAAGATCGGCAGGTCCACGTTTTCCCCCTGGGCCTTGCGGTCGTATAGGGAGATCAGTTCTCCGTCCAGCTTCACGATGAGGTATTCGAGGGAGCGGACCCCGTATTTCTCCTTGACGGCGGCCTGCCGCTGCCGCTCCCGGAAGAGCTCCTCCCGGTATTCCCGGAGCAGTCCGATGGCCCGATTGGCGACGGCCTTCTTCAGGGCTTCGATGTCGGCGGTTTGATCCTCCCGCGGTCCCCCTTCGGCCAGGTCCCAGACGACCGACGGCGGGACGGGGCGGATTTCGTCCGGTCCCGCGTAGAAGCCGAAGAGCCGTCTGCCGGCCACGGCGCCCGTGCCGTCGCGGAGTTCCCCTTCGTAAAAGAGGATGTGACCGTCGACGCGGCCGTCCGGATCGGTGAAGACGGCGCCGTTCATCAGGGCGTCGGCAAATTCCCGCTCGCACCAGGTCAGAAGGGCCTCGAAGAGGGGATGGCCGAAGGAGATGAATTCAATCTCGGGATTCCGAAAGGCGATCTCCTTGTCGAAGGTGACGCGGGGGTAGCGTTTGAGGATCTCGCCGTGGGATTTCCGGAAGGCGGCCTCCTCGGCGATCTGCCGGATCGGGTAGGGGACGGCCTCCACGCCGAGGAATTCGTCCTTCCGCTCCCGGAGTCGGCCGCCGGCCTTGACGAAGGCCTTGCGGAACCAGTTCTCCGTGTATTCGGGGATGAGGCGGTGCTCCCGCGCCCGCTGCGCCATCTCCCGGATGCGGGTATAGTCGATGAAGCGGGTGGCGAGGCTCTCGCCCAGATTCTCCTTGATCCTGGCGATGTAGGCGTCGTCGACCCGGATGTCCAGATCCCGGAGGATCTCGTCGATGTTCCGGGCGTTGGCCGCTGCGTCCATGAGGAGCTGGGATAGGCTCTGGTCGCAGAGAACCTCGCTCAGGACGTCGAAGACCTTGTCGCTCCCCAGTGCCTGGCGGATCTCTTCCAGCTTATCGAAGAGCTTGTGGAGGACCTTCCCCTCCCGGGTATCCTCGGCCACGAGGTTGAAGACGGTGACCTCCTTCTGCTGGCCGTAGCGGTGGATCCGCCCCATCCGCTGCTCCAGGCGATTTGGGTTCCAGGGGATGTCGTAGTTGATCATCAGGTGGCAGAATTGGAGGTTGATGCCTTCGCCCGCCGCCTCGGTGGCCACGAGGACCTCCGTTTCGTTCCGGAAGATCCCCTCCGCCCGGATCCGATCCTCCAGGTGCATCCCGCCGTGGATCGTGTTGACCCGGTATCCCCAGTCCCGGATCTTTTTTTCCAGGTATTCGAGGGTGTCGCGGGATTCGGTGAAGATGAGGATTTTCTTGTCCTTCGGATCGGAAAAGCGCTGGGAGAGTTGTCGGAGGGAGGCCTTGAGATCCTTGAGTTTGATTTCCCCTTCGTCCTGAATGATCTGCTTGGCCTGGGCGATCAGGCCGTCGAGGGTCGCGATCTCCGCCTCCAGGTCCTCGCGGTTTTCGGCGACGCTCAGGGTTTCCCAGAGCTCTTCTTCCTTCCAGCGCTCCTCCTCGGAGAGGTCCTCGACGGCGTCGAAATCGAAGGTCTCCTCGGCGGGCTTTCCCTTTTCCTGCGCGCCTCGGAGGAGATCCGTCAGGCGTTTCCTTCTTCGCTCCAGGGAGCGGAAAAGGGCGTAGGTACTGGAGGCGAGGCGGCGCTGGAGGATGACCAGGGCGAAGGCGACGTTGCGCTTTTTATCTTTTGTGAGGGCCTTGTTGTACTGGGTGTTCACGTAGCGGGAAAGGTCGTTGTAGAGCTCCTTCTCGGCGGGGGAATCGGCGCCGAGATTGAAGGAGAGGGTCTTCACGTGCCGGGGGAGAAAGAGGGGCCGCCCTTCGAAGTCTTTCAGGTCCTCCTTGACGCGGCGGATGAAGAGCGGATTGTCCCGGCTGGCGATGGACTCGTCGAGCATCTCTTTCGTGGCGAAGAAACCGGGCTCCAGGAGGTCCAGAAAGAGGCGGAAATTCTCGGGATCGCCCCGGTGGGGCGTGGCCGTGAGGAACAGGAGGTGCTCCGTGATCCGGGAGAGGGATTCTCCCAGTTTGTAGCGGCCCGTTCGTTCCGTCTTGTCGCCGTAGCGGTAGGCGCTCATTTTGTGCGCCTCGTCCACGATGATCAGGTCGAAATGGGCGGCGGCCAGGGCGGGCAGGACGTCGTCCCGTTTGGCAAAATCGAGGGAGGTGATGACCTGGGGTTCCCGGCGCCAGACGTTCTCGCCGTAGAAGGCATCCAGCAGGCCGCGTTCGACCACCAGGAAGTGCTCCTCGAAGCGCTCGGCCAACTCCCGGCGCCACTGGTCCTTGAGGTGGCCGGGGGTGACGATGAGAATCCGCCGGACGAGGTGGCGGAGCTTCATCTCCTTGATGATCAGGCCGGCCATGATCGTTTTTCCGGCCCCCGGATCGTCGGCGATGAGGAAGCGGATGCGGGGCAGTTGCAGGACGTAGCCGTAAACCGCCTCGATCTGGTGGGGCAGGGGGTCTATCTTGGAGGTGTTCATCGCCAGGAGCGGATCGTAGAGGGAGGCGAAACGGTAGCGCTTCGTCTCCAGGGCAAGAAAGACCTTGGCCGGATCTTCGGCAAAGAGGCGGGTTGTCTCGGCTGCGGTGACGTGAGCCCATTCCTCCCGGGGGATGATCTGGTCGATGTGCTCCCCGGGACTTTGGTCCCCCGGCCGGGTGACCCCCACGATGCGGACGAAATCACCCATCTCCTCGATGAGCTTCACTTCCACCGGTACGGGCCACTGGGGGCCTTTGATGAGGGTTCCAGGTTTGATCATGGGCCGCTCACCGCTGCAGAAAACACAAAACCCCGCGTTCTTTTCGGAGAGACGCGGGGTCTATGGGGTGATCGTTCCATTGCTTCCTTTCTCGAAAAGTCTTCCAAAAAAGTGTGCAGCCGGATCGGATGATGTTTGTCAGGATCAATTTCTATAAGCGTTGAGGACTATAAACAAAATATCCCCGATTCGTCAAGGATTTATCCGGGGGAGAATCCTGTCGGCTTGGTCAATCCGGTCGTTGCCACATCACGACCCATGCAATCGGGCGCTTTCAAACTTCAGTTTTGACCGGCGGCGCCGCAAACCGCTCTCCCCAGTTTCCGCGGAGGGTCTCGTGGTGGAGCGATTCTTTCAGACGGGCGCAGAAATCGCGGCGGGGGATCGGGCGGGCGCCAAGGCCGCTTAGGTGGGCGGTTTCGACCTGGCAGTCGATGAGGTCGAATCCCCGCTTTTTCAGATGCGGGACCAGGGTGATGAGGGCCGCCTTGGAGGCGTTGGGGATCGCGGAGAACATCGATTCGCCGAAGAAGGCGCTGCCGAGGGAAACGCCATAGAGGCCGCCGACGAGTTCCTTCTGCTGCCAGACCTCGACGGAATGGGCGAAGCCGAGGTCGTGCAGGACGGCGTAGGCCTCCCGCATTTCCGTCGTGATCCAGGTGCCGTTCTGACCGGGTCGGGGCCTCCGGCAGGCGGCGATCACCTCCCGGAAGGCCTGGTCGAATGTAATCCGGACGGATCCCTTTTTCAGGAATTGCCTCATGCTCCTTGAGACGCGCAGTTCGTCGGGGAAGAGGACGAAACGGGGGTCGGGCGACCACCAGAGGATCGGTTCGCCGTCGCCGTACCAGGGGAAGATCCCCTCCCGGTAGGCGGCGAGCAGCCGTTCTGGAGAGAGATCGCCGCCGACGGCGAGAAGGCCGCTTTCTGCCGTCTGCCCGACAGAGGGGAAGGCGATGTCCTCAGGAAGTCGATAAACCGGCATGGATGACCCGGACGACCACGTCGTTGTTTTCGATGTCGGCCACGGCGTCGCCGCCCCCGTGAAGGCTCCCGAAGAGCACCTCGTCCACGAAGAATCGCTTGACCTTGTCCTGGACGAGCCGCGCGATCTCTCTCGCGCCGAATTCGGGGGAGTAGCCCTTCCGGGCGAGCCAGTCGTAGCAGCCGTCGGTCACTGTGAGCAGGACCTTCTTTGCGAGAAGTTGGGCGGCGAAGTCGGCGACGTTCCGCTTCACGATCTTCCGGACGACCTCTTCGGTCAGGCCGAGGAAGTTTACGACGCCGTCCAGGCGGTTCCGAAACTCCGGGGAGAAGGTTCGCTCCAGGGCCTTGAAAACGGCGTCCCGCTGGATCGGCTGCCCCTCGAAACCGATCGTCTGCCGGCCGATCTCCCGGGCGCCGGCGTTCGAAGTCATCAGCAGGATCACGTTGCGGAAGTCCGCCTTCTTGCCGTTGTTGTCGGTCAGCGTTGCGTAGTCCATCACCTGAAGAAGCGCGTTGAATATGTCCGCGTGCGCCTTCTCGATCTCGTCTAAGAGCAGGACGGCGTGCGGGTTCTTCCGAATGGCCTCCGTGAGGAGACCGCCCTCTTCGTAGCCCACGTAGCCGGGAGGCGCACCGACGAACTTCGCCACGGCGTGCCTCTCCTGGTATTCGCTCATGTCATAGCGCAAGAGCGGCACCCCGAGCGTCGCGGCGAGCTGGCGGGCCAGCTCGGTCTTGCCGACGCCGGTCGGTCCCACGAAGAGCAGGGAGGCGACCGGCTTGTCCGGCTCGCGGAAGCCTGCGCGCGACCGCTTGACCGCCTCCACCACCCGATCCACCGCCTCGGCCTGGCCGAAGATCCGGGCCTGCAGTTCGGTCCTCAGATCCCGGAGCTTCTCGACCTCCGTGGAGGAGACGCTCTTCTCCGGGATTCGGGCGATCCGCGCGACGACGCGCTCGATCTCCTGCGCCCCGATTGCCGCCGCATCCGCGGCCGCATCGGTCTCACCGCGATTCATGGAAGAGAAGGCGCCCGCCTCGTCGATCACGTCGATCGCCTTGTCCGGGAGGCGGCGGTCGGTGATGTAGCGATGGGACAGCTCTGCGGCCGCGCGGAGCCCCTCTTCGGAATAGGCGACCTGGTGGTAGGTTTCATACCGCTCGCGGAGTCCCTCCAGGATCAGGACCGTCTCCTCGACGGTGGGCTCCGGCACCTCGACCTTCTGAAAGCGTCGGGAGAGGGCGCCGTCCTTCTCGAAATATTTCCGGTATTCATCGTATGTGGTCGAGCCGATGCAGCGAAGTTTCCCCGAGACGAGGGCCGGCTTGAGGATGTTGGAGGCGTCCATCGACCCGCCGGAAACGGCCCCTGCGCCGACGATGTTGTGGATTTCGTCGATGAAGAGGATCGCCTTCTCCTGTTTCTGGAGCTCGGCGAGCACCCGCTTCATGCGCTCCTCGAAGTCGCCGCGGAAGCGTGTCCCGGCGATGACCGCCCCCATATCGAGGGAATAGATCTTCACGTCCCGGAGCTTTTTTGGGGCCCGGCCCTGGGCGATGAGCTGGGCGAGTCCCTCGGTGATCGCCGTCTTCCCCACGCCCGGCTCGCCGACGTGGATCGGGTTGTTCTTGAAGCGGCGGCAGAGAACCTGGATCGTCCGTTCAAGGATCTCCTGCCGACCGATGAGCGGATCCATCTCGCCGGCCTTCGCCCGGGCGGTCAGTTCCGTCGTGAAGGCCCGGAGAAACTTGTTCTGCTCCTCCTTGTCCTCCCGGACGGTTTCCCCCTCCCGCGTGCCCGGGCTTGTCCGTTGTCCGTCCGTGTTGCCGGCGATGACGGATATGCCGTGGGAGATGTAATTGAGGAGGACCATCCGATTGATTCCCTCTCGCTGCAGAAAAAAGGAGGCGTGGGACTCCCTCTCTTCGAGGATGGAGACGAGCATGTCCCCGAGCTCCAGGGTCTCTTTCTGGGCGGAGGAGGTGTGCCAGGCGGCCCGTTCGAGGACGCTCTGGAAACCGATGGACTGGGCGGCCCGGGTCAACGTGGCCGTCGCCGTGTCGGCCAGGTCGAGATGCTTCTCGATGACCTTCTTCAGACGCGCCGGATCGCCGCCGCAGTGGACGATGATCTCTTTGCCTTCGTCAAAAAAAAGGCAGGCGTAGAGGAGGTGTTCCGGCGTGATGAACTCATGCCGCCGCACGTTCGCCTCGGCATACGCCGCCATAATGATCCGGTTAAGGTTTTCGCTGATCTTCATGATTCCTTATCCTCTCCCGTCACTTGGGACCCTCAGGCCTCCTCCAGGGAGCATTTCAGCGGGAATTCCCGCTTCTTCGCCAGTTGATGAACCCGCGCCACCCGGGTCGCCGCGATGTCATACGTATAAACCCCGCAGATCCCCTTTCCCTTTTTATGGACGTCCAGCATGATCCGCGTCGCGTCCGCCGCCGGTTTGTGGAAGATCGAGATGAGGACCTCGATCACGAAGTCCATCGTCGAATAATCGTCGTTGTGCAGGATCACCCGGTACATCTTCGGTTCCCGGATCTCCTGGTCATTTTTTACATCGCCTTCCGGCAGATCCTGCGGTACGTCCGCCATGTCTGTGCAACCCCTGCGTGCATGATTCCGTCCCTCGGCTCTGGGATCATATTATATGCAATGGCGGGGGCGGTGTCAATGGGGTGGGAGCTTATGGTGTAGCAGCGTTACAGAAAGTGCGAAAAATCTTGGCAGCACGATGAAATTGGAACCCGAGAAAAAAAGACGGCAACCCCGAGAGGACCAAGGTTACCGTCTTGTCTGTATCTTTCTTTTAAATCCGTACCGCGTCTGCGTCATGTTCGCGGCGAGAAGAGGCGTACAAACCGAACTGAACCGTGAAATCAGTTGCTTCGACAACCGGCCGGATATTTCGGCGCACCTTTTCCATCCTCACAATACCGTATCGGGCCATCGTCTTGAGGGTACGGGAAAGGTTGCTGCTGCTCCGTCCCGTCGCCGCTTCCAGTTCCTTGAGCGATTCCGGTTTCCGCTCCAGGATGGTTTTCAGCAGCAACTGGTTTTCGTTGCTGAGAACCTGCGCCATGGATCGCACCGATTCAAACCAGATCTTGGGCTCATCGGGCCGCGGCCGATAATCCCCGCGGGCGATGGCCAGGGAGCGCGTCTTGTAATCCTCATAGGGCATGATGCCGATGTGGAGCACTTTCTGAGCCATTTTTCTTCCTTTCATTTCTCCCCCATGATCCGCTCGACCTCGCGCCAGAAATCCTCCATCAATTGGCTGGCCGTCTCGTAGTCATAGGGCAATATCTTTTCGCGTTTGTGCCGGTGGTCCCAGGTAATCTTCCGGGCGGCGTAACCTTTCCGCGCCGGCCGGATAGCATGGGCGTTGTCGAACCCCAGGACCCGCCGGTTGTACCGGTCATGAAGGGTCAGGCTGTACCGGACGCCATGAGGGACATGCGGCTCGGGATCCACCCGCCATACCTCGAACTTGGTCCAATAACCGTTGTCCATCGGGAAGATCTCGCCGTCGAGGTTCAGCAAGCCGACGAGGGTTTCATCTTCCCGGGAAGATGGTTTTTCCTTCATGGTTTGGTATAATATCACCAGATGATAATTATCGCAATCATTTTTATGTGAGCATCAGGCAACTATTCTGGGGACACCAGGAGAGAATTTCTACCCCGAAACGCTCTGTCTCTTCCTTGATATACTGCAAATAGCAGCGTCTGTCCGCATCGCTTTGGAAAATAGCCATAGAGCGGACACCGCGCTGGGTGAAGTGGTGTGGATAACCGACAGCGATTATTCTCGATAGGCGAGCCACGATCGAAAGCGTAGCCGTTTCAAGGGGGGGATGTCAATACAGGGGGGGATGTCAATAAATGTTTATGTCATTCATAGTAATACCCCCTCATTTTAAAAAAACCACGAATTCTGGAATTCTGGGGACATAATACCAATTAATGGTATTGACCTACCGGAAATTGGTATTATGTCCCCCAATTAAATTACGGCCTTGTCCGGCTCCGGTCCTTCAACTTTTCGGCAATGGCGAGGACGGTGTTTGCATAGACGGTGCTGTGGTTGTAGCCGAAGATGACGCGGTGCTCGCCATCCCGGTCCATCCCCGGGCGCCAGCCATGCCCGCGCAGGTAGTTGGCGATGCTGTGGAGCGCGTCCGTTTTGGCGAAGAGGTTGATCCGGCCGTCCCGGTCGGCGTCCACGCCGTATGAGAAGACGTTGGAGGGCATGAACTGGCACAGGCCGATCGCCCCGTAGATCGACCCCCGGATTTCGAGCGGATCGAGGCCGTCCAGGTCGGCCAGGCGGAGCAGCGCCCTGAACTCGTTGTAGGCCCAGTCGCCCTTTTCGCGGCAGCGGCGACGGGCGAACTCCCAGTTCTCCGGCGTGAGGAGAGATCCGCTCATATGGGGCCGGACGGTTTCCAGGTCGGTTGAGAGGGCCATGCTTGCCAGCCGGTTGAAAACGCGGCGGTTCCCCGTGTTCCGGCCAAGATGCGTT
>Ga0100395_1003462_pt1 | contig 11508 bp, 10 predicted proteins | sample CryGeymeta201519_FD_81542 | JGI IMG/M metagenome (GOLD analysis project Ga0100395, IMG submission 81542) | Groundwater microbial communities from Crystal Geyser aquifers in Utah, USA - Crystal Geyser metaG 2015-19 | ecosystem: Environmental > Aquatic > Deep subsurface > Groundwater | place: USA... | reverse complement strand
TTTATCATCATAGAAGATATATTCGATGGGTTCTTCAATAGTAATTATATGTTCTTTTCTCTGATGATTGATTTCGTCAATTAAAGAAGCTAAAGTCGTGGATTTCCCTTGAGAAGAAGCGCCGGTAATTAAAACAAAACCCTGGGTAGCTTCGGTAAATTTATGTAAAACATACGGGAGGTTGAGTTCTTCAATTGTTCTGATTTTTGAAGGAATAGACCTTAAAGCAATACTTATTACTCCGCGTTGAAAGAAAACATTTACTCGAAACCTGGCTGAATCATCAAAACTATAAGCAAAATCTATTTCTTTTTCTCTTAAAAATTTTTCTTTCTGTCGTTCATCCATTAAAACAAAAGCTAATCCCTCAGAGTCCTGAGCAGTGATTGTCTTTTCTTTTTCCAATTTAATTAAATCTCTGGTTATCCTTAAAATTGGGGGATGACCAACTGAAATATGTAAATCTGAAGCGTTTTTTTCAATGGCAATCTCTAAAAGTTTTTTAAGCTGAATTTGGTAATCCATGTTAGAAATTGTTAGCGACGAAGGAGCGTTACAAGTTCTTACACCCCGCACCTATTTTGCGTCCCAATTCACGATTTTATAATAATAGTGAGAAAAACAGGTTTAACTCTCGCGGCGCGCATAACACGAATAGTGTTCCCAGCACATAAAGCGTTATGTGCTGGGTGGGCTATTCGCCCACCGTGCGCCGCCAAAAAAGCTGGAGGCAAAATAGGTGCGGGGTAAATCCTCCGTAAGCTCAAGCTTCGCCTACGGCTCGCTTTCGCTAACGGATTATTTATTCTTCTTCAATTGCTCTCATTATTTCTTCAATTGAGGTAATGCCTTCCAAAACCTTTAATACTCCGTCTTCCTTCATTGAAATCATCCCCTGTCTTCTGGCTTCTTCTAAAATCTTAGTTTTAACGGGAAGGCGGATAATTATTTCAGCCAACTTGTCGGTCATTTCTATAAGTTCAAATATCCCGGTTCTTCCCGAATATCCTTTGAAATTACATTTTTTGCATCCTTTGGCTTCAAAAATGTAAAGGGGTTCGGGGACTTTAATCTTCTTTCGGGAAAAAGCCGGCATTTGTTCAATTGTCTCTAAAATAAATTTTCTGGCTTTAGCCGAGGCCTTTACTCTTCTCTTGCAAAAAGGGCAAAGCACTCTTACTAATCTTTGACTCAGGGCCATGGCCAAACTAGGCGAAAGGAGAAACGGCTTTATGCCCATATCAATAAGCCGGGGAATGACATCCGACGCATTATTGGTATGCAAGGTTGAAAAAACCAAATGGCCGGTTAAAGCGGCGTGAACAGCCAATTCGGCTGTCTCTTCATCTCGGATCTCGCCGACCATAATAATATCCGGGTCCTGTCTAAAAATCTGGCGAAGCCCCTTAGCAAAAGTATAATTAATTTCCGGTTTTATCTGAGACTGACTAATTCCAGCTATAAAGTACTCCACCGGATCCTCTAAAGTTACAATATTGACTCCTTCGGTGTTTAATATTCTTAAGAGAGCATAAAGAGTAGTTGTCTTCCCGCAGCCGGTCGGACCAGTAACCAAAATCATTCCGTAAGGCCGGCCCAGAGATTTTTTTACTTTATTAAAATTTTCTTTATTCAATCCTAATTTCTCCAAAGATTTAAGGCCTTTTTCCGGATCAAGGATTCTGAGCACTACCTTCTCTCCCAAGATAGTGGGAAAGGTAGAAACCCGGAAATCAATATTTTTCTCTCCAATCTTGGCTGAAAAACGACCGTCCTGAGGAATTCTTGTTTCATCAATCTTTAAGCTGCTAAGAATCTTAATGCGAGCAACAATTGCCGGGTGGGCTTTCAGAGGTAAAAACAAACTTGAATGCAAAATCCCGTCTAATCGATAACGAACCTTTAAATTTTCTTGAGTAGGTTCAATATGGATGTCCGAGGCATTTCCTTCAACCGCCTGCCTTAGAATCACGCTGACCATTTTTATTATCGGCGCTTCCTCTACTAATCTTTTAAATTCCTCTTTTTCTATAGCCACCTCTTCTTTTCCTTCAACTTTTATTTCGCTTTCTAACCTCTCTAAAGCTTTTTCCATTTCTTGCTGAGGAACACGATATCTTTCAAGACATTTTTTGAAATCGGATAAAGTGATGAGAAAAGAATTATAAGATAATTTACTTTGTCGGGTTAAAAATTTCAAGGCTTCTTGAGCCTGGCTGTCCTCGGGATAAACCATTCCCACCTCAAAACTGTTTTTTTCTTTTTTTAAGGGTACCATTTTGTAATATTGGGCTGATTCTTTGGGAATCAATTCCAAAACTTCCGGAGAAATCTTTTCCGGAACAACTTGTTTAAGAGGAATTTTGAGCAACTGGCTTTTTAACTTAAATAAGGTCTGCTCGGAAAGAATCTCTTCTTTTAAAATTATCTCCTCTATTGCTTTATTGCTTCCTTTGGCCTCCATTTTCAACTGAGCGCCTGCTCTTTTATCTATTATTTTCCTTTTTATTAATTCTTGAATTAAATCCATGTTCCTTCCCCCGCCAGGGCGAGGTCAGTCAAATTAAAAATTAAAAATGAAAAGTTAAAAGTTACAGTTAAAAACTAAAAATTTTTAATTTCAGATTGTCTTTTATCAAGTTTTCGCATAGCGAAAACGAAGATGGAAAAGAGATTTATCTCTTTGACTTCGCTTTTTCACTTTTCGTTTTTCATTTAATACGGTTCAAAGGGATTTTCTCGGCCAATTTCTTCCGGCACCAGAATTTTTTCCAGAGGTAAAAGTTCCTTGACTTTCGGACTCTCTAAGGTCTGATAGTCAATCTCAATCTTATTAACTATTTCTGGAAAAAAGGGAGTATAAATCTCAGGTTTCAGAAAAACATCCTTCAAAATGATAAAAAAACCAACTATTATCAAGGCGAGCGTCAGATATATTAAGATTCTACTTTCTAATGTTTTTTCTTCTGCCATATATTTTAATAGGAATAAACCTTTAATAATAAATTAAGGGTTGACAATCCTTCGGTTAATGCTGCTTTCCCTTCTTTGGTAATTTGAACCTCTTCGATTTCAATCAGACGGGAAGATTTTTCTACTGATTTAAGAAAATTTTTAAAGCCCTCATAAAAACCTATCAGTTCAATACTAACATATTCTTCCTGGACTTTTTTTGCTCCTTCTTCTTCCACTGTTTCTCCCGATAGAGTAGATAAATTTACACCTTTCAAGAATACTCCACTCTCGGCGCTGGCTTTTTGAAGATAGTTAAACAGAGAGGGCAAAAAGAAATCGGCTGGGAGAGCTGAATCAATTTTTTCTAAACTCTCCTGATATTCTTTCAGTTTATTGAAATTATCATGAATATCCTTATAGTAATTTTCTATTGTCAGGGCTTCTTTTTTTCTTATTTCAAGTTTCTTTTTCAAGCTGCTAAAATTAGAAAATAGAGGAAGAATAAGATAAACAACTATTATTAAAGCAATAAAAAATAAAATTGGGATTGAAAAAGATTTATTCATTTTTAAACATTTTAGGGTCGAGAGAAAGATTTATGGTAAATATAACCTCTCCCTCTTTCCCCAGAGCAAGATTAGATAAATTTAGACCTTTTACAAGTTTATTTCCTTTAAGATAAAGGATTTGTTCGCCCAAGGTTTTGAAATCTTCTGTCTCGCCTCCTAAAACAGCCTCGGCGGTTTTTGTATCCAAATCCAATCCCGAGAAGGAAACTTTTGGATGGGTTGAATCTCCAAGAAATTCCAAGAAAGCAGAAGTAATTTTATGTTCATTAAAAAGCTCTGAAAAATCCTTAATTTTTTTCTGATAACCAAGAACTTGTTTTTCTGTTTCTTTATCCCCTTCGGTTTTAATTTTAGCCACCTTAACTTCAGTTTCCTCTATTTGAGATTTAAAAGAGGAAATTTTTATTCTCATTCCAAAATAGCAAGCCCCCAGGATAATTAAGAGAATTAAAGACAAATAAAACAGATAATTAATAAGAGAAGGAGTTTTTAATTTTTCTTTTGGAATTAATTCTTGAGCCATAGATTTATTGTCCTATTCCTCTCAAAGCCAAGCCCAGGGCTATGGCGAAAGAAGGGCCTACTTCTTTCAGGCGACCTTCCAAGAGAGGAGGATAGGAAATATTAGAACTATAAAAAGGATTAGCGATTTTAATATCCTTTTTTAAAAAAACTTTAAAATATTCTTTTAAACCGGAAAGAGAAGCTGCTCCTCCAGCCAATATTATATCCTCAACCTTCTTGCCATCGGTTTGATAAAAATTCTGACAAACCTTTTCTATCTCCTGAGAAATAGAATCAATCTGAGGACGTAAAGCAAGAAAGACAGGGGTTTTTTTAGGGTCCAGACCAAATTCCTGTTTTGTCTTTTCTGCTTCTTGCCAGTTAGTTTTTAAAGAATTGGCTAAGGCCTGAGTTAAACTATTGGCTGAAATGTCAAAGCTGTGACTCTGTCTTAATAAACCGTTTTCGGCGATACTGATGGTAGTGCTTGTATAACCAATATCAACTAAACAAATAGGTTCTTCTTTTTCTGTTTCCCTAACCGAGGACCTCATTAAAGCAAAGGTTTCTGCTTCTAATCCCTTAAGCTGAAGGTTAGATAAAGTTGCCATTCTTTGATACTGCTGAACTACCTTATTAGGAACGGCCACCAGTAATATCTTGTGACTTTTTCTTCCCCCCAGTTCTTCTTCGGCTTTAATCGTTTGCCAATCGAAAGTAACCTCAGCTAAAGGAAAAGGAATGTGGTGACAAGCCTCGAATTCTACTGCCTTGGGAATTTCGGACATAGTCATCGGAGGTAATTCAAAGGTAGTAAAAAAAGTAGAAAAATCAGGAATGGAAAGAAAGGCCTTTTTCTCTCTAATTCCTGCTTTTTTTAATAAAGCATCTAAAATCTCAGCTATTTTATCGCCCAAAAGCAGAAGGTTCTGTTCTCCGAAAACCCTGAAAAGAGAATCAGCTTGAGAAGGAACTTGAAATTGAATATAATTCTCAATTCTGGTTTTTTTCCCCAAACGAGAGAGCTCAACAATCTTAATGGAAAAACTTCCGATGTCTATTCCCAGGCAAGTTTTAGAAAATATTTTGGAAAGACCTAAAGCCATAATTTTTTAATTCTATATTATTGTATAATAACATAAAAGAAAGGGCAAAGAAAATAAATTTTCTTCTTCCCCTTTCGCTAACGCTCAGGAGATGAAAGAAATCTTTCTCCAAATGAAAATAAAAATCCTTGATATTCTTTTCCCGGCTATCTGTCTGAACTGTCAAAAAGAAGGAACTTGGATTTGCCAGAATTGTCTTTCGCTTATTGAGATTTTAGAATATCAATACTGTCCTTTTTGCCAAGAAAGAGTGTTTGCCTGCCTGTCCGGTAGTCAGGAAAAAGGAACCTGTAAAAAACATAGAGGGAAAAACCTCAACGGTCTTTTCTTTGCTGCCTCTTATAAGAATCCTTTAGTCAAGAAACTTATTAAAAGATTCAAATATTCACCTCTCTTAAAAGAACTTGCCCCCTCTTTATCTTCTTTAATAATAACACATTTTATTTCAAGTGGGAACAAAATAATTTTTAATGACCAGGAGGCCTCTCTTTTTATTCCTGTCCCTCTTTCTCCGGCTAAAAAAAGATGGCGGGGATTTAATCAATCGGAAGAAATTGCCAAAGAACTTTCTAAATTCCTAAAAATTCCCTATCAAGTCAATAATCTCATAAAAATTAAAAAAACTCAACTACAAGTTGAGTTATCAAGAGAAGAAAGAGAAAAGAACATCAAGGGAGCATTTATGGTTAAGAACCCCAAAGAAATCCAAGGAAAGAGAATATTTTTAGTTGACGATGTTTTTACCAGCGGCGCCACAATGGAGGAATGCGCCCGCGTCTTGAAAAAAGCCGGAGCAAAACAGGTCTGGGGAATTGCCGTGGCTAGGGAAGAAAGCGACTAAATTGGCGAGACGTAAGAACGTAAATTTTCTTCGAAAATTGTACGTTCAACGTCTCAGCAACGTAAAAACGTAAAATTTGTGAAACAAATTAACGTTTTGTACGTTGCGGAGGGGGTGGGAGTCGAACCCACACGCCCTTTCGGACACCGCTTTTCAAGAGCGGCGGAATACCATTATCCGACCCCTCCAAAACTTTACAGTAACAAATAATTTTTCAACATTTTCTTGATAGATCGCCAACCCCAACCACTTTTTAAATACTCTTCTCTATTCTTAGCATCTTTTTGATTTATAAATGCTTCGTAATGGATAAGTTTGTAAGGACGAAGTGATTTTGTTGCAATATTTTTACCATTATTATGTTCTCGAAATCTTTTCTTTAGATTATTGGTATAACCAATATAAAAAGACTTATTTTTCAAGCTTTGCAGGATATAGATATAATAAAACATTTACCTGGCGAAACGTAAGAACGTAAATTTTCTTCGAAAATTGTACGTTCAACGTTTCTGCAACGTTTAAATTTTGCTCAGCAAAATTTATTACGTGGCGAGACGTACAAATTCCTTGGGAATTTTACGTCTCAGCAACGTAAAATTTTCTCTAGAAAATTTGTACGTTGCGGAGGAGGTGGGACTCGAACCCACAAGCCGCTTTTTACACGGCGATAGGTTAGCAACCTATTCTCGTGACCAATTTGAGTACTCCTCCTAACAATCATTATTTTACCACTGAATTTCTTATAAATCAAATTGAAAAATATTTATTTTCGTGTTAATCTAAAAAAATGTCCCCGTAGTTCAATGGATAGAACATTTGGTTGCGGACCAAAAGGTTGCAGGTTCGATTCCTGCCGGGGACACTATGAACCCCGTTAGAAGTCTTTGTCAGAAAAAATTTAAATTAAATTTTTTCTGCGAGGCAATAACGGGGACATAACCACTAACAAAAGTCAGTCAGAGATTAGTTAATTATCATATATAATGACGACTTCTAACGGGGTGAATCTCTCTACTCCAATTAAAGAAATTCCGAGAATTGGGCCGGTCTTCTTGAAAAAGCTCCAAAAAATGGGAATAAAAACAGTGGAAGACCTGCTTTTTCATTTTCCCCACCGCTATGAAGATTTTTCTAACATCCGGTCAATTTCTAGTCTTAAGGCGAATGAAACTTGCTGTTTGCAGGGAAAAATTCTGGAAATTGGAACTTCCAGAACTTGGAAAAAGAAAATGTTTTTAACCGAAGCAATTGTTGAAGATAAAACAGGGGCAATAAAAGTTATCTGGTTTAATCAGCCATATCTGACAAAAACCTTAAATGAAGGAGATTGGGTTTGTTTAGCTGGAAGAGTCAGCTCTGGGAAACCCACCAAAGGTGGGCACCCCGGAGTTTACTTGTCCAACCCGGCCCATGAAAAAATTCAGCCCTCAGAGTTCAGCGTTCAGCGTTCAAATCTTACTCACACTGGCAGAATTGTTCCGGTCTATCCAGAGACCGAAGGTTTGTCTTCAAGATGGCTCCGTTATATTTTAAGACCTTTACTCGCAAAATTTAAAAATGAAATTCCAGAAATTTTACCCTTAGAGATAATAAAAAAATACAATTTCTTATCTCGGGCTCAAGCCCTCTGGCAGGTTCACTTCCCTGATTCAATGTCCTTAGCTAAAAAGGCAAAAGAAAGGTTTTCTTTTGAACAACTCTTTTTAATCCAACTCTCGGTTCTGAAAGAAAGATTGAAATTAAACAAAGAAAAAGCAGAGGCGATTCCTTCTAATATCAAAATTACAAAAGAATTGGTCGCTTCCTTGCCTTTCAAACTAACCGATGCCCAAAGAAAATGCACCTGGCAAATTCTTAAGGACCTGGAAAGGCCAAGCCCTATGTCCCGGCTCATGGAAGGAGATGTCGGTTCGGGAAAAACAGTGGTAGCTGTAATCGCTGCCTTAAATGTTATCCGAGCCGGTCATCAGGTTGCTTTTATGGCTCCAACTGAAATTTTAGCCAAACAGCATTTTCAGGAAGTAACCAAACTTTTAAAGCCGTTCAAGGTAAAAATTGCTTTTTTAACTGGTAAAGAGGATAAAATTGTCTCTCAAAAACTAGAAAATGAAATTTTGGAAATCTCCAGGCAAAAACTCCTGGAGAAAATGAGAAAAGGAGAAGTGGATATTTTAATCGGCACTCATTCTTTAATTCAGGACAAAGTGAAGTTTAAAAATTTAGCTCTTTGCCTTGTTGACGAACAACACCGATTTGGAGTTGAACAGCGAGCCAAGTTAAGTCAAAAGTCAAAAGTCAAAAGTCAAAAGTATTTCATCCCTCATCTCTTATCAATGACGGCTACTCCTATTCCCCGAACCTTGGCTTTAACAGTTTACGGAGATCTTGATTTGTCAATTTTAGACGAAATGCCGAAGGGCAGGAAAAAAATAATTACCAAAGTTGTTCCTCCGAAAGAAAGAGAGAAAGCTTATAACTTTGTAAGAGAGCAGGTTGAGTTTGGCAACCAGGTTTTTGTTATCTGTCCGCGGATAGAACCCGGAGATTCATCCAACCATCCCAAACATCAAACATCGAACATTCTGTCTTGGGCGGAGGTTAAAGCGGTAAAAGAGGAATATGAAAAATTGTCAAAGAAAATTTTCCCTGATTTAAAAGTAGAAATGTTGCATGGGAAAATGAAAACCAAAGAGAGAGAAAAAACAATGAAGAACTTCAAGAATAAAAAAATTGATATTTTGGTTTCAACTTCGGTCGTTGAAGTGGGAATTGATATTCCCGGCGCCACCGTGATGCTCATCGAAGGAGCAGAGAGATTCGGCTTAGCTCAATTGCATCAATTCAGAGGAAGGGTGGGAAGGTCAGATTCACAGTCATATTGTTTTTTGTTTACCGATTCGCCAGCCAAAAAAACCCGTCAAAGATTAGAAGCAATCGTCAAAGCCGAAGATGGATTTGAATTAGCTCAAAAAGATTTGGAAATTCGAGGACCGGGAAGTTTATACGGAGTTAGACAATGGGGAATTCCTGATTTGGCAATGGAAAATTTCAAAAATATTGATTTAATTGAAAAAACAAGAGAGGCCGCAAAAGAACTTTTAAACAAGGACCCTGAATTAAAAAAATATCCCTCTTTAGAAGAGAGATTAGAAAACTTCCAAAAGAGAATTCACCTGGAATAATTTTTTCTGGGTTTGGGGGTGTTCCAGAATTCTAAATGTTTTCCAAGAATTAACCTGATTTGGGCATCAAGAGCCGGAAAAGCGCCGAATATTATCAAAGTAAAAGGAAGAAGAAACCACTGCAATATCATAGACAGGTTCTTAAGCCAACTCATCTTTTTAGGTCTAGGAGGTATAAAACAGATATTTATTAAAGCTCCGGTAATCATTCCAATCATAGAAAAGGTCAGGATAAAACCAGTCAAGCGAGGGAGATTATAAGAAAGGAGAGAAATATTGAATTCTTCCCCTCCTAAAAGCAAAGGCAACCAGCCCAAAAAGAAAATTAATAAAGAAGCGCAAGCCCAGGACCAAAAACCATCCAGTAAAACCAGAGAATGAAAAATCTTTTTCCCTAAAGGGATTTTTTTATTTTTTAAAAAGCCAAAAATAATATAGGGAATTTCAATACATCCCCAAGCCCAGCGTTTTTGTTGTTTGTACTGATTCAAAATCGTCCGGCCGAAACTTTTCCCCACTACCACATCCATAGAAACTGGATAGTATAAAGGCACAACCTGATAATCTCCGTCAAACTTCAGAAAGGATTTCCAAAATATCCGAGAGTCATCAGAAACTACATTGGAAGGATATCCCACCCCAAAAAAAACAGCGGCTGGCATAGAATGAGAAGAATAAGTAACTAATTGCTCTGGTTTTTCCTGTTGCATCATTTGCCAGAAACTATTAGAAGCGGCAACAACTCTGGTCAAGGCCGGAGATTGCCAGATATTATTGTGATAAAGAGGAATGGGCTGAAAACTCGACCTCTCCGGGTTCTGGGCTGTTAAATAATGATAAGTCAAGCAAAGAAAATACTGAGGAAAAACTTTGGTGTCAATGTCAAAAGCAGAAACAATAATGCTCTTAAGAGGAATTTTCTCTTTTTCTATTGTCTTTCTAATTTCCTTACCGGCAAATGCCATATTTGAACCTTTTCCCCTGACTTCCCCTTCAAGATTTTCAGGATGGACTGTCACTAAAAATCGGTGAAAACATTTCCCATAATGTTCTTGGGCCAGTTCTCCTATTTTTTCTGCTGCTTCTCCTCCTGATTCTTCTTGAGCCAAAACAATAATCATCTTATCTTTCGGATAAACACAATTCTTCAGGGATTCCAGGGTTTCCTCTACCACTTCCCAATTTTCCTTAGCCATAGGCAAAATTACTAATTGGTAAATATCCTTACATTTGGGAAAATCTTTTAATTTTTCCTGCCAATCAGTTTTAAGATATTTTCTCATTCGTCTGAAAGAAACAATTTGATGGGAAGAAAGATAAAAAACTTTCAAGGTCCAGTAAAGGTCAAAAAGAATTATAAAAATGGCCACCCAAACCGGTCTCAGCCAAGAAAAAAATAAAGCAAAACTTAAGGTGATTAAACTTAAAAAGCCGGGCAATATCTCCAAAATCCGGTAAATAATTCTTTCTCTTGGATTAGGGATATCAGAAGCCCGGCTGATTTCAAGATAATCTTGCATAGTGGCCCTGACGAGAATCGAACTCGTGTTTCCACCTTGAAAGGGTAATGTCCTAAACCACTAGACGACAGGGCCATATAATAATAAATTAACTTAAAAATTGAAAAAAATCAAGAAAGAGTTATAATTGTTAAATTGTTAAATTATTATCATGATTATTCTTACTATTGATACATCCTGCGATGATACCTGCATAGCAATATTAAAAATAAAAAATCAAAAATCAAAAATTGGAGATGCTCGCTTTGATGTCCTTTCTAATATCGTTTCCTCCCAAGTAGAAGTCCATCAGAAATACGGAGGAGTTTATCCATTCTTAGCCAAAAGAGAGCACCAAAAAAACTTAGTGCCGGTATTAAAAAAAGCCCTTCGACAAGGGCTTCGAGTGAGCCTCAGCCGAACTCCTCATGGTAAACAAAAATTCGAAAAACCAAACTTGATTGCAGTTACGGTAGGACCGGGATTAGAACCCTGTTTATGGGTGGGAGTAAATTTTGCCAAAGCCCTTGCTTACTCCTGGAATTTACCGATTATTCCTGTAAACCATATTGAAGCGCATATACTCGCCAATTTCCTAAATACTAAATACAAAATACTAAACCCCGTTAGAGGTCAACGGAGCTTGGCGGAAGCACAAAGAAAACAAACCTCTAACGGGGTAAATACTAAATACTTACTTCCAGCAATCTGTCTAGTTGTTTCAGGAGGTCACACTCAATTGATTTTGATAAAAAATATTGGGATTTATAAAATAATTGGCGAGACAAGAGACGATGCGGCTGGTGAGTGCTTTGACAAGACAGCCAGAATATTAGGACTTGGTTATCCGGG